>Ga0326760_1000844_pt1 | contig 14586 bp, 13 predicted proteins | sample GCREP_S_FD_207668 | JGI IMG/M metagenome (GOLD analysis project Ga0326760, IMG submission 207668) | Hot spring sediment microbial communities from Geyser Creek Basin, Yellowstone National Park, WY, United States - GCR.EP_S | ecosystem: Environmental > Aquatic > Thermal springs > Near-boiling... | reverse complement strand
CAGGCCTAGGCCTGTGATCCCTGCTCAACAAGATCTCGAGGAGCTTGTCCACGTTGTAGCCGGTTTTAGCCGATATCTGAACGACCTCGGCTTTGTCGTTGACCTTTTTGACGATGTCCTCCACCTTCGCTATTACCTCGCTCGAGACCAGGTCCACCTTGTTCAACCCTATTATCTCGGCCTCCTTGATCTGCCACGAGATGAGGAAGCCCATGGGCCCCCTCGGAGAGGTTACGTTGAACATTCGATCGTAGTTGAGCATCGTCGACGAATCCACGAGTACGAGGTATGGGGATAGCTCTACGACCCCTCCGTAGTACCGGCTTAGGGGAGTGTACACGGTTGCGAGGATGTCGGTGCAGCTCCCAACGGGCTCGGCTAATATCACCTCAGGCCTCACCTTGTCCAGGATCTCCCCCATCTTCGCCACGAAATCTGGAAGCCTGCAACAGAAACAGCCGTTGACGACCTCGGCGTATGGAAAGCCCGAGGCCTCCGCAAGTTTCGTGTCGACTAGGACCTCACCCTGGTCATTGGTTATCACGGCCACCCTCTTCTTCATGTCGAGGGAAAGCCTCCTTCCTAAGTTCATGATCAGCGTCGTCTTTCCGGACCCCAAGAAGCCGCCGACGATTATCAGCCTCGGCTTAGCCATAGCGCCTAGACTATATGACTATGACGATTTTCGCATTTAAGTCTTACGCTAATTCTATGAGGGGCTTAAGAGCTCAAAAGGTTGGGGTTGCTCAAGGTTGGTTCGTCAACTTTAACCTCCGTTTCCTCGCTTCACTCACGCTTATGGCTCTTCATATTTTATAACTACGAGCGGATATTCTTTGAGCAGATTTTTAGAGATCAGTCCGATCTCTGCCCAAGAAGCATATATGACCCCGGATAGAACAGCGCAGCCTGGACAGACGACCTTGCTCGCGATGATATATACTGGGTTTGTGAGGATCGGTTTCACCAAATCTTTAGCATGGACTTCCTTTAACTCCTCATCATATTTTCTGACTCTAGAACACGTCGACTTGATGTTAATTGCCACAATGTCATTTTGTTTTATTTCTGCTATGACCTTGGTATTATGCTGGCACTTTTCAGATTTAACGGTGTAGATGGTGACCATTAATTTGTCCCTTCTCCACTTAGTTTAGCTAATGCATGGGTATCCAAATCGGTTTTTAGGTTATTGATTTTTTAACTGCTAGCTCTAGAACTGGCTGAAAGATAGGCTATATAGCTTTTGCATTCGACTTCACGGTCCCAGACAAGGGCTCATAGTAGTCAATGAAATGGCAGTTTAATGATTATGAAGATACCTTACGCGGCTATTGATCATAGAAGAGGAATCGAAAGAGCAAGTTCACGCCGTTCTAAAACGTGCCTAGGTGTTAAGCTCCAATGAACGTTATAAGCTCAAAGAGTTTGCGCTTAACCACAAGGACTTGATGAATCCAGGGTTTCGAAGCAAGAGTAGGGAATGGGAGAGCTGAGAGAGCATGGGTACGTGATTCTCCAGGTACCTAGAAAGCGTTAAGGGAAAACCTTGAGGAATTAACTATAAACTTTTCAAATTTCTTAGATGTAAAACTAGCAAAACTATGTGTTATTGAGAATAAATACGTAATTCATTGTTCAACAATCATAAAAAGGATAGACTTAAGAAGAGGCTGGACTTCATGGTGAGGGAAAAACTTATTAGATCCTGAAGATAGAACCCTTCGCTGGGTGAGAGATTGGGAAAGCTACCAAAGGAAATCGTGGATTTTCTCGATAACCCTCTGGTGACAAAAGTTTTGGCCACAGCGGATGAGACGGGAAATGTCCACGCAGCACCCATAGCAAGCTTGCGAGCAACACCAGACGGTTCAATGATCATATTCGCTCAAGTATTCTCTTCAAAGACCCCTGAAAACCTCGTATGCATGAAGAAGGTAGGGAAGCAAGCAGTGATAGTTGCCCAGCTATTTAGCCCGCCAAAGATCGAGGGCTATATAATACGTTGCAACGTCGGTGAGCAATTAACTTCCGGCCCCGTCTTTGAACAAGTCTCGGAAGGCCTTAAAAAGGCTCTTGGGCTGTCGACAAAAGCTGTATGGACACTCATACCAATGGAGTATAAAGTGTGTACTCCAGGCCCAAACTTTGGAAGGATCATTAAGCTCTAATTAGCAAGATAACAAAGTATTTTAAGGCCTCAAGTAATTCCCATAATTTTTATAAAAAATCAAACGTTTTTGGTTGTTAAGCATGTTATTGTAAGATGCTCCTCAAACTTAAGAAGCTCTATGATATTTGTGTGAAATTTAGGTATAACATAATTGAAAAAAAATGGAAGTCCTATGGTATACTTCTATAAATACATCTCGGATAAGGCAATTCAATGTTCAAATATATGCATGAATTGGCTATATAATTGATCGTAAGCTTCTCAAAAAATAAAAGATCACCATTAAGCCTAAAATAAAGGCAGATGAGCCGAGTAAGTGTACATCTAATTCCCCATCGTTAGATTTTGATTGCGCAAAGAATGCTGAGAATACCTCATAGAAAAATCAAGCCTACTTTGGAAAAAGCGACAGCCAAAGGCGTAGCACTTGATAATTCATTAGCAACATAGCTTTAACGCCTTCTTCGCAATACTCTTGAACTATCTCATCACTTATTATGTTAATAGCCCCCATGACTATTGCTTTGTGCGTACATATGAAAGCCTTCATGCCTCTTACTTCCATTTGATGGTCTTCCCAAGGCGTGCATCACTCTTAGATATATAGAATAGGCTTGGCATAAAAGTGCTTTTATATAATACTTACTTTTATATAATAAACACTGACCGCTAAGAAAGAGAACCTCCAAGCATTGATAATGTTAATATTGCAGAGATCAGCTTCTCCCTGAGACTATCTATGTTATTCTTCGATAGTATTATAGGTGAACCTCCACTTGTACTTATTATAAGTCCCTTTTGCCCTTCTTTTTTGGTTATTTCTTTTAATATTCCTTTTAATAAATGCTCTATCTCTTCCTTCGTTAGATCTTCAAATTCGATATTTCCTGCTATACAAAACTTATCTCCTAACTCTCTTTTAGCCTTCAAGATGTCGGTTGATGCACTTAAATGAATAATACACTTCCTCTCTGGCAACTCACTAAGTTCCTTAAACATTGGCGAGGGATCTACGTCGAATTGAAGGATCGGGGTTATTCCTCGTGAAATGAGCCTTTCGATCATTGTCTTCGCTGGCTTCCAAGAGAACTCATAGAAATAACCTCCTAACACGTCAGGCGTAGAGTATGTGAATGTTATCCAAACTCTTGGTATGCCTATTTTGTTAGATATTTTAGTCACATAACCTGGTATTTCTTCTGCGATCGAGAAGCATGCGTCTATGACTTTCTCCCGACACTTCTTAACATCTTTTAGACATTCTGTTAACCCCCTATAGTAGGCAATGAAACCGAAAGGGGCTATGGTCAATGAGCTGTAGTAGACAGAAATCCCTACGTCCCTTTCCCACATGACCGCCCATTCCTTTATTTCTTCGATAGATTCATCGATTTTCTTCTCTAAATCTGGAATTAAATTGAATTCCTTGTGTTTTCTTAACGAGTAATTAACAACTCCTTCGTTTACAATCTCATCATATTCTCTAATATCTTTCATAACTGGTATGGCTTCTAACTGTCCTGCTTTACATGGAACGTAGATGTAGCCAGTGTAGAATGCTTTAGGGTGTAATAAGAAACCATCAATTTCACATTTTTCTGTTAACTTCCTTAATAATTCGTTGAAGACAGTTATATCTTTCGAGCTAATTGTGAGCACGGGCGCTTCGGACATCGCTATGGAAACCATGGGTGGAAAGACGGTATTAGATTACGGATGCATGAGGGGGGACATCAAGGCTATACTTTTCGGCATCGGAGTGCTCGGGAGCATCGATATGGAGTACGTCTGGACGAGGAACGTTAAAATCTGCAAGAAATATGACTGCAGACCCGCTGGGGACACAAACTGCTCCGGTGCGAACACTCTAATGTTCGTGGTAGGTCTTTTGCTCGATAAAAACCTTCCGCATACACTTGCAGCTTTAGGCAGGGCGATAGCGGCTGCCAGGACCTTAGTCGCATACGAGTGTGGTGCAACTGGTCCAGGCAAGGACTGTGGATATGAGAACCCTATTGTTAAGGCGATAACAGGGCGACCGATGGCCGCAGAGGGAAAGGATGCTGTGTGCGCCCACCAAGATCTGATGGGTAACTTAATAGCGGCAGTATGCGATGTATGGAGCAACGAATCGGTCTTTCATGACCAAGAGATGGGCGGATGGACTCCAGCTGTATGGCTAGGAGCGACTGCGAATGAATGCAACTTAATGAACGTTGCAATACAGACTGGGCAGCACAAGATTCTTAGAGATCTATACGTCTTGGCAGATAAATACAGAGACCCTCAAGCTCTAATACTCGCATATGACAATGCATGGAGAATTGGCAGGGCAATTGTTGAGTACGGTAAGGACATATACTTGAGAGCGAGGGCCGCAGCATTAGAGGCTGGTAGGATAATAAAGGAGGCTGTTGAAGCGAAGAAACTTGTTTTAACAAGGTTCGAGCGAGATGCGCTTGAGCACGCCATGAAGGTCCTCGAATCACTGCCAACAGAGAGCCATAGATTCATAGAGGAATGTGTTAGAGAATATAAGAGAAAAGTACCAACCTTCGATCCGAAGAGTTATGAGTTGTAAAGGGGGTGAAGGTATGGCATATGTCCAATTAGAGCCAAAAATTGACTGGAGCCGCATAGCCATAAGGTACAACGTTGTCGTTGAAGGGCCGGCGATTAAACCTGAGGAGGATCCTGACGTTAAGAAAGTGCTACCTACCGAGGAGCCATCCCTCTCGGTCGCTATGGGGGTTCTCTACGGAGACATTGAGAAGACGAGTGAGGCAGTTAAAAATGCTCTAATGAAGGTCGACCCGCTGGCTGTTATAGAAAAGGGCTTGGTAAAAGGCATGGATGGAGTCAGCATACTCTACGCTAAGGGGTTGTACTTCCTGCCGGATGTCATGCTGTCGGCCGACGCAATGATGGAGGGCATCAGACTATGCGAAGAGAAGCTTGGAAAGCCGACGAAGAAGAAAGCGAAGGTCGTGTCCTTTGTTGCCGAGGGAGATCCTCACGACATAGGGAAGAACATGGTGGTCATGTTCTTGAGGGCGTCAGGCTATGAAGTAATAGATCTAGGCAGAGACGTCCCGACCGAGACCGTGATTAAGGCAGTCGAGGAGCACAGGCCCATATTCCTGACAGGGACAGCCCTCATGACCACTACCATGACTCAGTTCCCGAAGATAGTGGAGGAGTTCAAGAAGAGGGGAATATCGGTTCCGGCCTTCGGGTGTGGAGGCGGCGCCGTGAACAGAGAGTTCGTTGAAAGTTACGACATGAGCGTGTACGGCGTGAAAGCGCACCATGCACCAAAGCTTGCAGACGCCTTACTCGCAGGGAAAACATGGAAAGATCTAAGATACGAGTACATAAAAGTGGTAGGCGAATGGGTCGACGCGTACGCAGATAGGGCTAGATAGGGTACCATAGCTATAGCCACAAACGTTTTCTCTTTTCTTCTATATTTTTCTCAACAATTCTCTATATTTAAATACCCTTTGAGGGCAGCTTCTCTCGCATCGAAGACAAGCAGTTCCATCGCATAGCTCCGTTTTGATGATGATGGTTGGCCTTCCATTTAGTACTGTAATTGTCATAGCCTTCTCCGGGCAAGCTGAAACGCAATTTCCACATGCTGTGCATCCTTCGAAGTGGCCGATTAACGTTAAGCCAATATCTCTGATAACTCTCAACCCCTTTTCTCCTAGGACCGGAATATCTCTTGCAAATAACCTCTTAACCGTCGGGTTAGGATATTTTTTTGGAAGTTCTTGATAATTATATCTCCTGAGCCACATATTATACGTCGAGAGGGGCATGCCCTCCTGCCAGTAGGAGAGTTCAAGTGGATAAACTTTTTCAAATACCTTCGATGTAGCTAACATGACGTGTTTTCCTCTCATCTCTTTAGCTAGCCCTTTTAAGTGGTCGAATAACTCAGGGTTTAAGACTATATCCCTAGCCATTGCTAGCGAGGTGTTGCCTACTTGGTATACCTCTTTCACGCATGGGGGAATTTGGCCCACTTCCATGGACTTGTACGCATCTACGTAAAATCCCGATGCTCCGGCCATGTATACTGCATTTATTTCCTCAAGTGTTATACCACTCTCTTCGGCTAGAGCTATATATCCTGCTCTAAAAGCTCCAATGGCCTTTCCGGCTTCAATCACATCTTTAGTTGTAATGTAAATACCGTCCTGTAAATGGACCATCCCATCTTTTGTATCTATCCTGGGAAGTACTTTAATTAAGCGAGACCTTAGGGCCTCGCAAATAACCGCAATAACTCCCGTGCCTGTGATCCCCACTGCTTTCCCGTGCATTTCTCCCTTTTCAATAACCTCTCCAGTAAAAGGATCGACTAAGTCCCCTTCCCTCGCGATTAGCTCGCTGTCTAAGACGTAGCATTTCCATCGATTTTCGAATACGTTTACGTCAGAAATAGCACCAGGAGAGGCAAGCATACCCTTTTCTATTCTCTGCCCCTCAATGGCAGGTCCGGCGGCTGCTGAACACGTGTACACTTCTCCATCTATTGATAAGGCTATCTCGGCGTTGGTCCCAAAGTCCACTACTAGGTAGATCCCCCTCTTGTTAAGGACTCCTGTCTCCACGAGCATTGCTAAAGCATCTGCTCCGACTTCATGCTTAATAGCTGGCGGTATGTACACTTCAGCCTCTGGCCTTACTTTTAGGCCGAGTTTCCCAGCTTCAACTACGTCTCCTGCTCTGGGCGGGGCTTCGATCCCCTTTCTCTTTAAAAAGTCCTCTCCCCAATAAGCTAAATCCCTAATCTCAATACCTTGAAAGATGGATAATTGAGTTGGATTTCCGCTCACGGCTATTCTCTCGACCCTATTTAGATCCACTTCTAGACTGTGAAGAAGCCTGTTTATTGCATCTATTACTAATGAGTGAGCGAGGTCCATACTGGTCTCTATAACGAAATGTAGGTGGTCCATGACATTAGCGCCCGGTAGTGGATGACGCAACGTTATCGCGGTTGAGATTATCTTACGTGACGTAAGGTCTATTGCTTGTGCTCTTATCCCGTCTTGTACCTATGTCGATTGCTATTCCATAGCTCATAACATACCACTCGAGGTCTGGGACACCGGGCTTTTAAGCATTTCGCCTTGAAAAAAGATCCTAATGAGCTAGCTTATGCATATACTTGAAATGAATGAAAGGGGCTCTACTGCCCAGGCCAGTCTTGGTGGTCAACTTCTCCGTGCTCTCCTTCACGTTGAAGTAGGCTTGTGCGACTACCGTGTTGGGTTTATGGCTACCTGGCGGGCTTACCCCTTCGTGTTTGAAGAATATCTTGGAGTGGGTCACACTTGCAGAAGTCTTCTTATTTCAATCCAAGAGGATCATCGATTTTTTATTACGACGAATAATGATAGCAAAACTCATCGAAAATCGACTTTGGACAAGTGATGCTGAAAGAGTTCATGTATTCTTAAGTATGGCACTACCTCGAAGTGAAATAATAAAAAGCCATGGAATTGCCTTCATGTTCGTGTTTTATGCACCAAATCTCATCGGTCTCCCTAGCAGGTTTAGTAGTATTGGCATGACGTGCCTACCGCGTATACACCCCAGCCCACCCCTATAGGCGGCCCTCTCGTTATAGTTTGAAACTCCATCTCTAACCATGTCTAGGCCGGCTATGGTTATTGGCGTGGGGTCAGCGACGTGCTTTTTAAGCTTCACCGGAGTTGCGTGATCCGCGAGTAACACTATGCACGTCTCTTCTAAGTCGACTTTTTCTAGGATGGCGCCAACCATGAGGTCTATCTTCTTTATTATTGAGATCTTCCCAAGGAGGTCACCGTCGTGGCTCGCCTCGTCTGGTCCCTCAACATGTACTAAGACGAGGTCGTGGTCTTTGAGGGCCTCTAAAGCGGCACTTGCCTTAGCCATAGTATCGGTATCGATTTCTCCTGTCGCTCCGGGAACGTCGATGACGTCCATGCCGCTGAGCCTGCAAATGCCCTTGATTAAGCTCACGGCCGCCACGCACGCCCCTCTAAGTCCATACCTCTCCTGGAGAGGGGCAAGGTTAGGCCTCGTGCCACTACCCCATGGGATTAAGACGTTAGCAGGCGGCTTTCCCCTGAACCTTCGCTCTTGATTAATAGGGTGGTCATTAAGCACGCTGTACGAGGCCCTAATGAACTCGTTGAGTATGTCAGCAGTCCTCTTAGCTTCCTTCGAATCGTCTAACGGTCTGATTAAGTCTGCTCGAAGACCCAACTTGGGCTTGTGTGCAGACACATTCGGGGAGAGCCCCTCACCTCTAAGAACTAAAACCCCCTTGAACCCCAGCGTTTGCTTAAATATTATCTCGACGTCTGAGGCTAACTTCAGCCTCAAATCCCGTATTTGGGCCGCGAGCTCGGGTATGCCCTCACGGACTCTACCAGCCCTCTCATCGATTACGACGAGTTCTTCATTTACAGTGGCAAAATCGCACCTAAAGGCTACGTCTCCGTCTCTCAGCTCGATCCCGGCGCCTACGGCTTCAAGGCCTCCTCTCCCGGTGTAGACTTTGTATGGGTCATAGCCCAGTATAGCTAAGGTGGCCACATCGCTTCCAGGGGCAACGCCAGGGGACAGCGCATACAATAGCCCTGAGACCCCCAAAGAAGCAACTCTGTCCATGTTCTTTGGCTCAGCGATCTCTAGTGGAGTCAAATGATTAAGCTCTTTCAATTGCCGATCAGCCATTCCGTCGCCAATTACGATAACGGCTTTCACCCTCACCACCGAGCAAAAGTTTATGAGAAGAAACGCATATTTGCATTCAGGTCATTTATTAAAAGTTAAATGGATTCTCGATCTTGATGTAGTCTTAATCGAAGTCATTCGAGGAGATGCGTGTGACAAGGATCTATCAAATAGTGCAACATACATTATGATAAGTCCATTTACATATCCTTTTACGGATGTAACTTTAAGTGCTTGGGATGTCTTTTGAAGGACAGCATATGGTACTATTACCTTTCCAGAAGATTTAAAGCGCCGCCTCGAAAAGTTGGGCACGATCAAATTCCTATCTTTAAGCGAGCTTAAGTCTATCGTAGAAGAGCTTGATACGAAGATGGCCATTTTAGGTGGAGCTGAACCGACTCTCGATAAAGAGTTACCAGAAGTTGTTGGAACGTTAAGTGATCTTGGGGTTAAGACTCACTTAACAACTAATGGTTATGCTTTAGACCAAGAGACTATAAAAAGGCTGAAGAGAGCGGGCCTCTATAGTGTCTGCATAAGCATCAGGGCATATGACGATCATCTCCACCGCTTTTATACTGGGCGGTCTAATAGGCGTGTTTTAAATAATTTTAAGCTCGCCTATGAAGGCGGAATGGAGGTCATGGCCGAGAGCATTTTAATTCCAGGATTAATCGAGATCGATGAAATCGAGAGAATAGCTAAGTTCATTGCAAGCGTTGATCCTTCTATAAAGTATAGGATCGATGGTTTCATAACCTTCGATGACTTACCTTGGCGTTCCCCCTCTCCTGAAGAGGTTGTTAGAGCTGCACAGGCAGCTAGAAGACATTTAAATAATGTCTACTACCTTCATAAAGGAATGAAATTCGAAGGGAACGTGATCAACATATATCCAGGGATACCTTATTGGCAACCAAGTACCTCACCATCGAGGTGACGTTAAGCGCGTGCGCATCATGCTAAACGATATCCGACGCCGTGCATGCTATCGCTCTTCGGTCAAGAGCTTTACGCTTTTTAATGTTGAGCTATGATTTCTACCCATTCGCTAAATCCAATGGCCTCATCGTCTTTATAGTGATTCCACAACGCTGGGGACAGTAAAATACAAGTTATCATTCAGAAACCGATTGCAGCAAAAAATGGGAAATGAGCTTTTGCTCTCGCTCAATTAGTAGAAGGATGTCCTTATGATGGTATTGTCATGTTGATAGATTGAGTGGACGTAATTTGTGGCACACAAGATCTTGCTAAGAGGAGGTACTAAGAAGCTTCCATGCTACAGGTTAGTGAAGTGAAAAAGGTTAAAGATTCTACTGGCGCTGACGCAACTCTGCGTGCCATCTTTACATGCACAAAAAAAGCTGGCCTTGCGTGCCGCCTACATGCATCTGATTGCCGCGAGGATTGTGAAGGACTTTGCGTCCGTGTTCTAAATTTCGATGCGTAAGACCAGATTTCTACAAGCTGCTTTGTGCCGAACGGGCATGGCATTAGGAAATGGGGATGCGAGGTTGTAAGCTGCCTGAACTGTAGAGAGCGCGTCACGACAATGGGGGCGAAGTCATGCGTAATCCTCTCCTCCGCTTCAACGTTAAGATCCGAGTTCACGTCGCCTTCATTTAGCCGGAACGAGCTCTGTTAACTCGTGTGGTGGCGTTGTTCGTGTTGATGCTCAACGCCACTACGCAAGTTAACAGAACCCCAGCGCAAATTTTTAAAGGCTGGCTGGATAACCCAACCTATGTGAGTAGTATGAATAGACGTTGGGCTGTTCTTTTAATCGTCCTAGTAATTGCCGAGGCCCTTGCAATAGGCTACTTGGCGTACACGAATAACCAGCTAAGTGAGCAACTCAGCAAGCTCCAAGAAAAATATCAGACAGTCATAGCGCGGGCGAGCACTCTGTCTGATGCGCTTGGCAGAGAATTGAGGTTCAGCGAAGTGCCTAGGAGGGTTGTCTCGACGCTACCGAGCATAACGGAGTTCTTGTTCGTCCTAGGCCTCGGCGACAAAGTCGTGGGAGTGGACTCGTACTCTAACTGGCCTCCTGAAGTGCTGGAACTGGTGAAACAAGGGAAAATAGCTGTCGTGGGAGGGCCGTGGACGCTTGACGTCGAGAAGATAGCCTCGCTGAAGCCCGACTTAGTGCTCATGGGCAAGGGCGTGGGGCCTCAAGTGGCGCAATTTGCCCCCAAGCTCGAGGAGAAGGGCATAAAGACGTTCTTCTTAATCAGCAACGCCGCGAAGGATCAATACGATATCTTCACCGACATCAGGACCTTGGGCAAGATATTCGGCGTTGAGCAAAGGGCTGCGGAGGTGATTGAAAGCATTCAGCAGAAGATAAACAACGTAACTAGCAAGTTGGCGGGTGTGACGAAGAAGCCCAAGGTGTTGCAACTCGTAGGTCCACCTTCGTGGGGGCTTTACAGCGCTGGCGGGGACACCTTCATAGGATGGCTCATAACGACAGCCGGGGGCGAGAACATAGCCTCTAAGTATAGAGGCTGGCCGAAGTTGGGCTACGAAGACATACTGTCCAACAACCCCGATGTCATAGTGATCACGGTCATGAACGTGGATCCAAAGAAGGTGATAGAGGAGATCTCACAAACTCCACTCACTAACACGATCGCTTGGAAGGGTGGAAGGGTATACGTGTTGACAGGTGAAGCAGATGACATGATCTCTAGGCCGGGGCCTAGGATAGCAGATGCCCTTGAAATGCTCGCGCAAATCATACACCCCGAGGTCTTTGGCGAGGTCAAAAGGCACGACGTTGTTAAGATGACTTCACTTGAATTAGAGCTTGAGGGTACGTCATTGCTAGCGAGCGTGGCCAACTTCGTCGTAATAGGGGCTTAGCGTCATGGCTTCGTCCTTGTACGAAAGAAGACTAAAGCACTTCCTGATTTCTTTAACCTCTCTCATAATGCTGACCATTTTTGCATTTACTTTGTCGCTTTCAGTGGGCTCATCCATGCTTGACCCTGTCAAGATATTCCAGGCCACATTTCTCAAGCCACTAGGTTATACTGTAGAGGGGAGCGTAGAAATAATCGCAAGTCTTAGGCTTTCGAGAGCTCTTGCGGCTCTCTTTTGCGGGGCTTCTCTAGCTTTAGCAGGTCTCTTGATGCAGACAATCACAAGAAACCCCTTGGCAGACCCCTACATCTTTGGGCTCTCTTCAACAGCGTTGACGGCAGTCGCGCTAGGGATATTTCTGGTCCCCAATCTTGTGGTCCACAAGATATGGTTGATAGCGATCTCGTTCTTTGGCGCGATGTCGGGTTATGCGCTAACTCTCACGCTCTCTAAACTAAGTGGTGGTAGTAGCATTGCTATGGTCTTAGCAGGCATAGCTGTTGCGTCGCTTTTCGGAGGAATATCTCACGTCCTCCTCTACTTAGTTCAGCAAATAACTAGGACTCCTTACGTGTACTTGCTATTGGGTAGCGCTAGCACAGTTTTGTGGGGAGATCTACAGTTCTTGGTCTTCCCAACGATCTTCCTGCTCGCGCTCATCTTAGCATTATTTAAACCTCTCAACGTTTACCTCTATGGTGATGAATACGCAAAACAACTCGGCTTTAACCCTACGTCGACGAGAAATGTGGCAAGCCTCATGGCTGCCTTACTGACGGCGATCACTATAGCTTTCATTGGGATAGTGGGCTTTATAGGCCTCGTAGCACCGCACATAGCGAGGTTCCTCATAGGCTCAGATCACAGGTTTTCCACACCAATAACAGCTCTTGTAGGGGCTCTCGTTACGCTGATCGCTGACGTCCTTGTGAAACTGATAAGCATGCTCGCGAGGGGCATAGGCGAGCTTCCTTTAGGCGTCGTGACCTCCATCATTGGAGCACCTTTCCTAGCTTACCTCCTCGTTAAGAGGATGAAAGGATGAAGATAGTCGTCGAGAAGCTAGAGGTTTGGTATGACTCCACCCCTGCACTAAGAAGTGCCTCATTTGAAATTAGTGAAGGAGAGATGGTCTTTGTCATTGGACCGAACGGTTCTGGAAAATCAACGCTCTTAAAGACCATCGCCTCCATCGTTAGACCTAAGGCTGGGGCCGTCTACGTAGATGGGAAGGTCCTATCGAGGCTCTCACCTAGAGACCTCGGCAAGTTAATTGCTTACATAGACCCTCATTTGAGCAGGTCCATCCCCACTACTGTGCTTGACTTTTTGCTCACCGCTAGATATCCTCATCAAAGTGCGTTAAGCTTCTCTACGCCACGTCAGGACCTCGACATCGTGGAAGACGTCTCTAAATGGCTGAACATAAGCCATCTCCTCGACAGGAGATTGGATCAGCTTAGCAGTGGTGAGCTACAGAGAGTCCTCTTGGCGAGGGCTTTTGTGCAAAGGCCTAAGGTGTTGTTGCTCGACGAGCCCTCGGCCTTCTTAGACCTCAAGTACAGGCTGGAGGTGTTGGACTACGTGAGGAAGAGCGTGAAGGCGAGTAAGATCGCATGCCTCGTGGCCGCTCACGACCTCTACCTAGCGTCTCTCTACGCTGACAAGGTCATCGTTTTGAATAATGGAGAAATCATAGCTGCTGGCACGGGAGAGGATGTGTTGAGAGAGGACTTAATTGAAAGAGTGTACCGAGTGAAGGTCTCCTTGTTGAGCATTAATGGGAGGAGAGTAGCGATACCATTAGAGCCCATAAAGGAAGCACATTACGGGGGTCTCACGTGATCACGTGGATCTATCACATAACGTACCATGACCACGACAAGACCGCTTACGTGCAATTTGTCGGCTGTAACTTTAAGTGTCTTGGATGTATAAGGAGGAGGTTCACATGGGACCACCACCTCTACGAAGATGGTGATGTGAAAGAGCTCACAAGGAGCGACGTGAAGGTACTGACTTTAGAGGAATTCAGGGAAATAATGGAAGGTGTTAAAGAGAAGATGGGCTTAAGGAGAGTCGTGTTAGGAGGTGGTGAGCCGACTGCAGACCCTGCATTTTACGGTGTCGTAAGAGTGCTGAACAACATGAGCTCCGAAGTTGTCCTCCTAACCAATGGCTTCTTACTAGACAAGTTCCTTAACAGTATGTCGAAGGACTTCACGATAGAGTTGAGCATAAAGAGCATACATCCAGAGAAGTTCTCCATTTACACCAAGAGACGTAAAAGCGACTTAGACGTAGTCCTTAAAAACATGAAGCTAGCGTTTCAAAGCGGGTTTAAGGTCTTCGTCGAGACGATATTGATACCAAGCTTCAACGAGCCCCAAGACATTGAGCTCTTGGCAGAACGAGTGGCCTCTGATCTCGGAGAGGACGTGCCCATGATAATAGACGAATACGTGCCAGTGCCCTCGGCGCCATGGAGGAGGCCTACATTGGAGGAGCTCCTCGAAGCTAAAGAAAGGTCTGAGAAGTACTTAAGAAAAGTAATCGTGAGGAGCTCGTATACGATGAGGCCCTTGGGCAAGGTTTGTTTGGTATACCCTAAATCTCAGTCGCTCAGAGCGTGGTGAATATCATGTCCAAAAATCGACGTGATCCTCGGTTCGGCTTTCCTCGAATAGTTCTCTGGTATGCCACGGAGAAGTGTGATGTTGGGTGTAAGCACTGTTGCTATCCGCCCAAGAACACTAAGGAGCTGAATACTGATGAAGCGAAAGTCCTGATATCGAAGC
>Ga0326760_1000843_pt1 | contig 14606 bp, 14 predicted proteins | sample GCREP_S_FD_207668 | JGI IMG/M metagenome (GOLD analysis project Ga0326760, IMG submission 207668) | Hot spring sediment microbial communities from Geyser Creek Basin, Yellowstone National Park, WY, United States - GCR.EP_S | ecosystem: Environmental > Aquatic > Thermal springs > Near-boiling... | reverse complement strand
ACTTGTCAGGTAGACTTAGGAAACAGTTTTTGGAGCTACTAGAAAAAGACAAGGAGTTCAGGTATACAGTGGCAGGCTACTTGGGATTATCCGAGATTCTACAGCGATTTGATGAACACGATAAGAAGTTCGAAAAGATTCTCGAAGAAATTAGGAGCTTGGAAGAGTATCAAAACAAAATCTTGGAAGAGCTGAAGTCTCTCCGCGAGGGGCAGGATAAGTTAGGGCAGGAAATCGAAAGGTTAAACGAGAACTATGCCAGGCTAGACGATAGATTTTCCAAGCTTGAGAATAGGGCTACAGGTTTAGAGAAGGCCATTGCAACCCTTGCCAAAACTGTTGGAGTAACTCTCAACGACTTTGTGGCTTCCTTTGTCGAGGAAATGCCTGCGTGTGGGTGGGGTGCCAGGAGAGAAAATAAAGGTTTCGGCTAGTGTAAAGCTACTCTATGGCGAAACGTTGCGAGAAATTGACATTTTTAATTCTGACCCACTTGTAGTGGACAGGTAACGACCTACATATCTACGATTGAAGAGGCTAGAAAAGAGCTCGAAAAGCTTCTTGAAGACGTAGAATTCGTAGAAAAAATAACAGGTAGAAAAGTTTTCATGGCGATTCTGGCAGTGGAAAATGCTCCCCCCAGAGGTTTCAAGATTTCTTGAGGACGAATCCGAAAGTCACAAAGTAAAGTACATTCAGGGGAGACTTATACCAAAATTACCCGTCAATTAGGAAACGACATGCTCGAAGTTTCCCTAACATCTTCAAGGCTATGAGGGCTGGAGACCCAGCGATTTCTTTATTTCTTTTTTAAATTCTTCCAGTGTTGCTTCTCTTTCGCATTCCTCGCGTGCAGCACTCCTAAAGAAGTGGAGAAAAATGGTGAAAGAATCAATAGAGACTTGGTAAAAAAGGCAAAAACATTTGCACCGGGTCCAGGACGTCGACTAGTTATGGGAACCCCAGAAGAGAATATTAAGCTTCTAGCAGACATACGAGACAAGCATGGAGAATATGATTAACTATCCTCGAGACTAGGAGTTTTCCGCGAAATAACATTTACATGCGTATTCTTTTCTCTATACATGTATGAACAGGCTAAGGTTTGTTGTTCACGAGCATAATGCTCGTAGGGCCGGATTACATTACGATCTACGTCTTGAGATGGACGGCGTGTTGAAGGACTGGGCCTTTAGGAAGCCTCCGCCGCTCGAGCCAGGCATTAAACGGTACGGTGTCCAGCAGGAGGACCACGACCTTTACTGGCTGGATTTTGAGGGCGAGATAGAGGAGGGCTACGGTGCCGGAACAATGAAGATCTGGGATAAAGGCGAGTACGTGATCCTTGAGAGATCCCCTGAGAAGATAGTCCTATTGTTTCATGGGTCAAAGCTTAAGGGGAAATACGTGGTGCTTAGATTCAAGGACGGTTGGCTTTTCTTTAAGGTCTAGAGACATCAGCTTGGCACACATACGTTTTCATCTTCTCTGTCATAGCTGCTGCCACGTTTCTAGACACGTTTCAAAAGCATGCGCACCACTTAGAGGTTTCCACCAAACTCCAAGCATGCTTGAGGAAAAGCATAGAGGGCAAAGACTTTACATCCGAAGTTGAGGAAGCACGCGCCAACTCTAAACACTTGGCAACATGCTGCAAAAGTCTTCAATAACCCTGAAAATTCCTAAAGAGTTTCTATTCTCAACCTAGGCTCTATTTCCTCAATGATCTGGAAGTGACTGTTGAGAGTTACAAGTGTCATGTCATTTGAGTGCAATGGCAGCTATCAATAGATCCACGGCGGGAAGGGGATTTCCCATTCTGCGCAGCTTCATCTGCCAATTAACAGCTGTTGTATAGTCCTCTTTAGTGGGATATAGCACTTCAGGTACGTAAAGTAGGGCTGGAGGCCACTCAACAATTGTCAGAATTGAGGTTGCTCCTAAAACAGTTTTGCATCCTCTGCGAAGCACTAACTCAATTATTGCGCTTGTGTCATAGAGCTTAGCCTTTTCCACTCTCTCTCCCTCATCATTTCGTACAGCTTCATCTCCTCATCAGCAGACATCGGCTTCAGGTCGTCTATTAAAACCCCGAGCCTCTCAACAAGCTCTCTGCTATACTCTCTATATTTTATCTCCTCGAGCATCCTCAGATGCTCCTCGATGCTTCTCCTGATAACCTCGCTCCAGTTGACCTCGCTGTGCTTCCTCATCCTCTCAGCAAGTTTCTTGGGAATCCTCACGGTGAAGTTTACAGACATGCACGTACACCCACATACAGTGGGACAGGTAGTATAAAAAAGCTTTTTCCTCGTATAAAGCCTTGAATATAATTATGATTTCATCGAACTAATAGTAGAAAAGCTCCCATAAACATCTTTATTTATAAGCATTCTCCACTTATTTGCTTCATGGACAGGCTATAATAGCGCAACGCGCGCTAAATGTATAAGGGCAAGAAAAGCGAGGCAAAGACGCAAGAGAGGCAACTCTGCGACTCTATGAGGGCTAGCTACCTTCCGAAGAAGAGCTTCTCAACGTCTACTTGCTTAAACTCCTCGGCTAACCCCTCCTTGACTATTTTCCCACCCACTAGGACCGCCGCCTTATCGGCTATCTCTAGTGCTCTAGCCACGTTCTGCTCAACCATGAGGACAGAGATGCCTCTTGTCTCGCGTATCTCCCTGATCTTCCGGATTAGTGCCGCTGCTGCCTTCGGAGCAAGCCCGGCTGTCGGCTCGTCCAGCAAGAGCAACTTGGGGTTAGTCATGAGTGCCCTAGCTACCGCCAGCATTTGCCTCTCACCACCGCTGAGGGTTTTCGCCCTCTGATTCCTCCTCCTCTTTATCTCTGGGAAGAGCTCGAAAATGCTCTCCACGTCCTCCCGGATCCTCGGGTCTCTCCCCCTAGTGAATGCGCCCACGATGAGGTTTTCCTCGACTGTAAGGCTTGGAAAGATGTTGTCAAGCTGCGGTGAGTAGCTCACCCCAAGCTTAACTATCTCAGACGGCTTCTTCCCATTGAGCTTTACACCATCGAGCACGATTTCACCGCCGTGAACAGTGGCTATCCCGAAAATGGAGTTTAGCAGGGTCGTCTTTCCAGCCCCATTCGGTCCCAAGATTGTGGCGATCACCCCCCTCCCGACCTCCAGGCTCACCCCGTGAATCACCCTCATTTTACCGTAGCCCGAGAAGAGATTTACCAGCTTAAGCATTCGCCTCACCCACTACCGCGCGTCTCACCTATGTAGGCTTCAACGACTTTCTCGTTGGTAACTATCTCCTCAGGCTTCCCCTCGGCCAGGAGCTGCCCATTGTGCAGGACGTAGACGTAGTCCACGTACTGCATTAGGATCTCGATCCTGTGTTCAACTATCAGGAAAGTGTAGCCGTTAGAGTTAAGCTCACGTACAAGTCTAAAGAGGTCGTGCGCGACCGTCGCCTCAACGCCGGCAGCAGGCTCATCAAGCAGGAAGAGCTTTGCAGGGGTCATTAACCCCCTTATTGTCTCAACGAGCTTCATGTGCGCACCGCTGAGCTCGGAGACCCTGACGTTTGCGTACTCTAGTAAGCCGAACCTCTTGAGGAGCTCGAGAGCCCTCCTGGCTAATGCTCTCTCCTCCTCAACCCACGCCCTCAGGCTCAATGCCCTCAAAGGCCCCTCACCCCTCTGCGGGAAGGGGGTTAGCAGGAGGTTTTCGAGCACAGTCAGCGACTTGAAGAGGCGCGGGATCTGGAAGGTTCTCACTATACCCCTCGCGAAGACCTCGTTGGGGTTCAAGCCATCTATCCGCTCACTGCTCCTACCGTTATGGAACCATACCTCACCCTTATCCGGCACGTAGAAGCCGGTGACAACGTTGAAGAGAGTGGTCTTTCCGCTGCCGTTTGGACCAATAAGCCCAACAACCCCCCTCTCCGGAACCCTCACACTGACATCCTGGAGCGCGACAACCCCTCCAAACCTCTTCGAAACACTGTTTACCTCTAGAATGTCAGGCAAGAGCCTCACCCCTCTTCACTCTTTCGTACTCCTCCCACGCTGGTGTCTCAACCCTACCCTCCCTCAACAGCCCCTGTGGGCGGAAGATGAGTACCGCTACGATCAGGAAGCCGACCATAAAGCCTCTAACGTAGTCTGGAGAAATTACGGTCACCCCAAGCTGCGGCGTTACGAAGGCGAGTACCCTGTCGAAGAGGGTAAAAATAGATGCACCGACGAGCGAGCCAGCCAGGTTCCCCATCCCGCCCAAAATGATCATTGCCCAAACGTTAAATGTTACAGCTGGGACAAACATGTCGGGATTTATGGAGCTGTAGTAGTAGGCGAGAAGAACCCCGGCGATGCCGGCAAACCCAGAACCAATGAAGAGGACTGTCGCCTTAAGCCTCGGCACATGCTTACCCAAGCACAGGGCTGCGATCTCATCATCCCTAACCGCCCTCAGCGTTCTGCCCAGAGGAGAATTGTAGAGCCTGCTCAAGACAATGTACGTGACGGCTAGGATGGACAAGACGAGCACTAGGAAGATTAAAGCTCTAAGCGTCGGGTTGGGTATCCAGGCGAATGGGTGGGGGATGGACATTATCCCCTTGCTCTCCCCAAGCGGCTTGTAGTGTTGCAGGAAAATCCTGAACAACTCACCCGTGCTTAGCAACGTGAAGCCCACGAATGCTGGCCCCACGCGCACTATCGGGTAGCTGAGCAGGTAGCCAATCAGCCCAGAAGCCAGAAAGGCTAGCGCTAGCGATGCAATGAGGAGGGCAATGTTTAGGGGGGGACTCCTGCCAGCCAGCTGCCCCAAGTAAATTATGCCCTCCACTTCGAAGGGTGACACCCTTGACAGGTCTATCCCGTTCACCACGAAGAATATGTAGACAGTTAGAGTTGCTCCCGTGTAGGCCCCTAAGCCGTAGAAGAAAACTTTCCCAAAATTCGTCACTCCGCTGACCCCGGACTCGAAGTTCAGCGTTAGTGAGAGGATGCCGTATATCCCGAAAAGCGTTAGCCAGCTTATAAGGAAGCCTAAAACGTCTATCACTTCGCCCCACCCCCTTTCCTCCTATACCTAAACGGCAAGCCTCCAGCCGCCCCCAGCGGAGGAGAAACTATTAGAATCGTGAGCAGAGTGGCGAAAGTCAGGAACGGGCGGAAGCTTGTTGGAACACCGAGCCAAGTGTTTAGAACGCTTATGCCAACGTTCTCTATGAAGGCGATAATGAAGGCACCTATCCCTGTCCTGAGGAGCGAGACCAGCCCGCCAATGAAGGCGACGGTGAAAACCTGGAGAATCATCGCGTCGCCGGAAGTAGGCGTAACAGTCCCCGAGAAGCTCGTCCATATTGCTCCGCCCATACCGGCTATCCCACCCGCGAGGAACCAAGTAAGCGTTACCACTAGGCCCCTGGGTATGCCTGAGATCTCAGCTAAAAGCGGGTTATCTGCAACCGCCCTCACCGCCTTACCTAGGGGCGTCCTGTCCAAGAAGACGTACAGGAAAGCCACGGTTGCGAGTGCAACGAGTGATACAGCCACAAAGCTTTGGCTCAGCTTAATCTCGCCCACGGCGACCTCTGGAACATCGCTGTACAGGATTCTCCCGTAGGAAACAAAGTTAACGCCGCTCAACGCGTGGGCAATGTCAGCCAGCATGTACAGGAGGTAGTTGTACATGATCCAGAGACCCATGGAAGCGATCATGATTAGGGGCATCGGGGCCCCCCGCTCCTCAAGCGGCTTGAAGACGCAGAAATAGTTGACGAGGGAAATCGCTCCAGAAACGATGAAGGCCAGGAGCAAGGCCAGGAGCAGGCTTCTGCATCCGAGGAGGCCATCGAGGAAGACAGCAGTGTATATGCCGTAAGTAATAAAGTTCGCGTGTGCAAAATTAATGACTCTAGTGGTCCTGTAGCTGAGGGTTAGCGGGAGGGAGAAGAGGAGATAGAAGAAAGCATAAGAAAGAAAATTAATTATTGTGTTCAGGTAGCTGGGTAGCATACCCTACTGTTCCACCTTAGGGATACGGTTTCTCGGTGAAGACTATCGAGCCCCTCTCATACACGCCTACATCCTTGAAGTCGTAGCTCCCGTCAGCTTTGACTATCGCCCACACGCCGTAGTCCTGGTTAGCCTTGTCCCCCGCACTATCAAATATCGTCCAGCCGCTTACGCCGTAGTAATTCTTTGCAACCTCGACCAAAGCGCTTCTAATAGCATTGCCATCGCTGCTTCCAGCTCTCAGAATCGCCCAGCCTGCAAGCATAATAGCATCGTACAGATTGTCGCAGAATACCGTAGCTTCCACCCCGTACTTCTCCTTAAGCCTAGCCTTGAAGGACTCGTAGAGCGGGTTGCCTATGAAGAGCGGGCGTGTTCCTAGGAGCCTAACCTTCGCTGCAAATGCCCCCACAGCAGGCGTCTTGAGCTCGGCTGCACCGTGAGGCCCCTCCGAGAGGAACCACCTAACATTAGAGAGTGCTGGGGACTCTGCTGCATGTGAAAGAATGTTCCCCCCGTCAGTATCAAATGCTATGAGAACGACGGCGTCAGCTTTCTCAGCTTGCACCTTGCTTGCTAGGCTAGCTACCTCCGCAGCGTAGTCAGATAAACCAGTCTGGTAGGGCATGCTGACTGCCTGCCCGCCCAGCTGGGAGAAGTACTTGGTAAAGAAGTCTGCAAAGGCAACTCCGTACTCGTCGTTCCTGTGGAAAACGATGACTTTCCTTGCACCCTCCTGGAAGGCAAGAGTGGCAAGCACCTTGGCTTGTCCAGCGTCCGAACCAACTGTCCTAAAGATGAAGTCGTTGGGAATAGCGAGTGTCGGTGCGGTCGAGGAGGGGGATATTATCACTACTTGGTTGCTATCAGCAAAGCTCTTAACAGCCTTAACCTGCGCGCTTGCAGCGGGTCCTATGACTACTCTTATTCCTTGCTGCGCCAAAGTCTGAACATTGGTAACTGCCTTATCGACTGAAGTTCCATCATCCAGGATAACTGGCTTGAACTCGACATTGAAGCCGTAGGCTTGAACCTGCTGATTTAAATCCTCAATGGCTAGGTAAACCACCTTCTCCCAGATCTTACCTATAGACGAGAGCTCGCCTGTGAGTGGGAGAGTGAAACCTATCTGCACGACTCTCTTAGGCTGCTGCGCCGGTCCCGCCGTCGGCGCTCCCCCGACTAAGCCAGAGGCAGCGAAGCCTATAACTACGCCGACTATGAGAGCCGCAACGACAGCCGCAATGAGCTGCACGCTTATGCTAAACTTTTTTGCTTGCGTCATTCAACCCCCCTCGGGGTTGCAGTGACGTTTAACTAGCTCAATATAAGCATTTGCTAGGAAACCTGGGAAAGTTTGCAAAAAATTGGTGTCATTTCAGTAAATAATGAAAGCATTCATGCAGACCTTTGTAAAAGCTACAATTGAAAAATGCATCAGATTAATGTTTTTAAAAATAATTCTGAGAGTTATATTTAAAGATTATTAAGAGAACTTTTAAATTCAGTACCGTTTAAGCGGCGAAAGGACGTTCAGGGGCTGCTCACCCCTCAAATACCTCGCAATGTTCTCAGCTGCAAACCTTAAGCACCTCTCCCGGGACCTCCTCGTCCAGCCAGCCTTATGCGGAGTTGCAACTACGTTTGGCAGCTTGTGTACGCCTAGCCCTGAGGGGTAATCCTTGCTGGGAGGGTAGCTCCACCAGACATCCAGCCCTGCACCAGCAATCCACCCCTGGGTTAGAGCTTTAAAGAGAGCTTCTTCATCGACAACAAGCCCCCTCCCAATATTGATGAGAAAGGCCGTCTTCTTCATCGATCTAAGCTCCTCCTCGCCTATAAGCCCCCTAGTTTCGCTTGTCAGAGGCAAAGCCAGGACAACGAAGTCGGCCTTTGAAAGGGCGCCCCTCAGCCTCTCCGGCTCAACGCACTCGTCGCAGAACTGGTCCCTCCCAGGGCTCCTCTTCACTGCGATCACATACATGCCAAAAGCCTTTGCTATTCTCGCAACTTCCCTACCTACGTTTCCGTAGCCAACGATTACGAGCACTGAGCCGTCGATGTCCAGAAGGAAGTTTTCCTCAGTGTAGCTGCGCCACAAGCCCCCCTTAACCTCGGCATCCTGAACAACGATCTTCTTGGCGAGTGAAAGTAGAAGCGCAAATGCATGCTCAGCAACTGCCTTCGCGTTACAGCCCTTCGACGTGGCAACAGTAATACTCCTGCTGAAGAGGAGGTCTAGGTCCAAGTTGTCGGCGCCGGCTGCCGGGACCTGGACAAACCTCAACCTCTGCGCCCTCTCAACAGCCTCCCGGGGAAGAGTGAAAGCCACGACTACTGACGCGTCCTCTATACCCGAAAGGTCTGCCCCATTCCAGTAAGTGACTTCGGCAAGCCCCTGTAAGGCATCATCGATTATCCTCTTCTCCCAGTCCGAGAGCCTTAAATAAACGAAGACTCTCTCCATGAAAAACGCGGAGAGGTGACTGCTATATAAGCTTGTCGCACCTTTCTGCATCACGAGCCACCAGCGGGAATGTACCCCAGAAAAAACCCGTAAAAAATAAAGGGAACCCTGCAGAAAATCTGCGACTCAAAGTGTCTGTGAAGGATATCATTATTAAGAATTGCGCGCAGGTCCGCTCGTACGTCGGAATGGACGAGCAAGCGGTAAAGATGGTGCACGAGTCTTCTGAAGCTGTGCTCGCGAGGAAGAATGAGATACTTCAGGGCGCCCTCGGCTCTCTGCTACAGGATGCCGAGGCTGTGTCGATAGCTCAGGGGGCAGGGCTTGATCCTGAGAGAGCTAAAGCGCTACTTGAGTACTGGCTAAGCTTGACGCTTCAAGGTGGGTACGACGAGAGGCACTGCTTAGAGGTTGCGAGGATAGGCTTGGCGCACATGAAGGCAGGGGTCCCGGCAAAACTCATGGTTGCACAAATGATAGCCTTTGCACGTGAAATCCTGAGGTGCTTCTCAGGCGACTTAACCCACGCATGTGCCATAATTCAAGCCCTGGGCTGGAACCTAGCAGTGATGATCCATAGCTACGAAATCATTAGGCAGAGGGTCTTCGGGAAGGCTACCGGGATAAGCGAGGAAGTATACAGCAGGCTCGTACACATATATGCCAGGGAACTCTACGAGGAGATAAGCAAAGAGCTAAAATAAGTGCGCGTCGAGCAAAACGTTGCGAGAGCCCTCGAAGTAGCAGACAAAGCCTCTGTTTTGGTAGGCGGGAGAATAGTCCGAGAAGGCTCAGCCGAAGAATTCCGACAGATAGAGAAGCTCTTCTTTGGGAAATATTTTTCCATCAGCCTTCCTAAGCTTTATCGCGCGCTACTGGGAATGCATCGCCGGTGAGGATTATATTAGGCTTGGTGAAGGCCGTGGGTATTATTCACTTCTTGATAGTCTATGAGCTTGCATATTTCTGGAGGAAAACGGGCTTGAGATTCAGAGATCTTGGAGAGATGGAGGAGTTTCTCGAAACTTATTTTAAGAGCTGAACTAACTCCAGAGCTTGCTTTGGAAGCTGCGGAGGTGAAAGCTGAGGGCGATAGCCTGTTAAGGGAGGCTAACGAGCCTTAGCTTGAAGACTCGGAGACTCTCCGTTGCAGATGCAGTGACTTTGACTCTTAGTATGAAGCTGAACGCTCAGCCGGTCACAGGAGACAAGGATTTGACCTATGTTGCACAGCACATGGGAATAAATGTCATTTGGTAACAACGGGTGCGCTGCTGCGCTTACAAGGTAGTGCGCGCTAAGCGAGGTGGGCAACAGGGCTAGCACCGGACTCGGCAAGAGGGGGCGGAATGGACAACAGTAAACGCACCAGGCGGCTCGGGAATGATCTATGTACAAGGCTGGGAAAAAATAGGATACCTCGCGGTACCATTAAGCAATGATACACGGCTAGGAGTACTAGTGTACACACCAAGAAAAATAAAGAAAAAATAGAAACAATGCAATAAGTGACTAGGCTTCTTCTTGAGTTGTGATTTTCTTTGTTTCCGCTACTTTGCCATCGACAAGCTCGATCAAGGTAGAGTTTGGAGGCTCCTCGATATCGACATGTGTGACTAGGAAGACTTGGTCGAATACGCGGGTCAACTCATTGGCAAGCAGTTTAACTATTTGCTGACGCCTCTCCTGGTCTGAGGAGCCAAGCGGCTCGTCTAGGAACAGGAATCTAGGGTAGGTTCCCTTTGCCGATGGTAGCAGTGAGAGGGTGAACGCTATTCTCATGGCGAGGAGGAATTGGTCGTTGGTTCCACCGCTGTATATGTCTCTCCTCATCCACCGCCCAGCTTCGGCGTCGTAGACCTCGATGTCATAATTGTCTGGGTTTATCTTTACTGCCTTGTACCTTCCCCCAGTCACGTATGAAACGATCCAGTTCATGTTTTGCTCTACGCTTGGGGCAAACATGCTTCTCCTTCTCGCAGATATGTCCCTGAGGACTCCTATTGCCCTTTCACGGGCCTCCACTTCCATTCTTAGGTTTTTAACCTCTTTTTCAAGCCTGTCTAGGTCTTCCTTCACCTTTGGGAGCTCTTTCAACTGTTCCTCTGCCTGTTTAATGTATTGTTCAAGTCTACTTTTCTCGGCCCTTTTGCTTGCAACTTCTCGTGTCTTATTTTCGTATTCTCTGCGGTAAACCTGTAGCACAGCCTCTACATCTTCAATCTCCTTCTCAGTGACAGGCGTCAAGAGCCCCTCTATCTCGAAGGGTGGGAGGGGAACGCCGATAGATGAATACTGTTCTTCAACTGTTTTTAGCTGCCCGTGCAGGTTTGCTATTTCCTGGCTTCTTGCCTCCTCGGTTCTTCCGAGTTCGTCGAGAGTTTTTCTGAGGTTCTGAATGAATTGCTCGGTTTTTGAGGCTTCTGACAGGAGGCCCTGATACTGTTTTCTGAGCTCCTCTGTTTTCCTCTGCTGTTTTTCGGCCTCCTCTCTAATTCTAGAGACATACTGCTCGAGGTCGGCTGCTTCGCTAAGCCTAGACACTCCCCGGAGCTGGTTAAGGATCTGGCTTATCCTTTGTTCCAGCTCTGTCTTCCTTTTGAGCAACTTCTTGTATTCTTCCTGTTCTCTTACCAGGAGCCTTAGGTCTCCTTCTAGGGCGCTCCTCTCGTTGAGGAGCTTCTCTTTCCTGGTCTGCAGCGATAGCAACGTCTTTTGTTTAGACTGCTGGCCAATAAGTATGGGGGCTACGCTGGAAACGAGAACGACTATGCCAACCGGCATGTAGAGGATGGATAGGAGGAAACCGAGGAGCGTCAGCCCAATTGAGGAATAGATGTAAAGGGCAGGTGTCCTCACCTTTCGGCTCTCCTCTTCTATCTTCCTCAACTCTTCGCCTACCAGGTTTAGTTTTGCAGAGACTTTCTCCATTGCTTTTAGTTTCTCCGCAAGCGTGGAGAGCTCTTTCTCAGTGCTCCCGAGCTCCTTTGTAGCTTCTTCGAGGCTGCTCCATAGCTCGTTCACCCTAGCCAGCACACTTTGGGTCTCTGCGGACTCTTTTTCTGCCCGGCTCAGTTCCTGTTCGAGCCTTTCCTTCTCTACACGTAGCTGGTTAAGCTTTTTCTCTGCCCCGGAGAGTTCAAGCTCCGTTGATTCAATTTTTTGCCTTACTTCTTGGAGTTCTCGCTCGGTCCTTTCCAGGCTTTCTTCTATGTACCTTTTCCTCTCGAGGAGGCTCCTTTTTTCTTGAAGCTTTTTGAAAAGGTCTTCCAAGTATTGAACTGTCGCTCTGAGCTTTTTCTCCTCCTCTTCGAGGCTTGGTAAAACTTGCACTAAGGCTTGAAGGTCTTTCCTCCACTTTTCGAGGTCTTCCTCCAGCCCGAGAAGCGTTTTTAGCTTCTCAGACAGACCCCTCGCCTCTGCCTCCTTTCTCTCAAGTTCGCTGCCCTTGTCTCTCCTTTCCTCTTGGAGGGCCTCGATTGCCTTGTTGTAGCTTTCAAGACCCATGAACATGTTAATAATTTTCTCCCGGTCGCTTTTCCCTAGCCGTATCAGCCTCTCGAGGTCCTTCTGAGCAATAACGTTTGATGCAACCATCTCTCTCCAGTCGATGCGGAGGAGCTTGAGAACCTCCTCGTTTACCCTCTGGGTCCCCGTGGCTATTAGTTTCTCGCTGCCACCGGTCACATCGAATAGCCTGGCGTCCACCTGTCTCGCGCTTTCGCCTGTTTTCTCAATTATCCTCTCGACTCTAAACTTTCTACCCTCAACCTCGAACGTGACTTCTACCTTTGCACGATTAGAGGCATGGTTAACAACATCGAGGAGTGTAGCACGTCCATCGCCACGAAGCTCTCTCAGGATCTTGAAGTCGCCATAGATTCCGAAGAGTATTGCCTCTAGAATGGTTGACTTCCCCGCCTCGTTTCTCCCCTTAATAATTGTTAAGCCCTTGGGGAAATAGATGGGGTCCTTGAAGTTTAGCCTTCGGAAGTTGATTGCTCTCAGACTTGTAATTGTTACCATGCCCCGCTCTCCTCAAGAACCCTTCTACCCACATCTAGGGCCAGCTTGTAAATTTCCTTCTCCTCGCCCTCCGCGCTTCTCACTAATTCCTGTACGGCTTCCACAAAGGCGTCTATAGGGCTCTTTATCTCTTTACCCGTTTCAACGGTTCTATGCAGTACACATTTTAGATCCATGTCGTCAATGCTGGCCGCGAAGAATCTTTCCTCAAGTTCCCGAAGCAGCGCGGCCCTGTTGTATCTGGCGATCTTGCTTATCGGGAGGGCGCCCTCAACTATAAGCCTCAGCAGGAGGTTGGGGTTAGGGGCTGGAAGCCTCGAGACGATTTCCCTGATCGGGTCCTGCGTATCCTCGCCCAGTGAAACCTTCACAGTTCTCATGGGCCTGGTTGGCACAGTAATGAACTCTGCCCTGGGTGGAGAGTCGTGGCTCAGCTCCACATAGAGGAACCCCTTAGCCTCGTCCCCCTCCTCTTGGAAGCTCCTCCTCTCCGTGCTGCCTGGGTATGCCGCGAGCGTTTTCCCTCTAATCGGGAGCGCCATGTACGAGTGGACATGCCCGAGGGCAACGTACAGGTAGTTCTCTGGGAAGTCCTCCCAAGACACCCTTGGAGCCCTCCAGCCAGGAGGAACATTTATACCGCTAAAGTTGTAGTGCATCACGGCTATTGCTATGTCCCCCTCACGTGGAAGCCTGACATTGTTCCTCCTCAATGGATTCTCATCAAAGCCGACCGTGTGGTCATAGCTGAGACCTGCAACAGCCACATCCAAGCCACTAATGCTCAAGTGCTCAACCTCGACTTCACCCGTCTTGGAGAAGAACCTCGCGTAGCCAGCAGCCTCTACCTCTTGAAGCGGGGACATGCCCTCCTCCTGGCTCCTCGGCATATCGTGGTTTCCAGCAACCATGAAAACCTTGACACCTTCGCTTGACAGCCTCCTGAAGAGCCTTATGACCTGCGTCCTTACAGGGTTCCTGGGGTTCACAGAGTCGAAGAGGTCCCCAGACACGAGGAAAATATTTGCTTTTCTCTCGATGGCAAACTCAACCACCCTGCGGAAAGAGTTGAAAAAGTCCTGTCTACGCTCAAACCTCTTTGCACCAAGAAAACTAAACTTCGGGTCCAGGTGGTTGTCAGCCGTATGAACGACTCTGATCATGCCCTAAACCTCCGAGAACAAATCATCACTCCTACCGCTACTGGTCTTTAAACCTATCTCGCCGCGAGCCTTCCTCAGCTCCTCGACAAGGTCTATGTCCGCCCCTCCCTCCCGGGTCCTCCTGCGCCTAACCTTGACAATGACTGGGACGCGGGTCAGCTCCCCCACAATTATGGCTTCACCGACGTTTAAGCCGGGCAGGTCCCGCATCAGCTCCGCGCCCAACCTCTCACTCGCCTCAGCGACAGCTTTCTGGTCCGCCGGGTTCGTTATCCTCAGAATGATCTGGCTGTTACACTGGCTTAAGGCGTCTGGGTCTAGCTTGCTCGGTCTCTGGGTGACGAGTATCAGGAAGACGCCGAACTTCCTACCCTCAGCCGCGATCATCCTGATAACGTCGGCGGACATCGTAGACCTGTTGAGCGACCTGCCCGGGATGAACCTGTGCGCCTCCTCGACCACCACGAAGACTGGGTACCTGAACTCGCCGCTGTAGCGGAGCCTGTAAATCTCCTCGAGAATCCAGCTCACAATGTAGTCCTGGCTGGCATCGTTCAAGCCAGACAAGTCCACAACGCTCACGTGCCCGGGCCTGAGGATCTCATCGCGAACAGAAGTAGTAACGCCGCCGAAGACCCTGAGCTTCCTGAGCTTAACCAAGTGGCTGTAGGCAGCCTCCGCACCAACCGCAGTCTTCCTATCACTGGACTTCATCATCTTCTGCAGCTCGTTCAGCAAGTCGTCCAGAGTATAGCTGGCCGAAGACCTCCTCAAGTTATCGACAGCCGCCCGAACAGCCCTCCTAATATTCGTCCACTTCTCGGAGATCCCAGCAACCCTGAAGACGTCCTCAGGAGTAAGGTCCGAGAACCTCACTGTCAGCTCGTGTACGTTGTCCAGCTGTCCTGGATCATACCTCCCAGTGCTGTTCGGGTTCCTGAAGACGAGAA
>Ga0326760_1000841_pt1 | contig 14640 bp, 10 predicted proteins | sample GCREP_S_FD_207668 | JGI IMG/M metagenome (GOLD analysis project Ga0326760, IMG submission 207668) | Hot spring sediment microbial communities from Geyser Creek Basin, Yellowstone National Park, WY, United States - GCR.EP_S | ecosystem: Environmental > Aquatic > Thermal springs > Near-boiling... | reverse complement strand
AGCTTTATGAAGAGATAAAATTATAAAAGATTTTCAATAAATAAGTGTATGGGGCCCGTCGTCTAGCCCGGTTAGGACGCCGCCCTGACGCGGCGGAGGTCCGGGGTTCAAATCCCCGCGGGCCCATCAGAATGATTCTTGATTCTTCTTCGCTATCATATGTTTTTCATATCAGATTTCATATCAGTTTTTAAGCTTGTTTTCATATCTTATAATTGGTGAAGCATCTGGTTGAGTCTGGTCTTGTTGATTTGAAGAGCTTGTCTGATGAGATTAGGTTCAGGATCTTTGATTATCTCTGGAGTAGAGGTGTGAGAAGCTCTGAGCTTGGCATAGATCCCACTTATTCTAATAAGATTAGAAATAGAAAAGCCAGAGTATCAGACCCTCTCCTAGAAAGAATGCTGAAGATGCTTTCAGTAGAAGAGTTTGCAATGCTTGTAGGCTCAGGATCAGAGAAACAACCGCTTTATCAGTCTGTCTTCAGCGAGCCTAAGAGCCTTGGTGAGGCTGTTTTAGCCTTAGATCAGCATGTTAAAAATCTTGAGATAATTATCGAGAAATATCCTCAGCTGTCAAATATTTTATATCAGAAGCTTGTTGATCTTCTCAAAACCAAGATTAGAAACTACAGCATAGCTGTTGCGAAGAAGCATTTAGAAGTTTTTGAGAAGCTGCTTAAGTCTAAAGCTCCCAAGACGAGGTCTGAGAGGCTGAGATATCTCAGAAGAGCTTTAGAAGATCTTGGCTGGGAGCTCTCTGCAGAAAAGCTACAAGAATATTTTGCTGAGCTTATGGAGGAGAGCCCTAATATTGCTCAGCATGTTGCTAAAGCTATGAAGCTTTTTATAAAACATGTTATTAAAGATCCCAACCTCTATCACTCATTTAAGATGCCCAGAGCCGAGGCGGGATTAGTTGCTCAGCCACTTACTCTTGAAGAGGTCAGAGCTGTTGCGAGAGAGATTGACTGGCCTCCTGCAAAAGCCTACTACGCTCTTCTTGCTGAGACAGGCCTCAGGCCTGGAGAAGTTTTGAATTCGAGGATACAAGATCTTGATCTGGAGGAGAGGATGTTGAAGACAATGAAGATCGGAGGCTCAACCAAGAGGTCTTATGTATCATTCTTCTCCAAGAGGTTGAGAGATTATTTAAAAGAAGAGTATTTGTCCTACAGAGAGGAGTTTATAAAAACTATGGAGAATAGAGTTAGAAATCTTATTAGAGAGGGGGTTTTTGAGTGGAGAAATCTTTTATTTCCGTTCAAAGACTCAGCCTTAAGAGCATCGATATATGATGCTATGGACAGAGCTTTAAACAGAAGATTCAGACTTTATGATCTGAGGGCGTTTTTCGCGAGCTATATGAGCCTCAGAGGAGTCCCTGGGCAGATAATAGATCTTCTTCAGGGGAGAGTTCCTCCTAGAGAGTTTCAGATTTTGACAAGACATTATCTAGCTTTAAATCTTAGAGAGCTTAGAGAAGTCTATGACAGAGCTGGCTTGACAGTCTTAGATTAACAACTTTTAGCCTGATCAATCGTAGGCATAGATCGTTGTGATAAAAAGTTAAAAAGAAAAATGTTTTAACGATAAAGATTATTTGCCTCTCTTAATGAGATATCCTACGAGAATGCCTATTGCCAGTAATAATATCGCAATTAATATCAGTATAGGTATATCAAGAAACTTCTCAGTTATCGTAGAAGTTATGGTTCTTTCAACTATTTCTCTGATAGTAATAGGCAATGTTGTTATAGAAGTTGTAGGAATAGGAATAGTTCTCTCAAATATATAGATCGAGGTCGTTGTAAAAGTCGTTGTTAAAGTTCTATAGCTTGTTATAGTGATTGTCTGCGAAGATGGCATAACTGAAACAGCTAAATCAATATATTTATTAGAGTCAGAGTAAGTATTATCAAACTCTAGAATATACGTACCTTCTTGATCAGCTACGAAATGTAGATACCAACCTTTATAAATCTTATATCTGGGAAATATCTCTCTACCATCAGGAGAAATAACTCTAAATATAATATCACTCCATTCATAACCCCATAACGTGCTTCTGATGATTAAAAAGTCTATGAATACATCACAATTTTTGCAACAGCCTATGTAATACCTGGTGAAGTCTCTTGCACTAACCGTAAAGCTACGGTGATACAATCCAATAGGTGAAATGGGTATAACTGTTGTAATGGTGGACGTAGGCCCGGGTGCAGCTGTTACTGTAGTTACTGTATATGTAGTAATAGACTCAGGCATAGCTGGAACGATAACGGTGGTATCAGTAGATGAGGTGTCAGAAGGTATATTGGCTTTAAGCGGATATAAAGAGTTTTGAGTAATAACGAAGGTGATAATGAATAGTAGAACTAATATAGCAAACGATATATATCTTCTCATAGAGACACGCTCATTATATAAATTAATTTTGGCATAATATTTTTGAGTTTATATGAACAATGCTTTAAAATTATAAACTAAGAATCTTCGAATCTATTCTTTTCTTTGACTCAAATTAGTTATCCTAATAAATAGCTTAGAAAAACATCTTCAGATTTTATCTTCGAGACTTCCTCAGAGGTTTTAATTTTTACACAGCCTTTTTATCTTATTTTAACAACCCCTTAATAACTCCCTGATAAAGTAAAGAATCTCGGCGTATATTAGCTTAGCCTAGTTATTTTTCTACAACCCATGTTGCCAATGATTCCAAGAGTCTTTTTTCATCAATATTTTGATCGATAATCTCAACTAACTCTTTCCATTCTGAGAGATTGGATAATATATCAAATATGCCTTCTATCCTCTCTCTACTCTGCTTAACTTTAATATCCATACCCCTATCAACAAGCTCCGCTAAAACTAAATCTTGAGGTAGCCCTAAATATCTAAGTATAAGCTTTCTAGAAATGTCTGAAAGAGTCCTAGATAGTTCTGCCACCTTATACTGCCACTCTTCCTCATTCCACTCTAAGCCTACCTCGATCAAGGCTAAAAGAGGTCTAGCGAATTGATTGCGATGAAGTGTGCCCAAATTATTATTTACGGTCTTATAGAGTAGATAATTAAGGATGGCATTATAATAAAATGCAGGCTCTCCTCTACTAATCTCGAGAATAACAACATGGTGATCTATTATGATTCCATTACTTATTTTACATAAATAGTCTACGTTTTCAGGAGCTATAACAGCTGAAGAAAAACTTCTCTGACATCTATAGACAACATAATATTTCTTCTTCTGATCTTTTGCACACGATATTGTGGGTTTCTGAGGGATCTTTAATTTCTTTTGTGTAGTGATCAAGAGACTCTCGATTGCCTTATATTCTTCACCACCTCTATCTGCGAGATAAACTGTTCTCAGCAGGCTTACAAGTCTACTCATGTCTCTAGTATATAGTATTTTATAAAATCTGGTTATAGTAAACGGATATATTGAAGGAAGAGGTAAATAGAATGCCATATGAGACATTAGTATGTCGCCTCCAATCTTTGTCTTTAACTCCAAACCTATGGGAACTATATTAAATTTATTAGAGGTTTCGTCGTAATGAATGACACTAAAAGCTAGGGGGACTACTCGTTCTCGTACAGAGGCAGTAGGACCTCCTGTGAAAACTGGCGATACAACGTCTCCTTCGCTATGTATAACGTCTACACATTTTAATTTTATAGCTCTCTCCCTGAGAACCTCTTTTTTAAGATATGTCTCTACTAGTTTTGTTGTCTCAGCAAATGACTGTTGAGAGAACAAAATTTCATACTTGATCTCGTTTAAATGTGCGTCTTTACCAGCATCTCCAGTCAATTTAAGCAAACCACATATAACCTTACTCATTTTTCAGCCCTCCTTAAAATAGCTATTGAAGCATGTTGACCATGTTTAAAAGCATCACCTACATAGATCACCTCACCTGAGCACTTATTTTCCTCTAGAATCCTCGTGGTAAGAATTTTACCTGCACCATATGAACCGATCTTTCCGCTATAGCTTTGATCTGCTGGCAAAACAAATCCCACATATCCGCCTTTTCTAACCATTTTTAGAGCTATATCAAGAAACACTAGAGATAAATCTCCTTTCATATATACTTGAGGTGGTAAGCCTGGGTATGTATTTCTAACATAGCTTCTTACAGCAAGACCCCATTTTGATCGTGGAAGCTCGTTAAGCTCAAGCCATGGCGGGTTAGTAACCACTATATCAGGTTTTAAAGGGCCAGTATAAAGAGTTATGACTGCTAGATATGATGTTAGAGGAACAGCCCACACACCATTTCCATACTTTGCTAAGAATTTCATGAGCGATTCACTTCTATTCTTTAACAGCCCTATAATTATATCGTAGATGAAGCCGCTATACTTTTCAGCTTTTTTCCTTATCTCTTCAAGATCTCTAATTAGGTCATCAACTCTATGCCCATTTTTAAGACTTTTTAAAATCGTTGCTAACAATATTTCTACCCTCGATATAAGCGACATAATGATCCTATTTTCACTCTTACTCTCTATTGACTTTAGATAGTTTGATAAAGCATTATAGAATATTATAGCCAAAGCTTCTTGAATATTATTAAGCTCAGTTACTAGCTCGAAAGGAGCTTTGATATAAGGTGCTAAAGAGTCACTCCAGAATATTAAAGGCGTTCCTCTCGGATTTCTTCTGACTCTATTTCTATAGGCTATTATGAGCTCTGACCTAGCTATAGAAACAGCTAATGGATTTATATCAAATCCTATTAGAGAATAATATGCTTCATCAGCATCAACTCCTTCCTCAATTTTTTTATAAAAGAACGCTACAAGAAACCTTCCGCTTCCACATGCAGGGTCTAAGACTATAGAGTCAGCTATGTCGGCTCCTAGAGCTTTTAATCTCTCTATGATTAATTCTATAAGCCACCATGGCGTGTAATACTCGCCTATCTTATATCTCAAGGATCTCTCTATAAAATCTTCATATAAATGACTAAATACATCTATACTTATCTGAACATTCCAGTCGAAGAGATAAGTCTGGTTTCTAGCCTCTCTACACAAGTCGGTCATTATGATCTCTGCTTCAGGAATCCCTCTCCACCACACTAGATGTGGTACCGTGATGTCAAAATTTCCGAATGCTTCCCCAGAACATATAATGAGATCCTCTCCCTCAACCCTTAACACAGCTGATAATATGGTGTTCACAACAGCTTGTATTATCGTATGTGTTGCAAGTAATCTATCTATCTCTTCATCTCTAAGTCCTGCGTAAAGCTTATTTATTATATCGACGTAAGAACTATATATAGCACTTTTGCCTTTTAAATGTTTTCTAATAACATTTACTATGTCATCGATATAGAAAAGAAGGGGATAGAAAGCTCTTCTGATATTCTCTGGTTCAGGTCTATAAGCATAGACTTGTGTTCGTAGTATTGTATCCTCGAAAGTCTTAATAATCCTCTCCCATAAATCTCTGGATTCTTCTACAGCTTTCTCAATTGATTTGCTAAATAGTACTTCGTTAGCTCTTGATGCTGCTAATGGTGTAAGTCTTATATCATTATCTTCTGCACTAACACTATAGAAGTTCCATTGTAAACCATTAGTAATAATTGCTCTAAAAGCTACATCTTTAAAGTATTCTCTCACATAGTTCTCAAGCTGATTCAGTCCATCCTTAAACTCGCTTTCATTAACCTTAACTTCTATAACTAATGCTCCACCAAAAAACCATATATCAGGTCTAAGCCTTCTTCCTTCATAAGCTGGCTTATTTATTCTTCTTATACGTTCCCATTCGTGATTTTCTAATAACTTTTTAATAGAATTCAACTTCACTTTATCTAGAGGGGAGACTCTCATCTTTTCAACTCTATTTATGGCCTCACTTAGCGCTTTTAATAAGATGTTATCAACACTATTAACAATCTCATCGTGACTATACACACGTCTCACCTTCTCCTACGCTTATACCTTTCGATGTTGAAGACCCGATAAATTAAATTAGTTGCCCTAAGATCTAAGAACTCTCTTATACTCCTCAGAACGACCGTTTCCAAGTCTCTGTTGATCTCTGTTTTTAATAATATAGCAACAGATCTACTAATAGGAGGATACATAGCCCTATTGTATAATATTTTGAGAGAATAAAAACTACATGTAAAATAAAAGCTGCTGTGCCTCTGGATAGTTATTAAAGGGAAACATTATAAACTATGTTATATATCAAAGATCTTTAGACAGTTAAGTTGCGTTGATGATCCTTGTCTTATTTTATGGATATTAATATGAAAACTATTCTTAATTTTAATACTTTCAGGAGTCATTCTAAAAACCGATCCATGTTTTACCATGATAGTTTTAGAAGGCTTTTCTCTAAAACTACTCTGCTATCATTCCTCATAAAAGACTTTATAACTAGCAACACTGTTCAGCTGTTAAACACAAAAACTTTTTGTAGATAAATATATCTACAAATGTTCTATAAGAAATATCTTTCACTAGATTTTTCTTTGCAAGTCCTCTAGTATTGCATCTATAAAAGATCTTTGTAGATATATATGTGCTCATATAGAGAAATTATATGTTAAAGATTTTTAGTTTATTTTTCAGATACAGATATTTTGAGACAAGCTCTTTCAAAGCATCTTCTCTATATTTCTCGGTCAGTTTTTTCTCTTTAATCTCTTTATCTAAAGTCTCAAGCTCTTTAACAAGCTCCAGAGCCTGAGGATTGTCTCTATATTCTCTTCTAAGAACATCTGCAGAGGCCTTAAGATCTGAGGTCATGGTCTCGAGAATTTTTCTGAGCCTCTCCTCAGATCTTCTCTCAATTTTTTTAACAAGAGACTTCATCTTAATTATGTTCTCAAAATCTCTTCTGAAATCATCAGGCTCTGTAGAAACAGGCTGATCAACATCAAAAAGATCGATAATCTCCTCAAGATATCTTATATATCTGTCCTGTCTGTCAAGACCGTAGAAAGTTATCTCATGAGTCTTAGAGACATATTCATAACCATCTTTAGGCCCTAGATAACATCTCTTCTTTCTACGTTTGCCACTCTCATCTTTAACATAATGAACCGCATAAAGATATAATCTGCCGCCAATATCAATCTCCTCAACATATGAGTACGGCTCTCCACATTTAGGACAGACCTTTTTCTGAGAGATTTGGGACGAGATTTGAGACAGAGGCATCGCCAAGAAAATATTCGTTAGAAAGCTTATAAACCTGACCTATAGATTTATGGCTCCGAGAAATTTCACGCTTGAGCCATAGATTTAAGGGTCAGCCGAAAAAAGATCCAGCCGACAGGATCCCTAGAGAGAAAGCAACTGAAATGTTATGACCCATAGATTTGAGGGTCAAGAGAAAAAAGCTGATGAGGGTGCAGCTGTGGCCCTATGGTTCTCATCCGATAGTCCATAAATCTATGGACAACTGAAATCATGACTAGTTCTGGGGGGATCCTTTTCCAGCGATCGGGCCTATTATTCTATTATTCTATCTTATGAATAAAAATACATATTATATATATATATATGATCTTTTTGGCTCCACGGCTCCTTGGCTCCTTGGCTCCATAACTCCTTTGGCTCCAAAATTTTTACATTAATCTATTTTGATCTGTTTAAAAAGTTGGGATACCTATAGTAACTATGGAGCCACGGAGCCAGATGGAAATCTGGTTAGCTCCAAAAAATTTTCTTTAAAAATTTAGGGGTTTCGTTAAAAATTTTTTATTAGATTAATTGTTTTTATGAAAATCATTTATTTTCTTGTGACATGTTTTCATCGAATGATCCGATAATTTTATCTTTTGAAATGATCATTACCCACGTGTTTATGTTATATCCTCTTATACGTGTTTTTGTATATGATCCTCCTAATAGTCTTGCTAACTCTTCTAATCCTGAGATCCCTCTCTTCTTGTTCACTCTCAGCCATTCTAAAAAGCCTGATAATATCACTATGTCCTCAGTCTCTGGATGTAATATTATTGATGATGGGATATTTTGATCGACTATATATCTCAGTCTTGACATAAGATCTATATGTTTCATTAATTCATCTCTTCCAGCATATCTGACAATTACTTCAGCAACATATTCTCTTATTCCTTGTTTTATCTCTTCTACAAGCTCTTCCTCACTCTCTTCAAGACTTTGAGGCTCATATCTTTTTTCAATCCACTCAGGAGTCTCTAATCCAGCTTCTTTATACAAATATCTGAGGATCTCTTCTCCAATCTCTCCCCATTCGAATCTCATGTCTTTCGAAAGGATCTTATCCCAGTTGATCTTAAGCCATTGATATATGAATGGAGCCATATAAACAAGTTTCATTCTAAGTTTTGATCCCCACTTTCCATATTTCTTATCGAATTCCTCGATCTTGCTTCTAGAGATCCTAGGTTTCCCAGTTAGATTGAAAAAGTGAAATCTCTTTTTCTCATCATCATCCAGCGTCTCATATAATCCTCTTCTCGATGTTAATATCAATGGTGCCATTGAGTATTCAGCTGCGAATATCGTTCCTCCAGACGTGTATTTCTCTCTAAACTTCAACGTGTCCCAGGCGTCTCTAATCATTGCCCAGACCTCTGGGTTCACAAATTTGATCCCTTCGGCCTCGTTCATTATTATTGGATATGTCCATTGCCCGATTTTTCTTCCTAATCTTGCAGGTGTCACGTTTCTAGATATTGTAGCGTTCTCAGTAGGTGCACCCCACAGGTATAATGATAATGATGCTAATGTTGATTTTCCAGTATCAGGAGGCCCCTGATAAATAGCATATGGAAGCGGGTTTCTTCCTGATTGTTTCAATGCGAAACTGATTGGTGACAATATTGCGTATTTAACTGAGTCGCTGAAAATCTCTATCGCAAAATCATAATATCTACTCAGATCATTCAGAACCTCTAAGGCCTCTCTAAGCTTCTCTCTATCAGGCTGATAAAGATCCTCTCGACTCCATCTCAATTCACCATTCAACATATATAATCCCTCGATCTTCATCTCCTCTTTTATAGACGCGATCTTTTTATATTCAAATGCTTTGAAGATTACTGAGACACAATCATGAATGTGTTGTCTTGATGCCACCACACCATGTCTTTTTAATTGTTCTACATGTTCTTCCACCACGCCTTCTGTAACGAATCTTCTTCCATTTGCCTCAAGCCATTCAGCTATGTAATAAGGCTCGTTTCCGCTTGTTCTATATACTATAAGGTTTTCTAATGATGCGTATATTATTATTCTATCTTCTCTCAATATCTCTTCTGTTGCTCCATCTCTTGTTTTCACGCTTGTTTTCACAAATTTTGATGTTCTTCCTAATCCTCTTAATGTGATGAAATAATCGGTCTCTCTCTTGTATTCGTTATACACAGGATCTTTAAATGGGCTTGGTCTTCCAATCTTCTCCTCCAGTTTCATTAATAAATATAATGCTTTTGTCTCATCTCTTAATATCTTTGTGAAAAGCTCGAAAAATCCTGAGACATCTATATTAACATCAACATTTTTTATATATAATTCATCTATTTTTCCACGGATCTCATATTCAATATCTTCTTTATATCGAGATATATCAACACCATAGCTTTCATATGTTTTTATTAATGATGAAAGTCTTATAGCTCTAAACTCTTTATCAGAAGAATAATCATATAATTTCTTAAGGATCCTCACTATCGAGACAGGACTTATCCCAGCATAAGCCCCGTATTTAGACATCATGATCCATATTAATTGTCTATATTTATTTGACGTCTCAAAATCATCATAAGATGTGTAATATACTTCTCTTAATATATTAACGATCTCATCAATAGTTTCATCATCTAGAGACCTATAGCTGTTAATCGCAGAGATTTTTAAATTCTCTAAAGTAGGTCTCGGGGGTTCATGAAAGTCTTGCTTCTTATCTACAGCCTCTTTGAGATTTCCATGGGGGTTCCTTAACATTCTAAGATCCTCTTTTACGTCTGATTTACTCAAGTATATTCTGGCTTTTTCATCTTCCAATCTTCGAGACGAGGTTCTAACCAGACATCAACAAAACCGCAATCTTTAATCCTTTGAGCTAGTGAAATAAACTTTCTCGGAATCTTTATTCGAAAAGTATCTCCTACTTGAGTCAACGTAGCAGGAAAGATTATTATATCGCCATGAAAAGATGTTTCACTACACTCTCTAGAGTTGATCTGCATAATTACTTTAACCTTTCGGGTACCAAGCTGAATCGCCAATTTGGCAGGCACATGAAAGTAAGCGGAATCTCCGCTCAACCTGATTCTATACGAGCCAATAAACAGTTTTAACATATTCCATATATCCCTAAGTTCATATCTACAATGAAACGTTATAAACTTGTTTGTAAAAATATACGCAAAATTTTTAGGTTCGATAACAATAAATTTTTATTGGTAGAGGCGCGGATATATGCCTAAGTATAAGTGTCTTGAGGATGATGCGGTTGAAATTATTGAGAAAGCCATTAGAGAAGGCAGAATCTTCAGATCTAGAAGAGAGCTTGTAGAACTACTTGTTGAATACTGTAAATCTAAGCATAAAAACGGCACGTACAGTGAATTCAGTGCGTATAGACTTATTAAAAAACTTGAGAGGAAGGGTCTCTTAAGACACGTTTTAGGCTATGGCTATGTTATTGCAGATAGAGGTCATGAGAGCCTCATCACGAACACATGCGCACTGCTTCTAGACTTGGTGAGACCTATTAAACCTGTTAATGAGATTTTAAGAGAAGGTTTCTCAAGATATTATGGTGAAGAGATGCCCGGGGTAATAGTGCTTCATCTTATGGAGAGAGCTCTAGAGCATGTTATAACAAGTGATGAGAGATTACTTGAAGAAGTCAAAAAATCAGCACCAATGTTTGAAGATCTTAAGGATCTTAGAGAGAAAGAGGAAGCTTTATTAAAGAAATACGGAGATCTGATTAGAACAAAAGGTGTAGCATATAATATTGATCTTATTAAAGAGATTGAGAGAGTTCTTGAGCTTAAATCACCTGCTGACACTATCTATTACGCTAATATTTTATTAGATAAAGATCATGGTTTAATAACTGATATCGTTAAAAATGATGATGTTAAAAATGCTTGTTATGAAAATATTCTTAGGTATCCAGAAGATTTGCGTCAGAATATCGTGAGATTTTGTGATAAAATAGATATTTTAGAGAAAGACGCTCCTATAATCTTCTCGATCATTCGTATCATGAGAGAAAGATATGAGATAAATCTAAAAGTAAGAGAAGTAGAAGAGAAGATTGAGAGACTATATGATAAAGTTATAAACTTTATGGAGACTTTCTATTTAAACACCAGAATGTCAGGTATATTAACAGGCTGGTGTGAGATCTGTAGAAAAGGTTCTGTAGATAATGAGCTGAAGAAATTTGTGAAAAACTTTATTAAATCAAAGATCGAAGAGTTGCTTAGAGGCGTATGGACTACAAGAATCACTTCATACTGAGGCCATCAATATACAGTTGAGTGATCAATAAAATTATTCATATTTTTAGATGCTACTAGATCAGGCACCTAATAAACTTCTCTACTCTTTAAGATTTACATGATCTTACTCACATCTTAATAATCATAAACTATGATCGCTTGGAGACAGATCCTCCCTCCCATCTAATTGATCGCTGGGAGAATCGCTGGGGCATGATCTATTGGACAAAATCGCTTGCCCCATTATTATGATCGCTGGGAGGGAGTGGGGCAGGACAAAATATCTAACATATATACATGTAACATATCCCCAGGGTGGGGACAAAGTATTATATCTTTCTCATAGATCTTTTTTAGGAGTCCAAAATAATTTTTTCTTATCTCCATCCTACTTTCTCCAATTAATATGATCTGATGGGACAAATGATCTTGTCCTATAGATATTGCCCCGGCGATCTATTTATCAAATTATTATGATGAACATAATGATCTATATTTCTAGCGATCATGATGATGCTTAGATATGTTAGACGTAAGAAAAGATCTTTGTTTATAGTGATATCTCAACAATTGGAAACGCAATTTAGCTGGGAATACTCATTCAAAAGATCTCTATATATAATTCATATGATCTATTGGGATTCCCAATAGATCTTTATAAAGGAGCTTTTGATCATATATACATGTTGAAGTTGTGATTCATGTTTATAAGTCCTTATCAAGATCTTTATTATGGTAGAGATGTCTCAGGATTTAGAATATATAGAAAAGATCATAAGGGGTGCCAAGAGTAGTGTGAAAATATCTAAAGAAGGTAGAAAAATAAGAATTGATGTTGATAGAAAAACAATTAGGATCCCCTATGATGAAGATGTTTTAAGAAGATTAAGAGTTATTGTTGAAGAAGTTAAGTCTAGAATTGAGAAAGAACGTGAAGAAGTCCTGAAGAATTTTTATGAAATGATTAAGAAGATTACTGAGGAAAAAGAGGTTTTGGAGAAAGAGATCATGATGTTAGATAAAGTTCTTCGTGATATTCTTTTATATATTAGGCTAGTGAATCCTGATATTCTAAGAGGTATTCTGACGTTGATACCTGTAGAGAAGCTTTCATCATACGCACCTAAATATTCAACAGCTCTAAGAGAATTGAAAAGACTTTATCAAACTACTAAAGATCATTACTTGTTTATCTTCTAAAACATAGAAAATATGTGAGAATTTTCTTCAGATTAAGAAAATTTGTAGACAAATTTATCTACAAAAGCTTTCAAATATCCTGTCCAAAACAAGCATTAGAACAATAATTAATTGCCAAAGACTGATTCGGCAGATTCTTTTCAGCAATCAACTGAATCAAGTGATGCGAATTGATTCAGATCGATTCTTAAATAAATCAAGTGATCGCTTAGAAGAACTAGCGAATCATCCAGAAGAGATCATCTGATCTATATATTTCTGCACATGGATAATAGTGTTATTCAAATATCGTATAGAACATTTTATGAGGGACTTCTCGAAAATATTTTCAGAGATATTTTTCAGCAAATTTTTCTCTGAATCACAAATTTGGGATTTCTCAATAGAAATTACAATCAGCATGATCGTTTTCATAGATCTCAAATATTTTTACAGATATCACGTAATATACTTCTCTAAACATTTTTATTGACACATTTTCGATAAACTTCTAATAATGAGTCTGACTTTCTCTTATCCTCTTCACAGCCTCCCATATTATGCTAGGAGGCAAAGACTTTGTTTCTCTCATCACCTCTTTAATAACTTCTCTCACATCTTTAAAGCCCTTATTAAGGATCATTCTAACAATATTAGATAGTCTCTCAAAACATCCTCTATGTATTTTAAACGCTAGGTTCTTGCTAATATACTCCTCAGGCACTAGGACAATCTCTTCTTTGCGATATGTTGAGGAGAGACAGTAAGGACATAAATTTTCAAATGTGCCGCTGTGCCAAAACTCAACATGTATCACCTCCTCAACACAGAGCTCGATACAGCGTCTCAACTCGTTGACAGCCTTAAGTGTATCCCTAAGGAAGTTAACAATGTAAGGCTCTTTCATTACAGATAAAAAGCTTCTTAAATCTTCTACTCTCCACAGCTTATTACTCTCAATCTCTCTAAGAACATCATATGGATCTCCGCCGTCCTCAAAAATTTTTAATATAGGTGAGAAGTCCTTCGCGATATTGTCCAGAACCTTGTATACAAGACCTTTAATGTGAATCTCAGCATAATCTGGCATGGCGTGTCTTCTAATCATAGCTCCATAAGGACCTGTAGATGCAAGTTTATGTGCGTAATCTAAGAGATTGTGATGAAGCATACACTTAAGACCGTTATAGCCCCGCTTCTCGTAAATAAATACTGCTAGATATAATAACGCCTCTGGATCCCAGTGACCATTTATAATAATTCTGTTAACATCATGTTCAAGAGGATTAGAGTCTATGAATCTATTGATCTCATCGCAAATATTCTTGGAGATATCACAAAAGTTTTCAGCTGTATAGTTATGTATGACCCACTCAGGCATATGTGAGGCCTTTACCGAAAAATATACGTCAAAAAAATTATATATTTTTACATCACTGATAATATCGCTAAAACATTATGTTAGGGTCATAAATCAAAGATCCTTATTTCATTTTCAATACGTGGATATCTCTATACAGCCTCTTATCATGCCATCTTTTAGAGATACTAAGCTTTTGACGAGGCTCCCTTATCAGGTGCTACACATGAAAACATTTTTCATTTTTAAAATCATGATTCTTTGATATTCGTGATTCTCGGATTTCACGAACAGTACAAAGTATTACTTTGTTAAACAAAAATTTTAAATTTTTTGAAAATAAAAATCAATTAGTTTCAGCAAAAGTTTTTGAAAACGAAAAGATGAAGAAAAATGATCAAATTTCATATAAATTTGCACCGATATAAGTATGAGAATAAAAGCTGGTATGAATATAGAGAAACATTCATATCATACGCTTGTGGGATATTCATATCGTTGTGCCCTGACGCGGCGGAGGTCCGGGGTTCAAATCCCCGCGGGCCCATTAAGATAGACACTTCTAATGATCATCATCTATAAATCAAGATCTCCAGGATCTTTCTAAAGA
>Ga0326760_1000840_pt1 | contig 14647 bp, 11 predicted proteins | sample GCREP_S_FD_207668 | JGI IMG/M metagenome (GOLD analysis project Ga0326760, IMG submission 207668) | Hot spring sediment microbial communities from Geyser Creek Basin, Yellowstone National Park, WY, United States - GCR.EP_S | ecosystem: Environmental > Aquatic > Thermal springs > Near-boiling... | reverse complement strand
GCCAGCAGGCAGAATTGATACACGTGTCTCTTAACGCGGCAGAGGCGGGCGCGCCAGCCGTAGAGCCTCTCCCGCACGGCCACGTACAGGGTCACCCGCCGCGTCTGCACGAGCAGCTCGGCGAGCTCTCTCGACGGGCCCGCCAGCGAGAGACACATCTGCCAGGGGTGCTCCCTGTCGCCGCACTTGATGATTCGCGCCAGCGCGCAGGGCAGGGGGTATTTGATGACTATCGGCCTGTAGCGCGGCATGCCGGCATGGGCGCGGCGCCGCTTAAATTGGCGCGCGGCCCTCCTGGCGGTGGCGAGTTGCTGTGCTGCCGAGAGGTGAGGAGATGCACTTCCGCCGACAGGAGGCGTGCTCCCTCCCCGCAGGCTCAGCCCTTGAGCCTCGCCTCGGCCCTCGCCTTGAGGTACTCCGGGTCGCGGCTGAGGTACCTGAGCGCCGTCCTGTAGCCTACCCCCACGAGCCTGCAGGCATCTCTCAGCGTGATGCCCCTCCTCACGAGGTCGATTATGCGGCGGCGCAGCGTCTCGCTCCACCTCGGGGGCCTGCCCACGCGCCTGCCCATTGCCCTCAGCCTGGCCAGCGCCTCGCGCGTCCTCTCGCGGATGAACTCGCGTTCCATCTCGGCGGCCCAGCCCAGAATGCCGACAATCAGCTGGCGCACCCTCGGGTCCAGCTGCTGCAGCCACTCCTCTCGCACGGATATCAGCAGCTTGCCTTTTGATTCGAGCTCCCTGACGACTTGCGCCAGGTCCCACAGGCTGCGCGCCACGCGGTCCAGCGCGTAGACGACAACGCCGTCTGCCTGCCCGAGCAGCTCCATGGCCCTCTGCCAGCCGGGCCTCTCATTAGGCGGCAGCGCGCCGGAGATGCCAGCGTCCCTCACGACCTCGACTATCTGGTGGCCCCTCTCTGCCGCCCAGCGGAATATCGCGAACTCCTGGTTCTCCGGCCGCTCGTCCTCCCGCGAGACGCGGACGTAGGCCACGAGGCGGAGGGCCACGCCGCAAGGGGTGGTTCCGGCTTGATAAGCCACTCGGGGGTTCTGGCGCGCGGCGCGAGAACCGGCCGGTTCCGGCGCGCGCCGGCCCGCGGCCACCGGGCGGCAAGCGCGCAATAGAAGAACAGCCACGACCAGCTCCACGGCGGCCGGTGGTTAGCGCGGTGATAGTGGTTAGTCCCCTTTGCGCTTTACTTGAGTCGATGCCAGCCGGGAGAGCGGTTTCGACATTTGCCGCCCATTTTTCAATATCTGCCAAGGGCTTCGGAGACTCAACACGCTCACCACGCTAACCACCGGGCACCGGGCGTGGAGACTAGAGAAAGCACATGCGCGCGCCCGGAGGCAGAGCCGGGCGCCGGGGTCACGGCCGTGACCGCCGCCCGCCGCGCAGCAGGAGACGCGACGAGTACAGCGCCACGGGCGCGGGGCCCGCGTCGAGGACGGCCGCCCCCTCCTCGAGGAATGACAGTATTGCCGCCGCCTCCTCGGGGCCGAACGCCTCCAGCACGCCGTCAGGCACGCCGCCACAGTCGAGGTGGAGGGTCACCAGCAGCCTGGCGGCGAAGGGCCACCTCGGCCCCTCCCAGCCCAGCCGCGCGAGCGCCTGCGGCACGGCCCTCGCGGCCGCCTCCGCCAGCCAGCACGGCGACTCGAGACGCGCCAGCTTGCCGGAGGCCTCCTCGAGCGCCGCCTCCAGCGCGCGGCCCCGGCCCACCGCCGGCTCGAGCCGCCTGTACAGCTCCACCGCAACTCTGAGCGCCGCCTCCGCGAGCGCCGGTGCGACCCTCGCGGCGAGGGCCTCCCGCAGCTCTCCCGGCCCGCAGCGCCTGGCGGCCTCCCGCACCAGCTCCTTGACCGCGCCGAGGTTCCAGCGGCGGGCGGCCTCTTCGAGCTCCCTGAGGACCTTAATGCACGTCCTCACGGCGCCCCGGGCACAGCTCCGGCAGGCTCGGCGGCACCTTCTTGCCCTCGCACGTCCTCACTACCGTCTCGCAGCGCCACGGTCTCTCCCTGCATTCCTCGGGCTGCCACGCGCGGCACTCCTCGCCCATGCGCCTTATCTCGTAGTCGACGTGGTAGGCCGTCTTCCTCTCGTCGAAGTCCGCCGCCGCCCTGAAGACCCCAATGATTTCCTCGCGGCTGTATCCCGCGAAGTAAAGCCAGCGCGCCACCGCGACGCGCGCGGCGTGGCACAGGTTGCCGGTCTGTCTCATGTACTCGATCAGCGCCTGGATCCAGCGCGGGAGCCTCCCCGCCGCGCGGCCCCCCGGCCTTCTGGCCTCGCGCGCCCCGCGCTCCCTCGCGAACGCCTCGAGAACGGCCTCCCGCGCGAGCCTGTCGAGCACGCGCGCGTCGAGCGGCCTTAGCGACATTAGGCGCTCTGCCGTCTCCCGCGCTGACAGCTCCTCGAGCAGGTGGTCGACGATGGCAGCCCTGTCTCCCGACTTGGGGTTAATTGAGTACGGCACGCGGAACAGCCGTTTTACGTCGCCGACGGCGTGGCGGTCAAGCCACTCCTCGAGCCCCCTCGCGAGCCAGAGCTGTATCCTCTCCAGCACCGCCCTGTCCGCGGGCAGGAGGCGCGGGAGCCACGCGCATAGGCGGTAGCCCTTGAAGCCGGTCCACTCGGCCCAAAGGACGTCCCTATACTTGCGGAGCTTCTCCCGCAGCGCGGCCTTCAGCCTGCCGAGCCTGGCGGCCCGGCACCACTTGTCCTGTGCGCACTCAGCAGGGATGTCCAGGTCGATGCACGCCCTGTCGAGAGCGACGTACGACTGCGGCCTTGCCTGCGGGTCGTGGTACAGCCGCCAGTCCACCAGGGCCATGCTGATGAAGAGGTGGTTGGGGCCGCCGCCCCTCTTGAGCCGCCCCCTCTCTGCTTCGAGGATCAGCCGGACGAGCTCCCCGCCGTCGCAGACGAGGCCGAGCCTCGCCGGCGCGCCGTACTCGCGGCACGGCGCGACGCCGCGCTGTCTAGCAAACTCTTCGGCCAGCCTGCCCCTGACGTACAGATCCGCGAAGCCGTAAAGGCCGCTGAGGGTGATGGCGCTCACGGCCGCGCGCCGGGAGCGCACGGCCTGCCCGCCCAGTTGACCACCCCCACGTCAGGCAGATACTTGGCGACGCCCCTGGCCTCGAGATAGAGCACGGCGTCGAGCACGGCGTCGTGGGCGCGCCACCACCCCGGCGCTCCCGGCCTCGGCGCCGCGGGCACGCCGCCGACGGTCTCAACAGCGCCGAGCCCCGCCAGGACGGGCAGCAGCGAGGGGTCCCTGACGATGTCGTCGACGAGCCTGAAGATTCCCGCGCTTAGGTGGCGGCAGAGATACTTCGCGACCGCAAGCGCGATACGGTAGCTTGGCAGCATCACAGGCCGAGCAGTTTCCTGACTCGTCCTATCACCTCCCTCGCGCTCATTTTCCTGATCCCGCCGCTCTCGGAGCTCCCGCCCCTTCCTGTCTCCCTCTCGGCATACTCCTCCGCGTCAGCGAGACACTTGCGGAACAGCTCGCCTTGTCTCTCCAGCTCCTCCAGCGCCGCTTTCTTCTTTTCCTCCGGGGAGCCCCTCAGCTCGCGCCAGATGCAGACCTGCAAGCGGTTCCAGCAAATTATGTTCGCCTTGCACCGCTCAACTCTGTCCTCGTGCCGTGCACGCGCGCTCTCCTCGGCACTCGCGCCCGGGGGCGCCACGGCCGGCGGGGAGGGAGACCGGCCCGCCGCGTGCTCCGCGATAAAGCGTTCAAGCTCCTCCCTCGCCCTTTCTTCGTCTTGCGGTGTCTCCTCCTCGCGCCCGCGCCGTGCGGAGGTGGCAGCTTCTTGCTGGGCAGCGGGGGCTGGCGGGGCGGCGGCGCCGCTCCCGCCGCTCTCAGTGTTTTCATGCCCCTCCCCCTCCTCCCCCCGAGCCTTGCACTCGGCGCTTGCACGCGGCGGCGCACCCAGCGTGCACGAGGACTGCACTGTTTCTGCACCCGGCGCGGGTGACTCATGCACGGGGCGTGTCTCTCCCGCCGGCTGCGGCTCGGGCGGGCACGCGGCGAGACTGCCTTCCGGCAGCGCCCTCCTCAGGGCCTCCCTTGCTCTCGCGATGTCGTCAAGCGAGGTGAAAGCGACTCTAAGGTTCCGCCGAGTTTCCTCGCGTCTCAAAACGTGTGAGAGGTATGGTCTTAGCAACGCGGCGAAGGCCTTCCGATCGAGCGCTGGGCCCAGGTCCCTGACCCTCGTGTCCACCCACTCCGTCTCCTCCCCAGTCCCCTTCCGCCGGCTGACCTGCTTCAGCTCGCCCAGCGCGTGCTGTAAGTATTTGCGCCAGGACTCTAAATACGTCCACAGGACGACCCGCCCGCCCTCGACGTCGACGCGCCACGGCTTCGGCGGCTCGGAGCCGCTGACGGACTCGGGGGTCAACCAACCTGTCTCCGGCGAGAGCCGCGCGCGGACGTAAGCCTCGAGGTTCTCGATGTCTTCCAGCACCTTGGCCAAGACCAATTTACTAGGATCCCCGATAACATACATCAGGCCTACCTCATCAACCCACTCGCGAATCTTAGCCGCCACGGCGTCTAAGTACTCCTGCCCCATGCGCCTCGCCACGAGGAGCAGGAGCCCGAAGCCCTGCAGGACGGCGCCGCGGCAGGGGAAGATCTCGCCCACCCTGTCGTACTCCGCCTTGATTTCCGCCGCGTGGCGCAAGAACAGCGCGTAGAGTCTCGCGGCGAGTCGCCTGACCTCAGGCTTCTCCAGCTCTTTTTTTATGGTGATAATTTCCCGCCGGTTCGGGTCAGGGCAGAGAACGACGCGCGGTGATCGCCTCACAACGGCCAGATTTGCAACGAGACCCTGCGGGTCAACTATGATGGCGTTGGAGTACACAACATAGGTGCCGAGGCGTGCCCCGCCATCGTCCGCCCTCGGCACTGACATGTCTTGATCAAACCGCGCGACGAGGTACAGGCGGATGTTCCGGAGGGCCTCGTCGCCGAGCTCCATGATTACCTCATCTATAAGATACGTCGGGCGAAAGATGTGCGCCGCCCTGAATAGCGACGCCCACGAGGGATCCAGGAGGACGGCGGGTCTCGGCATGAGCGCCGCCAGAACCTTTGCCGCCGTCGTGCCGCCAGCGGCGAAGCCGGGCTTGCCGATGACGAAGGCCGGGTAATAGCTCGCAACGACGAAGAAGTGCGACGTAACGATGAACGCAGTTGCGAACCTGACGTCGACGTCGGGGGCCGTCACGCGGCTCCGGATGTACGTCTCCGCCTCGCGCGCGACGCCCGCAAACGTCGGCGCCTCCCTCCACGCTTCTAGAATCTCGACGAAGTCGGGCAAGTACACGCGGACGCCGCTTATGCTGGGGAGGTCGGAGACCGCGGGGCGGTAGATGATCATGGCGTCCTCATCCTTGACGGGCGCGGCGACGTCCGCCAGCTCCAGCCTGCCGTCCCTGACGTAGACGTAGCCGAAGTGCTCCCTTTCGCCGCTCGTGTACCTCACGCCGAGAACGGGGCCGAGGCCCTCGACGTAGTCGTGGGCGGGGTGGAAGTACACAACGCGCCACGCCTCGGGACACACCTCGCCGATCTCCTCTGCAAGTGCGGCGTACAGTCGCTCGGGCATTACGAGGAATTTCTCCGCTATCGCCGCGACGGCGGCAAGGCTCAAGCGCCGCCCTATTCTCCTCACGTAAGGCTCGACAAGGTACCACTCGGCGCCGACCCGCTTAACGACAAGCGTCTCGTTCTCAACGCGGCAGGTTATCGTGGGCGGCGCGGCGCTTTCCATTCTACATGAGACGCGGGCCCTCCGTTTTGCTTCTCTAAGAAGCTTCTCAATCTCTCTCACCAGCGCCTCTGGGTCGGGCACGCCGGCTTTCTCCAGGGGCTCCAGCACCTTGATTGCGGCGAGACTCTCGGCCCTCACGGCGGTCTTGCCGTTGATTATCACGCGGTAGCCATACTCAAGCTCAACCACCACGGAGACCGCTACCTCCTCGCCGCTCTCCGCCGTGCATTTACACTCTACAAGGCGCCGCGACGCGGCCCTGCACTTGCAGCCCGCGCCCTGCTCCCCCGCCGCGTGCAGGGCTTGTGCAGGAGCTGTGCTGGGCTCGTGCGCGCCCCGTGCAGGCGCCGCGTGCAGCGCGCCCCCCGGGGAGGGACTCCCCCCATTTTTCGTCCCGGCGCCCCGCTCCCCCGCGAGCGCAGCGTTTAAATCCTCCTTCACTTCGGCGGCCGGGGCGGCGCGGCCCTGTACGGAGTCTCGGGCCCCCGCGAGCGCCGCCGCGGGCGCCCCCGTCATGGGCGCCGCCTACTTGCTGCGGCTTGTCCCCTTTCCAGCGGCGGGCTCGGCACTATGTCGAGAACCCCGATGTACTTCGCCTCCGCTGCCCTCAGCACCTCGGCGACTGCCTTGCTGGCGGGGCGCCTGACGTAGAAGAGACACATCCCGCCGCGCGTGATCCTGTGGAGCGTCAGCTGCGCGAAGTACGCCACCCCGTTCGGCAGCAGCAGGACGGCGTCGTAGTGCCGGGCGTCCGGCCGGATCTTGTGCAGCCAGTGGGCGGGCGGCCTTAGCGATATCTCTATCTTGCTGCCAAATCTGTCCATGTTGATAACGCGGGCGGGGATTGCTGGGATCGGCACCGGCGCGACTGCGGCCGTTCCGGGTCTCCTCTCGGGCTCCATGCCCCCAACTACCGCGCCGGGCTTTTCTCGTTTTCTACTTTCACGGCGCGCCGCGGCGGGCGGCGCCGCTTTTTGACGGCGCGCTCTGATAACGGGGCCGCCGTTTGACGGCGCGGCTTCCTGCTGGCGCCGCTTTTTGACGGCGCGCCGGGCGCCGTCCCGCGCCGGAGAGTTTATAATGTTGGAACTTTGTAAAAACCCTGTGGGAGCTGAGCGCCGTCAAACGGGGGAGACTCCCGCCGGGTTGTGCCAAATCTATGCAGAGGGCACGCTGGATGAGTTCACACTGGCCGCCGCGAGGCACATCCTCAAGCCGGGGGAGTGCGTCGAGAGGGCGGCGCTCCTCGGCGAGATCCTCAGGCTTGCGCAGGCCTGCGACCCCCGCGCCAACAGGAGGTCGCTGGAGGTGCGGCTTTCCGCCGTAGTAAACAGCTACATTGAACTGTTTCCCGTGAGCGCCGCCGGGGACAGGGTGTGCCGGCTCGGCGAGAGGAACGCCCACGTCTACATGTTGCTCGTGTCGCGAGAGCTGAAAGCGCTTTTCAAGGCTGAACAGCAGTGTAGAGAGCCCCGCGGGGACGCGCGGCCGGCCAAAACTCTGGACAGGGCCCTAGAGCTCTCGCGGCGCTGTCTCGCGGCCGCGCTCGCGTATTTCGACGACCACGAGCTCCTGGCGCTCTGCGCGGTGTACAGCGACGGCGCCGGGGGCGACGTCTACGTCGGCGCGGGGCCGGGAGAGTTGGCCGAATATCTGAAAAAACACATTGCCAGGCACATACGAGACCCCCTGCTGCTCTCCTCGCTACTCAGGCAGGGGCCGCGCTTCGTCGTTGACGATCTGGTGGACTATTTTGAACTGTATGATAGTGTTTACACGGCGCTTTTCGCCGCAGCGCGAGACGCCTGGCTGGATGCCAGGAGCAGGGCGCTCCGCTACGCAATTGAGTTCGCTGCCCACCGCGTCGTGCAAAAAAGTCAGTTGAACGCGCTCCTGAGGGGGCTCTGCAGGGACGGGCAGCGCGGCGAGCAAGCCGGCGGGGCGCCAGCGGGGCCCTAGCGGCTTGCCGGCTCGCTGGTGTTGGCACACTGGTGGCACAGAGGTGGAAACTTTCCGTTGCAAAAGATTGGAACGCCTTTGGAAGCGGCGCGCCGTTGATGCAAAGGCGTCGCTTTACAGAATTGAGGACCGGCGGGAGGTTGGTGCCCCGGCCGGGATTTGAACCCGGGTCACGGGCTCGAGAGGCCCGCATCCATGGCCGGACCGCGCCCTTGACCGGGCTAGACTACCGGGGCCCGGTTGACCCAGGGGCGGCAATCTCTTAAATACTTTACCGGCAGCAGAGACGGGGAAACGTTTTTATATGCATGGCGTTTGTAAAGGGCGTGAGCAGCCAGGCAATACTGACGCAGATTGGCGGCGTCCCTGTGTTAGTGCTCAAGGAGGGCACGCAGAGGGCTTACGGCAAGGAGGCGCTAAGGCTTAATATAATGATTGCCAGGGCTGTGTCGGAGGTCCTCCGGACGACTCTAGGACCTAAGGGCATGGACAAGATGCTAATAGACTCGTTAGGCGACATAACGATAACCAACGACGGCGCCGCAATACTGGACGAGATGGACGTCCAGCACCCAATAGCTAAGCTGATGGTCGAGATTGCCAAGTCGCAAGAGGAGGAGGCCGGCGACGGCACCACAACTGCCGTAGTCCTTGCCGGCGCGCTGCTGGAGGAGGCCGAGAAGCTTCTCGAGAAGAATATTCACCCCACGGTGATAGTCAGCGGTTACAAGAGGGCGCTCGACGTCGCGACCGAGCACCTGCGCAAGATTGCCGTGCCGACGTCACGCAACGAGGTCGACACGCTGAAGAAGATAGCGATGACGGCAATGAGCGGCAAGATAAGCGAGACGGTCAAGGAGTATTTCACCGACATTGCCGTCAAGGCAGTGCTACAGGTGGCCGAGGAGAGAGGAGAGAAGTGGTACGTCGACCTGGACAATATACAGATCGTCAAGAAGCACGGCGGGTCTCTGCTCGACACGCAGCTTGTCTACGGCATTGTCATCGACAAGGAAGTGGTCCATGCGGCAATGCCAAAGCGCATAATTAATGCCAGGATAGCGCTGCTCGACGCGCCGCTTGAGGTTGAGAAGCCCGAAATAGATGCTGAGATCAGAATTAACGATCCGAGCCAGCTCAGGGCATTCCTGGAGGAGGAGGAGAAAATCCTCAGAGGCTACGTCGAGAAGCTCAAGTCTCTCGGCGTGAATGCCGTCTTCACGACCAAGGGGATTGACGATATAGCGCAGTACTACCTGGCAAAGGCCGGAATCCTTGCCGTGAGAAGGGTGAAGCGCAGCGACATCGAGAAGCTAGTGAGAGCGGCCGGCGCCCGCCTGGTGACAAGTATTGAGGACCTGACTGAGGCCGACCTCGGCTTCGCGGGCCTCGTCGAGGAGAGACGCGTTGGCGACGAGAAGATGGTATTCGTCGAGCAGTGCAAGAACCCGAGGGCCGTATCGATACTAGTCAGGGGCGGCTTTGAGAGGCTCGTTGACGAGGCAGAGCGCAATCTCGACGACGCGCTGTCTGTGGTGGCCGACGTGATCGAGGAGCCGTACATCCTGCCGGCCGGCGGCGCAGCCGAGGTAGAGGCCGCCAGGGCTGCGCTCGGCTACGCGTCCAAGGTTGGCGGCAGGGAGCAGTACGCAATAGAGGCATTTGCAAGGGCCCTAGAGGCAATACCCAAGACGCTTGCCGAGAATGCCGGCCTGGACCCAATTGATATAATCACCGAGCTGAGGCACAGGCACGAGCAGTCTGACGGCTGGAAGTACGGCCTCGACGTGTATCAGGGCAAGGTCGTCGACATGATGTCCCTCGGCATCATCGAGCCGCTATCGGTCAAGCTCAACGCGCTTAAGGTGGCGGTGGAGGTCGCGTCAATGATCTTGAGAATTGACGAGATAATCGCCGCGTCGAAGCTAGAGAAGGAGAAAGAGGAGAAGAAGGAGGAGGAGAAGAAAACGGGGGAGCTCGACTAGGCGGCAGCCGGCCTCCAGGCTAGCAAAGAACTAAAAACTTTTTAGCGACAGGCTCCCGCTCTCCGTGGAGTTCTCTCTCGTCGTGGAGAGCGTGAGTAACGACCTACCAAATGTCATCACCCTCAAGGGCGATGCTGACGTTAGGATAGAGCTGCCGCTAGAGCTCCTTGGCATTAAGCTGTCCCCGGGAGACGGCGTTAGACTGGTCATTCAGAAAGAGAAGGATCCGGACTACAAGAGCAAGTTTAGGGTGTACGCATGGGGCGTGGTCTACCATGTGAACAGCAGCATGACAAGAATTTCCATCGGGGGCTTGCAGCTAGACATAATGAGAGAGCTGCCACTTAGGATCGGAGAGAAGGTGTATATCGGCATTGCGTGATCGCCACGTCCCCGGCTAGGGATCGCGCGCCGTTGAGACCCCCTTCAGAGTCCACATTTCGGGGAGCACATCCCCGCGGCGTTCCGTCGCCGCGCCGACAGCTCTAGGCCAACTTTATAACCTTGAGCACCTGGGGAATTTCATGGCTCTGACCCTTGCGGAATCCAGCAAGCGATTCGTGGCAGAACTCAACAGCATGATCGGGCGGGAGGTCCAGGTAGTGCTCTCCACGGGAGAGGTCTACAGAGGAGTGCTGCACGCAGTAGACAGCCAGCTCAACATCGCGCTCGCAAATGCCGTGAGCAAGACCGGCGAGAGATATACGCGCGTCTTCGTAATGCACAGATTCGTCGTGCACATAGACAGCATTGAGAGGAGGATAGACATGCGGGAGTTCGCAAAGTATGCCGAGAGGATATTCCCTGGCATGGTGAAGTACATAGAGGAGACTAATACTGTCGTGATAGGCGATAAGGTTCGCGTCAGCGAGATAGGAGTGGAGGGCGCGGGCCCGCTCGCGGAGCGCGCGAGGCAAGTCTTCGAGGAGTTTCTGAAGTCCAAGGGCCTTGGCTGAGGCGCGTCAGCCGGCCCCGCCCGGGAGGCCTAGCGGCGTCTCGGGGCCGCCGAAAGGGGCGTCAGCTCCAGAAGCCCCGGGTTGCGGCGAACTGCCTCTCTGCCTCCATTATCGCCGCCCAGAGGTCCTCCCCGCTGCTCACTCTATTAAGCACCTTGATGGCAGCTCTCGGGCCCACGCCATGTGCTAGCTGCACGAGAGCCCCCAGCCTCCCGTGCGCGAGCACTATTGACGCGCTCTGCCTGAGAGTCTCCAGCACCTTCCTCTCCTCCTTACTCATTCCCTGGCGCAGCTTAAACTTGCTCAGCGCGCGCTTCGCGGTCTCCAGGTCGACTCCCTTGACAACTGCCAGTGCCCTGAAGCCGCACTGCGCGCAGCGGACGTCGTCGGGAAGCAGCGCGGCCCTCACTGTCAGCGCCCACCCGCAATTGAGGCACAGGAGCGTTACCTGCCTGCTATATATGCGCCTCCTCACGAGGTCTGCGAGGGCCTCCCTCGAGAGGCCGCGGAATGCAAAGTCCGCGCGCAGGGCCTCCTCGAGCACCGGCCTCTCGAGCGCGGTCGGCCTCGCGAGTCTCTTGACGGCGACTTGCATCCTGCCGCTCGAGACTCCCTCCACTAGCGACATTAACGCCATCACGTCAAGTCTCTCGACAAATATTTCGTTCACGGCCTCCAGCCCCGGCAAGTCGTCTATGTAGGCTTCGTAGAGTCTCGCGGGGACCTCCTCGGCATCTCTGCTGACAATGCCAACCCTCCTGGCAACCTGCAGGAACTTGTATGCAAACAATCTTGAGCTCCTTACAGCATTTCTCAGCGTCGCGTAAATGAAGTGCTGCGGCCTCCTCAAGAGCTCGATAATTGCGTCCACGACGGCGCGCTCGCGGAATATTAGGAGCACCCTGTATGCGTCTGACCTGTACCCCACGGGCCCGGCATACGCCGAGAGCGCGTGCGATAGGTACATGCCGAGCGCCTCATTTCCCCTGGATCCCAAACAGCTGTGAATCACGGCATACCTTCTCTCCACGACGTGAATGTGGAGCATCCCCGGCTTTGGTATGAGATCCTCTGCAAGGCCCTCCAGATCCACGGGCACCTCGGCGCGGCTGGCGAGGGCGTCGCGGAGAGCCGCTGCGCGCCTTGCGCAGACCTCGCGCGCTACCTCGTACGGCACGGGTATCTGCTCGCCGAGCCACGCCGGCACGGCCCCCCGTACGTCATAGTCGGGGTACAGGTACACCACATCGCCCTCACGCCTCGTCAGCGTCCAGACCCTGCCGGAGAGCACTATCCTCGCGCCCGGCTCCAGCGAGTGCACGAACTCCTCGTCGAGCTCGCCGACGGCCCTTCCCGTCGTTTCGTCAACAGCCTTGAGGCTCTTGCCATCTGGTATCACGGAAACATTCTCAAAGTAATACTTCACGCTGCCGCGCCTTGGCCTAAGCCCCCGGAGCAGCCCGTGCCTCTCGGCGAAGTCCAGTACGAGGCGTAAGTCCTCCTCGGTTACGTTCCTGTACGGGTGCGCCCTCCTGACGGCGCGCATTACGCCCTCTGCAGTCAACTCCCGCCCGTCCAGCCTCGCCTCAAGCGCCATGCCAACGACCTGGTGCAGCAGCACGTCAAGGGCGCTCTCGTGATACTCAATGTCAGCCTCGAGCTCCCCCCTTGCTGCCCTCTCGGCTATGACCTTTGACTCTAAGTAGTCCTCAAAGTCAAGCGCGACAATAACCCCCCGCGAGATCGCGCCCACTTTGTGCCCGCCCCTCCCGACTCTTTGGAGAAGCCTGGAGGACTGCCTCGGAGAGCCGTACTGGATCACCAGCTCTATCTCGCCTATGTCAATTCCCAGTTCGAGACTCGACGTGGCGACAACTGCCTTTAGCTCGCCGCGTCTGAGCCTCTCCTCGACGGACACCCTATGCTCCCTGGAGAGTGACGAGTGGTGCACCTCAATGACGTCGCCGAGAATTTTCCTGAGCCTCGACGCGAGGAACTCCGCGCCGTCCCTCGTGTTCGTGAACACTAAGACAGAGCCCCCCGCCTGCCTCACGAGCTCGACAACTTTCTTGATCCTCGCCACAGCCTCCGGCGTCGCGTCTAGCCTCTCGGCGTCGGCGAAGTCCCCGTCAGACGGCGTGGGGAGCACTACGTTGATCTCGTAGTGCTTCTTCGCCGAGACGCTCACTACCTCCACCCTCCTGCCCACGCCGCCGAGAAACGCCGCGACGAGCTCCGGCGCCCCGACAGTCGCCGAGAGACCTACTCTCTGGAACTCGCCGGCCAGCTCTACAAGCCTCTCGAGACCCAGCGCTAGCTGGGCACCTCTCTTGCTGTTCACGAGCTCGTGCACTTCGTCAACTATCACGTATCTAACTCCCCTGAGGCTCTGGCGTAGTTTCCGGTGCAGGAGTAGTATCTGCAGCGACTCCGGCGTGGTTATGAGCACGTCGGGGGGTCTCGACGAGATTAGCCTCCTCTCAGATGCCGTGGTGTCGCCGTGCCTGACGGCGACTGTCACGCCGATGGCGTCTGTCACGGCGTAAACGCGCCTCAGCAAGTCGCGGTTTAGGGATCTGAGCGGCGTGATGTAAAGACAGCGCACTGCACCTCCAGTCTTGGTCTCGCTCAGCATTCTCGAGAGGACGGGGAAGAGCGCAGCCTCGGTCTTGCCGGACCCGCTCGGGGCCGCCAGCAATACATGTGCGCCGGAAAGTATTACCGGTATCGCGGCCTGCTGAGCCGGCGTGGGCTCCAAGTACCCGAGCCTCCTGACAGCCTCCTGGAGTCTCGGGTGGAGCAAATGAAAGACCACGGAGCTGCGCGCACCGGTATTTAGACGCTTGCCTTAAGCCGCGGCCGGCTTGGCGCGCCAGTGCAGATTGAGGAGCGTCTTAAAACCCGCAAGGGAGGGTTGAGCTCAAGAACTCTTGAAACTGTCAGCGCTGTGGGCGCCAACATTAACGCATACAAGAGAAGGGTGTTCTGGACGATCAGGCGGTACCGCATGGTGGAGATGGGAGACGTCATTTACGTCGCAGTCTCGGGCGGCAAGGACAGCTGCGCCCCCTTTCATCTCCCCGCCGCACTCCGGGGGCCGGAGTCCCCGCTCACTAATCGCGGGGCGGGGCCGCGGCGGGGATTTGCGGGCCCTATCAGCCCGTCAAGCCTCCTCTGCGCCCACATCGCCGGCACCTCGTCGCGGCGCGCCTCCATGCCGCACCTCGGGCACCTGACTTGCCTGTTTTGCAGCTCCGTCATCTTGGTTCCGCACTGCGGGCACAGCGTTGAGTAGAGTCTCGCCTCGATGCACGTGGCTCCGTGCCATGCGGCCAGCCCCTCAATCAGCCTCCTCAGCCTGCCGAAGTTCAGCAACGCCTTCCTATCGGCGGGGTAGCTCCCGCTCTGCTTGAGCTCCTGCATTGACTCGCTCTCCGGCGTGTCCACAACTATGGCAGCCCTGTACTGCAGCGCGAGCCTGACGACGAATTTTGCAGCCTCTTTTGTCCACTCCCCCAGCAGTCTCCAGAGCCTGCTCTTCGCGCCTCTTGCCGTGTCGCAGTGAGGGCCTCCCCTCCTCGCGCACAGCGAGTCGAGCCTGGCTATCTCGCGCTGCAATTTCTCTAGTCTGCGCAGATGGGGCCTCAGCGCGCCGCGCCTTAGCACCCTATCTCGCTCCACAACGGCCCACGCGATGCCGTTGTGCAGCGCGTTGAGGTCCACCGCGAGCAGGCGCTTTGGCTCGACGGGCTCCACCTCGCGCCTGAAGACAAGCGCGACGCGTAACATGCCGCCCTCCACCCACACCATTGCGAGGACCAGCCTCGCTCCCTCCCTCACGCGCTCAAGAACCCACCTCACCGCGCTCTCGCCTAGCGGCAGGACGATCGTGCCAGTGCCGAGCTTCCTTACCCTGAGCTCGCGCCTAGGGGCGTCAACGAGAACGCCGCGGCCCG
>Ga0326760_1000838_pt1 | contig 14674 bp, 26 predicted proteins | sample GCREP_S_FD_207668 | JGI IMG/M metagenome (GOLD analysis project Ga0326760, IMG submission 207668) | Hot spring sediment microbial communities from Geyser Creek Basin, Yellowstone National Park, WY, United States - GCR.EP_S | ecosystem: Environmental > Aquatic > Thermal springs > Near-boiling... | reverse complement strand
CGATCCTGCGGATACGGAGGAAATACGTGGCTCTACACGCTAATAGCTTCTTCTCAGTAATGTATCCCTTATCTCTGCATAAATCCTCAATGCACTTCACTAATTCAACCTCGTGCTCTTTTGTCCACATGTCTGGGTTCAGCGGTACCTTATACTTATCCCTATTCGCCTTGAGATACATCAACACTTCGGCAATTGCGTTAAGTGTATCCTGTACTTGCCTCGTGTTATAGTGTGTTTTCCTGCTCTTCTGCTTTATTCTAACGGGGTTGTTAATGAATTCCTTAATCACTACGAATTGCGTCAATATTTTCTTTTCCTTCAGCTTCTCATACTTCTCTAATAGCTCTTCAACGTTCTCCGAGGGCTTCTGAATCAGCTTTAGCAAGTCCTCGGGCTTTACATCTAGCTTAACCACGCTCTTTTTAGCGGGATCGAATATTGGCACTAAATGCTCGACTTCAACGGCTTTGTTAAGACGCTCTAATGTTTTCTCACTAATGCCTAAGAGCTTCGCAGTCAATGATCTGTTCTCTTTTTGCATGTAGTAGGCTATGGCGACTTCCTCAACCCTTTCCCACAATGGTCTCCAATTTGCAAACTCGCCTAGAGCCTCACGCCTCTTTTGTAGTTCCTTCAACACAGCGATCCACTCCGGGGTTATGCGGAATTTCACCGCGACCTCTTGGTCTGGTAGCTTGTAGATTTGGACTCCCATTGACCTCTCACCTTCCCCGAGGGGCTTTTTTGGAAAAACCCCCTTAAATAAACTCCCCGGTTTCGATCGGTATGTTCAAGCGGGGTGTCCATATGGGGGTGTCTGTATGTTGGTGGGAAATATGTCCCACCTGTGGAGGCTGATCACCATAAGCGTGATCAATGGAGAACAAGGGCTGATCACTACAAGCGTGATCATGACTTCAACCGTGCATGCTCTAGGACAATCTCCTTAACCACCTCGCCGAGCGACCTGCCCTGCCTTGCAATAGCCTCCGCTGTATCCCTATCCAAGCTTATTGAGACCTTGGGCATGAGTCACACCCTGCACTAGTCTTTTTATAGCTCGTTGAGTGCTCTACGCAGGAGACTCGCTATCTCGCTCACCAGCTCCTCCACCTTCTCCCTCGCCCCGTCCACGTGCATGTATAGCCTCACGGAGTCCTCACAGCTTGGGTCGTGTACTGGAGAGATACACAGCTTCACTAAGTTGCCTTCACGGTAGACCTCAACCCTCACATACTTGCCACGCAGTACAGCCATAAAGCCACCCCCTAGCCTAGACGCTTCTCCAGCTCCTTAATCTCTCTCCTTAAGTTGCTTTGTAGTATCGCTAGGCAGGACAGTATACAGGTCAGCATGGATGACAGTGCAGGGTATAGGCTTGGATACAGTGTTGTATTCAAGACAAAGCTGAGGAGAGACACCACTGCCAAGGCAGATACAACCCATTCAAACAAACCCATAGCTCCACACCCCCCACGAGTAGTATCTAAGGAGGGGAGGGGTTTAAAAGTAAAAAACAATGTATAGGGGTTTAACTACCACGCCTAGCTATGATTCAATTGTTTCGACTAGTTGCTTCAGTAGTTCAGCTATTCTCTCATAGTACTTTATGGCTTGTGTTGTGGCGAAGCCAATGGTCTTTGTTAATTCCTTCTCAAATGGTATGGTTTCATCCTTCGCCCTTGATTCTATGTGAGATAGCTCGTGCCCGATAGCACCGATATACCATCTAAGGCAGTGTTCCCATTTACTTGCACAATTCGACTCAAGTTGCAGTATGTTGAGTGTTATTGTCCTAGTTAAATCGTCAGCCATGCCATGCGTGTCCTCGTCTAGTAATGCGTATTGTATATTCACATTTCTTAATTGCTCCTCAAACAGCGTGTAAGCTATGCCCTCAAGCGACTCAACGATCCTCCTCGTCCTAGGAGCCATCTCCTCCTTACTAATAATACGCTTTATCTTCTTCTCAACGTGCTTTCTCAGCTTTTCCACTGCCCTGAGTATCTTCTGCAGACTATCACCTACTGGCTGAGGACAATATATGTGCTTTGCACCAACATACTCTGCATATCTACGTAAGTCATCGTCGTGCACGAAGACCGTGTCCTCTCCATACAGCTCCTCGAACGCCTTGCGTATAGCATCTGCTTCAACACCGCCAACAAACAAAAAAGTGTCCATATCGACCTCGACGGGTATACCGGAGCTGTAACCCGGCTTACAGTTATTGATTATGCAGGTCAAGACCTCTTTCAATAGCTCATACGCCTTAGTGTTCACTCCACTCGCATAGTATGCTATCCGAGTCCATCGATGCATTATCTCGTTTCTTATTGAGCCACCCGATGGAATACGCCTAGACTCATCTAGCACAACATGGAATAGATTGTATGAGAAGCACGCCGGCTTCCCCTCAGCATCCCTCATCGTAGTCACATATATGTCCCTCACGTAGACATATGACTCGTTGTTAGTGCACTTCTTATCTATTATATCCCACCACTCCGTGTCGCTAAATCTATACTTGAAGCACTCAGACGGTAGTCCCTGCACAAAACGAGTACGATACTCATCGCACAGGTTATAGCCACGAATCTCGACCCTAGTACCCTTTATCTCCGGCAGACCCTTCCTGTAGCACACGCAGAACACATCCACAGGCACGCCCTCAATATCCTTCCTAATAAACGTTGGAATAATCTTCCTATCCCCAGACCTAATCGTGACCGGGATGCCCCTGTGTGCAGAAGTGAGTAGTGCTAGCTTAAGCCCCTCTCCAAACCTACCCCTCTGCCACATCTTCTTCTCCGACTGCCCTATCAGCAAGTAGTGTGTCGATAGTCCACGACCATCATCCTCTATAATGGTAACCGGTGTGTACCCCTTGTACTCTACTCTGCAGGGATACGTTAGTGGTCTAGCGCCCCTCACCTCGTGCATCTCGTCGAGAGCATTCTGCACGAACTCCCTGAAGACCTCCCATATACCCCAGTTACGTGTCTCAACGTACTTCCTAGTGATCCCGTACTCTAAGCCATCGTCGTAGCCCATCTTAATGCATATGTCTCTACACGACACTCCTACTACCCTGCGAGACCACTCTCACCATTTGCATGAGTATATTGAGTTCAATAACTAAGACCGCTATGGCGAGGATCACCTTGTATGGTGGGAAATACTCCTTCCTAGCCTCGACAATCTCAAGCCTTGCATCCCTGTCAATAGCCTTAACCTGCTCCACGAATCTCTCGGCTTTCTCACGAGTACTAAACTCTGCGATCACGTCTCTTAAGCCACCATCCCTGACAACCACGACCTTGTAGACCTTCACCGCTACCTGCCCTCGTATAGCTTGCGGAGGTACTTCATAAGCCTCTTGAAGAGCTCTCCAGCCTCCCCAGTCCTATACCCACGCTCAATCTCCTCCCAAGTATCTACGGCTATACCTACTTTTTCATTATACACCATGACGCCCACCAGTATCTATATGTGTCAAAGGCGTCTAAAAAATATTTGAGTGGAATGAGGCAGTGTAATATGGAATAGAATCCACTACACGTCAATACCTCAACTCCGCCAGTACACGCAGATAGTCCATTAGCGACTCGTATGCTTTTGTTTTTCTAAATTTCATAGACATTGCACGAAACAGTATTATAATTATTAGTTTCCCCACCATCCCTTTTGCTAAATCATAGATTTCGTTGCTTAGCTCACTACATTCTTCACTCGATAGATCAAATGCCCTGCAGAACGGATAAACTAGTTCCCTAACTGCCGTGAATACTCTAACTTCTTCACTCATAACAGCTCCCCATACAACTCATCACTCACCTTGACCGCTCTCACGCCCCACCACCATTATCTCTGTGCACGTGAGTAGATTTTTACACTTTCTTACCTCGACTCTGTCAGCGTATTGAAGTAGATTAGAAGCTAGGTTGAGTACTTTGTCAAAGCACTCCGTTACCAAGTCGTCTTCGTCGTAGAGTGATTGACAATTAATATCGATCCTGTGAAAATTATGAGCAGAGTACCTCTTGACCGTGATGCTTGCATATACTAATGTATCACCTTCAAACTCCAATGCCACAGCGAATTTACGTAGATTACTCCACCCTTCAAACTCCAGCCTCACAGTGTATTCACCACGCTGTACTTGTTCACCAGCTTCCTCTTAGCCTTAGCGTACACGGTCTTAATGCACATGCCACAGTAGGTTATCACGAACTCCTTAGTCCCATACTTCTGCCTCTCATCGCTGACCAAGGCGTCGTATACTATGCAGTGCCTCCTCAGCCCAATAATACACTTCTTAACCTCGCTCACAGAGACCACCTAGGACTCGTAGAACGATACAATATCGTAGACCTCATCAACAAGCTTCAACACATGCCTTAGCTCCAACTCCACCGAGCCATCGACACCGTGCTCCTCAAGTATCTTCCTCAGGATCTGACGTGCCTGCACTAGCTTACGTAGAGCTGGCACATTGCTCCTCAAAGTAGACACCCGCCACACCCCCTTGTACTACGTATATCCCCGGGGTTTAAAAACACGCCTCAACAGGGTGGTTTAAAAGACAGAGGATGGTTTTCGATGGTTAAACATGGGAAAAACAACTATATACCAGTAGACTTGGATTTTTGAATGGCTTTAGTGTAAACCTCCTTCTTTGCCTTAACTATTCTCACGTACTCGGCTAGTAAGTCGTTGAGATCCATTAGCTCAACTAACAGCTTCTTTAGTGCTTCATTATCGCCGTGAAAGACTTGGTTTATATACGAGTCTAAGTCGCTAATTACTGATTTAAGCTTGCCGGATGCGTTTGATAGGTTCTCCAAGTCCTCTATTTCCTTTATCAACCTAGACTTCTCACGGTTTAACGCCCTAATCACATGCTCTAACTTAGCCTTCTTAATCTCTAACTGCACGATTGTCTTATCTGACACTGAGTAGTAGCAGTCTAAACAATACGGTAGCACCTTCTTGGTCTTGTCCTCGTATATTATCTTAATGAAGCCAGTTGGCTCACCAGCCTTTATCTCCCTACCGCACTTACTGCACTTGCCCGAGTAAATAGCTGGAGCCACGTAGCTCTTGGTCTCACTTATAGCCTTATCGGATACTGCTCCAATACCGAGGAACATCAGTATAGCGTCCCTAACGATCTCAGCCTTGGACTTCCCAGTCTTCTCCGATAGCTTCTCCAACTGCTCGTGCAGGTCATCACTGAGCTTCACACTAAGCTCCTTCACCAACCAAGCCACCCCACAAGAGTCTTAACCAATACACCGGTTAATAAGCCAGACGTGAACTCGATGATATCGTGCATTGTCTCACTTGCAGACTCGTAATTCCCATACATATCTATGAACTGGTAGACCGTGAACAATATCGACGTGGCAACAGCGACCCCGGGATCCAGCGATGCAACAAGCCCAGCGAGGAAGTGTGCTAGATCAGAGAGCCTAGACTCAACCAGCATTATCGCTGACACCGCTCCACTTATTCAGCGACAAGCTATCAATCAACCCATACCTCTCCACTCTAACCCGCATCAATCCACTGCCCTCGTCACGCCTAGCCGAGACATAGAGAACAAGCCCCTCAACTGGTACATGTATAAACCCCTCAAGCATTGTGCCCTCCAAGCGTGTAATGTAGACTGCAACGTCGCTAGTATATAATGCTCTGACAGCACACTCGCTGATCTCACGCCTCGCCTCAGACTCAGCGTACTCCACGCCGTTCACGAGACGTTCGAGCAGGCACATCAAGCAGTTTGCCACCAGCTCAAGCTCCCTGCGTCTACTCCTCCTTGAAGGCATATACTACACCTACACGCCTACCTGCCTAACTATCACCATGTTCCTCCTCCTACCACTAGCATCCCTCTTGTCAATGTAGACTGTTGCAAGCAAGCCCTGACTCCTCGCTATCTCGGCTATCTCCCCTACTCTCTCCCTATCTCCCTCCGTCTTGATCTTCAAGTAGACCACTGCGTATCCACCCCTAGGAGAGAAGACAATGTTGTATATTGGCAGGTACCTACGGTTATACATCTCACTTATAAACTCCAATAGCCCCAAAGATATCCCCAAACTATTGGTTAGGGGGTAGGGGTATTTAAGCCTTAGCCCCACGCTTCTCTTCAAAATACAGTCTCCCTGCCACAAGCAGATTCACTCCAAAATCACAATTAAATAATTTATTACATGCTCCCAAAAGTATAATGCTAGGTGATTAGATTGTAGATAAAATAAAAAAGGGTAAAATATATGTTCACCATGTAAAATCCGTGCTCTACTCCTTACGTATGCTGTATATTAATGTAACAATGATGGATAGTGCAATTAGTATTGTAATCAACGATGTAAGCCCAGACATTGCAGTCAGTATTGGAGTAGGCGATGGAGTGGGTGATGGAGTAGTACTTCTCACCGTAATAGGTGCCGTAACGGTTGTAGAGTCATGAAGCTCGCATGCAAAACCCCTAGCACCATCATCAACTGCTTTAAGTAAAAGTACATCAGCAGTAGCGGTTTCCGCCTGTAATTCACACCATGCAACACCACCAAAGACTACTTCGTATATCTTAATATCCGACACACTTATGAAGTATAAAATACTGCCTTGGCATGGAGGTCTAAGTGCGACTGAAATAGCGTAACGCACAGACGGGGTATATTTCACTAGATTTCTGAACTTCACGGTGTAATTTGCATCACACTCAATGGAATCCACAGCCCTGCGTCCCACCCGTAGTATGGCTTCTATTATCTCGGCTTCACGTGCGTAGACACCTGAAACCCTCACGGGTATTGTCTTAGAAGCAGATAAAGCATTTGCGTCTAGGTCATATACTTCTATTCTCCACGTGTAGTCACCGTCTTGCGATGGGGCGGTTGCAGTAAATTCAACACTTCGAAGAGCAAACCGCATACTAGTCCTAATAATCTCTTGCCCAACCACTCCCCCAGTGTGGTCTACTAGCCTGACCTCACAGTTCCACCCAGTATCTCTTTGAAAGTTCTCGATAAGTGCACGGATAATTAGTGGAGCATCACGACGAGTATTAATACCGTCTGGGGCGTCGTAAAACCCGTATTTACCACTACTAGCTTCTATCACGCTCATTCTCTATCCCTCAGCCTGTAGTTTTGATACGAGTTCCAAGCGACTACTCCACCAAGCAATATGTTGTTTATCCATATGCTACCCTCTAAGTTGCCTAATACAAGCCCAATCAGTATTATGGCTCCCATGCCGAGATACTTCAGTAGAAACATCCCTGCAACCCCCATCCTCTCCATAATAAACCTCGCTAGTGGATTAGCCTCCGACTCCGTACCCGCTTTCCTCAGAGCATTGTACGTCGTTATAATGTCGAGTATGTTTAAAAGTGCAAACACGAGTAGTGAATTATACAGGCTCTCACTCCACAAGTCCACCATCTCACCCAAGATAATAATTAGTAAGGCGGATTTTAAGCCTTCAGCTGGAGAGGTAGCTATCGCTCACTACTGAGCAGTGTGCAGGGAGAATAGTAGTAGTACTCCACATACTTTGACTCGGGGTCGTAGACGTATCCTACCGCTGGTGCATTAGCAAGATATATGGTTTTATCCGCTACGGCTACAATAACCGACTCGATTGCGACCCCGGGGTCTACCACGAAGTGCGTCTTGCCCGGCTTAATAGTGATGGGCTTGTACTTAACCGTGTACCCTGAAGCCATAGCGTCTTTAATCCATGAGTCGAAGCGTGGCTTTAAATACGTGATCCTAGGCTTAACCCACATGCCGTACACGAGTATTTCTCGTGGATGATCAACTCTAACACCGCTCCCAGTAAGCAGGGGTGCATACAGCACGGTGAAGTGTGACGGAATATACTCAGTCTTAAAGTACGTTATAAACTTAGCGAGTACTTCCTCTAGCTCACCATAGTCTGCCTCCTCATACTCATGCCTAAGATCCGCTTCAGCCTCCCCTATAAACATGCTGGCGACCTCGGCTGGGACTCCGTAGAATTCGAGCCTCTCACGTAGCCTGTTGAGGAAGTCCTCAAACCCCATCACCTCCTTCAGCTTCTTAGAGAGCGTTGCAACCCTCTCCCTATGCTCCAGCTCGGCGATCCTAGACTTAATCCTCTTCACGAGGCTCATTACCTTACTCATGATTGACGCTTGGTCGCTGAACATCCACTCAGGTGGAACCTCCCACTTGACATCGGGCTGGCTTAGCCCACTTATCTCCGATATCATCTTGTCTATCTCACTGCTCTTCCCCGGTGCCCTACGCTTAAGCTCAGCGAGCTTTACAACAACCTCCGCCTTCCTATACCTCCACTCCGCTCTCTCAGTCTTCGTCATGCTTTTAATCCTACCGGCTTCTATAAAAGACTCCGCTAGCTCCCTATCAACCTTCTCAGCCTCTGGCAGTAACCGCCTGAGACGCTCTAAGTCCCCTGCCTCAGAGGCTTCCTTAAACTGCTTCTCTAAGTCATAGAGCTTCTTTATCAATGCATTAATCTTCTCAGATATGGGCTTGAGTTTATTAACCAGCCCGTTGTGGTAGCTCATGAACTCACTGTAAATCCTCTGAGCCTCCTTGAGTACATCCTCCTCTGACACGGGAGCGGTTGGAGCCGGTGCCGGTTTCCTCGCAATGAACTCTCCCAGTATCATCTGCCTCATGTAGCGACCGAGACGTGTCTCAGGACTCTTCACAGCGTACTCAATGACCCTCCTCGTCTTCTCACGCTCAGGTGCCCTAACAACCACCCTAGTCCGCATCCTAAGCATCTTCTGTATTTCAAGACGCCTAAGCTCTGCCTCAAGCTTTGCTAGGTCTGAGCGTAGCTCGTCGAGTTGCCTCTGCCTATCCTCCTCCGTTAATCCCATCTCAGCAAGCTCCTGACTGCTCAGGGATTCAAGGTTCTTTATAGCGTCCTTCAGGGACTCTATGTCGAGCCTCAGCATGTCTATATCTGAGTGCACTATTTGGTCAATGCTCTTAGTCTTGCCAACATTGTCCCTGAGCCACCTCTCGTACTCAGCAATTAACTCCGAGTATTCGAGGCTACAGTCTATTATAGCCCTCCAATCTATCTCGGACAAGGGGTCGTCGAAACCGGCTTCATAAGCCTTATTTAGAAGAACCCTAGCGAGGCTCAACGCTAAAATATATGAGGGTCTGCCAGTAGAGTCCCTTATCACACTGCCCTCTCTACACTCGTCCCAAATCAACTGGGCTAGCTCAAGCTCCTCAGCTGTATACCCCCTCCTCTTGCTCATTCAAACACCTGCTAGAGCAAGCCAAGAATCCTCATAATGTCTCCAACATCACGGGGAGTGAGGGGTATACGGTAGTTCCAAGCCAAGCCCATTACATAGTGGAATAAGTCCTCTTTATTCTGCACCAGCTTCCCAGCGTTCTTTATCTTCTCAAACACCTCGGGGTTTTTAACTCGGCGAGAGAAGACCTCCACTATGCGATCAACTATACCCTCATCAACCATGCACACCACCAATTTAACAATAACGCCTAGAGACTAATAAACCTACAAGAAGAGGAGAGAGAAGAGAGAAAAAACAGTTATGTGGGGGGTGTGGCTAACGTAGTGGCTATGTTGGTAATCCCGGTAATACTCCACCGCCAAATGGCTTCACTACTTTCTTAATGTATGTAGACCTAGCAGTTGCAAAGATCTCCTTTACTTTTGGATAGATCTCGGTTACGTATATGTCATACCATGTTCCAAGCTTTGCCTTAGCCAAGTCCTGCCTAGTCTTGTCGCCTAGGTATGTGTTTATCTGATCGACGTAAGTCTTAGACCAGTCGGCAACCTTGGTTCTCGCCACGCTTACATACTTATCTACAACGCTCTTGCCTAGATCGGATGAAGTTACTACACCGCTTATCAATAACTTCCTAGCTCTCCTACGAGCCATTCCAAACCCACCGAGTCTATTATCCACCAAACAGGCTTATATACTTTAAAATAATAGCCCACCAATCCACTCATTAGAATAACGGAAAAACACCCCTATACTAAGCAATGATAAAGAACACTATTGACTACTCTCTCCACCACTTATACAATAGTGTATAGACCGCTATCATTCTTGCATATACGCTAAGAGGCATTAGATAGGGATAGGGCTTCAGCTTGAAGAACAAAAAGTCAAAGACCACTCCTTTATCACACACTGGCAGTAGCTGGCACCTATACCACTCCAGCAAGTCCACCCTGAAGCCGAACAGATACTTGCCAACAATGTAGTAGAGCAGGTCGTTCATCAGTGAAGTGAATAATCCGAAGCCAAGGGTCAGCTCCCAGTCCTCAATACCCCTGAATATCAGGACTATGAAGAATGGGAGGAAGTACATTGCCGTGAGCCACAGGTGGTACCCGGGCATCCTAGAACCAAACAAGTCAATCCAGTTCACAAATATTGCACCATAGATGAAGCTGTAGAGGAGGAGCTTGAGTATAAAACCAAGCTTTGACTCAGACTCGGAGAGTGATCTCATATATATCACCCCGTTTTTTAATCATTACTACATATTTTACCACCGACTTTTAAAAATAAAACTTGGGAGATAGCATGGGGGTTGTCTTAGTTTCAACCGAGCTGTATCCAAGCTACTACGTTGGAGGCTTAGGCGTTGCTGTGAGAAACTATTTTGATGCATATAGACTAGCTGGAATAGACGCTAGCGTGATAGCAGTGTGCAGGGAGAAATTAGAAAAAGTATATTGTGTTGAGCCAGATGGATACGTGTATTCAAACATAGATAGCGTGATTGCAAAGCTCATTAAACTAGCGGATTCAACTAGTATAAGTGGAAACGTACTGCACGCAAACGACTGGTTCACATATCCAGTTGCTAAATACATAAGGAATAAAAGAAATGTAAAGACAATACTATCAATACATTTACCACAGTTCAATAACGATGAATACAATGCAGTAGAGGATGCGGATCTGATTATAGCAGTGTCTAAGTATGAATTATCGGTTTTAGAAAGCGTATATGGTAGCTTAGTAAGAAACAAGGTAAGAGTAGTTTACAATGTAACAGACTGGACTGTTAGTGAAGCCAGACAATTAGCCGAGAGAATATTTGGCTCAAGCGACAGATTAGAAGCAAGGAGGAAAATGATTAAATTAGTAAATAACAGGGTTATTGCAGGCAAACTAGACGAGTCATGTGAAAAAATTGTTGTATCATGGGGCAGACTCACAGGTCAGAAAAACCACGTGTTATTGGTGCCACTCGCTGATGTATTAGATAAGGATACATGTGTCTTAATAGCTGGGCGTTATGTAAACGATCCATATGCTCATATGCTTACTGCAATGGTTGAATCGCCCAGAGTAAGAGGCAAAATAGCACTATTAGAGGATCCCGACGTTGATTACTTAAAAGCACTAGTGTATGCCTCAAATGTATCTGTCTTTCCATTTGTCTTTGAACCATTCGGTATTGTTTCTATTGAGTCCCAAGCGGTAGGAACCCCTGTCGTGGTTAATGCCGAAACAGGACTTGCCGAGACGATTTCTCATTCAAGCATAGCAATAAGCATCACGGAAACAGATAGATTCTTCAAGGCTGTGCAAGACCTAGCTGATAAAACACATGAAGAAGACTCAATGAAGCATGAAATAATCAGAGCCGAAGTCGTTAAACACGTAGATGAGAAGTTTAGATTAAATAGGATGGCTGAAGACTTGAAAAAAATATATTTTAGAGCCGTGACTATGTAGCCCCAAAATTAAACTTCACAACTATTATTGGTTTGGTGGTTTGTGGGTTGGTGCTCTGATTGTGTGCCCTTATCACAGTGTAACCACTTGTTACAACGCTGAATATACTGTAATATATTGCTGGTGCCCCATAAGCATACGATGCTGTCTCCGATATAACTTCCACTATAAATGCACCACTCCAGCCGATGCTTGTGTATATGAAGATTAAGTCTCCTGTGTCCTCATATAATGTTTCAATCGCCCCACCATTTACTGTTTTCGCCGGTATCGTTACTACTGTTACAGTAGGCTTCAGCTGTAGCAATCTTACTAGTTTATCCTTATCTATAGTTATGGACATGGACTTCACCCATACTAGCTATGTGCATGGAGTAATTTATACTTTTACGCCTTCTTCTTCCGATGTTTCATTAGCTCTACCACAGTTGTAATTATTGTGATCATCATTAAGATCATGAGTAGCGGTATAAGTATCGACATGCCGGATGAATCCTCTACCTCGATAGATGCTCTCCCAACCTCTGACTCGCCAACGTAGACAGGTATATCCATCACTCGCTTATCAGTGCCTCCATACCAACCAGTGATCGTGTCGTCCCAGCAGAACTGGAGGGGTACTACATCGCTCCCTATGTACACAGGGGTCTCATCGCAGTGCCTAGCTGTGTAGGGGATTAGGCTATGAGCAGATTTATCGTCGTATGCTAGTTCACCAGATCCAACCAGCTCGTCCTCTATGTACACGGATACAGGCGTGGTCTTCACTCTACCCACCAATAACTAGTATTGTGAAAAAAGGATTATATATGTATAAAAAACACTCGGCTTAAGCAGACCTATATCTCTCTCAGCGATTCGAAGATCGACGTAATGGCGACCAAAGTCACTGTGAACACAAGTAGAGATGGTAGAATATCCTTGTACACCACTTGAACCTCTCTTTCGTGAAGAAAGGGAGGGTAGTTATTAGCCACCAAGACCCACACCTTCCTGCCCATACGGTTAGTCAGCTCGCTCTCGATATTCGTATACTTGCAAGCCACAAGCGTAGAGTCTTCAGCCCCAGCGAAGACCAAGCCAGCGAACTCGCCACTACTAGTTAGCAGTGGTGAACCACTGTCGCCACCCTTAATAATGCCCGACCCCTGAGCTATAATCACATCTGTGAACAACGCTAAGCCAGAATCATAATCGACTTGAACTGTGGCAGAGTCATCCGTCACAGTACCCTTCGTTAAGCCAGTAGACCTGCCCATCTTGGCAATTGCCTCGCCAACACCCGGGATCCTCTTACCACTCACTCCCCCAACATTGAGTATGGACATGTATACATTCGAGTAGTTGAGTATATTTGCAACCGCTACATCAACCTTGTTCTCCCCACCACTAAAGTTTATTGGCACATAGTCGAGCAGAGTGAACAACACGTCTTTCTCAGGGTCTCCACCATCTAGGCGAGCCGGCTGAAGCAGTGGATCGCCGGAACTGCCCCGATTCTCCTTAGCCCACACGTGGTTATTGCTTATAGCGTACACCACTCCATTCTCATCCACTATGAACCAGCCCATTGTCCCAGCACTATTTTCATCAGCCCTGCTCGTTGATACACCCGTTGGAGAGGGTCTCCAGCGTTGCTTGGGGTCTAACTGCTGGAGCTTCCTTATCCTGCCGATCTCGACTACATCCGTGCAGACCTCCCCGCCATCTTCTAGCTTAACCCTCTTCGGTATCACCTCGGATGGCTTGAGCTGTGACTCGGGTAGCTTCTTCTCCACGTATATCCTCACACATTGTTCCTCGGGGACTACAACACCCCTCCTTATCCTAGGCATTAGCTTGTTAGAGTAGCCCACTACGTTTGGATACTTGTCTAAACCAGCCTTCTCAATGACTCTACGCATTGTACTAGTCAATGAGCGTGCACCCGCCTACTCGCCGAACACATTTGCGATCATTGAAAACATATTCATGAACATCATTAATATGAACATAATGGGCATTAACGTTATCAGCATACCTACCGACCCAAGCATTGCACCGAGAGCCGGGGCAATCTGTTCCAGTCCCTTTACAAACGTCTGCCCAACGTTAAAGAAGTGATATAGACTTATCCCTACAAAACCCGCCGTACCTCCTAGTAGTATTAGCCATAGTATTGTAGTCCAAGGAACCGGCACTTAGCCCACCACGTGCTTTACTATCGCCATCACTATGCTGAACACGGTCATCATGAACATCAATGGGATCATGTACCCTAGAACCCTCCCAAACTGAGCATAGACCTGCACAGCCTGAGGAGCCATAACGGATATAGCTGAGAACATTAGGTATAGGGTCATACCACCGGTTGCAAGTATTAGGACGTTCTTGGTGAGCCTCGGTGCATCAATAACCACAACTCTCTTAGCCACTGCTTCGAGACCAGTAGCCATCTTCTTAGCGATCTCCCCTGCCACTCTCCCCGCTTCCCTAAGATCCTCTCTAATATCACGACGCTCCCTTGGAGTAAATACCGGTGGACGACCCTTCCTCTCCGGTGGGATCTTTATCCCATATTCCGGTGGTAATTTCGATGGAAATTTTGGTGGTAGTTCCGGTGGTAATTCCGGTGGGATCTTTATCCCATATTCCGGTGGTAATTTCGATGGAAATTTTGGTGGTAGTTCCGGTGGTAATTCCGGTGGGAACTCTATCCCATATTCACGGGGTAGAGGAAGCATCACCCACCACCCATCTCCCAGCCTTTCTTCTTAGACCTGAACATTCTGATTATCATAGTGACCACCATTACACCAATCATTATGAACATCGATATGTACAATACCTGCGTTATCATGTTGAAGAAGTCTTCCCATTGATCATAATACTCCCCTGTAATCTCGTAGA
>Ga0326760_1000837_pt1 | contig 14678 bp, 17 predicted proteins | sample GCREP_S_FD_207668 | JGI IMG/M metagenome (GOLD analysis project Ga0326760, IMG submission 207668) | Hot spring sediment microbial communities from Geyser Creek Basin, Yellowstone National Park, WY, United States - GCR.EP_S | ecosystem: Environmental > Aquatic > Thermal springs > Near-boiling... | reverse complement strand
GTAATGGGATGCAAAAATCATTACAAATTTATAAATTTTTTGAGTTGCAATATTTATTTCAAATTTTTTATAATGATTTAAAACTTCTTTTTTAGTTTTCATAAGTAAACTAACTATCCATTTATCAGTTATCTTTTCTATTTTTTCTTCTTTTATTTTAAATTGAGAAATGAAGTTTGCAATATTTAATAATTTTGTTAAAAAATATTTTTGTGCCTCTATTTTTTTAATAGAAATATTATAATCTGCTCCTAAACTAGTTTCAAGAGCAAACCAAAACCTTAAAGGCTCTGCCCCAACTTTATCTAAAATTTCTTCTGGCAAAATTACATTTCCCAAGCTTTTACTCATTTTTCTACCCTTTTCATCCAATCCCATTCCATGAATTAAAACGATTTCAAACGCAGGTTTTTTTATTAGCTGATAAACTCTTAACAAAGTATAATATAACCAAGTTCTTATTATATCATAGCCTTGTGGTCTTAATTTTATTGAAGAAAACAATTTTTCAAATTCATTTGTATAAAATTTTGTTAAGTACAAAATTGTTATTGAACTATCAAACCATGTATCCAATGTTCTTTCATCTCCAATCCATTCATTTTTTCCGCACTTATTACATACAACATTTATTTTTTCTTTCCATGGCCTATGATAACCTTCTTCAAAGTAAAAAATATTTCCACAATTTTTACAATACCATAAAGGAACTTCTGTAGCATAATATCTTCTTCTAGAGATTGGCCAATCTATCGAAATGTATTTTATCCAATCTATTAATCTTTTTTTGTATTCTTTTGGAAATACTTTTATTTTTCTCACAATTTTTAAAATTTCATCTTTAAATTCTAATTGCTTTAAAAAATATTCTTTTAAAGGAATTATTTCTACTTTTGTCCTACATTTATCGTGAACAGGAATGTTTTGAATTATTTCCTCTTCTTTTACTATTAGCCCTTCTTTTTTCAAATCATCAATTATTTTTTCTCTTACTTCATACAATTTTCCAGAATACTTTGTGCCTATGTATTCTAGATTTTCATTTATTACTATTTTTGGTTCTATTCTTTCTTCATTTAATATTCTTAAATCATCTAAATCTCCATAACTACATACCATCATAATTCCAGTTCCAAAATTTGGATCTACTTCTTTTCTTTCAATTATCGGCACTTCAAAGTTAAAAATTGGTACAATTGCTTTTTTTCCTTTAAATTTCTTATATCTTTTATCTTTTGGATTGTAAGCTAAAATTCTACAAGCTTCTAAAAGTTCTGGTCTTGTTGTTGCAATGATTAAATCTTCATTTTCAACTTTAAATTTAATATAATAAATTTTTCCATTCTTCTCTTCTCTTTCTATTTCGCTTAATGCAATTACTGTTTTACATCTTGGACAAAAAAATGATGGTTTTATATCTTCATATATTAATCCTTCTTTGAAGAGCTCTATGAATGTTTTTTGAGTTAATGCCCTATAGTCGCTACTATCTGTAAAGTAAACATTCTTAAAATCTGCAGAAATTAGCAATCTTTCCATTATCTTTTTCATTCTTTCAACATACTTATCTAATGCTTCTGCACAAATTTCTATAAATTTTTCCCTTCCAACTTTATTAATATCTATTCCTTCATATTTCTCAACATACCATTCTACAGGAATTCCATTTCTATCAAAACCAATAGGAAAAATTACATTATAATCAAACATTCTAAATATTCTTGCAACAATATCTTGATATGCATAACTTAGAGCTGCTCCAATATGCCAAAAAGGTCCTGGATATGGTGGTGGAGTATCTATTATTAATGTTTTTTTACCTTTGATCTCTATCTTTTCATTTTTCCACTTTTCTAATATTTCTTCTTCAATATTTTTATCCCAAACTTTTTGAAGCATAAATATTTTATGTTAAGTGGAGAAATCTATACTACATTTTTTAATTTTGTTGTAAATTTTGTATCAAATTACACTTTTTTTGGAATTTTTTCCCTATCCTTTTTAGAAACTCTATTTGCTCCTTTACCAAGCGAAATAGTTTTACCTTTTGCTGGATTTATTGCATGGAAAAATAATGATATTTTATTTTTAATTTTTTCTATAATTGTTGGAGCATTTGGGAATTCTTTAGGTTCCTTACCTTTATATTACTTAGGTTTTCTTGGAAGAACTTTTGTAGAAAAGTATGGAAAATATTTTTTTATAAGTAAAAAAAGGTTAAATTTTGCAGAAAAATGGTTTGAAAAAAATAAATTTTTAACAATTTTTCTCTTCAGATTTGTTCCTGGAATGAGAAGCTTAATATCAATTCCAGCAGGGTTGTTTAAAATAAAAATAAAAGATTATTTAATTCTAACTTTTATAGGTTTTTTAATCTGGAATAGCTTTTTAATTTCTTTAGGTTACATTTTTGTGGATTATTGGCAGGAAAGTTTAAAATATGCTTCTCAAATAGAATTTTTTGGATTAGTGTTTTTCATTGCAATAGTAATTTATTTAATATTAAAGTATTTATTCTAAAAATACTCTTGTAACGTTCAAAATCTCATAACTAACGTTTAATTCCCTTAATTTTTCTTCTAAATTCTCCAATTCTCCTTCTTTTTCTTCAACAATTTTTTCAAAAATTATTGCCTCTAACCCAAAAACAAAAGGTTTTTTCTCAATTTTTTCTGGCTTTATTGTTTCTTTTATTATCTTTTCTATTTCAGCATTTTCTGAAACAACTCTTACGGTAACTATAACTTTTCCCATTTTATGGTCCTCTAAATCCACATTTTGGACAAATATATTCTACTACTCTTGATTTACAAGCTTTACATCTAACTATTTCTACTTCTAAGCAATTTGGACACTTAAATCTACTATAATTTTCTCCTATTGGAATTTTTTTGTTGCATGAAATGCAGACTAACATTAAATAAATTACTATTTTAAATATTTCTTGACTTTGCTCCAATTATGGGCCCGTAGCTTAGCTTGGATAAAGCGTCGGCTTGCGGAGCCGAAGATCGCGGGTTCAAATCCCGCCGGGCCCAATTTTTAAATTATCTAAACTTTTAATAGAACAAGATAACCATATCTAAATAAGCCTCTGTCAATTGAAGAAATATCTTTAACACAAGGATTTATAGGAATTCCTGTCTCTAAAGAAAATCTGTATGCCTTCCTTTTTATGTACTCTTCTATTTCCCTCCCTGGATAGAATGGAAAAATAATATCAATATCTATATCTGAAACAAATATCTTCTCTCCGTCCTCTTCATAGTAAATGAATAATTTTGGAGATCTCGGTAATGCACTTCCTCTCAAAAATATCATTAGAGAAAATATAAAAAGATTTCTATCTAATTCATTTATAAACCTCCGCACGTTTCCAAGTAAATATGGGAATATTTCTCTTTTCCTTTTAATTTCATTTTTTATTCTTTCTTCAATTTCCTCTTTACTACCTACTAAATCAAAAAAGCTTAATTCCCTTTTATAAATCTCTTCTAATTTAATTAAAAGATTAAAACTTTCGTCAAGAATTTTCATTTCAATATTTTTCAATCCACTTAATTCTCGCCTTACATCAGGAGAAAAATTTTTGTAAGAAGCTAAAAGTTGAACAATCCTTCTCCAATCTATTCCTTCTCTTTTTCCAATATCTTTTGCAATTACCTCTGCAACGAAAGACATAGACCACTAATTTCTAAAACACTTTTGAACCTTCTTTTATATCTTTATCAACAGTTAATAACACAACATTATTTTCATGCTCAGCAGCTAAAAGCATTCCTTTTGATTCTATCCCTCTTAAATTTTTTGGTTGAAGATTTGCAATAATTACAATTTTTTTACCAATTAGCTCTTCTTTTTTATACCAAGGTTTTATCCCAGCAACAATTGTTCTTTCTTCGTTTCCAAGACTCACCTTTATTATGTAAAGCCTATCTGCATTTGGATGATCTTTTACATCTATTATTTTTGCTATCCTCAGATCAATTTTTTTCCATTCTTCAAAACTTATTTGTTCCATAATATTATGAAAGTTTTATTATCTCATTGCGATTTTATAGAATATAGACCAATAAAAAAAGAATGGAAAAATGCAGAAAATATAGAAATTAAGACATATAGATTTGAAGAAATTCTTGTTGCATTTACTTGCATAGAAGAGGATGATAATGAAGAAAAAGTAGAAAAAATGGTTGAAGAAATAAAAATTGCTTGTAACAGAATAAAAATAAATAAAATCTTGATATATCCTTTTGCACATTTAAGCAATAAACTTGCAAAACCTGAAGTTGCACTAAAATTAATAAACCTTTTGTATGAAAAATTGAAAAATTATTTTGAATGCTATCTGGCATCTTTCGGATATTCAAAGGAACTACACATAAAAATTAAAGGTCATCCGTTGGCAGAACAATTAAGGGTTCTTTAATTTTATATAGATCTCTTTTAAAAAATCTTCTTGATAAGTTCTAATTTTGTTTTTCATTTCTAAAGATAGAACAGAAAAAAACTTAAAATATGTGTCTATTTTATCATTTTTTTCAATTAATTCATCAAACACCATTACTTCTTTTCTTGATAAAATATTTTTTATTTTTTCATAAACACTTTCTACAACTTTTTCATAATTTGTTTCATCTATTTTAAATTTTTCCTTTATTTTTTCAAATCTTTCCTTTTTTCTTTCTTTCCTTTCTTTTAACTCTATTGCTTTTCTCAATGCATCAATTAAGTTTTCTAAAGTTATTTGAGAAATTGCAAATCTTTTAACAGGCAAATTTATTTCTATGTTACTAATATCTATTTCAGGTAATTCCAATATTTCTTTTATTTCTTTTTCAACTTTTTCATCTTTTGGAAATAATGTTTCTATTTTTAATTTTAAAAGCAAAATAGCAACATAAATAACTTTTGCAGGAATTCTAAAATCTATATCTTTTACACTATTTATATATTCAATAAACTTATCTGCAAGTTTTGAAATATCTAAATTCCATGGATCCAAATTTTCTTCCTCAACAATATAATAAAGCAATTTTTCCCAATTTCCATTCTCTATTATTTCTCTTATCATATTTTCAAAGTTAAAACTTTTGACTCACCATCTTCCATAGTCACTCCATATAAAATCTCTGCATATTTTATTGTAACATCATTATGAGAAATCAAAATTATTTGAGTATTTTTTGAAATTTCTTTTAATAAATTTGCGATTTTTTCACTATTTTCTTTATCTAAATTTGCATCTATTTCATCTAATGCATAAAATGGTGTTGGTTTATACATTTGCAAAGAAAGCAAAAATAATAAACTAACCAAACTTTTTTCCCCTCCAGATAAGGAATCTAAATTTACAAAACCTTTATTTGGAAATTTTACTTTTATTATTAATCCGCTATCCAAATCTGAAGGATCTTCAAGTTCCAACTTTGCCTCTCCACCAGTGACACTATTAAACAATCTATTAAAATGATATGAAACTATGTTTAAAGTATTGAAAAATACTTCCCTTCTTTTTCTTTCTATTTCATTTATCATTTCTATTATTTTTCTTTTTTCTTCAACAACTTTATCAAATTTCTGTTTTAATATCTCAAATTCATTTTTCAATTTTTCATATTCTTCGATAGATTTAAAGTTTATTGGACCTAAACTTTTCAATTCTTCATAAACCTTTTCATAATTTTTTCCCAACTCTTCAATGTTTTTATCTATTACTTCAAATTCTTTATACTTCTCTAATTCAGCTCTATAATTTTCTATTTCCGCTTCAATTTTCGCATTCTTTATTTTTAGATTTCCAATTTTATTTTGTAAATTTATTTTTTCTTCGTACAATTTTTTTCTTTTTTTCCTCAACTCTTCTATTTCCTTTTCATTTATTTTTATTTCAACAACTTCAAATTTAGGCGCTTTCTTTATTTTTTTCTCTAAATTTTTTATTTCATTTTCCAAATTTCTACATTCTTCAATTAACTCGCTTATTTTTTTACTATATTCTTCTATCTCTTTATTTTTCGGTAAGGGTTTTCTAATTAAATATCCTCCACTAACAATTCCGCTTCTTTCTACTAAATCTCCATCTAAAGTTACCATTCTTACTTTTCCTATTCCAACTCTTTTTGCAACATCTAGATTTTCAATTACTAAAGTACTTCCAAAGACAAATTGAAAAGCTGCATCAAATTTTTTATCATATTTTATTAAATCGCTTGCTATTCCAATTACTCCTTCTATTTCCAAATATTTTTCATCCAATCTTTTATATTTTACGCTTTCCAAAGGAATAAACGTTGCCCTTCCTATTTTTTCCCTTTTTAAAAATTCTATACAAAACTTTGCAGTATCAAAATTATCTACAACAACATCAAAAAAATGGTTTGATGCAGCAACTCTTATTGCAATCTCATATTTTGGCTCTACTTTCATTAGAGAAGCTATTGTCCCATAAACTCCTTTTATATTCATTTTTAAAATTTCTTTTACTGCAATTGGTTCCTCTTCCTCTATTACTTGCAACTTTTCTATTAATGATTTCAACCTTTCTATTTCATTTCTTTTTGACTCCAAAATGCTTCTTTTAATTATTAATTCTGCATTAATCTTTTCATATTCACTTTTTTCCTTTAAATCTTCAATTTGTTTAAACAATTTTTTAAATTCCTTTTCTTTATTTTCTAATTCACTTTCAACTTTTTCCAATTCTTCATTTATTTTTATTACACTTTCCTCTATTTTTCTTATTTCTTCTAAATTCTGATTTATTTGATTTTGAAGAATTTCAATTTTTTTAATTAATATAGATTTTTTTAAGCAATTAAGCTCTCTTTCTAAACTCTTGAATTTTATTGCTAAATTTCTTTGCTCCTCAACCTCTTTTAGTCTTTTATATTTTTCAGAAACAACGATTTCAATTTGTTTTAGTTTTTCATCAATTCTTTGCAAATCTTCTAGTGCTTTTTCTTTTCTTTCATTATATTCATAAATTCCGCTTAACTGATCTATAAAAATTCTTCTTTCCTTTTCATTCATTTCGACAACTCTATTTACATCGCCCTGAAGAATTATATTATATCCATCCGGCCTTAAGTTTATTGAAGATAAAACTTCTAAAGCTTTTTCTCTTGTCGCAGTTTCTCCGTTTATTTTATAAATTGTATGCCCCTTTCTATTTACTTTCCTTGTTATTATAACTTCTTCTCCTTCATAAGGAAATTTTTTATTACTATTATCAAAAACTATAGAAACGCTTGCTACTTCTGCTGATTTTTTATTTTCCGAACCTTTAAAAATTAATTCACTCAATCTTTCTGCTCTCATTTGTTTTGCAGAAATTTTCCCTAGAACAAAACAAATAGCATCTATTATATTGCTCTTACCGCTTCCATTTGGCCCAACTATTATATTTAAGCCTTTGGTAAATTGAATAACTGTTTTTCTGTTAAAACTTTTAAAGCCATGTAATATTAACTTTTTAATGTAAACCATAATTATTATTATTGATGTAAATTATGGAAGAAATAGAGAAAAGAGTAGAAGCTTTATTATTTTCTTCTACAAGACCATTAAGTATTGATGAGATTTCAAAAATTTTAAATGTAGAAAATGAAAAAACAAGAATTGCAATAGAAAATTTGAAAAAAAGATATGAAAATAGTGCAATAGAGATTGCAGAAACTCCTGAAGGTTTTGAAATGAGAATTAAGCCAGAATATAGAAAAGAAGCTTCTAAAGTTGCTTTAGGATATGATTTAAGTAAAGGAATGATAAAAACTTTAGCTTTAGTAATTTATAAAAATCCTATAAAACAAAGTGAAATAGTAAAAATTCAAGGAAATAGAGCTTATGAATACATAGAAAAATTAGAAAGAAAAGGATTGATAAAAACTAAAAAAATTGGAAGAACAAAATTAGTTTATTTAAGTGAAGACATTGAAAAATATTTTGGAATGAGTTTAAAAGAAATAAAAGAGCGAATTGAAAAAGTTATTTCCTCTAAATAATTAGAAGCTACCAAAATTATATATTTATATAATTTTGGTTAACCATAATTGTGGTAATTTTACCTTTAGTAAAAAATTAAAGAAAAAGCCATAGAACAATAGCACTAGCACAAGATATTATTGTTTTAGAGGCTTATGAGAAGTTTTCCTTCAACAGTGATTCCTGGAGATACAGCTATATGGAGATGGTATGGTAGCAATAGGTTTTCAGAAGATATAGATGTTTATTTTCCGCTATCTTTGAAAAATGAAAACTTCAATCTATTTCTTAATAACTTACAAAAGAATGAATTTAAAATAGAAAAATTTAAGAAAATAAGCAATTCCATTTTTATAAGTTCTTATATTTCGAAACTGCTGTTAGATTTGAAGCAGTATTTAGAGATATGAAAAATTACATAACAAAAAAATTTGAAATGAGTGATGGAACTTTTATACTTGTAAAAAATTTAAAGGCAGAAGATTTAATTAAAGAAAAATTTTAACTTATTTAAAAAGAAGAAGAATTAGAGATTTGTATGATATATTCTTTTTATTAAATTTTGTTGAAAATAAAGAATAAATTAAGGAAGTCTTAAGAAAACTTGTAAATGATTTTAAAGAACCAGTAGATGAAAAAGAGTTAAATGCCCTAATAATTAGTTGCAGTGTTCCTAGCTTAGAAGAAATGATAAACGAAATTAAAAAATTGGTAAAGTAATATATTTGAATAAAATTAGAGAGTTTATAAAATCTATTTCAGTTTTTAGAGTGAGAGATATAGAAATTATTGTTGAAAATAGAAGTTATGCCCATTTGATTTTACACAAACTAGAAAAAAGAAGAAATAAAGAGAGTTACAAAGGGTTGGTATAGTATTTACGATGATCCTATTTTTTCAATTTTTTGAATTAGACTATCTTATATAGGTTTGTATGAAGTCTTAAGTTTGTACAATCTGTGGGAATAAGAAGCAAATGTAATAATTATTACAGCAAGAAAGATAAGAAGTGGAATAAGAAAAATTTTTGAGAATAATGTAATTTAAAAAAGAATTGAACCAAAATATCTTTTTGGATACGATTTTATAAATTATAGGGATTCTTTTATTCCTGTTTCACATATAGAAAAAACTTTAATAGATTTTTTACATTTTAAAGAAAAAATACCTAAAGAAACAGCAAAAGAATTGATAGGAAAAATTGATAAGAAAAAGTTTATGAATATCTTAAAAAATATCCAAATAGTTTCAGAAAGAAAGTTAAAAAATTTATTTCTAAATTTTCATAAACACTCTATCTATCCTTACAGCAATCCCTTGATTGCTTTTTACCATTTCTTCACTACTCATTTTTGCATATCCAAAAGCTATTAATTCATTTTTTAAAGAAAATATTGCAACTATTTCGTCTTTTTTTATTCCTTCCTGAACTCTTACAATTCCTTTTACATATAAAGGCGCGCCTTTTAATAAGTTTGGAATTGCAGAATCTTTTACAAAAATTTTTTTAACATGTTCCAAGCGATATTCTGCTGGAATAAAAATTTTTCTTATTTCTTTTTCATCATTATTAATTATTGCATCCGCTATTTGAATTAAATTAAAAGAACTTTCTTCAGAAAAAATTCTAAAATAAAAATTCTCATATTTTCCTATTGAAATTCTTCTTAATTCCTTTAAATGTGCTCCAATTTTTAGTTTTTGACCAATATCATGAACCCATTTCCTAACATAAAATCCGCTCTCACAAACTATTCTAAATAAAACATCTTTTCCATCCTTTTCTATTAAAGCTGCTTCATAAACTTTTCTTTTTCTTGGCATTCTAGAAACAGCACTTCTTTTTGGAGGTATTTGAACTATTTCTCCAACAAAAAATTTTTGAATAAAATTGTTAAGAAATTCTAAATCAACATCTCTATGTAAGTGCATTATTCCGACATACTCTTTATCCAATTTTTGAAATAATGGCAACAATCTCGTACTTCTTCCAACTAAAATAGGTAAAACTCCTGTAGCATTTGGATCTAAAGTTCCGATATGTCCTGCTTTTTTTATTTTTAATAGATCTTTTATCCAATATGAGATTTGATGACTAGTAGGACCACTTGGTTTATCTACACTTACAATAGAAGTTTGAATTAGTTCTTCTAAACTTCTTTCTTTTGGTTCTTTCCCAAACTCAGAAGTTTCATCAAAACTTCTATATAACCACCTCACTTACTTTTCTTTTCTTTTGAAGTTTTCTCTTTTTCTTTCTTTTCTTCTTTTTTCTCTTTCTCTTTCATTGCTTTTATTTCATGAGCAGCTGGTAATTTTAATCCAAGCTTTTTGTATAATCCGCTTTTTTTCCACGCCTCTAAAACTTCTTCATCACTTGCATCTTCTTTTATTTCTAACTTGTACGGTAATTCTTCTAAATGTCTTATATTACACCTCCTTCTTTTTACTCCAGTAAGAATTTTTGGACCAGTAACTATTACAAAATTTTCATCAATTTTTTTAACCACTACACAATATCTAGATGCTTCCCTTCCAGCAATTTTCATTGCAACGGTCCCTATTTCAATCATAAATTTATTTTAATAAACTCTTATTAAATTGCAAGAAGTATCTACTTCAACAAAATGATGCGCCCTCCCCTCTATAAAGTATGAACATTGATTTTCTGGTAAATTATCTATTTCCTCTCTCGGCCAGTGAGCAACATCACAAACCCAATCATTTAATTCTGGAATTGGATTTAACAAACATGGCCCATTAGATATATTCCTTCCTTTCTTTAATACTTTTTTACATTCTTCTATACATTTCTCTATTGCAATTTTTTTCTCATCTTTTGTAAGAAAATTAAAATACAAAATAGCTAAAACTATCAAAGCTGCTATTGAAACTACAATAATTTTCTTCATAAAAATAATTAAATCCTAGATAATCTTATGAAAGGACCCGTAGCTCAGTTTGGATAGAGCGCCTGCCTCCTAAGCAGGAGGTCGCGGGTTCAAATCCCGCCGGGTCCGAATCTAAAATAATATTAAAAATTGAAGGAAAAAAATTTCTATAAATTTTTTACTAACTTTTTCTTGTATTAGTAAGGTTAAGTTAATAGAGAAATTGAGAAGAAGATTCCATATGTTTAATAGTTTCACAATTTTTTTGCAAGAAGTTTTAGCTTGCCTCAATTGTATCTAAGTCTCTTTTATAATTTCCTTTTAATGAGTTTTTATCATGAGCTTATTTTCACAAGCTTTTTTCTTTATCTTTTCATTAATTCATTAAATAGATAAAAAAGTTTCTAGCAGTTAATGTTGAAATTTACTATTCTTTATTATTCCGAGAGCGCAAAATTACTATAAGTTATTACCAATTAAATTATGGAATACACAATATTCATAGGAACAAATTACAATCCAACTATTTCTTTTATTTCATTAATCATTTTAATAACGTTTTTCTTAGCAATTCTTTATTTTAAAAACAAAAAATATAAATCGATTGAACTTCCTTAAATGAATGAGTGTATATTTTGCAAAATTGTAAGAAAAGAAATTCCCTCTTACATTTTTTATGAAGATGAAAGATGTGTTGCTTTCTTAGACATTAAACCAAGAACAAAAGGTATGACAATCGTTGTTCCGAGGACTCATTATGAAAGTTTTGATTTTGATTTGCAAACATCTTTTCATTGCTTAAAAATTTCATTTGAAATCGCAAAAACACTAAAAAATGTTTTAGAAGCAAATGATGTTGAAATTGCAATAATAAAAAGTCCTCAAAACCATTTTAACATTAGAGTTTATCCATTTTTTGGAACAAATGCGATTTTTGAAAAAAAACCAGAAGAAATTTCGGAGCCAGAACTTAACAAAATATGGCAAAAATTGAAAGGAATAAAAATTGAAATTGAAGAGAAAAGAGAAGAGAGAGTAATAGAAAAGAAAGAAGCGAAAAGTTTTGAGGATTTATACAGAAAATGGGCTAAAAAGTTTTTACCATAAAGAAATAAATTCTTAAATATTTTTAAATTATGAATACAATAGTTATAACTAGTCTTGAGAATTGAGTTTTAGAAGATTCATTGAAAGTGGGATTAGAAATTCTTGAGAGAGATCTCTTTGAAAATTTAAAAAATTTCAATATCCCTGACTATACTCAATTCATATTTATTTCTCCTTTTTACGGTAAAGTTGAAAAATAAGAAATAATAGAAGGGGAAGTTTTTACAAAAGATGTTAAACCACAGGAAAATGGTTTAATCTTAGTAGATAAATTTGTTGAGAGGGTAAAAGATGAAAATGTAGAATTTGAAATTTATGAATTTCTAAAAAGTGATGAAAAAGTTAAAAGTTATTTTGTATTCTGCAATCAATTTAATAATTCTTTATATAAAGCTGAAAGTGCTGAAAATAAATTAAATACGAACTATTATTTTGCTAAAGGTAGCAAAGGATTTTTTGAAAGAAATAACATTCATCCAGAAATATTAATCTTAAATAAAAGTGATACAGCATTTTTTGCTTGTCTTTTTCCTGATTCTAAAAAAATCTTTTGGACCCATACTCCTCAATGATATTTTAGAAAATTAAAAGAGGTTCAAAAAGGAGACAAAATAAACTTAGGTCTGTTTCTTGCAATGAAAAGTGATAAAATAATGTGTGTTTTTAAGAAATCACTATAAAATTACAACTCAAGAAATTTATCCAGTTGTAAAAAATATTTATGCATTGTATAAAAAAGGAGAATTGATAACATTCATCAAGAACTATGACATTCCAATAGCAAAGAATTTAGTTAAAAATTTTACAGGGTTGTTCCCCTCAGATGAATTAGAGGCAAGTGGTACAAGTTTTATGAAAGCATTAATAAATGGAACTATAGTAATTTCTACTCCAGTAGGTAGTGTTCCAGAATTCATAAAAGATGGAGAAAACAGATTTTATAATAAGATTGGATTTTAGCGATTTAAAAGAAAAAGTTGAAAAAACAATAGATCTTTATTATAATGGCCAATATATTCAAATTTCTAAGAGAGCTCTTTCTACTTATGAAGTCTTAATGCAAAGATACATTGAAGAATTTTCAATAAAATAATTTATGCCACTTCAAAATAAAAAAGAAAATTTGAGTGAATGGTATGAAGAGGTGATAATAAGATCTCAAATTGCAGATTATAGTCCTATAAAAGGTTGCATTGTTTATTTGCCATATGGTTATGCTATTTGGGAAAATATAAAAAATGAATTTAAAAAATATTTGGAAGATGTAAGAGAAGTTTATTTTCCAATTTTTATTCCAAAATCCATACTAGAAAAGGAAGCAGAACATTTTAAAGGGTTTAAACCAGAAGTAGCATGGGTAACAAAAGCTGGAGATAGCGAATTAGAAGAGCCATTAGCAGTAAGACCTACAAGTGAAACAATTATTTATTCTTATATTTCGAAATTAATCCATTCTTGGAGAGATTTGCCATTAAAAATTGTTCAGTGGTGCAATGTAGTGAGAATGGAAACAAAGGCAACAAAGCCATTTATAAGGGCAAGAGAATTTCTATGGCATGAAGGTCATACTTTCCATAAATCTTTTGAAGAAGCAGAAGAAGAAGCAATAAAAAGAATCTTACAATATAAAGATTTTGTTGAAAAAAATTTAGCAATTCCAGTAATTGTTGGTAAAAAAAGCGAAGCTGAAAAATTTGCAGGCGCACATACAACTTATACTATTGAAGCCTTAATGCCAGATGGAAAGGCATTGCAATGTGGAACAAGCCATAATTTAGCAGACAATTTTTCAAAAGTTTTTGAAATAAAATTTCAAGATAAAGATGAAAAGCATAGGTATGTTTTTCAAACTTCTTGGGGTTTTTCTACAAGATTAATCGGAGCAATAATAATGGTGCATGGAGATGATTTAGGTCTAATAATACCTCCGAAAATTGCTCCAATTCAAATTGTAATAATTCCAATTTATTATAATGAAGATGAAAAAAATATTGTTTTTAAGAAATGTCTAGAAATAAAAGAAGAATTGGAGAAATTTAGAGTATATTTTGATAATAGAGAAGAATATACTCCTGGATATAAATTTAATGATTGGGAATTAAGAGGAGTACCAATAAGAATCGAAATTGGAAAAAAAGAAGTTGAAGAAAAAATTGTAACAGTTTTTAGAAGAGATTTAAGAAAAAGAGAAATTGTAAAAGAAGAAGAATTGGAGAAAAGAATAGAAAAATTGATTGAAGAAATACATGATGAACTATTCAATAGAGCAAAAAATTTTTTGGAATCAAGAATAAAAATTGCGAAAAATTTTGAAGAATTCAAAAAATTTATAGAAGAAGGAAACTTCGTTATTGCAGATCATTGCGGAAAAATTGAATGTGAAGAAAAAATAAAAGAAGAAACAAAAGCAACTTGCAGAGTTATTGAATTCAAGAATGAAGAGCCATTAACTGGAAAATGTATATATTGCAATGAAAAAGCAAAGTATAAAGCATATTTTGCAAAATCTTATTAATGATAAAACTTATTATTTTTGATTTTGATAATACTTTAGTTAATACAATGGATGCAACAATAAAGGCATTAAAATACGTTTATAAAAAGATTAAACCAAAAGTTTCATTTAAAAAATTTTTTGAAATCTGTGATAATTTCGAAAGAAATTATAATTTTAAAAGAAGAGAATGGTTTTATTAT
>Ga0326760_1000835_pt1 | contig 14707 bp, 11 predicted proteins | sample GCREP_S_FD_207668 | JGI IMG/M metagenome (GOLD analysis project Ga0326760, IMG submission 207668) | Hot spring sediment microbial communities from Geyser Creek Basin, Yellowstone National Park, WY, United States - GCR.EP_S | ecosystem: Environmental > Aquatic > Thermal springs > Near-boiling... | reverse complement strand
CCCTCCAGCATCCTGTTGTGCTCCCCCCGCATCCGCGGTATGCTGCGTATCGGGCCCCTCTCGTGGCCGATCTCCTCCACCGTGACCATGAAGCCCGTGAAGCAGATCGCCGCTCCCAGCCCCTCTCCTCCTCGCCGAGGAGCTCCCTCGCCCTCCTGCACGCGTAGCTGGCGGCGAGGTGCATGGATTCGAGCAATCATTGCTGAGCCTGTCCAGGAACCTTAAGCAGAAGGTCGGCGCCCCGCCATACGCGAAGAGCATGGACATAAGCCCTAGTGCCTCTACAACAGCCTCCCTATACGTCCCCCCGCGCTAAGACCCCAGCCCCGCTGGGCGTGCTTGCATGAACAGTTACTGGCTTATCTATGCTTACTTTCGGTCTACTCCAACGACAACGCTTTTTATTGTGAGGAGCTTACTTGGCGTGTCTAGCAATGCCCGGGAAGGCGGCTGGGGAGGAAACCCCTGAGGGGCTGAGCCAGCGGGGGATTCCGGGGCTTGAGGTAACGCGAGGGTGGGAATACGGGTGCGGAGAAGGGTGGTTGTTTAAGGAGCGGGTTCAGGGTGTTCAAGCTCCACATTAGCAGCGAGAACCTGCCGAAGCTTAAGCGGCTCTTTCAGGACTTCGTTGACGGCAAGACTAGGACGAAGGGCGTGCTGTACTACAGGGACGAGTGGATGGATGCATGGGGGAACGTGCTGGAGATGCGCGAGGAAGCTGGGAGGAGGACGGTGCCCAACCCTCCAGCGATAACGCTGCTGGTTCGCTTCGTCATGCCGGACGGGAGCGTGAGGGGGAACACTGCTGCCCCCTGCGTCATCGACCTACGCAGGCGTGAGTTACGCATCCCCAGCTACGGAGTCGTTGAGGGGCTTTCTACGAGCCTCTACCGGGCGCTGGTCTGGGAGAACCTCCTCGAGCCGAGGCCGGGCTTCGTCCTGCAGGTCACCAGGAGGGGCTTCCTGCGCGTAATTGCTCAGAGAGAGGCTTACCCGGAGCTCGCCATGCCGCTGAGGCTCATCTGTATTGACGAGAACAGTGCGTACGGCTTCGCGCTCGCTGCATGGGATGTGAGCGCGGACGGAACTAAGGTTTCGCTCAGGCGCCTTGAGAAGCTTAGGCTTCCCAACCACGGCTACGGGAGGTGGGTTGCGAAGCTGCTTCAGAGCTACGCAGACGAGCCCAGCGGGGAGACGAGACAGCAGCTGGCAGAGCTCCTCCCGCAAGAGGTGCTTGAGAAACTGACTACTGAGAGGGCTAGAGAGCTCGCCGAAGCTACAAGGAGGAGGGAGAGGCGTCTCAACAACGCGTTCGTCGAGAGGCTGGCTGCGAGGGTGCGCAGGCTAGTCAGGAAAGCTCACAAGCGGGGCATGAGCGTGCTGGTACTCATAGACCCCATAGACCCGGACTCCCTGAGGGGGACCAGGCTCCAGGGAACCCTGCTGCGAGCGAGGAGGAGCCTGAAAAACCTGGCCGCTTACGAGGGAGCGATGCTCAGGCTACTACGCGCTAGCGGAAGGCATTGCCCGCGCTGCGGCTGCTGGGGCAGGGAGCTCGGGCACACGAGGCGTAGCAGGGTATACGAGTGCCCGAGGTGCGGGCTGAGGTGGGACAGGGACAAGGGCGTACTCTACAACCTCGCCTACAGTTTCTTCGCGTGCATGATAAGAGAAGAATGCGACGACTACACGGCGGTGGCATCGAGGGTCCTCGAAGCCTTCCGGGAATGGCTGGAGAAGCACCCGAGAACCCTGGCGTAGCTAAGAGCCTCGTTCGCTTGGAGGCGATGAGCAGCGTCCAAGCCTCCAGGCGCTCCAGCGCGCGGGACCGAGGAGGGGATGAACCCCGGCAACGGGCAGACCCCATGACCCCAGAGCACCCCCACAGCAACACTGGGGGCTGCGATGAGGCCGCCACCAACAAGGCGGAGATGAGGATGCGCGCGCGCTTAAGCGCCGGAGTTTTTAATGCTTCGCGCGGGAAGCGCCCTCTCGAGGTCTTATTTATCTACTTCGCTCATTTTCACGCCCTATCTTAAGTGTTGATCTTTTAAAGCTACTGGCTGAAGAGGTTTCGGTGAAAAGCTCTGTGGATGCTGCAAGCAGCTGGCCCTTGATGGATGAGGAAATACTCATTCTCGAGAGTGGCGATGGGATCTACTTCAACTTCCCCTACCAGCTTTATAGGAAGGAGCTGAGGAGGAGGCTCAACGAGTACAACGTAGAGGTGAAAATAAGCGAAAACACGCTGGGAGGCAAGAGGGTAGAATTAACAGTCGACAAGCAGGTAGGCTTAGAAATCAAGGCATGGCTCGCCCTCCGGCTACCAACAATGAATGAAAAGTACTTTATCACAGAGATGGAAGAAATTTAGCACATGTTTAAATATGTCTAGTGACCATGTATAGGTGCTGTGACGAGCCTTGTAAGGTCTGAAGGCGTGATGCATCGAACCCCGCTGAGCTAAAGATTCTTTAACAAGTTTAATGCTCACACCTTTGTGAACGATTGTCCATTCATAGTAGCAGTTGAGGTGTTAGAACCCTTTACAAGTAGGTGGATGTTTTACGAGCTTAAACACTTACTGAGCGTGGTGCCCGGGGAGTGCATACGCATCTTCAATGTGAAGAATGACTGCGAGGTTTCCGTGTTAAGGGAGTACTTCGGGTACGTTACAAGGGAGAGTGTGAAGGACTACGATGCGCTGCGCGAGTACGATGAAGTCATTGTGCTAGATCCGCAAGCCACCACGCCTCTCTCACCTGTAGACTTTGTGGGAAAGGTCTTCCTGGTCGTGGGCGGCATAATGGGTTCTCACCCCCCTTCAGGCAGAACCCGTAGAGAGTTAACAAGCAAGCTACCTCTAGGAGAGGCAAGAAATATCGGTCCAGGACAGTTCACAATAGACGGTGCCGTCTATGTGGCAAGTGAAGTCTATAGAGGTCTAAGGATTGATGAGGTCCCCACAGTCGATGGTTTGACATTGAGGGGCAAGGGCTTCGAAGTATTTCTTCCCTACCGTTATCCCCTGAAGAGCGGTGCTCCGTTCATTTCTGAGGAAGAGAAAAAGTACATTCTCGAAGAGCTGGAGGAAGACGAGTACCTCTTTATTGCAGAGGGTGTGCCCCCATCTATTTGCGCGCACCCGCACAGGTGATTTGCTCTTCTCTGCCCTCTTGCTTTTCACCGCATCTACGCTCTTAAGCTCCGCGTACGAATTCACTCCGCGCCGAGATGTCCGTCATATGTAAGCAGCGGGAGTACCACGGAAAAAACGACTCTGCCAATTCGCAATGTTTTAGTGGGCTAGCCGGCGCCTGCGCTTAGCATTACAAGCCCAATTGCGCAGGTATGCCTATGGATATAAGAATTTTGAGTGGGCGCGCTGAAGCCTACTCCCCGGCTTTTACACGCTCGACAGAGACGAGATCTGTTGAGCCGCGCCTTCTCCCCGAGGTGAAGACCACAAGTTCACCAGCGTTTACTAAGTTATTTTCGAGTGCCCTTGTAAGCATCTTCGAGAACAGGTCTGGATCAGTTTTCTGCAGGTCCTTATCATATATGGGGACCACACCATACATGAGATTAGAGTAACGTGCTGTCCTAACATCACTTGTGAAGAGGATTGTTGGCAGGTGTGGCCTGAACTTGGAGAGACGCCTTGCAGTGTTCCCTTTCTCGGAAAACGCTACGATTTTTGCATTTATTGCTCTTGAGAGCAGCACCACGCCTTCAGCCATCGACTCGTAGAGCTCAGACCTGTCGGGCTTGATATCTAAGGGTTCTCCTGGAAGCTTCTCAGCTTCACTAATTATCTTCTTCAGCCAGACAACCGACTCCACGGGGTATTTTCCCGCCGCAGTCTCCCCTGCTAGCAGGAGCGAATCCGCACCCATCCTCACTGCGGTTATTACGTCCACGACCTCGCTCCTCGTTGGGGTAGGGTTGCTTATCATTGATTCAAGAAGTTGTGTGGCGACGATGCTCGGTTTACCATGTCTTCTAGCCTCCCTAATAATGAAGCCCTGTAGCCTGTAAATTTCTTGTAGCTCGTAGTAGTTAGCTAGATCTCCACGCGCCACAAGGACTGCATCGCTTAGCTGAAGAATTGCTCCTAAAGACTCGACCCCGCTCTTCGTCTCAATTTTTGCTACTACCTTGATATCCTCAGCCCCCAGATCGAAGAGCACGTCCCTTAGCTGCTGAACATCTTGCGGTCCCCTAACGAAGCTTAAGGCCACAGCATCGAAGCCTGTTTTCACAGCATATTCTATGTCCTTCATATCCTTCTCCGTGATCGTCGGTAGCGGTACATCCTTTCCTCTAATGGTAACCGTTTTCCTGGGCTTTACTTCGCCCTCAATCAAGGCCCGGCATGCAACCCCGCTGCTCAAAACTCTGGTTACCCTAAAGACAAGTAACCCGCCTTCAATAAGTATCTCATCACCCTCCCTTACGATCTCAAAGAAAGTGTGTTCAGGAACGGGCACTCTCCCCGCTTCACCTACTTCCTCCTCATTCACAATGGTAACCTCGTCTCCTGGACTAACCTTAAAAGGGTTGAAATTTCCTAGGCGGATTACTGGTCCCTGAAGGTCTCCCAAGAGCATAATGGGCCTTGTGGGAGTCTCAAGCGTTCTCAGCATCTTGACTATTTCTGCGTACTTTTCGTAGTTCGCATGGGAAAAATTGAGTCTGAAGACCCTGACACCCTCAAATACCAGGCGCCTGACTACCTCCTCGCTCCAGGAGGCTGGACCGAGGGTTGCCACAATCTTTGTCCTTATCATGAGTGCTAATTCTACTTGAGTACTTATAAAGGCTACACCCCGAGCGCGTAGCGAGAGCTTAACTAGGCCTTCAGCTCTCCTTACTTTTAGGGAATGGGAATCTAGGCTGGGCAGCTGCGCAGAAGACATGCTCCGTGAAAAACGATGCGCGCTAATTCTAAAAGCCTATCTCGCGCTTAATATTATGAGACTTTAGGGGGATTTCTGTAGCTGGGGATGATCGACGACGACTTCGCTCACCCATTATCAGACCTTGCGAGCTATACGACAGAAAGAGCAAGCAGTTTTGCCCGAGGACTTGTAGAGGAAGGGTGTATACTCGCCTGTAAATGTCCCGTTACCACTCTTAAGATCAGGCGCGCGAGTAATTCGTTTAACGTTCTCAAGAGGGCACAAGAAAGCTCACAAATACAGGCATGCATAGTTTCCTGGCAATGCTGGGGAAAGTAACCTTTACAGAAAACTCGGAAAAGTGAGTAACTCCTGAAGCCTAGGGGTCACTGTAATCTTTAATAGGTACGCCACGCCCTTTAAGAGCTATGCACCCGTTAATTACGTGGTTACTTGAGATAGCAAAGGGAGTTGGGGGATACCTAGGCATCTTCGTCATTTCTATTCTCGGCAACCTGATACCCTTCATACCAATACCCTACTTGGTGGCAGTATACCTTTACGCTACGTTCATACCGGGCTCCAACCCCCTCCTCATCGGAGTTGTAAGTGGTGTTGGGGCGGGAGTCGGAAAGCTCATTGTCTACTTGGCTAGTCGCGAGAGCGCGCTTGTGGTTCTTAGTGAAGCTTCAAGGCGTAGGTACGAGAGGATTGGGAGACTCCTGGGGAATTATGGAGCGCTCTTCGTCTTCCTCTTTGCTGCTACTCCTTCTCCTGACGATGCGATAATCATCCCTCTGGGATTCATGAAGTATGATCCGCTAAAATTCTTCTTAGCTGTTACTTTGGGAAAAATCCTCATCAGCATAGCAACAGCGTATGCTGGTAAAACCGTAGCACATGTGCTTAGGGAGAACTTCCTCGGCGAGCTGGTTTTATCCATTGCGCTCTTTGTAGTCGTGATGGTTTTGCTGTCATTAATTAACTGGGAGCTTATCCTGACAGACTTGGGAGAGATAGGGTTGGCGAGGTTCCTTTCTGAGCTGCGGAGAAATGGTTTCTCGAAATATCTCCGAGAGGCAAAATCAGCCGATTAATCTCCTCCTCTGCGTGGGCATGAAGAGGTGGCAACGCTAGGCTTACGCGAAAAGGATATTAGCATTAAAGGGCTCTTCGTGCTCTGTGGCGGAAAGGGATTACAAGTTTGAGGTAGAAGTAGTCAAGCTTGACAAAGCCTTGAAGATTAATGCAGAGCTGCTCGAAGACTTGAAACAGGCGAGGCTTTCGAGAAAGATGATCGCGGAAATGAGGAGGGAGGCCGTGGAGTGCCCCATTCTCGGAAAGCAAGTACCTTTTCTCCAATGCTACAATTGCAGAAACTTTGTTAGAAGAGTTAGAGGAAGGGTGTATTGTAGAGGGAGCCCGCTGTAGCGCTAGCCATGGAGATTGTAGAGGCGCTAAGAGAACTGGAAGAAAAGTATAGCTATCCAGACAGGATTTTCCCCGTCGAAAGAAGTGAGCTCGAAGAGCTTTTAGAAGAATCAAGGCAAACCTTGTCGAGAGAGCACACGCTTCTTCGGGTAGAAGCGTCCAAGGTTCTTTTCATTGGAGATACTCATGGAGACCTGGAGAGTACGCTAAGCGCTCTGCGTAGGGCCCTGGAATTGACAGCTGAGAAGGTGGTATTTCTGGGGGACTACGTTGATAGGGGTCCCTTCCAGCTTGGAAACATATCGGTCTTGCTGGAGTTGAAGCGGCTCTTCCCAGGGTGGATCTATCTGCTGAGGGGGAACCACGAATCAAGGAGAATGAATGAGTGGTATGGCTTTCTAAGGGCTGTTAGGCTGAGGTATGGCGACGAGCTCTACAGCAGCTTTGAAGAGGTATTTGCAAGCCTCAGCTTAGCCTTACTCCTGAACGGCAAAGTGTTAGCGGTGCATGGGGGGATCCCTCTAGGACTAGAATCTGTTGACGAGATTGATGAAATTCCTAAGAATCTAAAGGACGAAGACTTGGAAAGAAGCGATCTAGCGCTTCAGTTATTGTGGAATGACCCCAGCGAGGATATCGAGGATTACGCAGACAGCCCGCGAGGGTGGGGGATCTACCTCTTCGGAAAGAAAGTCTTCGAAGATTTCATGTCCAGGAGCAGATTAGAGTTGCTTGTGCGGGGGCACGAGCCGGTTGAGGATGGAGTTAGATACATGTTTAACAATAGGTTGGCAACAGTCTTTAGCTGTAGATTTTACGGCATTTCCCCCGCTGCACTTCTAATCTCTGGGGACAGAAGAGAGATAATTCACCTTTAAGCAGCTAGGCTAGTAGGTGACGCGTAGCTTGAACTCCGCCTTCTTGCCTACGTTCCAGCTCCTAACTGGCCTGTAGTACCCAACTATTCTGCTCCAGTGATCCACGTCTGTGCTGCCGCACTGCGGGCAGGCATCAATGTACCCCGTAGTGCTTTTCCCGCACTTTCTGCACACAGTCAGCGTGGGTGTGATGCTGAAGTACACCACTTTCGTGTTTGTAGCTATCCTGTACACTAAGTTGCGAAGCGCCTTTAGATCCGGCTGCTCGCTCAGGAACAGGTGCATCATGACACCCCCGGTAAACTCTTGCTGAACTTCCCCCTCCCAAATGGCTCTCTGATACATTGGTACGCCAGCATAGTATGGTACGACGCTGTTGCTATAGAAGTACGCATCGCCGTCTGTTGGGATAAGGATTTCGCCGTGCTGCAATTCTTCCTTGAAGAGACGGGCGTCGGCCGAAGCCAGTATGTAACCTGTGCTTTCCCCAGGTATCTCTTCAACGTTGTAGAGGTAGCAGTCTTTTTCCTCTAGTTCCTGCGCCCTTTCCCTCACCATCGAGACCATCTTCTTCTCGATGAGCACGGCTTCCTTCATTTCACTTGTGGACCCTTCAAACCATAACTTTGGGCTACGCATGAAGTTAGCCGCTGCCTCCGGTAACCCTATGACGCCTAGGGTATTGAAGTGGTGCTTGAAGTGGCCGAGGTACGTCTTGGTGAGCGGCATTAGGCCTGCTTGCAGGGATTTCTCGTATCTTCTTCTAAATGTGTTTAGTACCGCTCTGGCGCTCTGTATTAGCGAGTCGAGGAGTTCCTCGAATGCGGACCACTCTCCCTTGCTAAGTATAGCCAGCCGTGGCAGGTTAAGCGTGACAACTCCTATGCTTCCAGTAGCGTCTGGGAGCGCCCATATCCCGTAGGCCCTCGAATTTTCCCTTGCCTTCATGTATCTTTCGAAGGCATCTTCTTGGTCGGCGTGGTTGAGCCTTAGCTTGAAACCATTAGAGGGTCCGTTGAGCACGTGATCTACTTGGATTGTAAGCCGGCAACACATCGCGTATAGGGCTTCTACATTGCTAGCGTAACCATTGAGCAGGTATGCTGACCCCTTCTTCGCTAACGTGCTGAATATGATGTCTGCTAATTCGCCCCATCTCCTGCCATTCCAGTCAAAGTTCCTCGTGAGCATTATTGTTGGGATAGGAAAGGTGAATGGCTGACCTAGTGCGTCGCCCTCGCCGTAAAGCTCAAAGAGCGCCCGGTCGGCTTGTAGTGCCTGATCCACGTAGTCGCCAAGCGTCCCCTGCTTCCTCCCGGATACGATTGCCTCTCCCTCGAGCATATCCTTACTTGTGTCCATGACCAGGGTAATGTTCGTGAAGGGGCTTTGGTAACCTGACCTGGCTGGGTAGTTTAGCTCAAAAAGCATGCCTTGGAGTGTTTGCTTTACCCTTTCGTAACTCAAGTTGTCCTTTGAGATGAAGGGGGCGATGAACAAGTCGAAAGCGCTTACAGCCTGAGCGCCTGTCCACTCCTGTGCACCCATGAAGAAGAAGTTGGTTAGGTGGGCTACTGCCGTGTCTAAATGCCTAGCCGGGGAAGAAACTATAGTGGGGGTTCTCAGACCTATCGACAGGATTTTCTTGTAGCTCCAACCTGCACAGTAGGGTATCCAGAGGCTGTCCGGCAGCTTGTGAATGTGCAAATCGCCTCTGAAGTGCTGTTCAACGGCACTTGGAGGAAGGTACCCTGATAATACTTCCTTGCGCTTCAGTATTTTCTCGAACAGGTAATTTCTGAAGTTACTGTAGCTAACGTTGTGATTAGCATTCTCATTTTTCTCCCAGTCAGCATTTGACATGTAGAGATTTTCCAGGCTGATGAAGTCAAGAGCCTTCTTTTCTTGGAGAGCCTTCACCATAGCCATCCTTGGAATCTCTCCTAATTCCCAAGATATAGCAAGCCTGGGTGTTATTAAACCTTATGACAAATCAACAGGAAAAATATTTGCATTTTTAAAGTGTTTTTTTACAAACATGCAGTCGCTACTATGTTTAAAATACCATGCTTTCCTGCGAGTTTATTGGAATGATTATTAAAAAATAATCCTGTAGATTTTACAAAGCTTTCCGTAACTGATATCGGAGCTGATAAAAGCGTAAATAATAAAACAGGTAGTTATTAGTTTGATTGACATGACTACCCAAAATCTTGAGAAGCTTTTCTACCCCGAGAGTATAGCTGTAGTAGGCGTCTCCAGGGAGGAGGAGAAGCTAGGACATGTCATCTTTAGAGTGCTGCTCGAGAACAGGAGGAAGGGATTGCTTCGTGCGAGAGTCTACGGTGTCAATCCTAGAGCCGACTATATTCTGGGCGAGAAGGTTTACCCTAGTGTTGAGGCGGTGCCAGACCTTGTAGACATGGCAATCATAGTGATTCCTGCTAATCTCGTGGAGAGCGCTATTGAAGACCTTGGTAAGAAGGGAGTGAAGGTAGCAGTAATAGTCTCGGCTGGTTTTAGCGAAATTGGTAAAACAGAGCTGGAGAGAAGAGTTGTTGAGAAGGCAGAGAGATTCGGCATTAGGGTACTTGGCCCGAACTGTCTAGGAGTACTCTCTGCTTGGAGCGGCGTCGACACGATATTTCTGCCCTACACGAAGAAGCTTGGAGACGGTCGGGAGGTTCTCAGCACTCCTAGACCTGGCAGAGGGTTTGTTGCGCTGGTTTCTCAGAGTGGAGCTCTAGGTGTAGCAGCCCTTGACTACATGTACGGTGAAAACATAGGGTTATCACACTTTGTAAGCATTGGTAACAAGGCTGACATAGACGAAGTAGACTTGATAGATTACCTGAAAAATGACCCTTACACAAGGGTTATTTTACTGTACCTGGAGAACGTCAAGTATGGGCGGAAATTCGTAGAGATCGTTAGCGAGGTCACGAGGAAAAAACCCGTCGTCGCCTTGAAGGCTGGCAGAACCATTGCAGGGAAACGTGCAGCTGCTTCGCACACAGCTGCACTTGCAGGAGTAGATGAGATTTATGATGCTGCCTTCAGGAGGGCCGGCGTAATCAGGGCTAACGATATGGAGGAGTTATTCGACCTTGCAAAGGCTCTTGCCAAACAACCCCCAGCCAAGGGGGACAGGGTTGGCATACTAACTGATGGCGGGGGTGCGGGAGTCATGGCTACGGATATGGCGGAAATGCTCGGCTTAAGGGTGCCTGAGCTGGTGGGGGAAGCCAGGGATAGGCTTGAAGAATTGAAAGCCAGGGGCTTTTTGCCCGAGTTCGCTCAAGTATCTAACCCAGTTGACTTGACTGGATCAGCTACTGACAAAATGTATGTGGAGACTGCACGCATACTTTTGGAGTCAGAGGAGATTGACGCATTAGCTATTCTGGCTATGCACCACGTTCCCGGGATACCTGACCCAATAGTGTTTGTTAAAGAATTATCGAAGATCGCAATGGAGCACGCGAAGCCGGTGGTAGTCGTTGACATTGGTGGAAGCGAGGCCGCTGTGCTTGAGAGGAAAAAGTTCGACGCTAATGGACTTCCTGCCTACCCGACGCCAGAAAGAGCAGTGAAGGCCCTCTGGGGCTTGGTTAGGTACGGTGAATACCTACTACGTAAAGGTTCGTTCGACGAATATGTTAATAATTTCTTAAGAACACGCACTAAGGATTTAATAAATATTCAAATAATAGCGCAAGTGGTTAATGAATAATGACACATGAATTTATATAATCTCCTTCAAGGTAGAAGAGAGGAGAGCTGTGTTACCAGAAAAAGTTGCAAAGTTTTGGGCTGCTGCTCCAGCGGAGCACGAAATGACCCTGTTAAACGCGATTGCTAGTGTTGGTAGTGTTCACCTGGAAAGTGAGCTTAGCAGGGTCGGAAGAGTTTTACCCGATCTCTTGGTGGACGTCCTTGAGGGAAGAATTAACTATGCCAACCTAAACGTTGAGGAGGCGCTTGAAGTTTCTAGGAGGGTTTTACGTCCAGGGGATCCTTTTCTCTCAAAACTCGAAGACAAAGTAAAGGAACTAAAAAATGTCGAGCTGGTGGAAAAGATCCTCGGGAGGCTGGAAGTAATTGGGGTTTCACCTGATTCTTTTGGTAAACCGCGCCCGGGCGTAGTTACGGACTTCGTCATGGTTGCAGATGAGAATGTCCATGATGCTTTAAGCGAGCTAGCAAAAGCCGAGGTCATCGCTATGCGGGCCAGAGTTTCCCCCCAGCATCACGTCCTCGTGCTTGTTTATAGTACAAGCAAGAGTTCGGAGGTTGAAAGGATAAAGAAAAGATACTCCCTTAACGTCGACTTACCGCGGTGGTTTTATGAGCCTCTCGACTTGGCGAGGAGGAGAGCTGAGGAGGAGAAGACTAGAATTAGGAAGGAAATAATCGAAATACTGGTCGAGATTGCTGGCGTGTTGAGGGACGCTTTCGAGTTCGAGCGAGCCGCTAGGTTGGATATAGTCTCCAATGCCCTAAGAGCTATCGAGAATGCAGAAAAAAGTATAGAGGATTTAGAAGAAATTTTCTCGGAAATTATAGCCTTCTATAGCACCTGTGAAGATAAAAGGATTATTCTTGCCAATATAGGCCTCAAAAAACCTATCTACGAGCTTGTAGAGAGCCTAATTAAAGGTGAAAAAGTTTCGCCTCGTCACTTCAAAAAGGCACTATCTAGCTTATTCTCGCAGGAAGAGCTGGCGAAGCTAGAGGACAGCTTGATCAAGTATAACGATTTAAGTGACATGTTAGGTGACATGCTAAGTGCATCACAACTCAGAGAAAAGGATAAACTAGGAGTACAAGCAGTTGCTGCGCTCGAGGGTCAGCAGGATTTGGAGAGCCTGAGAGAGCTGCTCATAAGAAGGACCGAGGCTGTAAGAAACTCGCTGCTAATACCTGTCGTGGCTAGAAGCCTCCAAAGAAATCGTGAAAGACTGGAAAAAATTCTTGAAATATTAGGTAAAAGGGAACTTCAACAAATTTACAGTAATCTCTCCAAACTCAAGGGTAAAGTGCCTCAGAGGAGCCTGCCCGAGGGCGACGCGTATTCTTTCTTAAAATCTCTAGTAAGTCTCGCTGACGAGTTATCGGGGGAGACTAGTTACTTAAGAGGAGAGCTTGAGTTAATTAAAGAACTTCCTTTCGAAGACGCGCAAGAGAGGTTACAAGGTGCAGAGAAAATGCTTCTAGATGCCACTAGCAAATTCATCGAGCTACTTTCTTATAAATCGGTTATAGAGGCTATGTTTAGGGCCCAGCCTTTGTTAAGTGAGATAAGAGTTTTTAGGAGTAGGAGAATAACTGTTGCCGAGGGGTATGTTCCTGTAAAGTATGTACCTTTACTTGAAGAGACGCTAAAGGCTAGAGTGCCTAGGCTCTTGTATTTTAAGTACTCTGAAATTCCTAGAGCATCCATGGCTCCAACGTATTCGGAGACAAGGGGGTTGAAAAAATACCTGTATAGGCTCACGTCGATGAGGGGCACACCAGCATACTGGGAGATTGACCCAACCTTTATTTTCACCACGCTCTTTGCGATAATGTATGGCATGATGTTTGGCGACGTGGGGCATGGCTTGGTGCTTCTGTTATTTGGCGCATTCCTTTTGAAGACAAAATACAGGTTGCTAGGAATTTCCAGGGAGGGGGCTGCTAGTCTGGGAACATTTTCTATACTTGCTGGGCTCTCCAGCATAGCCTTCGGCTGCATCTATGGGTGCATGTTCTTCCTGAAGCCTCTTGCCGAGCCGATAATAGCGCCTATTCACGACGTGTACGGAATAATAGCGGTAGCGTTGTGGTTTGGAGTCGCGCAACTAGTGCTCGCCTTCTCGCTGAACATCCTCAATTTATGGCTGTACGGAGATAGGGTGGGAGCCTTGTTTGGCGGAATGGGTGGAGCTGGGCTGGCATTCTACGGTGCAGGTGTTGTCATCGCTTATAGGCTGGCTACCTCTGGCTTTAACTTTGCCGTCCTGTCATCGCCAGACCTATCACCGTTCGTGGCTCTTCTCACCTTTGCACTGCTCTCTGTCATTGGTTCCGGTATCTTTGAGTACCTGCGCTTCGGCGAAAAAAGCAAAGTCATGCATGCAGTAAGCGAGGTTATAGAAATGATAATCGCCTATCCGGCGAATTCTCTTTCGTATATTAGGTTGGCTGCTTTTGCTATGGCTCATGAAGTCTTCGGCATACTTGCGGAAAACATGACCAGCTTTGCTGGTCCCTTGGCTAGCTATCTCGTTGCAAACCTACTAGTTCTTGTGATCGAGGGGCTGGCAGTAGGCATTCAAGCAATGAGGCTCATCTACTATGAGTTTTCGACGAAATTCTTCAAGGGAACCGGTATAAGATTTATCCCGGTTTCAATGCCATTGGAGCACATTGAGAAGATTAGCAGCTAGATATTAAGGAGGCAGTGCTCATAACATTTTTATACCTTTTCTTTAAATCTTTCTCTGTATGAAGAAGAAAATAGCATCCTTCATAATGATAGCTGTTAGCGCTATAACATTGATACTAGGACTGAGCGTATTTGCCTACGCTGCCTCCAGAATTAGCACTGCAACTGTTTTAGGGGCAGAGGAGGCTCCAAAGAAACTGGAGCTACCCGAGGCCATAGCAATGATTGCCGGAGCAGCGGCTGTTATTGGCTCAACGATGGCTTCAGCCTTTGCCTTGAAACATGTGGCAATTGCCGGATTCGCGGCAGCGGCTGAAAAGCCGGAGTTAGCTACTTGGCTACTGATAATGGGTGGTCTCGCTGAGGGAATTGCCATATACGGGCTCTTGCTTGGTATAATGATACTAGGGAAGATATAAGGGCTACTCGAGATACACCAGGCTCCTGAGCAGTATATCGCTTGGGAGACCTATAGTTTTTCCGAGTATTATTTTCTCGAGGTTCTGGGCCTCGAGTCTTGCATAGAAATTAAAGGCGTAGACGTAGGGCAGTGTTATAAAGTGCTTTGCCTCGACTCTAGCTATTATTTGCCTCATTATTGTTTCGCTTATTGCCCTTAAAAGGTCGGTCGTGGATTCTCCCTCCACATCGATTTGTGCAGGCCTGATGTTGAGCTTAAAGTGTTCTACGAGGTTTTCCACTATTTGTGGATTCAGTACCTTTTCCCAGTAGGCCATGTAAATGCTTGCCTCGCTCTTCACAGTCTCGCGGAGCTCACTTTTTTCGCTTTTGCTAAGCTTTGTTTCCTCTAGTTGTCGCAGGAGGTAAGCATAGTAGAGCACATCTAGGAAAGCCTCCCTCTCAGCAACCAGCTCGGTTGTAAATTTGGGGCACTCAATCGACAAGATTCCTTTCTCGGCAAGTGCTTCCCAGACTGATACCTCGGTTTTAATGCTTGAGATTTTTGCTGGTCCAAAGTGCCTTCCATAAGGGTAGTAGATGACTGGCCTTGCGTACCCCAGCATGTATCTTAAGTGTATTTTCAGGTTCTCGAATTCCAGCCTGTC
>Ga0326760_1000834_pt1 | contig 14708 bp, 18 predicted proteins | sample GCREP_S_FD_207668 | JGI IMG/M metagenome (GOLD analysis project Ga0326760, IMG submission 207668) | Hot spring sediment microbial communities from Geyser Creek Basin, Yellowstone National Park, WY, United States - GCR.EP_S | ecosystem: Environmental > Aquatic > Thermal springs > Near-boiling... | reverse complement strand
CCCTTGGTGGTTATTCAGCTCCCTGATCGTCGCGAGGCTGATTGTAAGGTAAGTTGATGACGTGGAAAGTTTGTCATTTTTGAACATAATTAAGCCTTCTATTCAGTAATGAGCGACGAGGAGATAGGGTCGAGCGTGGAGAACTCCCTGCGGGCCCTGATCGCTGGCTGACGAGCACAACCCAAGAAGTCACCGAATCAGCGAGCCCTCTTGAATAGGCTTATGTAGGAGAAAACCACAACTCTTCGTCGGGGAACCTTTTGTCCGAGGCCGTCCTATTGGAGATAGTCCAGCAGGTAAAAGTTGGGAGAAATGGAGCAAGTAATCTCCAACGCAATAGACGTTCTCCTCCGGGGACTTGCATATCCTACCATTCCAACAACTGTCGTGCCAAGCAACCCCTCACAGAGACATGCTTCACCATGTATTAACCCTTCGTGCTCGTAAATTTTGTTCTGTCTTGCATCGCGTTTTAAAATTTAAGCCCGTGATCTAAGCGATATAGTCAAAGATAAAGAAGGGCCCTACTGCGAAGAAACGAAAGTAATAACAATATTAATATCGGCAACGACGAATGTTCTTTGCCTTGATTTTCTCTTTTGCCTATGGCTTTGTGAGAACGAGTGCTTAGTTATCGCCGAGTCCTTCGTCCAAAAACCTGACCGAGCTGTGGGTTTAAATAGGGCTCGCCCGCTTGGGCATTCGATTTAAGTACCTCGAGCCTAAGTGCAAGGTGTTTTGATGCAAAGCCTAGCTTTGATTGAGAACCACGATTGCGGCTGGCAAAGCTTTTAGTCGAACGCTCGTACAACTTTAAAGCGGTGGTCCCGTGAGCAGGTGCCCGAGCTGCGGCTTCGAGAACGAGGCGCCAGCCAAGACCTGGAAGTACGGCTTTTTCACGGTCCACGCCTACGTCTGCAAGAAGTGCGGAACCCAGTACAGGGACTACTACAACACAAGGAGCGGCAAGCACAGCTTCACACTAAAGTTCGTCAAGGGGCAGGGCTTCGTCAAGGCTTGACCTTTAACTCTTCCTTCACCCTGTCAGCATTGGTTCCTTAGAAAGCATCTCATAAAGCGCTTCTAATCTCAATTTCAAGCCCAAGATCCTGCCTATTTCCCCGTCGATAACCCTTCTAGCTGATGGTTCGGCAAATTCCTGGGGCAAGGCTTTAAACCTCAATGTGCAAGCTTTTTCATATAATCGCAAGAGGGCGTTTCTCTTGTCTTCTTCTAACGCGTTAACATCGAGGACGGGCATCTCCGAGAGGTGTTCTTTTTTAAACTTCACCCATGGCCCTCTCGTGACTTCTGCTATTGACGATAATAACAGAAAGCCTAGCGTAGAATTTGTCCACAAAGCCAAAATCTTGGCAACCTCATCACTAAGCTTGACTGGCCACCAAACATTTGACAAAACAGCCTCGTCTAAGTATACTGCTAAGACCGTGTACGTGCTTAACCACGCCCTCTCGACTATTAAGAGCTTTCCTCGCCTCTCCCATAATTCTCGAGCCTGTTTCGCGTTCTTAGGCTCTAAGTATGCGTTCGGCTTTTGCGAAATACTATTCACCACGCTAGAGTCATACCCCCAAAAGGCCTTGTAGATAGAACTTCTTCCTGTTTTGTCGAGCCTAAAAGCTGTATGGACTTGCCGCACGTCCGGCCCGATCTCTGCCCCTAGCTTAGACAAAGTAGTGAGCTTTATGTTACCAACGATGCCTTGGTCGGGCAGGTAGACTATACCCTTCCGTAGAAAGAGCACCACTCTATTGAGCTCCATTTGTGAGAAGATATTATACATCCCGAAGTTGCTTTCTTTGAGCAAAGCCGAGTAAACTTCGCCGACTTTTCTGCCGTGCAACTTAAGAGGATAGGACGAGGCATTGGAATTCTCAATATCGTAGAGTTTTGCAACGTTATAGAGTTGCTTTAGCTGCGAGCCCAAGTGAATGGATTCAAGCTCGTTAGAAGGCTTCTTCCATAAATTGACGAATAGAGTATAGCCCGGCTCTTCATCCTTTCTCCTTTTCCGTGCGACTAAGAGGATTTCGCTCAGGTCTGTGTTCTCACTAAAGTTCCACTGGTTTTTGGGTTCGTAGCTCGTTATTATATACTCGACATGATATTTCTCTAAGAGCATTTCGCGAACTTTCTCCCAAGAAACGCCCGACAAAACTGCCCTAGGAAGCACGAGGCCAATCCTACCACCCTCCTCTAGATACCTGTCGGCTAAGAAGACGAAAACAGCGCCAAGGCCCGCCTTACCAATGCCAGAAAGGCCTCCTCTCTTAAGCAACCCACTGAGAGTCTTTTGGAGCTTGGCTCTCTCCTCTCTAGGCAACGAACCAAATAAGAGGTTCCCGCCAACGCTCCTTGTAAAGGGCGGGTTCATTATGCAGATATGAAACTTAGGGAGCTGGATACTCTGGGCCTCCTTCTTCGAAACACTTACGACTTCTTGACGTGCTATAACCTTGCCATGGAGCGTTACTTCTTGGCCTAGATTAGGCGAGCACAGAAAGTCAATGCTCCCTAAGTACTTCCCTTCGCCGAGTCTCAAGACAAAAAGCCTCGAGCCTTTCACAGGTATTGGGTTGTGCAGGAAAAGAGCTGTTGCAGCTAAGTGGACAGCATGGTGTAAAACGTCGAAGCCCCATATGCCTTCTTCAATGAGGTATTTATGTAAATCATCAACTCTCACGTTTTCGCTTTCGACTCTATGTCGCGCGTCAATTTCCTTGTATATGGCCGAGAGCAACGTTCCCGAGCCACATGCAAAGTCGACAATTCTCAATGGTTCTCCATTATAAGTAGGAGGTATCTCCTTAACGTCTAAGTTCGAGGGCGAGTTAATCAAAAGTCGGGCCAAGAGGCGGGCTGCAGGAATTGATGTGTAATACGTTGCATAATATTTAACGAGCTTTCCCAAGAGCAGTCTATGGTATATTCTTCCGAAAAGATCATGCCTAAGTAGAACTCTAGAAGACGCTATGTCATAAGCTAGGTTAGCGAGCATCCTCAAATATTTGTCTAATGTCGGGCTAGCGGGCATACTTTCTAAAATATTAAGAGCTATCTCAAGGACTGGTCCATAGTCGATATTATTGATTATGTACCTCCAAGAATTTTCGAGTTCCTTTTTTAAATTCGCGGAGGAAATAAGCTTTGAAAGGGTTGGGACTTCCTTGTGAAAAGCGGCTATGACTTCGTGAAAGACCATGGCGTCGATGAGCAACAATCCTGCTGTTGAAGCAATCTTATATATGTCCTCCTTACTGCTCATCAGGCTCCTCCTTTTCTCTTAACTCTAAAACTTCTTTCAAACGCCCAATATCAACTATCGTAGAAACTCCCGTGGCAAACTCGTCTAAAACCTCGTTTATTCTCTTAATTACTGGATCTATTACGTCCTCGCTTACAACTTTGGTGTAAGCACTCATTAGGTGTGCTAGAAGTTCATCGAAACTTATGCCTACGTACTTTTCAGGCTTTGGAATACCGCTGATCCATTTACCTAAGCCCATCTTATCGGCATGAGAAAGCATTACCCTATCAATGTAAGACATAAAGCCGACGTTAAACTTGCCCTTTAAAAGGGCGTTCTTAATGTCTAGCTGGTCTGGTCTAAGCTTTTCCAACCTGATATCGACATACTCAACCATGACGCATAGATCACAGACGCCGTTGTCTAGCCTTTCTTCGCATTGCTTTACAAGCACATTCCACATACCAGGCTTCTTCCCTTCTATGATGATCCGCACGCCGTTTAATTCTATGAGAACATCCGGTTCAGGCCTACGTCCCTTCTTTTTAAGTATGACCTCGCCTAGGGCCTTTAGGCCTCTTTCTGCTAAGAGCTCAGCTAACATGACGTTAAGGCTCTCTTCTCCTATGTCTATGCCCATGGGATCCCCGCCGACAGGATTAACTTTTCAAATTTTTTGTTTGAGTGTATGCACCAAGCCTCACTACGAAGCTCTTCCTCTTGTCAGTTGAGTCAAGGTGATACCTAAACTTCTTATTGCACTTAGGACATTCATACAAGGTAAGTGTGCCCCAGAAGCTGTACCTCCACCTCTTCAACTCCTTGAAGTCCTCCCAAAGCCGTAGTAAGGACACTTAACCATAATCAAAACCATCTACTCCCTACCACTTAAGTTCCTTCACCTCAAAGCCTAGCTCTGTAAGAACTCTGTAGGCTCGCGTTGTAGTTACTTCAGGCCTAGGAAGCCCCGCGACAGCAGCCACGACCTGCCTTATTGGATACTTCCTCCCTTTGTATTCTATGTAGTACTTTGCCCTGCCCTGTAAGGGCTCAGGCTCAAGCTTCTCGAGTACTTTCTCCACGTTCTCCTTTGCAATGCTAAAAGCCTTGCCCCTTATGATAAGGGTCACGGACTTGGACAAGATTCCGCCTCCACCACCTCTACCGCTATCGCTACCTCCGTTTACATCTATGCGTGAACGTCTATAAAGGGCTTTCGGAAGTGCTTTCTAACAGCTCGAATGAATTCATCTCCATTTTCATTAGAGTATTGACGTAATCCCTCAGTCTTCCGCAAGGTTTCCAAAAGCGTCTTTCTCACCTATTCAATATCCATACTTTATCCATAGTTTTAGAGCTTGCGCTTTCGGTCCAGGGCCTCCGCCAGTCGGGAAGACGGTCTTGACCCCGAACCTAGCCAGATCCGGCAACGCCTTGGCGTACTCCTTCCCCATGGCCAAGAAAACCTCCGAGTATTGACCGCTCTTAAGCTTCTCCTCTAAGATTCTCTCGTTGACCGCCTTGGCCCTCTCCAAGGCCTCTTCTGAGGGCTTCTGCCCGCCCCACTTGGTCCCCACAGGCTCGCGATAGGTCAAGGGCGTTGTAGCGTCCACGAGCATCAGGTCGTCGGTCATGACGAGGACGTCCACGTCCTTGGCGTTGCTCAAGTGCTTTCGAGCGACCCTGAAGAAGAGGCCGTCGAAGCGCTCCAGCGCCGGGAGCGGGCTCTCATCGCGCCTGCGCCTAAAGGAAGGACCCAAGATCAGCAACCGCCTCTTGCCAGTCAACGATCGAGCCTCCGACAAGAGAGGTTAGTGCGGGTACGCTTATAAAGCGATAACCAGCCGAGGCTTCGAGGGCCTTAGAGCTCAGCGCGTGGAAAGACCTTCACCTTCGAACGAGGTCGCGATCGACGACGTAGTTGTTGACCGCTAGAACGTTACTGTCTCCTCTTCCCAGCCCCGACGCCGACCCTCATGACGAAGCTCCTCTTCCTACCGCTGGGATCGACCTGCCACCTGAACTTCTTACCACAGTTGGAACACTGGTAGAAGTAGACGTCCCAGCCAGCGTACTTCCAAGTCTTCAAGAGCTTGGACTCGCCATCAAAGCCGCAAAATGGACACTTAACCACTTTCTCCCCTCACAAGATTTTGACAGCCTTCTATTAAAAAGGCTTCTTTATTCTTGCCCATTTAGCGCAAAGCGTAGAAAAGGGCTCCAAGATGGTTATGGACGTTGGGAACTGAAGAGAGTAGCCCCTTTAGCGGAGCGCAGTATAAGGAGTAGGCCAAAAGCGTACAAGTCTTGCCATGAATACCACGACAAAACAATTGCTCTCGCTTCCACGTGCATCCAAGGTTTAGAGCAACAAGCTGAGATAAAGCCGTCCTACTCGAGCACCCTCACAAGTGTCCGCGAGGCTAAGCGTGCTGTAGAGTGGTTGGGTTTTCGCACATTTTCATGTATTGGAGACTCTTCAGAATCTTCTTGATCTATTCTTCTAGGGTCTTTCTGGCTTGCTCGCCACAACCTTTTCTCTCGGCCTCGTCTTCGTATGCATTTTATCAAAATGGCAGTTCTAGGTACATGGAAGTAAGCACCTTGCTGACCCTCTCGTCCACCCTCTTCGTCAACATGTCTACGGCCTTGCAGTACCTCTTCCCTTCATCAGTCACTATCTTGCACGCGTAGTAGGGGTAAAATATCGTTTTGTAGTCCTTGACGACCCCCTCCCACAGAAGGCCTAAAGCCCTCTGCGCACCCTCTAGTCCCATTAGCGCATTGATTTTCACGCCATCCTCAGGCTCGCCGCTCTTCACGTTTACGGTGGACGTGAGAGGCCTCAACGATGGTGGTTCCGGTATCTCTTCTCCTAGCTCATAGAGAACTTGCCTCCCGGACGAGACCACGCGAGCCACCCCCTTGGCCACCAGCCCTTGAAGTATTTTCCTAGCCTTGGCAGTAGAGCAGCTCAGCAAGGATGCCAGCATGTCCGCGTTTAAAGCCCCTGACGATAGGATTCGAAAGGCCCTTGCCTCCTCGTCTGATAGCGGCGGTATGCTCACTACGCCCACCACCCCTGCCTTGGGGTCGTAGTCGCACAGCGCGCCCGTTACGGCGTCGACTAGGACTGTGGCGCTCACGACCCTTGCCTCCACCTTCTTCTTGATGAGGCCCTTGAGCTCCTGGACCCTTGCATCGACGTCAACCTCGTAGTACGGGTAAAAGACCAAAGACCCGCTCTCTATGCTCCCCTTCCTGCCGAAAACTCCTTTGAGCGTTGAGTCCACGGTCTTTACCGCTTCATCAACATGTATGGCCGGTTCAACGTAATAAACGTTGGTTAGAGTCTTGCCTTCTTCGATCGGCACTTCCCTCAGGAGCTCCCTCAGCTTGGCGCCGTCCCACAGCTCAACGTTATAGCCTTGCGCCGTGGAGATGGCATCCGGCGTGAAGTAGGAGGTCGTGACTAAAATCCCCTTGTCGACGCCCAGATCCTCTACCTAGTGTATGAGCTTCATCACTACGTCCTTGTCGATGGGCTTGTCGTACGACTTGCACTCGACGATTATCCTAGAGACGTGCAAGGGGGCTCTATACTCGGCATAGACGTCTATTTGATGCTCGACCCCCGAGCGTCCTCTCATCTTGACGTTGTGCCTGGCATCGTAGCCCTTAGCCTTAAAAAGATTCGTGACGAGCCTCTCAAGCTCCAGCCCTTTATCACTCATATCAAAAGTCGCCTCTCTTACGCATGCGCCCTTATCGAGTATATTGTGAGCCCGCCTAGCTCTTATAACGCGTGCCCGGACTCGTAATCACTAATGACATCAACACGTGCCCGCGCATCGATCTGCTTATTGCTTACTTCAGTAGCGCACCGAAGAGCTGGTCTGCCCAGCTCTTGCGCTCTCTGATGATCTCCTCGGCCTTAGGATCTCCTCTCAGCTCGCTCAAGATCCTCCTCAGCGATACGAGCCCGTCGAGCTTCAGCTCGTTCTTTATCCTGTCGGCCTCCGCTTCCTCGAAGTCCCACCACACGAGTATCTTCCCGTCGACCCTCCTCCCGTCGATCCTGTACTCCTCGACGAAGTCCTCCTCAAAGAAGGGAGCTCCGAGCCTCCTCTTGATCCGCCCCGCGTTGCCCGACGTCAGCTTCTTCCACCGGCCACCATCATAGGCTGGCCAGCACTTCGCCTCGACGGCGTAGAGGCGCCCGTCTTTCTCAAGTATGAAGTCCACAGCCGTGGGCCTCCCCTTGTATAAACCCTTCCTCAGGTCTTTCCCGATTACCTTGTAGCCGGCGTGCTCGAACCACACTTTTAGCAGGTCCTCGTAAAACAGGCCCAAGAGCTTGGCCCTGAAGTTCCTAGCGTCGACCTCTTGCCTGCTCAAGCCTTTTTCTCCAAGCTCGATTAGCTCCTCAAACATAGGCGCTACAGCATTAAAATAGCGCACTTTCTGTTATTTGCTTTTTTTTACTCCTAAGTTAAGCCCTTTATAGTTCAAAGGGTATGAAGACGCAATAGTCGAACTCTCCCTCTTTAATTTGGTTCCCCCAAAAGAAGCGCGACTGAATCCGTCGAACTTGCCGGACTTCACCTCGACACGAATCTTCCTGTCGGGAATGTAAATGTCAGCGCTCTTATCGCTCCTTCCATTCAAGAACTGGTAGCCTCATAATTTGCAAAGCAATTAAGAGGTAGATAAAGAGGTGGTAAAAGTATTAAGTATTAGCCAGGCAAAAATATTAGTGATGCCCGTTGATCATAAAGCAACCTGATGATGAGGTCGCGCTCGACTCACTTCTCCTCCTAGTAAACTCAGCAGTAGAAAGGATAGAGAACTGCAAGAGCAAGAACCATAACTTCTTAGCACTTACGTACATATCTAGCTACATCATTTCTCGAAGTGGCATTAAAGCACGTACCAAAGGCCGAAGTAGTTTTACTCGACTTAGCCTAATGGATGCTATCTATAGAGAAGCAAACTATTGCCCTGAAGAATTCGTTTGCATAGTCAGGACTAGCTCAAGTACTAGGTTTGGCAAGAGTACTAGGCTCTCAATACTTCAAAAAGAGGCTATCGACGAACTTAGAAAGTACTGCTATGTAAAGGTGTACGATCGTAACGCGTTTGACAATCACGCCAAATTTGTCTTAATCTACCACTTCTGCTTTACGGAAAAGGTGTTTTACCATGGGAGGTACTTCGGGTCCACGAATTTGACGACAAAAGGCTTATCATCATATGGCGCATCTCGCAGAGGAAACTATGAGGAGTTCGTCTCAACAAGACTCAGACCCTTTACTTTCAGTCCACACACGAGATACAAAGGTCATAGATATTACATCAGTGACGCGAAGAGAGTCCTAGATGAAAAGATAGGGTTGTACAATCCCAGTTGTCTGAGAGATTACATTGAAGAGCATAAAAAGAAGATTCTTGATCTAGTAGATCATATATCCCAAATCATTAGACATACTCCAATAAGAGAGCTGTTTCATGCTTACGTTTTATCACAAGACCTCTATCTGCAAACACTAGCCTTCCTTGACGAGTTGCCGGGGAAGGAATTGACGTCGAATATAATCGAAAAAACCAAAAAAACGGTCAGCGAGGCGATCGAAGAAAAGATGGAATTTCCTGACCCATTGGAGATCGAGATGCTGGCAACGGATGACGAAGAGATCATGTATAGGACGGTAAAGTTGCTAGGGCTAACCGAAGAGGGGCTAAAGAAAGAAATAGGAAAATACTTGAAAGCCATCAAAGTCGCTTTGAGTTATCTTTCAGATTATTATCATAAGCTAGAAGAGATAAAAGAATATTACGACGAAGCTGAAAGGGAATTCGTAAGGCGTTTAGAAAAATATGGCCAGGAACACTTAAAAAAGTTAGGGAGTGTATTGTACTACCTTCTTGAGGGTTACTAAGTATTGAAAACCTCTGACCTCTCTTCTTATTGCAGTTATGCTCGGAGACTACTTCGTGAGTTTACTTGAGTTTAAAGAAAAGGCTTTAGGGAAAGGCCAAGCCTTTGTCGAGAGCTGTGACGGTGGCTGGCAAAGCTTTTGGTCGAACGCTTGTGCAACTTTAAAGCGGTGGTCCCGTGAGCAGGCGCCCGAGCTGCGGCTTCGAGAACGAGGCGCCGACCAAGACCTGGAAGTAATTATCTTCAACACTATATGAGAAACCTAATGTCAACAATGTCCACTAAGCCTTTTCTTATATCATTTCTCAAGTAAGGAGTTAAGTTCGCAGCTTTGTTAGAATACTTTAATGTTATTGGAGATCTTACTGAAATTTCCGTCGTGTTCCAATCGAGCTTAGTCAGGGCTAGGATTTGTTCGACTATCTCTCTTAAACTATATCGAGTTGTGTTTTCTTCGAGCATTATCTCAAGAGGTCTTGGAGTTCCTATGCCACTCCACGGTTTCATTTTACCAAGGCTTATCATCGGACGGCCTGTTGTGCACAGCAAGGCTCTATTTTTATGGGTCGAGTCAAATACGACAGTTCCGCGAGCAGGCGTAAAGTCCTCTTCGTCAGCATAGACCCTATAAGGGTTCGTCCTTTCGATATGGACTAAAGAATAAGATACTCCCTTACTTTTACACACGGCTTCTATAGCTTCTTTTTCTTCGCTGTGAAACGGAGCACTTTTATGAAATATTATTTCACGTGGTTCGTATTCTTTTATCAATTCAGTAAGCACTTTCTCAGCATCATCTCTTGGAATATAGAGTCCTCGAATGCTTCTTATCTCGGCCGAGGAACTATACATCCGTATCTTGCATTTCAAATGTCTGCCGAATTTGTCGAAAACCTCCATCACACCATAATATATGTTCTTTGCTTCATGGTCTAAGTGAAAGGAAATTCCTACGAAAAGCCCACGTGATTTCATTAACGGATTTGCTAGAATCCATGGTATACCACCTCCTTTTGTGTACAAGGCGATGCCTATATTCATCAATGTGAATTCAAGTGGATCTTTTTTCAAGGTCTCCCTTAAAACTACTTGAACTGGTATCATCTTTTGCAATGCAAGTGCTTTGACTTTATGGTAAAGTTTATGTAATGGTTTGGGGACTACTAACAAGATGACTGGCTTATTGTCAATCCTACTCTTGGAGAATGCTTGAAGTAAGCTCTCGCAAAGGGCGTTCTCCGAAAAATCATCAAGGCTTATGATGTCGGAATCCTCAAAAGAGAGTTCTGCGCCTGTAACTCTTCGAAATCCTGGCCAATACATATAATTGCCAGAAAATCCATCTATCATTTTTCTGAGAAAATCCATAAGGTCTTTTTTTGCGGATTTTTCTACTACCACCTTTATTGGCAAATCCTTGATTGATATTCCATACTCGTAAGCTTTTAACCGTATGATGTCTTTTGGATTCTGTGACTGACCAAGCTTAAACCGCAAATAAGGTTCCTCAATAATGGTTGGGCGAAAGGCTGTGTCTCTCTCAACCCCCTCCATCGCCGAGAGGAGCTCTACACATTGATCTCGAAAAAGAGAGGGTATCACCATCGCAAAATTCTAGCTTGACGACCCTATCTTCAAAGAGTGACTCGATAATCTTAAGCGTTTTTTCATATCTTTGCTTTGGGCGTAGTAATGCTTTCTTGAAGTATAATTCCCTTAATTCTGCATCAATCTCTCTTACGTGTAGACGGCGTTTTTCGAAACTGACCAAAGAGGCGCGTAAACGTCGAGCCATAGCCTCAAACTCTTTCCAGGAGCTATCTCGAACATGTACTTCAGACCAAAGAGCACGACAATATCTCTCCTCAACTCTGAATAAATATCCTCGTAGTTACTATCGATTTGTGGAACGGCCTTTTTCTTTTTACCAATAGGAGCTTGCCATTTTCTTTTACGAAAAATCCTTTCAAGAGATGAGTATAATAATCCTCTAATTAATCTCTCGTCGCTATGACATGATAAAGTCACTTCTTGAAGAGGTTCTCCGATAAAAACTTTCCCTTTTTCTCTTTTCAATTCTTCTATCACTTTCTTCGGTTCACCTTTGAAATACAGTAGTTCGTTGCTGAAGACTAAATCAGCAACTCCTTTCCATGATAGTTCTTTTATTATCTGAAAAATGACTCCCTGATCAGCTACTACGGGTATTCTCCAAACCTTAAGGTTTCGTGCAGGGCCCTCAAAGACGTTTAATAGAATATCCATGTGCATAGACCTCCTCTATCATCTATTCATCAACCTCTCAATAGTTACATAAATGATCCTTTTTAGTTCTTGAATGGAAATATGTCCACTTTTCCAAATGCATTGAATGAAGATAATGATGGGTATAACTAGGACGACGTAATAATACCAGAGAGATGAAATTATCTGAATCATGTCCATTGTAATGTTTGAAAGGCCTATGATAACAAGGGGGAGAAGTGACATGAAAAGTCCTGAGGTTGTTAAAATGAAGACTAGTTCGTACTTCCTGACTCTACGGTAACTACTTAACTCTGCGCGTATCTGCCTATAAGCATCGACTTCTTTTTTTGACAATGCAAATGGGCGCAAGTGCCCAGCCTCATACAGTGCTATGATTATTTTAGATATTAAATCTGGTCGTGGGAGAAGTAGGCTGACCTTTCGTAAGTCAATGACTGCTTCGTCGCCTCTAACTTCTTTTACGATAGAATGTCCCTTAACTCCTTGAGCTACCTCGACTAAGACATCCATTAATGAAAGATGACTGCTTAGCGCTAAATAATCTCTCACAGAGAAGCGTTTTTAAGATGTGAGCGACTCTTTCTCTCTGATCTTTACACCACTCAGTTAGCGGGTAATCCTTCGAATCAGTTGCTTTAGAGACCAAGTAGAGGAAGAGGGCAAGCTTCTCAGGATCATCTTCTATATATGCCAGTAAATGCCTATTAGCATGTATTAGTTCTAAGATTTCCTTATAAAATCGGTCATCCGCTATTGCTGAGAAAAAGGCAAGATACATCAGATCGGTTAGGTGAAATGCAGGATCTTTAACGGTTAACTCCTTAATTTGGAACATCAAGTTTTTGATCTCTTTTTCCATCTCTTTATTCCCAAAATGTCTCAAAACTAGGAAAGTTGCTCCAACTAGCTCACCGATTTTGCTACTTTTTGAGTTCATGACCAAAATTTCGCATAACTCGTGGAGTAGCCTCTTAGAAAGTTCAAGGCCTTTTGCGCCCACGAGGTAAATAGACAGAGCTACCCCAACAGCTCTTCGATAATCGTATAAAAAGTCGCTTAAATCCTCAAAGCTCATCCTCTTCAGCCGTGATGTTATTTGACAGACTTCGTCGTATAGCCGTTCATTGAATTTGCCTATATTCCTAAGTGCAAGAAGCCCCCACGCTACATCATAAATGTTATAATCCTTCTCTTGCTCTTTATCAACTTTATAGAGTAGCAAAGCTATTAAGCGCTCTTCTAAGTTGTTTTTATCATCTCTTAATGGCTCTAATTTCGATTTTACTGTCACTGCTATCAGAAATATCTTTGCTTTGCCTTTAAATTTTGCTCGAGTCGTTGTCGATTTCCACGCGCAATGGTTAGAGGCTTCCTCTCGGATTTTCTGCGCCTACTTTTTGAGTTCCGCCTCTAAGTCGAACCGATTTCCGTCTAGAGATTCTCGAAAGGCTATTCTGAGTATGTCCTTCTCGCTCTAAGCTTCGAGGTCTTCTGAAAACTCTTATGCAACCTCAGCGGCTCCTTCGACGAAACACGTGGGCTGCTGGAATTGCCCCTCGCTATTTATGACCACTTTTCTATCTTGTGAAGGAGCTTTATTGAGACGAACTTGCGATCTACACGTTGGCCAAGTCTCAATACGCAGACCCCGCGCGGCGAGTCATCTGAGAGATATACAGCCTCCATAACTCCTGGCATTAAAAGACGTAAGCCTGACTTTTCACTAGCAGCAAATATTTGTGATGGTGGCCTGCTACAATGAGGTCCGCGCTCAGCTCCTTAAGCAAGTCGAGGCTCACCGCTTGATATTCCGGCACATTTGAGGTATCTCCTAGCCCCCGATAAACGTGTGGCAGGAAGATTTTGTTATCGACTTTGAGATCGTCGTACCCCCTCTTCACGGCGTCTTTAACTTCATTCTAGCCCTATGATGGATGCGAAGGGCGTATAGCTGAACCCTACGATCACGGGGCTGTCGTCTTGATGGACCCCGAGTCCAGGGAGTCCGTCAAGGAGGTCGAGGAAAGTGCGCTGAGGGCCTGGCTCAGGTCGTTCGAGGCGCAGGCGATGAGGCTAAGGCTGTCGGGGCACTACTTGCCGCACCAGTTCCGCAAAGTGATCGAGGCGCTCAGGCCCAAGGACTTGATCCCCGTGCACACGGAGGAGGGCGACGTCATGGTCGGGCTCTTCAAGAGGCTTGCGGTTTAGAGCTATGTCTCGACCCGCTGAGCGCATGTGACAAGGGGAATAGAGCCACGAGCCACGTGGGCGTGTGAGTGAGAGTAGTTGCTCGTAGCCTGGTCTAGCGTCAAGTCCCGAGCTTGTTAATAAATGCTCTGAGCGACTTCTTGACGAAGGTCTTTTAGGGAGAGGCTATGTTGACCGTGAGCGCCATGAATTTGAAAGATCGTAGTAGCTCTCGACGAGATCCCTAGAGAATTAGATTTAGATAATATAAAGGCGAGGCAGTTATCAAGGTATCATGACGCCATGTCCTCTTCGTAATAATGGCTTTGGTTTTGATTAAAATGTCCTGCTAACAAGGAGCTAAGTTCTGGACTTCTGGACTTCATTGACCACTTAGTCCTTCTTCTTTTTAAATCCTTAAGCTTTAAGCTCTGGCTCTCTCATAAATTACTTGTAGAAGTTTATGTCTGAAAACCTCCCAGCAGGCATAGTCTTGACGAGCTTTCAATGGTTCGAGGAGTGTTCGAGAAGAGGGTGCACAGTCTTCGACTTCCCTCCAGGTCGAGATCCACGTAATGTAAAGAAATTGCGCCCTGGCAGCATCTGCCTAATCTTGGCTAGACCACGGCCAGGAGCTCCGAGGAGTGAGTGGGCCTTCGTCGGCGAGTTCACCGTTAAGGACGTCAAGCTAGTGAGAGGAGAGGAGTTCAGGGAGAGGTACGCGTCTAGAGCTGTGGAGGCTGAAATCCCCTTTCCCAAGCCCGGAGAGTCCTCTTGGATAATAGAGTTCGAGAACTTGGTGAAGTACCAGAGGTCAGTCAAGCTATCGGAGTGCGATGACGTTAGGACTTCGACTAGTCGAAAGCCCATGAGCGAGTGGGTCATACTCGGCTTCACCTACATAAAGCCTGAGGACGCTTCAAGGGTTGTGGAGGCAATTAGGAGGAAGGCTAGAGTGGAAAGGCCTCCGAGCCACGATGAGCTGGTCAAAGAACTAGAGGAGCTGGGCATTTGGCTGGGCTTCGTCGCAAAAAAGGAGGAGAGGAC
>Ga0326760_1000833_pt1 | contig 14710 bp, 19 predicted proteins | sample GCREP_S_FD_207668 | JGI IMG/M metagenome (GOLD analysis project Ga0326760, IMG submission 207668) | Hot spring sediment microbial communities from Geyser Creek Basin, Yellowstone National Park, WY, United States - GCR.EP_S | ecosystem: Environmental > Aquatic > Thermal springs > Near-boiling... | reverse complement strand
GAGCACAAGTCCAAACAGGTTCGCTCCAGCGTACATAGGCGTTGAAGCGGATGATGTGGGGGCCTTTTTCGACGACTTCATAGCCTCCACGGTCGATCCAAGGGTCGTCAACTTCATCGACCTCCCCGGCGCTGGCTACACTATTTGCATATACGACGACTTCGGGGCCCTCGTGAACTGCTCAACGTCCACGGGCTCGAGCGCCTCTGTGGGCGTCGTCAACGATACTGTGGTCGGCACTGGCGTCGACGGCAGATCGTCGTCGAAGATCCAAGTGGAGGAATAGTAGTGGACTATCGCGTTCCTCAAAGTGATGCCATGCTCGGCGGCGACGCCTATAAGCTGGTCACTAGATTTGGGGCCTCTCTCGTCGATTTGGCTAGTTTCGCAAACTGCATAAAGCTGTTCAACGCTAATTTATCGCTCTGCGTGACCGCCAACGCGACTGTAACGCTCAAAGTGCTCGTCAACGGCACTTCGGTATATTCCGGTACTAACCAGACATTCGACGTCTTCGTGCCGATCCCGAGCGAGCTCCTAGGTAGGGTGAACACATACGAAATGACGTTGTTGCTCAACTCCACGTCGCCGTTCGAGGCGACTGTGCAACGGTTAAGGGTCACGGGCCTAGGGCTCTTCGAAGACTAAGCCGAGGGCCATAGTGACCGACTGACTACCAATATGAAGAAGTCATCAAGGAGCTGTCTTGTCTAGGTACCCAGACTAGGTACAAGGGGGAGGGGGTCACGAGAAGTACGTGAGGCTAAATGGGAACCTCATGACGAACTTGGTCGAGGGGTTGTAGAGGAGGAGGTTCTAGGATCAAGGAGAAGGTTTTTTTCTCGAGGCAATCACTTCTAAATTTACCCCTAAACAGGAGCAGACCCCTAAAAGCAAGCAAGACCATCAAATGCGAAGACTAAGCGAGCGTGTTTAGTCCACGGCCCTTCCAACCATCAGCTCTACCCCTCTCTCCTTCGCAATCCTCTCGATCTCCTTGAGCACGTCCCTCTTAACGTTGAGGGCTACCATCATCTTCCTCGGCTCCCTAGAGTACTTGGCCCTCACGAGCTCCGCCTTCCTCAGAAGCTTCACTATCTCCTCGACGGAGTCGGCGTAAGCAGTTACCTCGCCCACGATTAGCGGGTCCTCTAGGAAGATGTTTACCTCCTCACCGTCCACGACCGCCTTCTTCAGCTCCGCACCCTCCGGTATCTCGCCGGACCTCCTCAGGAACTCTGTTAGGAAGCTCCTCACGAAGTCCTCGAAGTTGACTCCGGCGAACTTGCTCATATCGGCGAATCCCTTCAACATACCTCCCTCCAATCCCTTCAAGCCCCTCTCTAGAGAGCCTACGCGCTCCTCCAGCCTTTCATAGCCTTCACGAAGCTTCCTCTGCTCCTCTTGAATCTGCACTATCGCGCTCAACATCTTGTTGAAGTCCTCCCTCAACTTCGCCAGCTCTTCGTCGTGCCTTTTGAACCCAGCGTTCATGTCCTCCCTCAACTTCGCTAATTCCTCGTCATGCCTCCTGAATCCTGCGATCATGTCCTCCCTCAGCTTAGCCAGCTCTTGTGCGTGTTTCTCGAGTATTTCATCGTGCCTCTTGAACCCCAACATCATGTCCTCTCTAAGCTTGTTCATGTCCTCCCTTAACTTGGCCAGCTCTTCATCGTGCCTCTTGAACCCCAACATCATGTCCTCTCTTAACTTCACTAGCTGGGCCTCATGCCTATTGAGGCTCTCCAACAACTTCTCGAACTTCTCATCGTGCTTCTTCAACCTCCTCAATATCCTATCGAACTTCAGCATGCCCACTACTGCGTGGCGGAACTCCCTGTCCTTCTCCAAGAGCTCGAGGATCTGCCTCTTCAGTCGCGCTAGGTCCTCGGCTAAGGCAATCACCTCGAATAACTTCGCGACTTAGCTATTTTAAGCTAGCGCCTTTCCTATCGCGACGAGCTGACAGCGCCAGCCCTCGTCGATGGAGTTATTGGCCAAGGCCATCTCCCGAACCTTCGGGAGATGAGGGGACTTTGTAAAGGTATTAAAGGTATTAGGTATTAAGAGGCGTCTTGATGAGAGTACGCCTAGAAGACCTCTTACCATCATGGCTTTACCCCTTAAGCACGTGAGGGCTCAAGCCTTTTCAAGCTTCGGCAGTCTTCTCTCAATTTTAACGTACTCCAAGCCCAGCTCCTTGAGGAGCTTGAGAGCACTCTCCGTGATACTAGGAGCTGCCAGCACACCTCTAACCCCTCCAACCCTCTCGCCCCTCTCCTTCTTCAGCTCGTCTACGTAGCGCTTCAACTGGCTTACAGCGTCCAGCCCAGCCCTCCCCCTCTTGAACTCTATGACCACGACGTTACCCTGCCTATCAACTCCGTAGAGGTCTATCATCCCGTACTCGGTCCTCAGCTCCTTGGTGATCGGCTTGAAGCCCTCCTCGATCAAGCTGGGGTTCTTGACAATCTCCTCGACCATCTGGCTCTCAGTGCCAAATAAGTAAAGCTCCTCGTCGTCGTGTAAGCTAAATCGACTGACCATCTTTAGAGAGTCGAAGGAGATGACCAGTACTTCACTAGGCCTCGTCCTGACCGAGGTTATCTGGAGCATTCCATCGACGGCTCGTGCGCTAGCCCTACAGCCCGGAGGGTTCCAGTTGACAGGCTCTCGCTTCTCCTTCTGATGGACTAGGACTGTCCCATCAGGCTTTAGGATGACGATCCTCTCTCCTCTAGGCAGAATGGAGCTCGCTCTCCCGAAGTAGTTGACGATGCACGAGCCTACTAGGACGATGCAGTCCTTCCTCAATAGCCCTTCTCTGACGACCTTCTCAGCATCCGTTGTGCTCGGCTCTATGAGCACTTCATAGGACTTTGACTTGTAGTGCCTCTGCTCACTCATGACGGGCTGTGGAGGTTGTGGGAATTGTGGGAGTTGTTGTGGAGGCTGTTCTGGACTCTTTGAGAGCCACTCGTCGATCTTCTGTTGAGAGGATTGAGAGGATGTCACGTGCCGTAGCACCTCGACCTGTACTTGCAGTAAGTGCATGGGTAGTCGAAAGGGCCGTAGTCCTTGGGGATCTCAGGCGGAACGCCAGAGGCCAAAACGTCCTTCAACCTCACGAGCTCCTCAAAGCGGGCGGTAATGGCGTTCAAGTCTATTGGTACTTCGAAGGCGATTAGTGGAGGTCGCCCTTCCTCGGGCTCGCCTCTCTTCACGAAGAGGAGGAAGGCCCTGCGGACCTCCCTACCATTGACCGTCAGGAAGAGGGCCTCGTACTCCACTTGCTTTACGTAGTGGAAGTAGTACTTCGTGAGCTCTTCTCTCGTGCGCGGTACGAAGTTGACGAACTTCTTCTCTATGAGAACTCCATCTTCGTACTCGTCCACTCTAGTCTTGACGCCCTTGTACTCCAGCTCTAGCTCGTGCTCTTTCAAGAGGGGCATTTGGTGCATCACCTCGCCCTGCCACATCCTTATGAGGTCTGGCGGGTCGTCTGGCAGTGGATCGTGCTTGTCGTACCAAACCCCTCAAGCACTCTGATGTGAGGTCTGTGAGGTGTATCTCGCCCCTCCTCTTCTCGACCTCGCCCCTCCTCCTCTCCACGATCCTCTTTATGAAGAGCTTAAAAAAACTTAGGAGACAGAGGTAAACGTCGAATAGACTCTCTCATCTCCCGAACCTCTGGGAGATGGTCGTTGCCTCTTTTTAACCCTCTCCTCCAAGGCCGAGGTGCTGGCGAGTGGAAGAGTACGTAGACCTCGCAATCGCTACGGGGGTCTTCCTGTTCTTCGTGGCCTTTCTGTGGGCCTCTGCTACTACTCGACGATTGCCTACGCCTCCAGCATGTTGCCTCCAGACGTTGTGGCAATAGCCTACCGCTATCCCCTCAAGATACCCGTAGCCTACGATCCGGGCTCCAAGACAGCGACAATTGGAGTCGGCCTAGATGGAGTGAGGGCGACAGTAGCTGTAGTGGACACGAGTGAAGCGACGTACCAGGTCAAGCTCTTTGAAGAGCGGGTTCTACCTACAAAAGTGAGTGCAAACCCCAGCGATTGGGTCATAGCGCTGATTCCGAGCGGTTATGGAGTAAAGTCGGGTGCGGCTTATCCCAGCGGGCTCGTGGTGACGATGGCAGGCGTCTATCCTCTGGCGAGCGCTCCAAGCCTGTACCCCCGAGTGAAAGTGACCACTCTTAGTCCCTCTGGTTGCACAGTCGAGCCCTCCGAGTTCATGGTCGTGAAAACGAGCGCGAGCCTCCAAACAAGGCCAATCGACGACAATTACCTCTCGAATCTGAGGCTCGTGAACTCGAAGGTAATCGGCTCAAGCGATTCCTTCCTCAAGGACTATAAAGGGGTCGTGATGATAAAGGAGGAGTACTCATCATGAAGCTCGAATACGTGGAGACTAGGACGAAGGCTCAGGCCCACCTCCTAGACGCCATCGTGGCCTCCTCAGTCCTGCTCATCTTCGCAATAGCGTGCATGGGCGTGCTCTCCAGACCGCCCCTCGCCCCACCGCTAGAGCCTCCGAGCGACGCCCTGGCAGTCCTAGCGGAGGACCCGAGCTTCGTGAGAGCCGTGTACCAGCTCGACTCAGCCTCCCTAGCACAGCACGTTAGGGCTGTCGTGGGCTCAAAGCCCTTCAAGCTCACCGTCTGCGACTCAAACGGCAACCTGCTCTTGAAGGTGGGGGAAGATATTGAGGGGATCGCCGCCGTCGTGGTCCTCTCAGGCTACAACGGAGACGTGAACGTTAAGTACGTGAGCCTCGTCGTGAAGTGTTGATCGGAGAACAGGCCACGCATCTCCCGAGCCTTCAAATTATGAAGCTGACAGTCTTGCGCTCGCAGAAGGCTTATGCACTACTGGTGTGAATAAGTTCTTATTGGTGGTGCTAAGAGGTGTCCTCTAAGTGCTATGTAAGCCTATCTGTTAGGGAAGATGTAGGGAAGATGCTCGATGAGCTGAGGGCCGAGACTGGGATTCAAGACCTGAGCGATTTACTACTAATGTTAGTAAAAGTTTACAAGCTTTGCGTTAGGGCCTACTTGGAGTATTTGAAGGACAACCCTCGCAACCCCTTGCACTCGTAAGCCAGCCTCTCGAAGTTCCTCTGCCAACGCTAGCTTTGCCGACCGAGCACCAGCTAATCAGATGACCGCTCTCCACCATCATCGAAGGTTTGGGAGACAGTCACGTCTCCTTTTTAAGGCTTCTTAGACAAGCAAAAGCGAGCAGTGATCCTCTTGAACTACACGGCCTCAGCACTCCTCATAGGAGCGGTCCTAATGATGGTCGCCGGAGCCCTAGCGGTGAACGCACCCACCTACGTCCCGATAGCTAGGGTGGACCTCAGCTTGGCTTAAGAACGGAGAGAATAGAAGAAACGAGAGGAGGTGTTGTGAACATCTACTTAACGTCGAAGGATTCTAATTTCTAGAGTAGCGTGGAAACTTTAAATCACTGTGTGCCAAATTTACATTAAAGGTGACTTGATGTATTTAGATGAATTCAAAGCTAGATTAGCAAAAGAATGGTCTGGAAGCTTATTTAGCTTAAGCTGTATACGAAAAATCCATCCTAGAGCTAAGGAATATTTGCACAGGTTGACTAAGGGTAATGGAATAAGGCGCGTAACTTGGGGCTGGTACTGGATACCAACACGCTACAAGGATGCTTGGGATTTCTTAGCAAAAGATAGAGGCTTTAAAGTGATAATCAAGCAGACGGCTGCGAGCATATGGAACTATGATTTCATTCACCGAGATGTTTTCCGCTTGGCTGTTAACAATCCATCCTATAAAAAGGCTTTAGAATCTTTCGCTAAGAGCATGGGCTGGGATTTTGAAGTCGAGTATCACAAGAAAATCCCTTATGAATATGAGGAAGTTGACGGCTTATTCGTTGAGAGTTTAGAATCTTGCATAGTTAATTGCTTAGCCGAATGGTCTTTCATAGACGCTTTCGCAGCCTTATACTTTAGAAAAGAAGAAATCGATTTCGATAAGTTGAGAAATTTGGGGAGATGGAAAAGGGTATCTAAAACAAACTTGAGAGCATGGACCTTAATAAAATATGGGTGCAAGTTGTTCAACGAGCATTTTGGTAGAGAGGTCTTTAAGCTTAAAGCCGCTAAGGTAAAGCAGGCTGATGTTAGAGAATTGGTAAATGAAGCTGTGGAGAAGGTTGTTGAATTTGCCTAAAGCCATAGAGTTAATGAAGAGAAGGGAGGAAGAAATCCTAAGTAGCTTACTCTCTCTTTCGGAGAAAACTAAAGGCTTCACAGACCCTGAGCTAGTAATGATTGGTGGTTATGCCTTAAGAGCTTTCATACCTTTCTCAAGGTTTACGAGAGACTGCGACTTCGCGATAGTGAAAGGAAATGGCTGGAACATAGATAGGATAAAGGGATTCCTTCCTGAAGGCTACTTAGTTGAAGAGGAGCAGAAGCGCAACGATTATGGATTCCTAAGATGCGTGAAGTTTGTTAAGCACAATAGAACAAGAGTAAAGGTTTCAATTGACTTCATGGAGGGAGAGATTAGGGGAAGAGAGGCAAAGGAGGTAATAAAGATCGACGAAGCTATGATTAAAAGTAGAGCGTTCGTCTCAATACCTATAGCTGGCAAGCCCATTAAACTGCCTATTCCAAGCTACGTTGATTATTTCATAATGAAGGTTGTTTCGGCTAGAGCCTTAGACATAAGAGATATTGCTGCGCTGATCTGCGAGAACGGAATCCCAGAAAATCTAGTAGAAAGAGTTAAACATATACTACCTTATCCAGAGATATTCTCAATAAAACTCAAGGAAAGGATAATCCCTGAGATTAAAAGGAAGACCTTCCTAGATAGCTGGAGAGGAATATTCGGAACAACAAAATACAACGAGGAAGATAGGAGAAAAGTAATAACAGAACTGGAAAAACTGATTAAAAGCAAAAACAATTTTGTTTCTTGAAGATCTCTCATAATTTTTCTTTTTCGCAAGGATTTCTGGCAAGGAGGTGTTTCGAAATTCTAGAATTTATTAAGCGATTAAAGACAAACATGGCGATGCTGGATGTTTTTGCAGATAGCTAGGGTGGACCTTAGCTTGGCAGAGGCCTCTCTAAAGCACGCCACCATAAACGCGCTCGTCGGCTACCTCAAGGCCATCGAGGATAGAAAGAACGTTAACATAGACCATTTCCTTCGTCAAAACTTGGAAACTCTTGACAAGCGCTTCGTTCCTTGGATCAGCCCTTATGAAGTGGGAGAGTGTAGGCCTAGTCCTAGTTCAGGTTATTGGTCTGAGGCCTCCCTCTCCGTCAAGTACACGATGAGCGTGGGCGGTAGGAGCGTTGACTACACGTGCACGGTCAAGTTGAGCGGCTTCGTCGTCTCGACGAACGGAGGGCATATACTACGTGGTAACGGCGAGGTTCTACGACGAGAACGGCCTAATGACCAACCCGAACTTGGCCTTCGACCCGTTCGTCGAAGGGATCAAAGAGGGATCAAAGAGCTTGGAGGCGGTAAATAATCTCATGAGCTTCGCAATAATGGGGGCCTGCATAGCAATAGCCCTCGGTCTGCTAGTGAGCGTGGCGAAGGAGAGCGGGCAACCGCGTACTTGCTGCAATATTTACAGGCTACTGACAAATGATCTCGAATCCGCAATGGCTGGCTCGCGATGAGCGATGAGATCAATCCTCTACACCCCTAGCCTTCAGGGCTTCCGCGACTTCTGTGCTCCTCGACACTAGGAGGGAGGCGAAGGCCCTGAGCGGGTACGCGTAAGTTCGAGGGCTTAAAGAGGGGCTCCACCCCCTAGCCCTCATGACGTCAACCAGCTCGCCCACCAGCTTGATGGAGTGGCCGAGGAAGAGGTAGGCCAGCGAGAGGGCGTTGAATCCCAAGACGTCTCTTACCTGCCTCGGAGGCGTGGTCAAGTACAGGAGCGCTAGGGCGGTGAAGGTGGTGAAGCCGTAGACCAAGTTGAAGAAAACGGAGAACGTCAGCGTCGAAAATGCCAAGTCCAGTAACACGATCAGCGAGGCCAAGGTTGACCAGAGAGCAAGTGTGGTGACTAAGACTCTCCAGGCCCCCACGTAAAGCATTAGGGCCAAGGCAACGGCCAGCACGACAACCATCACGTAAAAATGCAAGAACCTCGAGGCCAATGCCGCTATTACAAGGGCGACCTTCAAGTACAGGGCCTTGTGAACGTGTAGCAAGGTTCGTTTACTTTGTATCGCGAGAACCTCTTCGGCTAGGGACCGCATAACATCGCCCTCGTGGGCACCCCAGCCCTTTCAAGCACATCGTCGCTGAGGTCGCTTGGGGGCCCCTCGAACGCGATCGCTCCATCGGACAGGACCACTACATGGCTTACCTTAAGCATGTGGATGTAGGAGATGCTCGCAGAGGCTACGACTACGGCTTTGCCCTTCTCGACGCCGTAGTTTATGACCTTTGCCAGCGATCTGACGCCCTCGCAGTCCATGTAGTCGAAGGGCTCGTCGAGTAGCCAGACTGGCTGGTCCACCGCCAGCACACTGGCTATGGAGACCCTCTTCGCCTCCCCGCCGCTGAGGGTGAAGGGGTTCCTGTCGAGGAGGTGCCTCGGCACGAGCAGGTCGACTATCTCCCGCTTTAGCTCCACGCCCACGACTCTGCTCGTGAACTCCAGCTCATCGGCGACGGTCGCCTCTACGAAGCCAGCATACGGGTTCTGCCAAGCGTACCCGACGAGCTTCACAGCCTCCCTCCTCGAAATTCTGTGCACGTCCCTCCCCATGACGAGGACTCTGCCCCTCGACGGCTTTAGGAGCCCAGCGATCGCCTTCAACAAGGTAGTCTTCCCGGAGCCGTTCCTGCCGAGCAGGAGGTGGAGGCCTGGCCCGAGCGAGAGGTCTAAGCCCTTCAACACCTCGACCTCTCCATAGGAGACCTTGAGCCCCTCGATCGCTATCATTTCACCCTCAGCACCCTGTTGATGAATATGCATAGCGGAATGCCCAATCCGCATACGCTGACGACCTCTCCCACGAGGACCCCGACGAAGGCTACTACCAGCTCGACGCCTCCGAAGACGTGGAGCACGAAGTATCCCACGACGGCGGACACGACCAAGGCCTCGATCGTTGCGGCTATCGTCAGGGCGAGAGAGCCCTTGCCCCTCCTGCCCATGGCCCAAGCTATCGAACCAGCCAAGAGGTTAGCGAGAGCTCCAAAGACGACGTCGACGACCCCGAAGGGCGAGACGAGGTTCGCTATTACGCATCCGATGGCTAGCCCAAGGACGGCCGAGGAGCCGAAGAAGTCGAAGAAGGGGAGGAGCAAGAGCGCGTCGGCGACCCTCGCTTGGAACTGGTAGAAGCTTATGGGGGCTAGGAGGATCACCAGCGCCGCGTAGAACCCAGCTATCGTGGCTGCCTTGACGATCCACAAGGTCTTGCCCATGTCGCGAACCTCCCACCCTTCGGTGGGAGAGGTTGATTTCTCCCTTGGCTAGCCCTCATCGGGGCCTCGCCGCATCCGGAGTGACGGCGGAGCTCAGCCCGCCGGGGCTGAAAGCCGAAGCCCGAAGAGGGGGCTGGCGTCTTCGAGATAAGCTTTTCTCCATCGAGGCTCGGCTCTGTGCATCTAGCGCGTAGAGAAGCTTTGACGCTAGCGGTCCTAGTAAAACTTAAAAAGGTTCCATCAATGAAAGAGAGAGCCATTGGTGAGCCTAGTATGGCACTTGACAAGAAAGCAATAGCCTTAGCGATCGTGGCTCTGATAATAGGCCTCGTAGCAGGCTACGGAGTAGCCGTTATGATGGGCGGCGCGCCCCTCGCTACGACCGCGGCTCCCGAGAAGAAGGTGTACAACATAGGATTCACGTTGCCCCTCTCAGGGGAGCTGTCCTCGATAGGCAAGATATGGGAGAAAGTGGTTCAGCTGGCCATGGAGGACTTAAACAGAGAGGTCAAGGCCTGCGGCTTAAACGTCGAGTTCCGCGCCGTAATACTGGACGATGGCACGAGCGAGGAGAAGGCGTTGCAGAACATCCAGAGCTTCGCTCAACAGGGCATTAAAGTCGTCATAGGGCCAGCCGCCAGCGCGCAGGTGAAGGCAGTCAAAGCATATGCCGACAGCAACAAGATAGTCATAATATCGCCGTCATCCACGGCGCCTACCTTGGCCATACCCGGCGACTACATATTCAGGACTGTCGGCTCAGACGCGGGGCAGGCCAAGGTGCTCGCCACGCTAGCGCGCCAAGAAGGCGCTAAGAAGGTCGTGGTGTTCCACAGGAACGATGAGTACGGCGTAGCGTTCGCCGACTTCTTTGAGAGGTACTTCAAGGAAATGGGCGGCGCCGCCATCAAGCTACCTTACCAGACGGGCTTGTCAGACTACGCCTCGGAGGTCGCCGCCTTGGCAAGCAGGGTCCAGAGCGAGGGGGCGGACGCCGTGGTGTTGATAGCCTTCGACACAGACGGGGCCAACATTCTCTCCCACGCCGCTGAGTCCGCTGTACTCTCCAGCGTCAGGTGGTTCGTCTCCGAAGGGCCCCATGGCGCGGAAGAGTTGCTCTCTTCAACGGTTGGGCGGTTCGCGTCCAAGGTGAGGCTGTTCGGCACCAGGCCCCTGTTCATAGCCAACCCGCTCTACGAGGACTTCAAGAAGAGAATGGTCCAGAGGTTCGGCATCGAGCCAGGAGTCTTTAGCGAGAACCTCTATGACTCCGTGAAGCTCGCTGGCTGGGCGATACTCAGAGCTGGGACTTACGACGGCGAGGCGATAAGGGCTGCCTTGATAGAGGTGGCCAAGACGTACTACGGCCCTAGCGGGTGGACCATCTTCGACTCAGCGGGCGACAAAGCGCAGCAGGACTACGGCGTCTGGGCCATAGTCCCCGGAGGGCCTAAGGGCTACCAGTTCAAGGACGTGGGGCTGTACGAGAGGGGCTCGATAGTGTTCCTTGAGCAGGCGTATCCGTGAACCAGAAACCTTTATTTTTCTTTAATTAACACAGGCAAGGAGCAGGTACTTCAGAGAAGAGCTCAAGTGAACGTGGGATGAAGGAGAGTTGATACCTGCTTTGCAACAAGCGCTGATGAACACCATCCAGTACGCACTATTCTACTTGGTATTTTCGATACCGCTCACGCTGAGCTACAGGACTACTAAGGTAATCAACTTCGCCCACGCGAACTTCATAACTTATGGCGCCTACGTTGCCATATTCCTTCACGGGATAGCGGGCTTGGACCTTATGTTAGTGGCTGCGGTCGTAGCATTCATGGTGACGGGTTCCATGGCGGTCCTAAACAACCTGCTCGTTTTTGCCCCCCTCCAAAGGAGGGGCTCATCACAAGCCATAGTGATGATATCTTCGATGGGCCTTTGGATAGCCTACAAATACTTGCTCTACATGATCACCGACATGGCCCACTACTGCACGAGTAAGAACTTCGTCTCCTACGGGAGGATCACGTACTCCGACGTGCCCAGGAGCGTCGTAGGGGGCGTGAGCTTCGGCCAAGCGCTTGTGGCAAGCCTGATTGCCACGACGATCATCATGGCGCTGTTGTACCTTCTTTTGGAGAAAACCAAGATAGGCAGAGCCATGAGGGCCGTAGCCGACAATCCCTCGCTCGCCGAGATATCGGGAGTGCCGAGGTCGCTTGTGGTGAACCTCGCGTGGTTCATCTGCGGCGGCATAGTGGGGGTTGGCGGGGTCGTATGGACCTCCTTCTCCGGCGCCATAACTCCAGAGGCGGGCGACTCGATGATACTTCAGGTCTTCACCGTGGGCTTCATAGGGGGCTTGGTCTCGCTCCTGAGGACGGGCATAGGAGCAATTCTCATAGCCGCGATAGAGAACGTGGGCATAGCCATGCTCAACGCTTACTTCGGGGTCCCCGTGAGCTTCAGGCCCTTCCTCACCTTCGCGACCCTGATAGTTACATTAATAGCCTTCCCGCCTCTGGGCGCCGGAGGCGGATTACCCTACAGGTTCTTGAGGAGGAGGGGTGGGAAGTGATAGGCTTCGACGTAGTGGGTTTCATGATCAGCTGGCTGACCTTATTTGGCATATACGCGATACTCTCACTCACACTCAACTTGGAGTCGGGCACGGCCGGGATAACCAACTTCGGCAAGGTGCTCTTCTACGGCATAGGAGCATACGCAAGCGCCACCCTGACGACCTACATGGTTTTAATGCTCAACGGCGTCGACGTTGGCGAAACGCCTCCCTACGACATAAGGGGGATAATATTGCTAGGTGAGCTGGGCAATAGGAACCCTCTATTGAACATCAGCCTGTTGACCCTCTCACTCATCATGGCCTTCGCACTCGCAGGGCTCGTCGGCTACCTGCTGACGTACCCCATCCTCAGGGTAGGCCCGGCGTTCGTGGGGTTCACATTGCTTAGCGCAGGAGAGCTCTTGAGGATATTCCTGCAACACTACGAGCCCGTGGGCGCCAGCAAGGGCTTGATGGCGATCCCAACACCATTTGGTTGGATAGTTGAGGGTAGGGTACGCGAACTAGCGTACTTAGGCTTGGTCATGGGCCTAGTCGCGCTGACTTACGTGGTTGTCCATAGGTTGGTAAACTCGCCTCTCGGAAGAACCTTGAGGGCTATCAGGGACGACGAGATAGCCGCCCTATGCTTGGGCAAGCACGTGCCCAGGACCAAGGCCACGATCCTCTTCATAGGCTCCGGCTTCGCTGGGGTGGCGGGAGTCCTCTTAGCATATTACTTGACGTCAGTCAACCCCAACATGTTCGTGCCGCTTGTGACCTTCAACGTGTGGGCCATGATAATCTTAGGAGGCATCGGAAACTTAAGGGGCTCCCTGCTCGGCGCGGCCATAATAACGTTCGTGGACAGGGCGCTGACCTTCGTTACCCCTCAATTAGGCGTCGCGGTGATATCGCCCGACTACTTGAGGTGGGTCGTGGTGGGGCTCCTGATAGTCGTGGTCTTACTGGTCAACCCCAAGGGGCTGCTCCCTGAGAGGCCGATCAAGACCCCCGCGCTAGACGAGATAGCTAAGGAGCTGAGGGATGGCCCCAAATGAGTGTGCTACTTGAGGTGAGGGATGTGGCCAAGTACTTCGGCGGAGTGAGGGCGCTCGACGGAGTCTCCTTGACCGTGCCTGAGGGAGGCTTGATAGGCCTCATAGGCCCCAACGGCTCCGGCAAGACAACGCTCTTCAACGTGATAACCGGCTTTTACGTGCCCGACAGAGGTAGCATTCTGTTCAGGGAGTCCAAGGATTTCGCGAGGATCGATGGCTTGAACCCTAACGAGGTGTTCAGGAAGGGCATCGTGAGGACTTTTCAAATACCTAGGCTCTTCAGCTCACTGACCGTGCTCGAGAACTTGCTGGTCGCGCCCATAGGGCAGAGGGGGGAGAGGCCCCTTCGAGCGCTCTTCAAGGGATCTTGGAGCGAGCAGGAAAGAGAGCTGGCTAGAAGGGCCGTGGAGCTCTTGAAGAGGTTCGACATGTTGCAGTACGTGAACTCGAAGGTTTCGGAGCTCTCAGCGGCACACATAAAGATGCTCGAGACCATCAGGGGGCTCATGACGCCGGCCAAGCTGTACTTGCTCGACGAGCCGACGGCGGGGGTCGACTACGCGATGGCGAGGGAGTTATTCGATTACGTGAAGAGGTTGAGGGACGAGCACGGCCTAACGTTCCTCGTGATCGAGCACAGGCTCGAAATCCTCATGGACTACGTGGACTACGTGTACGTCCTCCACAACGGCAAGTTGCTGGCCGAGGGCAAGCCTCAGGAGGTCACCGCTGAGCCTAAGGTAATAGAAGCCTACATAGGTGTCTGACATGCTGATGGTGAGGGGCCTGAGGTCCGGGTACGGCAAGATGGTGGTGTTGCAGGGCGTAGACGTCAACGTCGAGAAGGGGGAGATAGTGGCGGTCTTAGGCCCCAACGGCGCTGGCAAGACGACCCTCTTAAACTCGATATTCGGCCTAGCGACGATATACGAGGGGGAGATAGCCTTCGAGGGCAGGCCGATACACAAGATGAAGCCCCATGAAATAGTGAGGGCGGGGATCGGCTACGCCCCTCAGCTGGACAACGTCTTCCCAAACCTCACGGTAGTGGAGAACCTGCAGATAGGCTCCTTCGTTAGGGGCAACGACCCAACGATAAAGGACGACATCAAAGAGATATTTGAGCTCTTCCCCGAGATAGAGAGGAGAAAGGACCAAAAGGCGAAGACGCTGAGCGGCGGCGAGAGGCAGATGCTGGCGGTGGCCAGGGCGCTGATGTCCAGGCCTAAGATGCTTTTGCTCGACGAGCCGACGGCGGGCCTCTCCCCCAAGGCTGGCTCCTCCTTGGTCAAGAAGATTAAGGAGATAAGGGATAGGGGGGTCACCATATTACTGGTGGAGCAGAACGTCAGGAGGGCCCTCGAGATAGCCGACAGGGGCTACGTCTTGGTGAGCGGTAGGATCGTCAAGGAGGCGAAGATCGAGGAATTGAAGGAGGCGAAAATCGAGGAGCTATTCTTCAGGGAAGCGCGACCTCGAACCTGAGGCCGAGCCTCTTTAAGCCACGAAGCAAAAATCCCCGAGTTCACGGCCCCTTGAGACGATGGCGAGCTCCTCGTCCTCAATACCATTACCGACCAGCACGACGCGGCCCCATAGTCGTCTACGAAGCTTTACCCTTCACCTAAACGG
>Ga0326760_1000831_pt1 | contig 14715 bp, 11 predicted proteins | sample GCREP_S_FD_207668 | JGI IMG/M metagenome (GOLD analysis project Ga0326760, IMG submission 207668) | Hot spring sediment microbial communities from Geyser Creek Basin, Yellowstone National Park, WY, United States - GCR.EP_S | ecosystem: Environmental > Aquatic > Thermal springs > Near-boiling... | reverse complement strand
ACTAAGCCACCATAGCCTAGACCGGCTATGCATCTCAATATATTGTTAATTGTAGCGATCGGGTTAGCACTAGTGCACTTCGGTCTCCCACTTGCATACTGTTATTACTTGAAGAAGTGGCTTGGTAAACCCTGGGATGTGAGGAGGGATCTCGGGTACAAGCCTAGAGTATCAATCATTGTGCCGACTTACAATGAGGCTGAGCTAATAGAGGCTAAGCTAGACAACCTGGCTAGACAAGACTATCCACGCGAGCTACTAGAGGTAATAGTAGTAGATTCAGCAAGTACTGATGGAACACCGGAAAGGGTAGAGGAGTGGGCACGGAGAAACCTTGGGTTGAAGCTGGTAATGATTAGAGAGCCTGTGAGGAGGGGTATGGTGCCAGCTCTCAACTATGCATTGAATCATGTTTCCGGGGATGTAGAGATCGTGGTGTTCACGGACACTGATAGCTTCTGGGATAAGAATACACTAAAGATAATTATGGAGTACTTTGCTGATCCATCTGTTGGCGCTGTAACTGCATCTATAGAGCCGTTGGAAACCAGGGATGCAGATAGAGAGGCCACTTATAGAGGCTTCTACAACGTAGTCCGCGTTGGCGAGTCCAAGATACACAGTACCCCGGTACACAATGGTGCATTAATAGCGTATAGAAAGGCCTTACTAGATAGAATAGGTGGGCTACCAATATACACGGGCAACAATGATTCAACCCCTGCATCTCTCATAGCATTCATGGGCTATAGAGCAATACAAGTAGGCGATGTAGTAGTCAAAGAACCAATATTGAAGAATAGACTTAGAAGAAAAATCAGGAGAGCACAACACTTAATCTTACACTTCATCTATACAAAACGCTATGTCAAGAGAATAGGAATATACAAGAAGAGCGTCTTCGATAGAATATGGCTCATTGAAAGCTACTTGCACTTAATAAACCCATGGTTATTCATAATATCAGCAGGCATCCTCCTCGCAAACACCATACTCTTACACGTACCATCAATAATGCTTCTATCTATAGGACTATTGATGCTACTTGTAAAAGCATATAAAACATGGATTGAAACACAACTATGCCTAGTCATAGGAAGCATTAGAAACTTGTGGACAAGAGAAATTGTTTGGAGGAAATAACTCATAGATAGAAGCATGTCTCAGGATATAAGATTAAAGTATTCGTCTTGCCTTGAAAAGTTTAAACCCATAATGCAGTACTGCCTAGACATTACTATAGAAACCACATTGAAGTACCTTAACGGTTCGTGTCTCTCAATTTATCTCGTGGGCAGTTTTGGCAGGGGGGAGGGTGCTTTGTACTGTAATGAAGGAGAGACGCGGCCTTTGCGAGATTTTGACATCTTAGTAGTCACATCGAAACGCATAGACCATGATATTCTTCAGGCTATAGAAGAAGAAATACATGAAAGACTAGGGATTCCATCGCCACTCAAAGGCTCGTTAGAAGAGTTTTACATTTGGGTTACATATACAACACTACGTGATCTCTTGAAATGTCCACCTCTATTGAAGTATTATGAGTTAAAGACTGCTTCAAAGTTACTCTATGGTGTTGATATAAGGGGCTTCATCAATATAAGACCAGAGGATCTATCGCTATATAATGGAATACTAATACTCTTTTCCAAGGTATATGGTCTCCTCACACTCTACCCTCTAACTGCTAAAACACGCAAACGAATAGTTAATTACATATATGAAGTCTTGAAGACGTACACAGAGATCTCAACAGTGTTTAGTCTGCTCGACAACTCTATATACAAACCATCCTTTACTGAGCGGTGTAAAGCTTTCTACGAGAAGTATTCCAGTTTAATGCCAGGTCTCTTTAAGCTTATACCTCCTTTGAGCGAGTATTTGATGATGTCCTGTAATAGACGAAGGTTGCTAGATGATGTTCTAGTTGATAGTCTTGAACTTAGAGCGTTGACAACCAGCGTTGTTGAAACACTTGATAAGATGATATCACTATATTTGAGAGCTGGCTATGGAGTTAGCATTTCTCTAAGAGGCTTTACTGAGGCCGATAAGACGTATATAGGCAGGATAGGACTTATTACCTTAGCGGAGTTCTTTTCGAGCTATCTAAGGGCAAAGGGCGTCAAATATCCTTTCCTAGCAAAACTACTGGGATTAACCGTGGCAGTGGTTTATACACTATTCGCGAACGTAGACTTCGTTGTAAGAAGTCGACGCAATAGGCTTCCTGTGAGAACGTGTTTGCTTTTCTCTCCTAGAAACCACTACGTATACCTAACATATGTGAGTCTTAGGCTACTGAAGCTCCTTGCATACGGCAATGAAGATGAGTTAGAGAAGCTTGGAATCAGTGCCCTAGGAGAATACCTACCGCAAAATTCTCTAGTAAAACTAACTGGTATTAACAACGTAGCATTAAGGAGATACGTGATGCTTAAGATTGTTGTGAAATTATTGCAACTAGCCGACATAGCTCTTCATAGAAAAGCATTTTGAGTGGTGTTCATGCAGCGTGAGAAGAAAAAGCTTCTACTGTTAATTTTAGACGCATTTTCAAATCGATACCTTAATTATGCCCCTTATCTAAGCAGGCTATGTAGAGAGTACTATTGTTCAGCCATAGAACCGATATTTGCTTATGAAGGAATAAGAACAGCAATTCTAACAGGGCTCGACATACGCGAAAGTGGTGTATGGCACGACAAAGTATTTGTTCCGGCGGGCAGAGGAGATTTAAAGATAAGGGTATTAAAGTCCATTGTGTCTTTCATCGACGCCGTGAGCCCAACAGATTACGTAAATAAGGCTCTTAGATTCCTAGTATTCAAAATCCTCAGAGAAGAATATGGTACTCCACACCTCATACCCTCTAAATACCTACAATACTTTGCCACGTATAGACATGAAAACAAGGGTACTCCAGACCTCTTCCAAATACTGGAAAAACATGGCATTAGATCCGCTTGGGTCGAGCCCAAACTAAGCTCTATGGAGAAGCTGGTAATAAAAAACACTATTAGTTTATTTGAGAGATATGATTTCATAGTGATAAAATTAAACTCACTTGATAGACTAGGGCATAAATATGGTCCACTCTCTAGCGAGGTAAGAGAACGAGTTAAATACCTAGATAGCATTGTGGAGGAAGCAATAAATATGCTTCAAAGCAAGATAAATAATTTCTCATTTATAATAATGTCTGACCATGGAATGACCCCGGTAGAAAAAATCGTTAATATCGAGGAAGTACTCAAAAAAGAGACACAAATAAAGCCATTAAGAGACTATATTCCATACATAGGCTCAACGTTTGCATCATTCTACATCCTCAATAAAAAAGCCGAAAGCATAATCAATGAGCTACTGCAAAGCATCAGAGAATATGGAAAGATACTTGGCGAGGGGGAGGAATTGCTCGGAATAAATAGAGAACTCTATGGACACATAATATTCGCATTAAACGAGAAAATGGTATTCCATCCCAACTTCTTCCAAAAAAGAGAAATCCCCAGAGGAATGCACGGCTACGCATTTCCACGTTACGATAATGCTATACTTATAGCATTAGATACCCATCACGATCGTATCTCTCTAAGCCTAAAATACACTAATGTATTTAATACAATAATTAAAATACTGAGAAGATAGAGTAGAAATGATTAGCGTAACGTTACTTTTCTTTTCAGTATATTTCCTCATTTTCACATTTAGCTTTTACTTCCTCCTCAGAAGCTCCCTTAAGAAGGAGGACAAAGTCATTTGTATCGAGAGGACAATGGGACTAAATACATACTCATAGTTCTATTTATAAACATTACATCCTCGCTTGCATTTTTCAGTTATTTTCATAGAAGAGTTCAATATATGAGAACACTATACTCTCTCAGTATTGGAGAGCACTCCAAAAACAATATCACAATCTCGCTGGGCGACATATTAGATGCTAAATCCTTCGTTGATAGTTACCGTGTTCTATGAATAAAGCTTACGTTTTTTGCGAGGAGTAGTATTATTATTACGAATATTATCAACAATCGAGAAGCTGTAATTGTTGAACACTAGCAGAAAACGATCTATGTACTACACTTCAAAGATGTAAATATTTAATGGAAAAGGACAGAAGAAGACTGTGCTTAAGAGAAAACCATAAACGCATTCTATGTTTTGAGTTCGCATTGCAAAAATCAATTAAATGCTGCTTGGAACGATGGAAGAAACATCGTAGCTGGGTGATGTAGAATGGTTTCTATTGCGGTTTTTACCAGGAAGTTTTATCCTGAAGGGAGCGGAGGAGAAGTTGCAACTTATCTGATATTGAAACACCTTAGTAATTGTAAAGAACTATCTCTCTCTGTTTTCACAGGTTCAAAGAATTACACAAACATTAACAGAGTAAGTATAAACCATGTACCTTTATTAAATGGTAGCAATATTGCTCATATATGGTTCAACATTATTGCACACAGGAAGTATTTCTTCAAGTTGATTGAAAGGTTTGACGTAATATATGTCCCAGACTTTCTCTACCCATTAATCGATCTTGCCAATGATTTAAATAAGAAGACTGTTGTACACTTACATGCATACACTCCCATATCAATTACATCGGTAGTGTACAGGGAGGACCCATTTAAATACTATTCAAGCATTACTACAGATATGCGGAGAATTGCTTGGTACTCAGTTGCTCAAAACAAATATCAGCACCTATTTCTATTCCCCTCTGCATTATTGCTATTACCTATTCGTATATGGCTAGAGAAAGCTGATACTATAATAGTCGTTTCAAAGAAGCAGCGTGAAATTCTTTCTTCGACTCTTCTTTCTCTAAGTCGTAAATTAAGGGTTATCTACAATCCCCCGCCCGAAATCAACATTGAGAGAAAGGAGCTCACGGATAGACCTTGCTTCCTTTATTTGGGTGGGGATAGTTATATCAAAGGATTCCAGGTTTTAGTGGAAGCGTTATACAAGATATGTACAAAGAGTACATTGAGCCGCAGTATAGATTTCATACTTGCTAATAAATACTCTCCTAGAAATCTTAGTGTTCTTAATAAGATTGCCAAACTATGTAGACACGATCACAGGATTAATGTGGTGGGACATGTAAGTCACGATGAGTTAATAAATTTAATGAGAAGTTCCTGGGGACTCTTATTCCCTTCTCTCTGCGAGGAACCCTTAAGTTATGCGGTTGTTGAGGCTCTCGTTACAGGTACTATATCAATAGCCTCCATGGTGGGTGGAACGGAAGAGATTATTCCAACAGAGTTTAGAAAATATCTCCTGCTCAGGCCCACAGCTCATGAATTAATAGAAAAAATAGAAAAGGTTTCGAGTCTACAAAAAAATGATATAGAAGAGCTTGGTTACAAGTTACGTGAACACGTAAAAAGAATTCTCAATATTGAGACCATAAAGAGAGAATTTATTCGAGTATTTACAGAATAGCCTAGAAGACATCATGCTGAGAATAGGCGAGGGATAAAATATGTCCCTTAAAGTTGGATTAATTACCCGAATATACCTTCCGCATATTGGTGGGATCGAGACATTAACGCGTGATATAGCTAGCGGTCTTGCTGAGATGGGCATTAGGGTTAAGGTCTTAACGAGTAAATTTAATCCTGCTCTTCCTGAAGAAGAGGTGATAGATAGTATACGTGTTAAGAGATATAATATCATAAAACTAGGGGGTTTTTCACTAAGCCTGAATTTCTTGAAGAGCCCAGATATAGATTTCGATATAGTGCATTTCATATCTTGCTATCCAAGTTTCTTCAATTTGTATGGAGTACCTTTCTATAGAGCTAAAGGTATGAGCATAGTTTATACTACTATATGGCCAATACCATTAACATTTAACTTATACCGTAAACCCTACACTAAGAAAATGATGGGTTGGTTCTACGATAATGTCTTACTCAGAAAACTCCTCTCGATGAGTAATGCTATTGTTACACTTACACGTGGCGAGGCTGAAAACTACAGGAGACTTTTAGAGAATAAAATCCCCATATACGTTGTACCCGAGGCTGTTGAACTTCCCCATACTATTCCGTCTTCAGTAATAGATAGAGTTCGCAATACTTATGGTATTCATGAAGACGAGCTAGTAATAGGCGTAGCTGGTAGAGTTGTTAGATATAAACGTGTTGATCTCGCCTTAAAAGCATTAAAGCTCTTAAATAAAAGAATAAAGGCGAAACTACTCGTGATCGGGCCGATCTATGATGTAGAATACTATAGGCTACTTATAAAGATAGTAAAGACCCTTAAACTTGAAAATAATGTCGTATTTACTGGAAAAGTCGATTTTGAGGTAAGAGACGCTCTTTATAACGTCGTCGACGTGCTTATCCATACCTCCGAATACGAGGCATTTGTAAGACCTGCACTAGAAGGGTGGAGGTATAAAAAACCGATCATCTCCTTTAATTTATCGCCTGCAAGCGATTTTATAGAAGAGGAAAAGGGCGGTTTGGTTACAAGGCGTTGGGGCGATTATGCTGAAATGGCTATGCTAGTTGAAGAAATCGTGAAGAAGGATCTTATTGAAGAGCTAGGTGAAAACGGGTATAAAGCCCTTATGAGGAAATACACAAAAGACAAGATAGCTTCAGCGTACCTTAGAATATATGGAGAAGTTCTACAGAGTTCGCGAGGATAGCTAATAGTCGTAGTTCATGTTGACGAAAACGCCAAAAGTACCTATGGAAAAAGTGATTTATAGCGAGCTAAGGTCAGCCAGTCTTCTAAAACCCCATAGAACATATATTGGTCTCTCTGATGAAACAAAGAAATACTTTCACCCCTTCCATGAGAAAAATATTTAATTACCTTTCTTAATACGTGGATACCGCTTACCCTATTCAGCATGAAGCTTTTAAGAAAAATTCTACTGAGACCCTTTACTTCTTTCTGTCTATATTTTTAACTTGTTGTCTACGCTCCAATGAAATTATAAAATTTGCTTTTAATCAGGTTCACAAATAAGCGTTATGAGTATTGGAGTAGTTATAAAAGATTAGTTTCCTAGTTTCAAGGCATAGGTTCAGGTTCAAAGCCAGTGTATTACCTAATTACTCTCGTTTACGGAGAGAAATTTAGAAAAACTGTTTAGTCATTCTTATGGACAATTATAGGACTACAAAACTTTATGAGAAATTCGTATTTAAGAAAACTACGTTTATTGGAAAAGCAACATCCATATAGGCAAGAAGTATGATTGCTTAGAAATATGGCTTGATCTTTAGAAGGCTTATATACTAAAATAGTTTATCTCATAATACCATTAGGGGAAAGCTATGACCAAGAGAGCACTAATTACGGGTATAACCGGGCAAGATGGCGCGTATCTAGCTAAGTTTTTATTGAATAGGGGGTATGAGGTTTATGGTGCTTACCGAAGGCTTAGTACTCCTAACTTCTGGCGCTTAGAATATCTTGGTATTTTCGACGAAGTATATCTTATCCCAGCAGACCTCACTGATATGTCCTCCATTATAGAGGCGTTAAAGATATCTGAGCCCGACGAGGTGTATCATCTTGCAGCTCAGAGTTTCGTTGAAGCTAGCTTTGAAACTCCCGTGGCAACGGGTGATGTGACTGGGCTTTCTACTACGAGGATTCTGGAGGCCATTCGACTTATATATCCCGGTACAAAGTTTTATAATGCAGCAACGAGCGAGATTTTCGGTAAGACCGGAGTACTTAATGGTGGAAGACCCCTCAATGAAAACGACCCCTTCATGCCCATGAGTCCATATGCTGCAGCTAAGCTCTATGGTTACTGGATAACGAGAATTTACCGTGAGGCATACGGAATCTTCGCTGTTAACGGAATATTATTCAATCACGAGTCACCTCTGCGAGGACTGGAATTTGTAACTAGGAAAATATCTAATGAAGTAGCTAAGATCTACCTTGGACTAAGCAAGGAGCTAAAACTTGGAAATCTCGACGCAAAGAGGGATTGGGGGTACGCACCAGAATACGTGGAGGCAATGTGGCTTATGCTCCAGCAGAAAGAACCAGGTGACTACGTCATAGCGACAGGTGAAGCCCACAGTGTGAGGGAATTTGTTGAAAAAGCATTTGAGCTCGTGGGTTTAGACTGGCAGAAATACGTTAAAGTTGATAAGAGGTTTTTTAGGCCACTAGATGTTCCATGCCTAGTAGGCGATTACTCAAAGGCTAAGCAAAAACTTGGTTGGGAACCGAGAACAAAGTTTGATAAATTAGTTGAAATCATGGTTAAAGAAGACATCAGTCGATGGGAGAGATGGCTCAAGGGAGAAAGATTCCCGTGGGATGCTCCTAATTACCCAAGTGAAAGCAATATTATTACAAGAGCTCTTAGGATGTGATCATGTATAGATATCCAGTTGCGGAGCCTGATATTGGTGAAGAGGAACTAAGAAACGTCGTAGAGGCCGTTAAAAGTGGCTGGATTAGTAGTAAAGGTAAATTCATCGAAGAGTTTGAACGCAAATTCGCTAACTATATTGGCACAAAGTATGGTATAGCTGTGTCAAATGGTACAGTAGCACTTCACCTTGCATTAGTAGCGCTTGGTATTGGGCCCGGCGACGAAGTTATTGTTCCCGATTTAACATTCGCCGCCACCATCAACGCAGTATTATATACTGGGGCGAAACCAGTAATCGTGGACATCCATCCCGAGTATTGGTGTATTGATCCGGAGAAAGTGAAGAAGGCTATTACCCCTAAGACAAGGGCTATTATACCAGTACACCTATATGGACACCCATGTGACATGGATCCAATAATGGAGATAGCATCAAAATACGATCTTCACATAATTGAGGACGCGGCTGAGGTGCATGGAGCCGAGTATAGGGGCAGAAGAGCCGGCTCCTTTGGGCATATATCCTGCTTCAGCTTCTATGGCAACAAGATAATAACCACGGGTGAGGGGGGAATGGTATTAACAAATGATGAGGAGCTGGCAGAGAAAATAAAGATCCTGAGAGATCATGGAATGAACCCTAAGAAGAGATATTGGCATGAGGTAATAGGCTTTAACTATAGGATGACAAATCTACAGGCCGCTATTGGAGTAGCACAATTGAGTAAGATCGATAAATTTATAGAGAAAAAAAGAAGAATCGCCAAGATTTATGCTGAAGAATTATCGAGTACACCGGGTATTACCTTACATCCAGAGATGCCGTGGGCGAAAAATGTCTACTGGCTGTACTCTATACTAATCGATCCCAGCAAAGCAAAGATCACTAGAGATGAACTCTCCGAGAGACTTGAAAAAGAGGGTATCGAGACGAGGAAATTTTTCTATCCGCTACACGAGATGCCTATATACGCAAAGTACGGCATTTACTCCTATCCGGTAGCAACCACCATCTCTAGGCAAGGATTAAACTTACCCTCAAGTACGAAGCTAACCGAAGAAGATGTTAGGTTTATCGCACGAAAGATTAAAGAAAGCGTTTTTACTTGAGAATCTTCTAAGAGGCTTATTCTAACTCTAAGTTTAATAAACTAAGACAAGGTGCTATCTTTGCGTTACATATCCGATAAAAAGGTATCTGCTTTAGAAGTATGCGCGAGTCTATTATTGCGAAATCTGAATTTGACGAATTGCGGATATAGACGTTAAGAATAAAGTGATTGCAGACATTGGAGCCTTTTAGGAGACTAAGCCGTACTCTTTGCATTAAATGGAGAAAAAGGCACTTACTACAGCATAGAGAAAACGTTGCAGACCTTGCCATAAAATGTAGAGAGCGTATTGCAAAGCACTTAATAAAGAGAATATCAAGGGAAGAATTGTGGAGATATTTAATGAGCTCTAAAATAGGCTTGAAAATGAAATTAAGTTAAGACAATAATATAGAACAATACCCCATTTATAGGGGTGCCCGTGCTTTGAATAATATTGATGTACTATTTATCTGCAATAATCTAGGAGAAACTGGAGCTCCTTATAGAAGAATAGGGTACTTTTTGAAATATTTTCGTTCAAGAGGCTTGAAGACTATTTGTATCGGTTTTATTTACCTAACTCGTCATGGTATTGCAAAGCCATTTGAAGGATGCTATTCGGTACCACTAGGTGCTTCATTACGTAGTCTTGCTGTTCTTCCATTAAATTTCTTACTATCTTTTTTACTTATTCCATTAATCCTAATTTTGAGGCCTAGAGTAATAATTATCAGCATTCCCGACTCCTATCTAGTTTTAGCGTCCTATATTGGCGGCTCACTAGTAAGATCAAAGATCATTATAGATATTAGAGATCCTCAAGAAGAAATCATGTCATCTATATACAAAAAAGGCCTTTCCAGTTTTATTGTCAAAGTTTACAAACGAATCAATTACAGTATATACAAAAGAGCTCAAGTTGTTGTAGGAGTGACAAGAACCCTTGTTACCATGATGGCTAGTGAAATACGTAGACTCATCTATTTAATTCCTAATGGGGTAGATCTAAGTATTTTTAAACCGCTTGATAAGGAAGAGGCTAGATTGAAACTCGGACTAAGTCGAGAATCCTTGCTAATTGGATGCGTAGGAGGGTTATCTTCATATGGGTATTATAACATCTTACCAATATTGACAGCAATACGAAAGGTCAGGAGAGAACTAAGCATTGACATCAAGTTGGTTGTAGCTGGGCCTATCTATGATGATTACATGAGGCGCATTATTGAAGGCTTTAGGGATGAGTCCGTATATCTAGGGGTTCTCGATACAAAGGGTGTCATAACTCTTCTATCCGCTTGCGATCTAGGCGTTATTCCGAGAATAGGGGATCCCATTTATGACTATGCTATTCCAGTCAAGTTTTACGAATATATTGCTACAGGACTACCCATAATTGTTATAGCGAGGAAATGTAGCGAACTAGCAGAGGTCGTCGAGAAGAATAAATTAGGCATTGTATGTGAACCCCAGGATCATATTTGCTTGAAAAGCGCTGTTACCACTTTTGCGACGAATAAAACTACATTAGATAAATATAAGAAAAACGTACTTGCATTTAGAGGGCATATAGATAGAAGAATCGGCGCAGAGAGACTATACAAATTAATAAATAAATTAATTAGCAAATAATGACTTCTGGAGGTTGGTGCTCATGAAGTATAATCTCCATCTCGCCATGCTCGTGTTCACCATGATAATTCTCGCGATACTCAGCTACATGTTTGTTAAGCTTGAAACCTTTGTAAATTCAACATTACTAATTTCTGAACTAATTATTAAGACATCCCATATACCCTTACATATCGAGGGTAGTTCATGGTTTTCTCATGCGGACACCTTAAAAAACTATCCTGGTTCAATGCTGTTATTGAGTACATATTCTTTAATCACAGGTCTTACGCCGCCACAAGTAGCTGATCTTCCAATACTACTTCCGGTGACTATTATATTTATATACATATTATCAAGAATAACTGCTTCTTCGAAACTAACCTTCTTGCTCACATATTTAGGATTCATATTCTTCTATATTGTAAATACACTCAATCTCTATACAATATCTTATCACCCACTTGGCTATATCTATTATCTCATATATCTCTATTTAATATTTTCTCTCAGTATTCAAGAGAAAATAAACACACAGAATTTTGTATTAATAATTATTGTTTCGGCTATGTCTACATTAACTTATTATTTTACATCAATGTTAATTGCAACCACTAGTTTAACTATAGCTATTCTTTATATTTTGTTCCATAGAGGAGTTCATCAACGTTCTAGTAGAGTGTTTTACTTAGCATTATTATTATCACTTATTATAGGAGTAACCGGAGAAATTATATTCTCCCGCATAATTAGCGGTGTAAAATTGAATCTTATGAGATTAGAAGATTTGTTACCAGGAATATTACGCGTGGGAAGTACACAAGTAAGAGAATTTGAAACCGTTACTTATATCAATGATTTAGCGAAGACAATATATTTAAATGCCCGAGTGCTCTTGCTTGACAGACTTAGTGCATTCTATATATATTACATTAATGGATTAATTATTTTGCTTTCTGTCATAATGATCTTAAGCGTGTTTTTAAAGATGTATAAATATCCGGAAAAAGCTAGCTTGTTTCTTCTACTTTATATAGCTCTCTTCATGGGATCAGTTCTTCATGCCCTCTACTACTTTGTGGCTTATGGAGCTTTGGGAACTCGTGCTTACCAGTTTTTCGTTCTCCCGTTTTCACCCATAGTATTCATGTATTTAATTAATGAAATTCCGATTTTTCTAAGACGCAATAGGGTTTCAATAAAAGGGCTTTTTATTTCTATTTACATCTTCTTTCTTTTATCTTCTTTCATTGAAGGTGTATACGCTGATGTAATCATGGGTTTCATGAGTGGTTATACGAGAAGTGGCAATATGGAAGCAATAAAAACGCTGCCTGAAGCAATACTTTTAAGTAATATTCTGGATTCGTCAATGAAGGTGATTACTGACTACCAGCGATCTCAATACGTCTTTCGAGGCTTTATACTGCATGGCAAAATCGGAGATGTGTATTCTTACTCAGAGGAACTAAGAGTTTTGGTTAATGCCTCGTATCCAATTGCATCCCTGGAATTAGTAGAAGCTATATATAATGCCATGAAAGCGGACGCGATCCTAATAGCATCAGATAATTTCAACAGGCTGGTATACGGAGCCATCTCTGCATATATGGCACCCCCATTTAACTATGTATTTATGGATGAGCTAACGCAACTTAGTAATAAAGTCTACTCGGGCACAAGACTTACATTAATAGTAAAACCCTGTGGTTGAAGTCATGAAGAGTTGTAGTGACCGTAAAATTGAAAAGATACACCTTCTTGTTTTATACTTTCCGGTCTCGCACTATGTGAGCAGTTGGAGACCTGTTACGAGGACTATGCACATTATTACATTCTTGTTAACCGATCCCGGTATTGTCGGCATAGGTGAAGGAATTCCATATGAGTCAAACATAGTAGAGGACTATATTAAGACTATATCTTTAGCCAAAGCAATCAAAGGGTTAACCCTTGATGACGCATTAAATAAGCTAAGATCATTTGAGTGCATGGAGTTTGAAAGAAACGAATTTATTAATTATGGAGCATACTTAGCACTCGAGTCGGCATTGCTAAGTGCCCTTTACAACTGTAATAAAGTAAAACATGAAGCCGAATCATTAGGAGGCATTTACAGAACAGAGATACCTATAGCTTACACTATTTTCTTAAATCACCCTAAGATCATGGCTCGTAAACTAGAAGAGGCCATTAAATCAGGCTATAAGCACATAAAGTTCAAGATACCATGTTATCTTGAAGAGCTTGAAAGAGTGCTGAGACTTCTTCATTCGGTGAAAAAGCAGCATGGAGATGAAGATGTTGTTTTGAGAGCTGATGCCAACGAGTGTTTTTCCACGCTTGAGAAGGCTGAAAAAGCACACTTGATCATGGAGAGGCATGGTATTAACATAGTTGAGCAACCTATGCCAAGAGACAGACTCAGAGATATCGCTGAGCTAAGGAAAAGATTTTACCCAGCTATAGAGATAATGCTTGATGAAAGCCTACGAAGACCCTTAGACATAGAATTATTTGCACACATGGAGGTTGCGGATATAGTTAACTTTCATCCGTCTAAACTGGGTTGTTTAACGGTTACTCGCGAAGCAATACTGCGAACGCAGAAGTTAGGTATGAAGGCTAATATCGGGTCGGCGTTGATGACTGAGATAGGGTTTTCTCATTATTTAAATTTAGCTGCCTCTATACCCCGTTTGGATTATCCATTAGAAGAACCTGGGCTCTACAACTTATATGGTTATAGTATTACACGGGAACCAATAGAGATAATTAATGGAGGTGTTATTCTACATAGTATTGATCTCTCTCATCTAGATTTCAGCATGATGAAGAAGTTTTCCGTGAATTCTTTATATAGAGAACGCTTATTAACGTTGGTGAGCAAGGTATACAGGGGTTTAATTAAAGTTAAAAATGTTAGCACTATATAGATCATTGTGGGGTGTACCTCTTTGAGGCAATTAGTATTAGAAAATGGTCATGTAGTTGTCAAAGAACTACCTGGCCCCACTCCTGATATCTATGAAGTTGTTGTTGCTAATGCATATTCCGCTGTTAGCATTGGTACTGAGCGCTCTATGTTAATGAGTGCTAGAAAGGGATGGCTTTCAAAAATACTTGATATGCTTAAGGATGAGGGGATGCGCAGTAGGGCCTTTGAAATTCTGAAGAGGAAGGGTTTAATAGGTGCGTATAGAACTTGGAAGCAGTTCTCTCAGAGTATTGGTGGCGGTGTCTATCTTGGCTACTCCTCCGCTGGATACGTGATTTCTGTTGGCAAGGGGGTTCACGAATTTGATGTTGGTGACAGGGTTGCATGTGCAGGTGCTGGTTACGCTTTTCACGCCGAGCTTGTGGCAGTGCCTGTGAATCTTGTTGTTAAAGTTCCAGATGGCGTTGATTTATTGGAAGCATCATTTGCAGCAATTGGTAGTATAGCGCTACATGCTCTTAGACTTTCACAGGTTCAACCAGGTGAGAGTGTAGCTATTATTGGGACAGGGCTCATAGGGTTAATAGCTGTTCAGCTCGCTAAAAATGTTTTTAATGCTAAGACTATAGCGATAGACATTGATAGTGAGAAAATAGAGTTAGCAAAAAAGCTCGGTGCGGATAAGGGCATAG
>Ga0326760_1000830_pt1 | contig 14735 bp, 12 predicted proteins | sample GCREP_S_FD_207668 | JGI IMG/M metagenome (GOLD analysis project Ga0326760, IMG submission 207668) | Hot spring sediment microbial communities from Geyser Creek Basin, Yellowstone National Park, WY, United States - GCR.EP_S | ecosystem: Environmental > Aquatic > Thermal springs > Near-boiling... | reverse complement strand
GCCCCGGAGGTTCTTAACCACAGCCGCGTACCTAGCGAACAACCCGCACCACCCAGCGTGAGCTCCGTACGTTGGGGGTATTCAAGCCCTTACGCAAATGCACCCCGCGGAGGGGGCTCCGCAGATCACCTAGGCGCCCTACGCGGGAGCGTAGGAGACCCCTAGGGATCTCCCCGGCGTTGACCGGGGTAGCCGCACCCCACGGTACTTAGGTTGAGCGTGAGCGATGGAGCGGGTGGGGCTGGGCATGGCCTCCTACTGGAGCAACCGGGTAGCGTAGCCGGGTGGGACAACTAGGTGTAGTCCGGTGGTGTAGAGGGTAAAAGACCGTATGGAGGTAGCCCACATACCTAGGTGTAGGTTGGATGCGCGGGTTAGATCCAGCCCCTAACCTTCATCGCCTTGTAGACTCTCTCTACAGCTAGTACGAAGGCTGCGTCCCTCATGGTCACCGGGCCCTTCTCAGACCTCAGGGACTCGTACTTAGCTATCAGCCTCCTCACGTTGTTCTCTATGATGGACCTCAGCCTACTTAGGGTCTCCTCCTCACTCCACCAGTACCACTGTAGGTTCTCAACCCACTCTAGGTACGACATTATGACGCCGCCCGCGTTGGCCGCTATGTCCGGGACTATAACGGTGCCCCTCTCGTACAGCACCTTCTCAGCCTCCGGGGTTGTGGGGCCGTTAGCCCCCTCGGATATCACCTTAGCCTTAACCTTGTGGACGTTGTCGGCCCTTATGACGTTCTCGATCGCCGACGGCATAAGTACCTCGCAGTCCACGTAGAGCGATGCATCCGGGTCGGGTATCTTCTCACCCCTCGGGTAGTTCACGACCTTACCGGTACTCTCCTTAACCTTCATGGCCAGCTCTACGTCTACCCCGTTAGGGTCGTAGACAGTCCCCGAGGTGTCGCTGATAGCCACCACCTTAGCCCCGAACTTAGCCGAGTAGTAGGCTGCGTACTGACCTACGTTACCGAAGCCGTGGACGGCCACCCTAAGACCCTCGAAGGTACCTAGGTACCTCTCGGCAGCTACCTTAGCGGCTACGGCCGTTCCGAACCCTGTTGAGTATATCCTCACGGGGTTACCCCATAGCTCCGGCGGCTTAGCTGTGAAGACTCCGGGGACGTTGCGGCCCTTGAGCTTGCTGTACTCATCGACCATCCAGGCCATCATCTGCGGGTTGGTACCTACGTCAGGTGCCGGTATGTCCTCCAGGTCCCCTATTAGCGGGGCTATGGCCCTAGCGTACCCCCTACACAGCCTCTCGAGCTCACCGGGTAATAGCTTCTTCGGGTCCACCCTAACAGCCCCCTTACCACCTCCGTAGGGGAGGCCGTTGAGGGAGTTCTTGAGTGTCATGCCGAGGGCTAGCGCGATGTCAGTCTCCAGGTCCACCTCGGGGTGGAACCTTATACCTCCCTTGTACGGACCTAGGGCGCTATTGTGCTGGACCCTGTAGCCCTCGAAAACTACTAACTTACCGCTATCCATCCTCACCGGGATGCTGACCATGAGAACTCTCTCAGGTTTACTGAGTATGGTGTAGACCTCCTCCGGGAACCCACCTAGGTCGACAGACCTCCTGAGAACCTGGAGCATCCACTGAAGGTAACTAACCTTACTACTCATAGTACCTACCTCAAGCTGGGTACTCAGCTGAGTTTAAAAGTAGGTATAGTAGCGGCCACCCCAGTTTTAAGTAGGCTTATACCTGCATTACTTAAGAGCTTGGTGTACCTGGGTCTAGGGGTGCTGGAGTTTAAGTACGAGTTAGCTATGAGGGTTAAGAACATAGCTAGGACTGGGTGGATGATGCGTGGTGTACCACCATCGGAGTCTGAGACCGTTGCTGAGCACTCATATGAGGTAGCTGTACTAGCCCTAGTCCTAGGTGGTAGACTTAGGAGCTCCGGCTTCCAGGTCGATGTAGAGAAGGTGCTGAAGCTAGCCCTACTACACGATATAGTTGAGAGCATTACCGGGGATATCGTAAAGGCCGTTAAGGAGAGGATACCCAACCCCAGGGCTATCGAGGTGGAGGCCCTCAAGGAGCTGGGTATGGAGGAGTACGCGCAGCTCCTCGAGGAGCTTGAGGTGGGTGGCAGTGCTGAGGCCTACCTAGTGGAGGTATGCGATAACCTAGCTACACTACTCCAGGCTATTAGGTACGTAAACAGGGGCTACACCCAGGTCCTAGAGCTAGCTGAGTCCGTTAGGAGGAGGCTCGAGAAGCTACTGACCTCAGGCCCCCTACCCAGAGAGGCCCTGAACCTACTGAGGGAGACTGTATCGAACCTACTGATCTCCGGTGAGGCCTAGCTGAAGGTAAAGGCTTTTTAGCCCCCCTGAGGTGTTAGTCTAGGTGATGAGCTCAGCGTTGGTGAGCTGTGATCTAACCTGTCTCAGCTGATAGGGTGTGCTTAACTATGAACCTAACTACCTCCGCGTAGACGGAGGTCCTGTTGCGTACCTTAGCAACCCCGTGACCCTCATCGCCTATCTCTACGTACACCACCTCCTTACCCAGCTCCCTCATCCTCCTCACAAGCTGCTCAGCCTCGCTTACGGGGACCCTGGGGTCGTTCCTCCCGTGTACGACCATGAGGGGTACGCGTATCCTATCTAGGTAGGTTATGGGGCTGAGGGCCATCATTACGTCGTACATCGTATCCGGGTCTCCGTACTCGTAGATCCTGTACTTCCTACGCCACGGCCCTGTATTCCTTATGAAGGTCACTAGGTTGACTATACCCACCCTCTCAACACCGCAGCTCCAGTAGTCCGGGAAGAGTGCTAGGCTCATCAGCGTCGCGTAGCCGCCGTAGGAGGCCCCGGTAATCGCTACCCTACCCCTAACTAGTAGGTCCCTCTCCTCAGCCCACACCACCAGCGCCCCTATATCCCTTAGGGAGTCCATCCTCCTCTCTCTATCGTCTAGGTGTACGAAGGTCTTACCGTAGCCCGTCGAGCCCCTGAAGTTAGGTAGTAGGACTAGGAACCCCAGTCTGACGAAGATCTGAGCCAGCATGTCGAAGCTGGGTCTAGCCTGACTCTCAGGTCCTCCGTGCACTATGACCACCGCTGGGTACGGGGGCTTCCCGGTCCTAGGTCTGTAGATGAGGGCCGGGATCCTCATACCGTCCCAGCTCTCGTACCATACGTGCTCAGGTACTACCATCTCCTCCATCCTAAGCCCGAACTTAGGTGAGCTGGTCACAGCCCTCGGCGCTGAGCCGGGGTTCGCTAGGAACACCTCCTGACCTACCCTAGGGCCTGAGACTGAGTACGCTATACCGGCAGCCCCCCAGGATACGTCCGCTGCCACCCCCTGCGGAGCGTCTACTAGTACGACCTCGCTGAAGTCTACGGTAGATACGTAGAGCCTTGAGAACCCCTCGTAGTTCTCCACGAACGCTACGTACATCCCACCCGGGGATACGTCCAGAGCCTCGACATCCCTGGGGGACCTGTAGACGTACTTCCAGTCGCCCCTACCCAGGTCGTAGACGGCTATGTTGGTGAACTCCTGGTCTGCGTTAGTTAGGAAGAGGAACCTAGATGAGTCTAGGGGGACCGGGCTCCGGTTATCGGCCTCACCCTCGTGCTTGGTTAGGTTCCTAACCTCCCCGCTAACTACGTCAACTAGGTAGATGTCCCTATCTAGGTTAGTGTTCGAGTGGACCACTAGTACATACCTCTCGGAGATCCAGGTACTTACGCTGTTCATACCCTCGAGAACGGCTACGGGACCTCTAACCCCCTTACCGTGTACGTAGAGGTATAGGTCGAAGTCCACCCCGTTCCTGATGTTGGATGTAAACGCGTGTACCAGACCGTCACTACTCCAAGCCCCTACGTTGTTTATACTGGTACGCCCATCCCCCTGGATACTGCCTAGGGTTCCTCTACGCATGTCGTATACCTCGAGCCTCCAGCGCTCGTTACCATCTACATCGCTAGCCAGGGCCACCAAGCTCGAGGAGCTTACCTCAAGCCCCCCAACCCTATCGTCGAGTGGGAGGAGTGGGTCTACGCTACCGTCTCTCCAGATCCACGGTGAGTCTACACCGGTAACGTCCGATAGGAAGAGCACAGCCTGCTCGCTCTTCATAGCCCTGGGGTACTTAGCTAACCTAATACTGAGGTACCTCCTAACCTCAAGCCACAGCGGGTCGTACTCCTCCCTTACATACATCGAATACCCCGAGTAGCTACTGAGGCTAGGTAAAAATATAACTAACCCAATGTCGGAGATCGGTAACTAGCTAAGGGCGGGAGTAGTTGGACTGTACCAGCCCTTCCGAAGTTCGTTATAGACGACCTGCACAGGGCTTAAACACTGTTTAAGAAGAGGGTAATATATTGCATAGCGCATGACATCACCAAGAACCTTCTACGAAAATCTTTCACCCTGATGTAATACGGTATTGCATACCCCTACATATTACGTCAGTAAAGATAGTCTTAGGGTTCCTACTATATGTTTAGTTGGAGGCGCCAGCCTCTACAGAGGTAGTAGAAGCGTACGCTCATACTACTGGACGCACAACGGCTGGGAGGTAACCCCTCCTCAGTCGGAGTGCGTCTGGTAGTATGTGTGTATGCCTCTACTACCTCTGTAGAGGGCGAGACCTCAACTTCTCCAGTAGTCTCCTACCATTACCTAAGTAGCTAGCCTTTCTTATCTCGTATACTATCTGTGAGTCTAGTTCCACCGCTAGAGAGCCTACTGGTGGCGGTACTTCGAGTAGGAACGGGTAATACCTAGCTGGTAGGGCTACGTAGACGTAGTCCGACATACCCACCCTACTGAGTACCTGCTCTAGTAGCTTCCTCTTAGGTCTGGACTTGACCTCAACTACGTAAACCACCGTCCTACTACCCTGTCTATCGAGGGCTACTAGGTCTAGCTCAACACCGTCTACTAGTAGATTCGTGTATACCTCCATACCTACCTCCTCGAGAACCCTCCTAACTACACCTAGGATAGCCCTCTCCTCTAACTCAGCCCCCAATAGCTCGGGAAGTCGTAACCTATGTGAACGCTACCTAGGATACCCTATAGTGGTACGAGAGCCACCCGTAGATAGGGTATTACCTTAATTGAGGTCTGTCAACGTAGAGTATATAAGCTCCGTAGAGATCGTGAACTCGGTCCCACGCCGTGGCATTGTACGACACTAGGTGTAGGGACGTTGCCAGGGTCCTAGCATCAGGACCTAGGAGTAGGAGGGATATAGGTGTAGAGCTGAACAAACTCTACCCAGGTCTAAGACCTAGAGGTTCCTGGGTCCGCCACGTCCTCCTCAAGTGGAACCCACTCGTAGTTAACCTAGGTGGCGATAACTGGGGGTTAAGCCCCCTAGGGCAGGCCCTAGTTAAGCTCCCTGGAGAGCTTGGTAAGCCCCTAACAGAGGAGGAGAGGGTTTTCCTAGCGGGTCTACTACTCCTAGACGAGAGGCAGAGGAGGGTTGTTGCAGAACTCCTACTAACCGGTAGGTCGACTGAGAGGAATACCTGGTTAGTAAGACAGTCAGCTAGGGTCTTAACCGAGCTAAACCTCCTAGGGGGGGTAGTGAGAGGAGCGGAGACTCAGCTGTAGTCAACTACTTTTTAGTCCAGGTCTATAGCTTCACCCCTACCTCACCAGCAGGCTCTTCCCACTCTAGGGGGAGTAAACCCTTTAGGGTAAGCAATGAAGAAGGACACTCTCTAAGTAGAGTAGAAGTAAAGTGAAAAAGCTCTTCTCTATATATAGAAGTAGGTGTTTACCTCCCACGTCGTAGGAGCAGTACTAGCACCACTGCAACTACCACTATTACTAGGGAGACGGCGGCTATGATTGGTGTGTAATCGGTGGGAGCCGGTACTGTTACTGTGACTGGGGTTGGTGTTACCGGTACGGTTACTGTAGCAACTGGCGGTGGGGTCGGTGTTGGGGTTGGTGTGGGTGTCGGTGTAGGCGTGGGTGTTGGGGTGGGGGTTGGTGTCGGTCTAACAGGTGCTGGGCATACCTCAGCCCTTAGCTGTACCCTCAGTACCGTAATCCTGTTGAAGACGCTTCCAGTTGCCTCGAAGAACCAGTTCTCGAACCTATCCCTCCTGTAGGGGTTGGGGGATGATCTGTAGTAGAGGTTTATAACTGGGGAGTCTAGGGCTATCTTCTCCTGGATTACCCAGGCCAGCTCCCTACGCTTCTCCATGTCGAAGGTAGCTAGGAGTTCCTTGATTAGCTTATCTACCTCGGGGTTGGAGTACCTAGCCCAGTTACCAGCGCCCTCGGGCCTGCTGTGGAACCTGAAGTGGAGCCACCCTATATCCGGGGACCAGCCGCTACCCAGTAGCCACGACATCACCTTAGCCTCCCTTATCATAGGCCACAGGGTCGCCCACTCGTAGTAGTATACCACGGCCTTGATACCGCCACCAGGTATCTTAGCCAGGTTCTCCTTGATTATCTCGGCCGCCCTAGCCCTAATCGGGTCGTATCCCGGTGTTGGTGAGTATATCTCGATTACTACGGGCTCCCCTCTAGGTCCGTCCCTCCACCCATCGCCATCCTTATCGGTGAACCCTATCTCGTCGAGTATCTGGGCGGCCTTCCTAGGGTCGTAGTAGACCAGCTTCTCGACGTTCGGGTTGTACCACGGTGCGCAGGAGCCGAATGGTGCTACAACACCCGGACTACCGACCATACCGTAGCCGAGCATTACGTCCCTAACTATTGTTTCCTTATCGACCGCGTAGTGTAGTGCTAGCCTGAACTTGGATATGTTGAGAGGCCACACCAGGTTGTTGAGACCCCAGTGGTAGAAGAACTCCGAGGTGTAGACGTGTATACCTATATTCGGGTTGGCGAGTAGCGTCGGTACTACAGCTGGCTCAACACCCCAAGTGTAGGCGTCTAGGTCCCCCCTCTGGATACCCAGTATGACGACGCTGACATCGGTAATCGGTATTAGCAGTATCTCGTCTACGCACGGCCTACCGAGCCAGTAGTCCTTGTTCACCCTGAACTTGATGTACTGCCCGGGGACCCTCTCAACGAATATGAAGGGCCCCGAGCCTACGAGCTCCTCGGGCTTGGGTGAGTACTTAGCTAGCTCGTCGCCCATCGACCTGAGTAGGGGCTCCCATATGTGCTTAGGCATTATCCTGACGACCGTTAGGGAGTTCAGTACGAACTGGGAGTCCAGCTGCTTGAAGTATATCCTAACCGTGTACCTATCTACCGCCTCGGCCCTGTCCACGCTGGTGAAGTACCCGTGGTAGTAGGTCCAGGACTTGTTCGCTAGTACGTTTATCGTGAATGCTACGTCCTCGGCCGTTAGCTCCCTACCGTCGTGGAACCTGATACCACTCCTGATACCCATGGTCAGGACCCTGTAGTCTGGGCTGTACTCCAGGTAGGTGGCGACCTCCCACGTCGCTGTACCGTTGATTATCCTGAGTGGTCTGTCGTAGATTAGGTCCAGCGTCATTAGGTCCCAGGATGCACCGGCGACCCACCAGTTGAGGGTGGTTACATCACTCGGTAGGGCTACCCTGAGGGTACCCCCGTAGCACTTACACGGGGTTAGCCACCTATCGTAGGTTTCAGCGGTGATCCTCAGGGCGGAGGCTACCGGCTGGTGGTACGGTACGACGTTGACTACTAGTAGTGCGGCTAGTATAGTGCATGCTAGTAGTGTAGTGACGGAACGCATAGATATACCCCACACCACAGCTACACTAACTGAGTATATAAGCGTTTTGAGTACGTAGAACAGCTCCAGAAAGGGGGAGGGCTACCGAAGACCTTAGCTAAGGGTGTGGGGGTGGTCGGGTACCTACAGCTCCCCAGCCCATACCTAAGCTGGGTCTGCCTACTACGCTACCTTTAGAGATCGCAGAGCTGGACCTATAGCCCTAGCTCCGCTGCTACGCCCTTGAGGGCCTCAAGCCCTATCTGGAGGAACTCCTCCAGCTTGATGCCCAGCTTCTCAACCTCCCTAATTCTCTCTCTGTCCACCCCCCTGGCGAAGTCCTTGGCCTTGAACTTCCTCAGTAGGGTGTCCACCCTAACCTCAGTAAGTCTCTTACTCGGCATTACCAGGGCTGTAGCTACTATAAGCCCGGAGAGGTGGTCCGAGGCCCTCAGCGCGTGGGTAAGCCTAACCGATGCCTCGGAGGATGGTTTAAAGCCGTTGTGCTCGTTGTGGGCTGCTATAGCCTCTAGAGCGTACTGCGGGAGAACCCCGCGCAGGATCTCCAGAGCGCCTAGACCGTGCCTACTCATATCCCTACCGACGTAGTCGTAGTCAACGTCGTGGAGTAGCCCCACGAGCTCCCAGAGCTCGGGGTCCTCCCCCAACCTCGTAGCTAGAGCCCTCATAACGGCCCCAACAGCTATGCAGTGCTTAACCATCCTCTCATCCCTAAGGTACCTGGTTAGAATGCCCAGAGCCTCCTCCCTGGAGACCACACTCACACCCGAGGGAGTTGGGGGCGCTGAAAAATAAGCTAGCTAACCAAGGTATCCAGGAAGCTACGCAGGTCTAGGTGATGAGTTTCGCCCCGGCGAACCGTGAGCTAATGGGTCCTCCACTGATTCACCCGCCTCTACGTAAGGAACTTAGACCTCCTACAGATACTCGTGATGATCTACAGTCCCCCCATTTTACAGTAGAAGGTTATTCCAGGTAGCCAAGCCCATCATCCACCTAGACCGAACCCCGTTACATCCGCTACGGCTTCGCTAAGCCTAGACACGACCTCTTCGACATCTGTATGAGCTGCGAACCCCCTGTGAATGGAGTCTACGTAGATGACCTCGAACCCCCTCCTCCTAAGTACTTCAGCTGCCTGCTTAAGCCACGACGTCTTTCCACAGCCCTCAGGTCCGAAGACTACTACAGGATACCATGCACTCTTCTCACTCCACTCGAGAGCATGCTCAATAGCTCTACCCCTATCAGTAAACTCTATCTCTAAGCGGGAGCGGAGGAAAGCTTTACTCTCTCAATAAGCATCACCAACCACCTTACTACTCTAACAGTTTTGCACTCAGTGACTAACATAGTTGCGGTTCATTTACCTCAACCCCCTCAATACCTTTACACATACCCCCTAAAGACCTAATTCCTTCCAAGGGCTTCCAGATCGCGGTAAACACGTAATCCCTGCCCTCAGTGTGAGATCGGTATTAAATGGTAGATAAGCTCCCTAGAGTGGGTTGGGGGGTATCATAGGGAGCCTGGGCTGGATACCGCTGTCTCCGACGTAAGTACGTACTCGGTCTACAGGGAGCGCCCCGGTAGGTTCTCCGAGGTTTTAAGCTCCGTCTCCGATATACACAGGAGGCTGTTATGCTAACTGAGGGCGTGAGCACACCCATAGGTGGGGGTAGCCACCCCCGCTCACCACTGCCCAGGCTCCACCTCTACGAGTTCTCGGTGGGTAGTACTAGGAACAGTATGTTCGGTGCCCTAAGTCAGGTCCTAGCTACCCGCATAGGGATCCTGGTGGTGAGGGTTAGCGAGGAGCTGTACCTCACCCTGGCCTCCGTAGACCTAGGTAGCTTCGATAAGCACAGGTTTAGGGAGGTCTACGGGGCCTTTAAGCACAACCTACTGGGGGTACACGTGGATAGGGGGAGGGGTTCCGTAGCTGTAGTAGCTGCTAAGTATAGGTGCCCCTTCTACGAGATCGTAGAGTCCTCTGGGGCTATACTAATACCTATGTACACCTACGATAGGGGTGTTAGGAGGTTCTTCGTAGCAGGTCCTCCGGATATGGCTGAGAGGCTGTTCGATAACCTGAGGGAGGTCTACAGATCCGTCAGCGTACGTAGGGCTAGGTGGAGTGAGGTGTTCGAGGAGTACAGGAGGCAGGCCCTACTGAGCGTTCTATCAACCCTAACCGATAGGCAGAGGGCCATACTCGAGGTAGCCTACAGGAAGGGGTTCTTCGACGACGTTAGGAGGGTCGGGCTGGAGGAGTTCTCGGAGGTTGTAAGAGGTAGTAAGTCCTCCGTAAGCGTAACCATTAGGAGGGCCTTGAGGAAGATCCTGGCCGAGCTCTACTCAGCTGTATAGACCCCTCTAACCAGCCCTACGAACTCCTTGAACAGCCTACTGTAGATGTCCGCAGCCCTAGGGTCCGGCTCCACAGCCTCAGCTAGGCTAGTTAGGCTATCGATAACCCGGCGGACCTCCCCCTCCGGGGTACCCAGGGCTCTGAGGGCTAGTAGGGAGTTACCTACGTGGACGGCGTCGGGTACTCTGGGGTACAGTACCCGGGTCTTCAGTAGGTTCGATAGTACGTACCTAACGAAGTAGTACTGGGATAGCTTACCGCCGACCCTAACCTCCCCGTATCTAACCCCGCACTCACCCATCGCTTCAGCTATTAGGGCTAGGAGCATCAGTACCCCCTCGACAACGCCCCTAACTACGTCCACCCTATCTACATCCATTGTGAGGCCGGCTACGGTCATCCTCCTAGTGCTCGATAGGGAGGGTAGCCTCTCCGGGAATACCAGGGGTACGGAGATAACCCGCGGTTCGGTGGGTACGCGCCTAGATAGCTCGGAGAAGACCTCCTCGTAGGTCCTACCGTCGGCTGATCCGTAGAGTAACCTCAGTACGTAGTCCACGGCTACGGCCCCGTTGTTTACCGCACCACCGCTTAGCCAGGTACCTCTTAGGAGGTAGTAGGTCTGGAACCGCATTAGGGGTGACGGGTCTACTACCGGGGACCTCGAGGTAGTCCTAACCATAGCGCTGGTCCCCAGGTTTACTATAGCTATATCACCCCTCCCACCGGTTAACCCATACACCATCGACCCCCCGTCGTAGACCCCCAGGACTAGTGGAACACCCTCCAGACCTACCTCGGAGGCTACCCTCCCCCGGAGGGTGGTTACGGTATCACCCTCAGCTAGCCTAGGTAGGGAGGACTCGTCGACCCCGGCTAACTCGAGGGCTAGGTCGTCCCACCTAAGGCTGTGGATATTTAGGAGCTGGTAGGTACCTGAGGCTGTCGATAGGTCTGTGACGACCTCCCCAGCTAGTACTGAGAGTAGGTAGGACTTAGCATCTAGGAAAGCCCTAGCGCTCTCGAAGGTACTGCGCCTCCTCTGTCTAAGCCACAGAAGCCTAGGTAGTGTGTAGATGTGTAGGGGTGGGCAGCCAGTCCTACGGTAGAGGTCCTGGGCGTACGGCTTGAGCTGGTGCAGTACCTCGGTAGCCCTCTCATCCTGCCAGGTGAGTATACCTGTTAGGGGTCTGAGCTCCCTGTCTACAGCTACGAAGCCGAAGAGGTAGGTGGATAGGGATACCGAGTCGGGTCTGAACCTGGAGTAGTGCTTGAGTAGCTTCACTACGGAGTCTACAACCTCCCTAGGGTCGTGCTCGTAGGCTAGGGGCTCAGGACTCCTCACCTCGATCGGGATGTTCGTGTAGTCTACTACTCTAATCCCCTCGTCGACCTCGACCAGCGCTGCCTTTATGAAGCTGGTACCGGCATCTACGGATAGTACCCTCAACTACCTCCCCTAGGTCCCCACACTGTAGCTATTAACACCTCTGTGTAACATGTTCTACGGTGGACTTAATACATCTACCCCAAACCCTAACCTGTGGTCGTGTATGTTGAGGGGTGTAGTTACAGCACTAATAACCCCGTTTACAGATAGCGGTAGTCTGTGTAGGGACTGCCTAGAGCAGCTCGTAGACCTACAGCTCAGGGCAGGGGTATCGTCCCTGTTCATCTCAGGTACCTACGGTGAGGGGGTTATCACTAGTACTAGGACTAGGGAGGAGCTACTCAAGGTAGCTATAGACCTAGCCCCGGGTAGACTGACTATACTACCACACGTAGGTGGGGCTGACCTAGAGGTAGTCCTACACCTAGCTAGGCTAGCTAAGGACCTGGGCTACAGGGCTGTAAGTGTTGTAGGCCCCCTATACCACGTACCGACTAGGCTGGGACTCGTAGGGTACTTCAGCTACGTAGCTAGGGCCGGTGTAGACATCGTTATATACAACAACAGGAACAGGCAGGGCTACAACATCTCCCCAGATGACTTCGAGTACATAGTTAGGGAGGTCCCTAGCGTAGTGGGTATAAAGGATACTAGCTACGACACCGACCAGCTACTCGAGTACGTTAAGAGGTTCGGGGGTAGGTACCTCATAGCTGGAGCCGGGGATAACCTACTCTACTACACGTTCGCTATAGGTGCCCCAGCCCACATATGCGGTATATCGAACCTACTACCCGAGCTAGCCGTAGAGCTCTACAGAGCGGTATCCGAGGGTAACCATGCGAGGGCCTTGGAGATCCAGTACAGGATCAACGGGCTTAGGAAGGCGCTTAGGAAGTTCGGCGTGGAGACCCAGGAGGTTCTGAGGGCTGCCCTGAGGTTCCGCGGGGTTAACGCGGGCTACCCACCCGTCCAGCTGAGCTTAGAGCTCACAGAGCAGCAGCTAGCTGAGCTTAGGAGGGTTGTTGAGGAGTACCTAAGGGCGTAGCCGATGGGTAGGCCCAGGATCGCTGTAGTTAACTCGAAGTCCTTCGGGGTCTACACGGACGCTCTGGAGAGGTTAGGTAGGGTAGGTGAGGTCGTTAGGCTGGAGGTCCCGAAGGATATAGGTGGTGCTGAGCTAGCGTCCAGGCTACAGGGGTTCCACTTCATCGTAGCTAGCGTAACACCGCGCTACAGCCGCGAGTTCTTCGAGTACAACGACTCCGTAGTTATGATCGTTAGGCACGGCATAGGCTACGATAACATAGACGTAGCCGCCGCCGAGGAGTTCGGGGTGGTGGTCTCAAGGGTCCCCGGCTGGAGGGAGAGGGAGGCTGTAGCCGAGCACACCGTAGCCCTAGTACTCGACGCCCTAAGGCACGTAACCCGGTCCTACAGCTACGTAAGGGCGGGTAGGTGGGGTGAGAGGGCTAGGTTCATCAGTAGGGAGCTACCCAACCTCACGATCGGGGTGGTGGGCTTCGGGAACATAGGGTCTAGGGTTGCTGAGATATTCAGGAGGGGCTTCGGGTCTAGGGTAGTGGTCTACGACCCCTACGTACCCCCGGAGAGGGTTAGGGAGCTGGGGTGCGAACCCGTTAGTAGGTTGGAGGAGCTACTCACCCAGGTGGATGTAATAACACTGCACGCAGCCCTAACCCCCGAGAACTACCACATGATAGGTAGGAGGGAGTTCGAGCTCATGAAGGACGGCGTTGTAATAGTTAACACAGCACGCGGTGAGCTAATAGATGGGGACGCCCTCCTCGAGTACCTACAGAGGGGTAAGGTAGGTGCCGTAGCCCTGGACGTAGTCGAGGGGGAGCCTATAGGGCCCGACCACCCGCTACTCAGGTTCGAGAACGTCATCATCACACCGCACATAGCTGCCTACACCTACGAGGCGCTGAGGGGTATGGACGAGGCTGTAGTCGAGGCTATACTGAACTACCTAAGCGGGAAGCCCATAGACGGTGTGGTTGTCCTACCTAAGAACCCGCGTAGGCTTAAGCTATAGCCTGGGTAGGCCCCCCAGTAGCTTAAGTCTAAGCGTTAGTAGAGCTACAGCCGTTTTAGCATCCGCTACACCTCCTAGCACGTACTCCAGCGCCTTCTCTAGGTCCAGCCTAACGACCTCTATCAGCTCACCCGGTTCGGGGCTACTACCCACGTACTCCAGGTCTGTCGCTAGGTAGATGTGTAGTACCTCGTCGCTGTAGCCCGGGGACATATAGAGTGAGGTCAGTCTCTCGAGTCTACGCGGCCTGTAGCCCACCTCCTCGATAAGCTCCCTAGTAGCCGCCTCCTCCAGGCTCTCACCGGGCTCCACCCTACCAGCCGGGATCTCCAGGACCCACCCCCCTACGGGGGCCCTGAACTGCCTGATTAGGATTACCTCCCTACCTAGGAGAGGTACTACGGCCACGGACTGCCCGAACCTCACCACGTCCCTCAGGAACCTCCTACCACCGTAGGAGTAGACCCTCTGAACCAGCTCGACCCTCCTACCTCTACAGAGCAGCCTCTCCTCTACAACCTCGACCAGCCCGACCACCGGGGGATCCCGATACCTACAGTTATTATACAGCTAGCTTAGCCGATTAAGCTAGCTGTATAATAACTTAGGTTGCGTAAGGTTTTATTTCCTCCTGGAGCTAACGCCTAGCGGCGGTAGAGCTGAAGGCTATAGAGGTCGATAGGCTTGTCAAGGTATACCCAGGTGGTGTGAGGGCTTTAGACGGGGTCTCGCTAGCTGTTGAGGAGGGGTCCTCCCACGCACTTCTAGGTCCTAACGGAGCCGGTAAGACGACCCTCATACGTATACTTACTACCCAGCTCAGACCCACCTCCGGTACGGCTAGGGTGATGGGGTTCGACGTAGTCTCCCAGGCCTCTAGGGTTAGGGAGCTGGTGGGCTACGTACCCCAGGAGATGAGTCTGTGGACGGACCTGACGGGTTACGAGAACATGCTGGTCTACTCCAAGATATACGGGGTCCCCTCGAGCCGTAGGAGGGGGGTTATAGAGGAGCTACTGGACTTCATGGAGCTTAGGGAGGCTGCACACCGGCTCGTCAGGACCTACTCGGGAGGTATGATCCGGAGACTCGAGATAGCGATAGCCCTGATGTCGAGGCCTGGGATACTGATCCTAGACGAACCCACCATAGGTCTGGACCCGAGGGCTAGGTCCCTGGTCTGGGACAGGCTCCTGAG
>Ga0326760_1000825_pt1 | contig 14814 bp, 12 predicted proteins | sample GCREP_S_FD_207668 | JGI IMG/M metagenome (GOLD analysis project Ga0326760, IMG submission 207668) | Hot spring sediment microbial communities from Geyser Creek Basin, Yellowstone National Park, WY, United States - GCR.EP_S | ecosystem: Environmental > Aquatic > Thermal springs > Near-boiling... | reverse complement strand
TTTCACAATGACAAGAACATTACTCTCATAAATCTCAGACCTTTCATCAAGAGCCAACAAAGCTGTAAAGACGTCGCCTAGTCTCTCCGAGAGCCTCAGATAAAATTTAGATATTGCCACACCCCACGTATCATTAATATAGATACGAAGCCTCTGAGCCCTTAAAGAGTTGCTTAACAAAGCAAGACCCAAAAATCCTCCCATAAACATTATATTAATCAGATAAATTAAAATACACACTCACTTTCAATTCTATAAGAGATCTTCTTGTCGAGACTGTGTCATCTTTCACGCTATCGTTCGCCAGCTTTCAATTCTATAAAAGATCTTCTCTGCAGTTGTGTCTCCAAAAATTGTTTCAGCTCCCACAGTAGCTTTCAATTCTATAAAAGATCTTCACAGTGAAGTTTTTGTTGCAGATGTGGAGAAGGCGGATAAAGAGCTTTCAATTCTATAAAAGATCTTCATGGTGAAGATTGATAGAGGTCTGGAGCTGTTGGAGATCACTTTCAATTCTATAAAAGATCTTCTCCATAGGAATGTTGATGTTGATATCTATTGGAATATCAATCTTTCAATTCTATAAAAGATCTTCGAAGCTCAGGAGTAGGCTTTGGAGGAGGAGGCTGAGGTTGCTTTCAATTCTATAAAAGATCTTCTTCCTCATCTCAATCCCTCCATCCGCCCGACCCTCATGAGCTTTCAATTCTATAAAAGATCTTCATGTTTTGAAGAAAGGATCCTTCTCATTTGAAAACACACCTGCTTTCAATTCTATAAAAGATCTTCCAGGCTCTGAAATCTTGATCTCTGTCGCAGAAGTGATGATACACTTTCAATTCTATAAAAGATCTTCTTGATAACGCATACAACAAGCCTGCAAGTGCGACACCTCTTTCAATTCTATAAAAGATCTTCTTGAAGGAGCTATATCGAAAAGGAGAGCTTAAAGAAGAAGCTTTCAATTCTATAAAAGATCTTCTCGAGAATAACATTGCTGATGTTCTAAAGCAATTAGGTTTTACTTTCAATTCTATAAAAGATCTTCACAATATACAGCTGTAAGAAGGTGTTTGTGAGAGACCTGATTATTAGCTTTCAATTCTATAAAAGATCTTCTTGAACAGGCTCTTCTCTCTCTTGCGAAGAAAACTTTCGGTGGAGATATGAAACACTTTCAATTCTATAAAAGATCTTCCTTCCACTTTCTCAATAAGATTCTCAATAAATCAATGCGGTCTCTTTCAATTCTATAAAAGATCTTCGCGAAGCGGCTGAATGTCGAGAGTATGTTGACAAGGTCAGAGCTTTCAATTCTATAAAAGATCTTCATGACCCTTAAGACGAGACCTGTTTCTTTAAACATAGTCAGCTTTCAATTCTATAAAAGATCTTCATTTGGGGTTTCCTCTTTTTGGGGCTCTTTTTGTGTTTTATTCTTTCAATTCTATAAAAGATCTTCCTCTTCCAACTCTTGATGCTAAGAGAAGCGTCTTAGGTAGTGCTTTCAATTCTATAAAAGATCTTCACCAAGCTTGTCCTCAGAGACGTCTATCAAACCCATTATCTGCTTTCAATTCTATAAAAGATCTTCTCTTATAACTCTCTCAGGTCGTGGTAAACAATTACCATTCTTTCAATTCTATAAAAGATCTTCACGAGTTGATGCACATAGTATTGAAACACAGTCTGAGAAACTTTCAATTCTATAAAAGATCTTCTTCCTAGAAACGCTCCACCTATCACGCCTGCAATCAGAGGAATCTTTCAATTCTATAAAAGATCTTCTCAACATCAACAATCTCTTTTGTCTCATCCACAATAACATCTTTCAATTCTATAAAAGATCTTCTGTATTCATGAGCGGGAGTCTCCCATCCATCTATTATATCAACACTTTCAATTCTATAAAAGATCTTCGAAATACATCATAGGCTTCATGACAGAAGACCAGCTGAGGCCTTTCAATTCTATAAAAGATCTTCCTGTTGATGTTAATGTGAAGATTAAGAAGAATAGAAAATATACTTTCAATTCTATAAAAGATCTTCATAAGAAATTATCTAATAACCCAGACGATTGGAGTGACGACTTTCAATTCTATAAAAGATCTTCAGAAAAGAAACAGATGAAATACTTATAGAAGTTGACCTGCTACTTTCAATTCTATAAAAGATCTTCTGTAGCATTTGTGATGATATTATTAGTCGCGCTGGCGCTTCCTTTCAATTCTATAAAAGATCTTCTGATAGGACGCTCCTCAGAGGATCCTCCAAGATAGACATTGCTTTCAATTCTATAAAAGATCTTCCGATCCGTCATGTAGAATCTATCCTTATACTTTTTCTTTTTTAGATCTTATTCACCATATCGGTTCTCTTGTCATCGCCGAGAGTCATCTATAACAGATCAGCGGCTCAAATAATATTATCTTAAATTACTTATAAATATTATTGATCATGATCGCTGAGTTTTCATATCCGTAAAGCTTATTAACTTCAAAAATTTTTGATCTAGATCAACTATAGATCATTTGGGAGGATCTGATGAAAACATGAATCAGGATCATTCTCATCTAGAGATCATGATCTTTTGATCTAGGATCTTCTCGGATGATCTCGGGAGATCGCTGAGACAAAGATCATAAAAGATCCTAGATCAAAAGATCATGATCTCTAGATGAGAATGATCCTGATTCATGTTTTCATCAGATCCTCCCAAATGATCTATAGTTGATCTAGATCAAAAATTTTTGAAACTAATAAATTTTACGGATATAAATTTTCAGCGATCATGATCAATAAGAAAAATTTATAAATTATCTAACAAACTATTTATTGAGCCGCTGATCTGTTATAGATGATTCTCGGCGATGACAAGAGAACCGATATGGTTAAAAAAGGTCCTAAGAAAAAAGTTATAAGGGTAGATTCCACATGACAGATCGGAAGATCTATTATAGAATTGAAAGATAGACTACGGAATATTGATATATGTAAATGGTTTTCCAAGAAGATCTATTATAGAATTGAAAGGACAAAATACTTGTGATAAGAGGTGGAGGCACAACAGATATTTATGAAGATCTATTATAGAATTGAAAGTCAGCCTCAGCCTCACCATAATGTTTCGTGGCTAAAGGGAAGATCTATTATAGAATTGAAAGTCTATCTCTCCTATGTCAGCAACAACGTAGTTGAGTGGCGAAGATCTATTATAGAATTGAAAGTAGTCTCTGAGGCTTTTTCAGAACCATATCCGCTGTAAAGATGAAGATCTATTATAGAATTGAAAGCGATAGTGTTAGCGTTTAAGATAAACAATTATTATGTGAAGAAGATCTATTATAGAATTGAAAGATCGCGTCAGGCTCGTCAGCTGGCGACACGTCTATCTTCTCAAGAAGATCTATTATAGAATTGAAAGCGAACTCTTCTAGGAGCCTTGCCATCAACTGTATGCAACCCGAAGATCTATTATAGAATTGAAAGAAAAGACATAGTGAGAGGAAAAGCCATCGCTGTAATACCCAGGAAGATCTATTATAGAATTGAAAGTCTGGGTCTATTCCTGATGAAACGTGAGGTCTTGCCAACAAGAAGATCTATTATAGAATTGAAAGATGATTGTTTCTCCAGTCTTCATGTCAAATACTAAAAAGCTTTGAAGATCTATTATAGAATTGAAAGATATTAGGCTATCCAGTTGTGATAGGCAAGGTTCCTGTCGAGAAGATCTATTATAGAATTGAAAGACCTGAACAGCCTGAGCCGGAGTATAAATACAAGACGAGAAGATCTATTATAGAATTGAAAGAATAAACTAACTATTCTTTCTGTTATTTTTTTCTTCTCTAGAAGATCTATTATAGAATTGAAAGAGTCATGGTCTCTCTAGTCGCAAGAGCGAGAGCAAGATCCCGAAGATCTATTATAGAATTGAAAGGTATATCTATAGCTTATATCTGGACACCAGATCTCATCTTGAAGATCTATTATAGAATTGAAAGCACACTAATGACATTATCAACATCATCAATAAACAGATGAGAAGATCTATTATAGAATTGAAAGCAGCTGTGCACACACAGGGATACACAGACTTTGTAAATGAGAGAAGATCTATTATAGAAATGAAAGTATAGTTTTCTCTCTATCTCTCTCTATCTCATAGACTATGTGAAGATCTCTTATAGAATTGAAAGTAGAAGAAAGAGGAGGAGAAACAAAAGATCTTTCAACAAAGAAGATCTCTTATAGAATTGAAATAAATTATTGGATTATCTGGTTCAGCATGAATGATCTTTTGTAGTATCGGGTGACTTGGGGATAAAGTATAAATTTAGACATCTATAAGGGAAAAGTCCTTGTGAAATATAAAACAGAGGATCTCTTAATAGTCAACGTTGTCGTCTTTATACATAGTGTTAAGAAACAGATTCATATATAAAAAGATCCTTTTCTGCTTGTTTTTAATTTCATGGTTCTTCCCTCTCTATATATTTCAATGAGACCTTTTTTACTGAGAGAGACGACTCTTCTCCACACAGTTGATTTGGGCATGTTCATCTGTTTGCTCAGCTCTGGTAGAGAGATTGCTTCCAAAGATCTTTTTAAAATCTCAAGGTCTATATTATCTAATCTCTCTGGCAGTATCTCCCACGTTCTGAAGCTGACAATCGAGGATCCGTCCTCAGCCTCTACTTCGATTTCGGCATCCAAACCTGTTGAAATAATTGCGATTAAGGTTTCAATAACTAGTACTCTCATAGAGCCGCTTAAATTGGCATATATAGGTCTCTCCGGCCTAGAGATTATATAAGATCTTATCTTAGAGATGGCTAACGAAAAATCTTCAATAGGGATCTCAAGGATATGCATGTTAGCCTCTCCTAAAGCAGTTTTGAGAAACATGTCCAAAAGACTTATGGCCTTATCTGTTCTTGGATCTCTTCTTTTCTCAGGTATAAGAACTGTCACAAGATCCTCAGACCTTAGACCTCTTCTTAATAAAGCTCTTATAGCAAACTTCTCATCAAACCCCAAAGTAAATAATGCCAACATTTTCCTCATATAATAAATATGAAATAAAAGCTTATATGTTTTACTATTATGAAACAATACATATATTAAGACACATGTGATAATCCAGAAAAACATATTTAAATACCCTGTATATAAAAAGTAACATGGTGAATAATTTGACAGATACAGAAGATCTTACTAGAAGGTTCAGATCAGTAGCTGCCTTAATAGCATCAGCATCAATAATATCCGGATCTCCCACACTAGTGGATAGAGTTGTTAACGCATTAAGCCCAGAGGCTGTAATAAGATCATTAGGAGATTCTCTGAGAATAGTTGAAAACGCCTTAAAAAGTGATAGAGAACCTTCGATAAGAGAGGAGAAGGTTAGAGAAAAAGAAAATGATGAAGAAAAAACTGTCCCAACTATAATTATAAAAATTAAAGAAGATGATAAAACAGAGACATACAAGATCAGATATGCCTCACTTCCATCTTCTGAGATAGTGAGAGATTTTATGGAAAAAACCTATAATAATGTTCTGATAGCAAGAAAAATAGGAATACTGGCTCAATCAATGATCCTTGAAGCCGAAAGAGAGATATGAGGTGTTGAAAATGTTCCTGAGTATGAGTATTAGATTATTAATAAATGTTGAAAGCCTAAATGGCGTAGAGACTGTAGGCAACCTGTCTAGACATAGAACAGTCCCCATAATAATACCAACAGACACAGGTTATGTTCTGAGATATGTTCCAGCTATATCAGGAGAGTCTTTAGGTCACGCATATCAACAAGCTTTAGTCGAAGTATCAAAAAAGCTCGGCCTTCCTGTAGGTGTCTATTCAGAGAGAGGAGAATTCATTAAATTTAGCGAAGATGATTACTTGAAAGATGAAGGAATAACTCCACCTAAAGATGTGAATGATATAAGACGTTTTGAGGTGGATGTTATACTAAAAGATGTGGTAGCAGATGTCGGAGGATTTTTATATACAGGTAGACCGCCGGCAAAGAGAACATCAAGATTCCAGGTTGGATACATGATCCCTGCCTTAGAAACAGCTATGGAGGCTGCAGCTCTTGAAGCTCAATTTCATGTAAGATTCCTTCAGTCCAGACCTCCGAGAGCCCAGGCAGGAGAGGAGAGAAGATTAGGCCAGATCCCTTATAACGTCGAGGTAGGCTCAGCATTGTATACATTCACATTTACATTAGATATAGAAGGCATAGCAGAGCCTTCGACAAAATTTGGTGTTGAAAGTCCTAAAGAAAAAGATCTGAAGGCTCAAGCTAACAAGAGAAGACAGGCATCCTTAATGGCGCTGGCATTAATGATCAGCTCGTGGCTTTTTGGAGCAAAAAGATCTAGGTTCTTGCCTAATGCAGAGCTAAGATCAGCTGTGATCACGCTCAGCACAATACCTTTTATAGCTTCTCCAGGCAATTCGAGAAACTATGTGAAAGAGACAGTTGTCAGAGCTTCGTCGCTATTAGATACATATAAAAGATTTGGTAGAAACGAGGAGATACATATCCTGGCGATCGATAGAGAAGGTCTAGAAATACCAGAGAAAGTCGAGAAAGTATACACAATGGAAGAGGCAATCAACAGAGTAATAGATATATTGAATAAATACAAGATTTTATAAAATTAATTATAAAGCCGGCTAGGAGGAATGCTCATCATAGCTGCAAGCTACAGCTCAAAAGAGAAGAGAAGCTATCTATTGATCCAGGCAAGGCTAGCCTGGGGTTTCAGTATAAAAAGACCTTTTGTTTCAAAAGGACAGCCCTCATATACAACATTTCCACCAACGACTCTCATAGGAGCTATATCATATCCATTAGCAAAGATCAAAGGATCAGGCGAATTGATAATCAAAAGAGGAAAAATCTATAGCGTGGCAGAAGAGTTTAAAGACATCTTTAAAGCAGCATCTGCAATTATAACTCAAGAGAAAAGAGATGTCCCATCTGGAATATATTGGGAAGATATAAATAGATATCAGATTCTACAGTTTCAGAAAGACGTCAGAAGAAGAGACCCCATGTTTAGATTCGGCACCGTGCCCTCAGGCAAAGTTATGGGACCAGGATCTATGGTGAGAATTATTTATCTTGTTGATGAAGAAGAGGCAAGAAACGTCTTAGGCTCTTCATGGGATCAAATATTGATAGAGGCGGGCTATTCAATCACTCGAATAGGCAGCAAAGAGAGCATAGTATCTGTAGAAAAAGTAGATCTTGGGGAACCCGTGATGATGGTTAATGAACTATGTACTAGATATCCACATCCAAAGGATATTATACAGACAGGTTTTACGCCAAAAGAATGTCCGGACAAGGAGTATAACGGATGGTATGAAGAGACTTTTTGGGACAACACATATGAGTGGAGAGATATATTAACATATAGAACTTTTATAGTTCCAGGAACGAGAAATCCTGTTTTCAATGGATGGATCAGAATTAGACTAAAAGATGGTGTAAAAGGATATTTAATTGAGGAAGATGGTATAGCAGAGTTTTTATAGGGAGGTGTAAACATAGCTATAACAGAAGACTTGCCGAAAAAATATAATACAGAGGTTCTCCAGAAACATCAAAGGAATCATGCAAAAGAGACTCTCAGTCTTGATGAGATTTATAAAAAAATATGTAGTATATTAGGATGGAAGCCTCGCCAATTAATTATTGAAGGACTAAGAAGATTCGAAGAAATCATAAGAAGAAGAGGAGCTTTGATAATTAAGGCTCCCACTGGATATGGAAAAACTTTGATCTCTCTGACTTTATACACGGCAATCATGCTTGGCAGGAAAGATCTTGGGTTTAGAGTGATTCATGTTCTTCCTCTGAGAGCTATAGGAGACAAATTTTATAGAGATCTTACTAGAGAACCCTCCGAAGATAGTAAAAAATCTGGGCTTCTGTGGATTTTAAAGAATAATGGTCTTCAGGTGGATCCAAGGGATGTCGGCCTTCAGCACATGAGTAGTCGTGGCTCACCGTTTCTTGCAAAAAGATATGTTATTACAACAATAGATACATTTATAACATCTCTTTTTAAACTTCCAGTATCAGAGATCGCTAAGGCTGTTAGAAGAGGGACAGCACATTATGAGATCTCTAGAGGATTCATATATTCATCAACTGTTGTCTTAGATGAGTTTCATCTATATGTTCTACAAGGATCTCTCAAAGGAGAGAGAACTCTGACATCTGTTATTTCAGCATTGAAAGGTTTGATCGATGCTGAGACTCCTATGATCATTGCTACTGCTACGCTACCTAAAAAAATACAAAAGATCATTGAGAAAGAGATCAAATTAGAGGCTGATGACGCGATTATTGAGGAGATCGCGGGACCTGCTGAAGATATGCCGAAAAGAAATCTTAAAATTGATCTGATTGATTATCATAATGCTGATAGGAGTGTGCTCTTAGACCAGATCTCTGATGAGTCATGCAAAAGATCATTGAAAGGATCAGTTCTAGTGATCTCTAATACAGTGGGAGACGCCATTGATATATATTCAAGAATTAGAGATAGAGTTAAAAATATAGGAGAGTGTGGATCAGATGTTAGATTGCTTCATTCACGAATGGCAAAATTCCATAGATCAGAAGTTTTGAAATGGTTGGAGTCTAGCGAGGATGAAGATGGAAAAATTAAAAAAGGATCAATACTAGTAGCTACGCAAGTCGTTGAAGCAGGCGTTGATGTAAGCTTTGATCATTTAATTACAGAAGCTAGTCCTCCAGATAATTTAATACAGAGAATAGGCAGAATAGCTAGAAGAGGAGGAGAGGGGTATATCATAATTTATCCGTTTCAAGATAAGAGCAAGCATGTGTATATAGAGGATATAGTTGAGGAAACTATTAAAAGAATTAGAGAAAAGAAAGAGCAGTCTACATTAGAATTAGCCTTCGAAATTTATGATGAGTATATTAATAATCCACAAGATCTTTTGAAAATTGATCTGTTAAGAAGTCTCTACGAGTTGGATAGAAATCTCTCATTGAATCACAGAATACTGATAAAGCTTCTCAACGAATTCTGTACTCTTACGAGAGACAGTGAGATCCTTCCAGTCATAACAGAGGATCTTTATAATCTTTATATAAAGAGAAAAGATTCAGGAGATAGAGTTAAAATAGACGATTACATAGTTCCTCTGGATTCAGAGACGATCATTAGAAATAGTGAAAGAATAAAAGGTTTTCTGATAGATGAAGAAATAGTGAAATTAGATGATAATATCCCAAAAGATCTGCAGAATCTAGTCATGAAATTTAATCGTATGATCAAGAGTCGGAATGCTGACATCTGTCTATCTATCGAGATGATGAAATATTCTATAGACGCTCTTTTAATAGAGGCTAATTATGATCTTGAGAGAGGCCTTATCTTAAGAGGCGATACATTTTGAGCTCAGACCCATTATGTGCTTTTATCGGCCATAAACTCACGGATCATATGAAAGGAACAGTTGATCTTGTTATGAGAAAATTTGTTAAAGAAGATTATCACAAGACTGTGGCAAAGAGATTATGTTTAGAGCCTGAAGAGGTGAAGGAGATCCTTGTAGTTGCTGCAGCATTACATGATATAGGCAAGGCTGCGAGAATATATCAATGTAGATTTTCTCATGACTGTGAAGAAATTGCTTCCACTTTTAGAAGTAAAAATAGATGTATGAAATCTTTTTACATGCATGAGATCTTATCTTCCGGATCTGCATGGGCCTATGCAATGAAGAGAGGCTGGATTAAAAATGATGTTTTATCAGGGAGATGGAAGACATTTCTTTTGATCTTCTCAATACTGAATCATATGCATTCAATGAGAGATTATGGAGATCTTCTAGATATATGTAGCTCCGCATACGGCGGGAAAGGATGCGGCGATAAAATCTATAGAGAAATTCTTAAAGAGCTACATATTGATAAAAATGAGAAAATGCTTCAGCCTGTTGGTGTAGAACTCTTATCTCAAGAGCTTGTAAAGTATATAGGTGAATGGGGTTTTAATATAGAATCATCGAGAGAAATAATTTTGGCATCAGCAGATAGAGATATGATCTCGAAAGCGATTGATTTCGTCAACAATTTCTTGTCAGGAGAAAGTATAAGCATTCACTCAAGAACTTTAGAGATCAATTGTGGCGAGCGAAGAACAAGAAGATCTTTATGGAAGCTCTATACGCTGATCCAAGCTCCTTTGGTTGTGGCAGACATATGTGATAGTTTTGAAAAAAGATCCAAAGATCGAGAGAACAAACATAGAAGAGCTTTTATCAATGAACTATGTTATTCATGGTGAAACTATGAGATATATACATATACACGGTGATTTATACATATGCATTGCGACAAAAATTTATAAACTTGCTAGTGGTAACAATATATTTGAGGAGGATTATAATGAGAAGATTATTAATTAAAACACCACCTACGATAGCTCGAGATTACATTGTAGGGTTCACACATTATATTCCTGGCGGTGAGGGGATTGATATTATATATTATGAGCAAGATGGAATTTATCTAGAGGGCCCAGAACCAGAACATGCGATAAAGCTGGCTGTCAAAAACATAGCGGAGCAGATAGAAAAATACAAGATCTCTCGGATCCCGGCCTCGGGTAATGATAAAAGATACAAACTTATAGATAGGATCTTTCAATGCCTTCAGGTTTCTCCAGAGCTTCCAATTCATAATATCTTCTATAAAGTGGCTGATAATTTATACTCGATCAATATAGCTAAAGGTTGTGAAAGATTTACCTTGCCATCTCTATTGAAGCCTGATATTTATGAGTTCAACAGAACCCCTGGCTATGTCGGATCAAGAAAATTCGATGAGGAGTATCCCTTGGAATCTGTGTTATTTTCAATAGCCGGATATTTAGGAACTAGAATTGGATATACCAGGTTTTCCAGAGATGCTGTGTTGCTTATTCCAGAGGTGATTTGGAGGCATGAGCCTTCTTTGGAATTGAAGTTTGCTGTAGAAACTTTCTATGAAAAGATCAGAGAAGGCGTTCTAGACATTTCTCCAGAGCCTGCATTTATACTCTGGCTCTCTTTGATCTTAAGAAGTTACAGAAGACTTAGTAAATTAAGAATTTATGTTATCTCAGAGCCTGCGGGAGCGAATCCTGCGACGATTAAAAATCATCTGAGAATCGATCTAGAGATGTTTCATGAGAGTCCTCTATGGAGAGAGTTAGTAAAAAGTATAGATAGAAGAGAGGCTATTAAAGAGAGATATACTCACGAGCTCATAGATCTTTTAGAAATGGCTCTTTCACAACGATCTGATTTGGCAATCAAGATCTCAATATATTTATACGAGACTATTGTTGGTGCGAAAAGTGTAGAGGAAACATATTATATTGCTTCAAGAGACTTTCTTACACTGAAAATGAGAAAGGGAGAGATTCCTAGAGATGTATCTCTGGCATATAAAGTTGCAGAAGAGCTCAGGAGAGCTCAGAAGAGGCTGGGAGGCTGATCTGATAAAATGCAAGTATTTACCGCCTCAATCGAGTCAGTTATTCTGTCTCTTTCAAAGCTTAGAACAAAAGTAGATTATTTAGGCCCTAGAGACTCAGGGATCTTTATAGATTCGGAAGGTGATCTCTCTATAGTAGACGACCTTGATATAGGCTACGTCTCTGACCTCGTGAGAACTCAAGAAGGTTTCATAGAAGGTTTTCTAGATAGCTCCTCAAGATCGATTGATTTATTAGGACCGAGACTTTTTATGGCCTCTGGCTTTGCTTGGGATCTTGGGAAAGGTCTCTCGATCCCCGGTATTCCTAATGAAAGATTTCTTGCTTTAAAGCTCGGTCATCAGGCTTATAACGAATTATTATCTAAAGGTGATTATAACACGATCAAAGATATTGTATATCTAGAGAATCCGGTCGGGACGGCTTATGTCGATGATTATAAAGATGATAATATATCTGATGAGCTAAGGTTAAGAGTAGAAAATGCTTTGATCTCTAGAATGAGGTCTTCTATAATACTCTTAGACGGACCTATATATCCTCCTTTAGTTTTTGCACAGATTGGAAAGAATTATAAAGATGCCTATAAAAAACTTTATTTAGAAAGATCTGTACACGTAAATAGGCTTATTGGATTGGTAAAGAGACTTGAAAACACTTGGAAACTTATTAAAATAAAAGAGTTGTGGAAAAACATTAAACCGCCAAGAGCTCCCGATCCTATAGCTATTGAGAAGCTAGCCGATGGCAAGGAATTATATGTGACTCCTGTCATACGGGAGAGAATCGAAAGTCCCGAGGAGAAATATGAGAGATATCTAATATATGTGTTTAAAAAGTCGCCCATAGGATCATCCGTGTATAGACTTGAGTCTATAGATAAAGAGAAGCTCTTAAACGTATTAGGAGAATGTATAAGAAAAACAAATATTCGGGGACTGCCAGAGTATATAGAGATAGCTGACAGGTTATCTAAAAGGATCTCATCTCTTCTATATATAACAGCCTTCACTATAGGATCGACAATACTTGGTGTAGCATATGATGAAAAGGTGAGACTTGAACAGGCGGTAAAAGAGGTTGAGGTAGAATGAGTATTGAAAAAGACGTAGATATTACTAAGCTGGACGAAATATTAGGAGAGGCGGAGAAAGTTGCAATAGAAAACGGAAGACTTATTGGAAGAGTATCAAGAGTGTCAAAAGTCTCTACAGGAGAAGAAGAGGGACTGAGAATTGATGTACCATTCATAAATTACATACAAAATCCGCCGAGGAAAGGATCTTTTGTATGTATAGCAGCACCGGCAACAAGATCTATAATTTTTTCTAGAGTGATAGATGTCGAGAGAATAGATCTTCTTGGAATAGCAGGGATCCCTAGTATATCTATAGAAAGAGACCCTAGATCTTTAACCACACCTGCGTCATTGATCGTAGAGCCTTTATCTGAAAGATCTTTTGATGGCGGAGAGATTCTTCCGCATACCTCTCCTATAGATCCTCAGTCTCCTGTATTCATACCTAAAGACGAAATAATAATTGAGATGCTTGGCCTTAAAAGAAGTGGGATCAAAATAGGATATCTTTTTGAGGCAGGCAAACCCAGAGAAAGCGTACCTATAAGATTAGATGAAGAGATATTAAGACATCACGTTCTTGTTATAGGTACTACCGGAAGTGGAAAAACAACTCTCTTATCAAAAATATTTCTCGAAAGTTCTAGAGCTATAGCCTTTGACATTCAGGGAGACTATTTAAGGGCAGCATTAAAACATAAGGCTAAAGACACGATCCTAATAATGCCTTTAACAAGAGGTATTATAGAAGAACTATGCCCCTCTTCATTATGGTGTCAAAACTATGATAAATTTTACACTGAAAAGATTCCGCAAATATTAGCCGTGAGAAGAAATCTTAAAGATCTTCACGTGATAGGATTAGATAAGAACCTTGGAGGCATTAAGATAGAGATAATGGGATCAGAGCTTACGCTTATACCTATGGCATTAGAATTTAGTAGAATCTATGGAGAGATTCCCAAGATAATACCATTATTATCAATACAAGCATCGTTATTCTTTCCAAGAATCATCAGCGAATGCTTATCAAGTGAAATAAAAAGTTTCAGTGAAGATTTTCAGAAACTATTAAAATGTGCACAAGATAAAAGCAACAACATGAGATTACATAAAGGCACAGTAGATAATATTATGAGAGTATTAAGAATTCTCTATGATACAGGACTTTTAGATGTGAAAAAACCCTTCTTAAATAAGCCTATACCGGAGCCTGATTATGATACAATTTTTTCTAATATATCAAAGATCATTATAGACTTAGGTATTGTACAAGATTATTCATCAAGACTAGGACCTGCGATAATTACATACAGGATCCTTTCAAAAATATTTGAATATTCAGATAAACTTTATAAAAGAGGAGATCATTCATTACAAAATAATCCTATCATCCTGATCCTTGATGAGGCTCACGAATTCTTTCCTAGAAGCGGCAGAGAGGATTTTGAGAAGGAAATAATCGAAGAAATGATCAATAGGATCATGAGATTAGGCAGAGTCAGAGGCTTATCTTGTGTAATGGCCACTCACAGACCTCAGGATCTAAATGATCTTGTGATCGAGCTGGCAAATACTAAAATAGCTTTTAGAAGCGATAGAGAGACGTTGAAGAGAATAGATATGGAGGAATATTCAGAGATGTTAGAAAATGCTCCGCCAGGTCTTGGAGTAATTAAAACATTTGCTTACAAAGTCTTAGACTTGGAATTTAGAACAGAGCCTATATAAAAAACATTTAGAAGACCGATTAGGTTTTATATATGTTTAGTTTTATAATAAAAATCTTTAGAGGATGATATAAATCAACTCATTAATTAATATAAATTTAGAGATCGAAACCTCAAGATCTATAATTTCTCCTCCTCTTTCCTCTAAGGTTATAAAGTTTTTTGTTGATCGTGGGGTTTTTGGTGATGTTGTTAAGAGGCTTTCTTCTTCTCGTGATAAGTATAAGCCTTTTTTTATTTCTAATCTTAGGTATGTTGATGATGTGAGAAGGATCTATTCTGTTGGGAGGACTGGTGTCTATAATCCTCCTGTTATTCTTCCTGGGAAAAGACTTGTTGGAAGGATCTCTTTTGTCTCTTCTCATGATGTTATTAATGATGTTCTCTCTGTAAAACCTTCTTCTATTTATGATCTTGAGTTCGGCTCTGAGAGAATTCCTCTGAGGATTATTGTT
>Ga0326760_1000823_pt1 | contig 14830 bp, 13 predicted proteins | sample GCREP_S_FD_207668 | JGI IMG/M metagenome (GOLD analysis project Ga0326760, IMG submission 207668) | Hot spring sediment microbial communities from Geyser Creek Basin, Yellowstone National Park, WY, United States - GCR.EP_S | ecosystem: Environmental > Aquatic > Thermal springs > Near-boiling... | reverse complement strand
AAGAGAGGCTAAGGAGAAAATGATCAAGGGCATAACAAAGGTATTCGAGGAGCTTGGAATACCAGGGCACGCAGTAGAAGTAGTAATACTTGAGGTGCCTAAGGAAAACTGGGAAGTAGGGGGAGAGTTGGCCAGCGAGAAGTTCAAGGAGACAAGGATCCCGTAGCTTAGACCCGCTATGCATCTTGATGTATTGTTGATTGTGGCGATTGGGCTAGCGCTAGTGCACTTCGGCCTCCCGCTAGCCTACTACACGTACCTCAGGGTTAGGTGGCTCGGTAGACCCTGGGGTATCGAGAGGGACCCGGGCTACAGACCCAGGGTCACCGTCGTAGTACCTACGTACAACGAGGCCTACCTGATTAGGCGGAAGCTGGACGACATCGCCTCCCAGGACTACCCCAGGGAGCTTATGGAGGTTATCGTCGTCGATTCCGCTAGCACTGATGGTACCCCGAGCATTGTTAGGGAGTGGGCGGAGAGCCGCAGGGACGTCAAGGTCGTACTTATCGAGGAGGGTGCTAGGAGGGGTAAGGCTTTCGCCCTGAACACCGCTCTCAGGCTCGCATCCGGCGAGGTGGTTGTTATCACGGACGCGGACTCCACGTGGATGTCTAGGGATGCCCTAGCCAACGCCCTGTCGTGGTTTAGCGACCCCCGCGTAGGTGCCGTGACGTGCCTCAAGCAACCTGTTGGTGAGGGTTTCGCGGGTGTTGAGGGGGGCTACAGGGGCTACTACAACGTCGTTAGGCTCGGGGAGAGCAAGAGGTACTCGACGCCGGTGTTCCACGGGGAGCTAGCAGCCTTCAGAAAAAGCCTCCTCCAGGAGTTAGGAGGATTCCCAACGGATATAGGTGCTGACGATAGCCACACAGCTACGTTGATAGCGATCAGCGGTTTCAGAGCGATAGCGGTCGATAACGCTCTCTGCACAGAGCTAGTCCCGAGGAGGGGGTACCACGCGTGGAGGATTAGGAGGGCACAGCACCTGGTACAGCACTTCGCCAAGACCCTGAAGCTGCTGCCGAAGGCGCCTAGGGAGTTCAGGTCGGTTCTACTGGCTGAGGCGTGGCTACACCTACTCAACCCGTGGCTACTGCCAGCGGCAGCAGCGATCCTGCTCTACGAAGCGCTGACGGGCTCTCTAACAGCTATGGTGCTGCTAGCAGCGGGGGTAGCTCTACTCACACTCAAACCGTACAGGACTTGGGTAGCGACGCAGGTATACCTAATCGCGGCAAGCGCAAGGAACCTACGGACGAAGGAGATCGCTTGGGAGAAGCAGGAGAAGGAGATTACATCTTGATAAATAAAAAAGTTATTGTTACCTATTCTCAAAAATCTTTAGTGCCGTAGCAAATCGGCAAATAATTTGGATAGCTCCAATACTGATGAAGCTATGCTTAGGATCTTCTCAAATGTTGTTATTTTCCTCTCTTTACTATCTGTTTTCCTCAGCTCCTCAACCAAGGGTAAAACCTTGTTTAATGCTTCAAGAGCTTGCAAATCGTATTGAGCAAGTTGTCGAAGCTCCTTAACTATCCTATCACTGTACCGATCAACTATTTCGTCAATGTTAGGGCTGTTCTCTACAATGCTTATGATTGTAATGTTGATGGGGCTGTGGCTGATGCTAATGTTTTTATTGCTAGTTTCCTCAACATCGCTTCGGCGCTTAGCCCGTACAGCTACACTCACGCAGACCCACCCTAAAAAAGATAATGATTTCGAAAGTTATATGCACAACACTTTAGGGTTTCTCCGTGTTAATGCTTTAACGTGTATAATAACAGATTCAAATAGAGAAGCGGTAGGTAATGCGTAGTATGCATGAATGGTTGAAGCTACAATATAATTGTCTATGCTAAGAAACACGTATTGGTGTAGTGTGCGAAGTTTTATCTCTGACGCTTTGCTATCGGCTATGTGTGAATAGATGCTATGATCAGAGATCTGTTTGGTAGAAACATCTCTGTCAAAGCACTTGTTGACACAGGTGCCACCCTCAGCGTAGTTCCCAGAAAATTGTTGAAGAGCTTCAACTACCATTGATAGGTGGGAGAAGAATTACGAAAGCTAAGGGAGCTACAGAGCTCGATGAGTGCATAGGCATCGTAGAGGTCATGGGTAGAAAGGCGTATTCACACATACTCGTATCAGACGACATAGGTAGTGCACTCATAGGTGCAGCTACCCTCGAAACCTTGGGCCCCAAAGTAGACCCAGCCACGGGAAGGCTTAAGGAGTCCAAGACATACCTACATTCTAGAAGACATACGCAATGAGGATACTGCTCATAGCACCATCCTACTATCCACACATAGGAGGCGTGGAGTACGTAGTTAAATCAGTTGCTGAGAGGCTCACTAAAGCAGGTCACGAGGTAACGGCTGTTGCTGGAGAGCCAAGCACTGATAAGCCATACGAGGATGTTGTTAACGGTGTCAGGGTTGTTAGGTGGCCTATTTGGAGCCCTGGAAGCGCCTACCACATCCCTAGGAGGAGAAGCGATTTAGAGAAGCTCTTGAAGGAGCTAGCTGGGCAAGTGGATGTTGTTCATGTTCATAGTGTTCACAGCATCTTCACGGTTTATGCAGGGCTAGTAATAGCAAATAGCAGTGCTTCTCCAAGAATTGTTGTTACCCCGCACTACCATGGAACTGGGCATACCTTTGCGAGGAGGGTTCTTTGGACCTTTTGGAGATGGAGAGTAGCAGAACTGTTGAAGAAGGCTAGCACTGTTCACGCGGTTAGCAAGAGAGAAGCATCAATACTGGCAAGCCACTACCCAGAAGCTAGAAGCAAAATCGTTGTCATACCGAATGGTGTGGATGAGGGCGTTCTTAGCTATAGGTGGAAGGGGCAGAGTAGCAACTACATGGTTTATGCTGGGAGGGTAGAGAAGTACAAGAGGCTGGAGTTAGCTGTAGATGTCGCCAAGGAGCTAAACCTAAAGCTAATAATCATCGGCAAAGGGCCGTACAGAGAAAAGCTGATGAGGTACGCGAATAAGGTGTATGGAGGTGGTGTAGAGCTCCTAGAGCCGCAACCGAGAGAAAAATACTTGGAGCTAGTATCGAGAGCAAGGTACGCAATAAACCCAAGCAAACACGAAGCATTCAGCATATTCACAGCAGAAGCACTAGCCATGGGAATACCAGCAATAGTATCAAAAGAAATAGTAGAAAACCTAGAAGCAGAGGCAAAGCCACTAGTAAGAGATTTAGTCATAGCAGAAAAAGCACAGATAAAAACATGGAATGAGGTTATAGAGTTGTACTTTAAAAAATTATTAAGTTAAAGTAAGTTAAACATTGTACAAAGTTGCAGGGGAACTATCTGTGAGCACTATGTTAAGTTTGGGTCTAATTGCTAGAGATCTTGTGTATAGGCTTCTTAAGATTATGCACATGCTTTCCTCCTCCAATTACAGCATGATCACAGTGAAGTACAATAATAGAAAACTCAAGTTTTATACGCATTATGAGGGTTTGCAAGTCATAGACGAGTTATTGATACTTAACCAGTACGGCTTGGCCTACAGATTAAAGCCTCGTGTAGTCGTTGATGTAGGTGCACATATAGGAGCTTTCTCCATTCCGATGGCCCTAAACATACTCGATCTCTATGGCGATGGACTTGTAGTTGCCGTAGAACCAGCAACTATAAATTACCGTGCACTTGTAAACAACATTATGATCAACGGAGTTAAGAAAATCGTGAAACCAATTAAGGCAGCAGTTTCAGTAAATCAAAGCCCTATAGAAATTGAATGGATAGGTGTGAAAGAACTTGTAGCAAGCATTACGATGACTCAGCTTCTAGAATACATCAAGAGCGATGGTTACAACGCAATAGACTTAATCAAGATGGATATTGAAGGTGCAGAACTAGACATTATAACCAAGGACTCCAAATGGTTAGATCACACAAAAGCTCTTGTTATGGAGCTTCACCCGCGGGTATATGGTATAAAAGGCATAATGGCGATATTAAAGGTACTAAGAAAGAGTGGGTTCAAGGTAAAACAAATAAAGAAAAGAACTAACACAAAATGTGCCTTTAGGAGATGGATCGAAACCGTAGATCCTGCTCCTTCTCAATTACTTTTAGCATTGTGGAAGTCTATTCTTACGATATATCTAGATGACATCGGTACTCGATATTGGGTTGCAATCAAAGTTTAATAGTTTAGACTAAAGAGGAGGTCACGGCATCAAGTTCGATGTAATGTGATTGAAATTAAATTATGGATGTAATAAAATGCGTTCATTTAACATTGACATTATAATACTAACCCACGAATATCCGCCATACATTTTCGGTGGCGTAGCAACTTACAATAGAAACGTGGCCGAGTGGCTTGCTCAAAAAGGATGGAGAGTTCTCGTAATATCAGGCAAATCTTCATTAACAGAGAAAATAATCTGCAGAGAAACGAATAGTAATTTAAGCGTTTGCAGGATATACCTTCCTGAAGTGCCACCACGTTGGTTTATATACGGCTTAATCATACATGAATATCTTAAGAATCTTTTAAAGAAAGTGAAGCAAAAGGTCATAATAATAGCGAATGGTTTAAATTCGTGGTTAGTGTTCAGGGGCATTAAAGATCTTAGAAATAGGTGTCGTTTAGTTACAATCTTTCACGGCTCCTTATATGCTCCCCTAATATTTTATAGCTCAATATTTCATCTAAAAGACCTAATTTATGCACTTCTTTCTTCTGAAGAGTCCCTGTACTTTTTAGAAACTCCTCTACTTAACTTTTTAATTAGGAATGATTTATGTATAAGCGATTATAACATATTTGTTGCTAAACATGTCCTTTACGAATTCAAACAACTGTACAAGGATCTTAGTGATAAGATCAGAAAGGGAGAAGTGGTATACCCTGGCATAGAATTTGAAGAATTAAACAAGCTTAAGCAGGACGCTAAAAGAGAAGCAAAAGATGAAATTATAGTGGCATTTATAGGTAGATTATTCTATTCAAAAGGCATAACTCACGTAGTGAAAGCTATGGAGTACCTAATAAAAGAACTCCGTGAAAGAAAAGTAAAATTATGGATCTTTGGAAGAGGATCTCTTGAAACTTGGTTAAAGTGGTACATTAAAAAAGCTCAGCTTTTAAACCATGTAAAACTATTTGGTTTTGTCTCAAGACATAGACTGCTTAGCATTCTTGCAAAATATGTAGATGTCTCCCTGCATCCAAGTCTATACGAAGCGGCTCCATTAGCCGTTATAGAATCTCAAGCACTTGGAATACCAGTAGTCACTTATGACCTACCTTGGGCGCACGAGTTTGTACTACATGGTATAAATGGGTTTAGAGCTCCTTACCTAGATATCACAAGACTTGCAGAATATAGCATCAAAGCTATAGATCTAAACACGCAAAAGATAATACATACAGCGAAACGTTATGACAAAAATCAAACATTCAAGGGACTTGAGGCTTTACTTCTAAGATTGATCAACTTTGCCTAAGACTAAAATGTTTTTGTATTCTTTGTTAGAAAACAGAGATCATTACAAGATCTAGAACTTTGTTTAAATACAAACACAATATTTTAGGTGTGCTATAAATGAAATTTCAACATTTATTAGCGAAGTTTCTGACGACAATCACAATCATAGGTATTGTTTTGGGCTATGGTTTTTTAACTTATTACTATTACAAGGGCATCTTAACTTTTAGATACTTTTTAGCTATATCCATCAATGTTTTATTATTAATGTTGTCGCTGATTATGCTGCTTAAGCCTGTCCAGCAAAGGATTGCAACTCTAAACTTCAACCTAAATCTGATTGTATATGTTTTGCCATGCATAGTGTCTGTTTTCGCAATCATAGATGTTTACTTGTATAAGCATTTAAATATGTTCTCGATCCTATCACTCATAATAACCTTTATGATACTAACATTATCGAGACGAGATCTTGACATAGCCTTATTTGGTGCTACAACGCTAGTAATGATTATAGCTTTCCTCTACAGCATTTACATGCCTAGCTTTGGTAATGATACTTGGCGTGATGCCATTCAGGCTATGCAAATAGTTGAAAGAGGAGGATTGAGAGATTTAACTGTGTTTCATACTGCGTATCCGTTTCCATTAGTTCCATTGCTATATGCTGCACACAGCATTGTAACCGATATGGATACTATTTGGTCTAGCAATGTTATGGGAATTCTCTACATTCTTTTGCTTACCCTATGGATTCATATGCTGTCTAAGAAGCTGAATACGGAGCATCATCGAGTAGCAAGCTTGTTAGCGCTAACCACGCCTTTGGTCGTTGTCTGGTCTGTTTGGTTCATACCACAAGCATACGCCCTTTTAATAGCGTTACCACTACTATTCCTAAAGCTTCACATAGTAATTGCGATGATCTTAGCTCTAGCTCTTGTATTCGGGCATGGAGGTATGGCTCTATGGACCTTAGGCATATTTACAGCTCTATTCATATTCATGAAGATGCTCAGTATGAAAGCCTCGACACATACCTTCCTTAAGCAACTCAGTATAAAGCTAGCACTACTCCTCATAATACTTAGCGTTTACGCTACCTACACGGTAATTTTAATGGTTTTAAAGGGGGCTGTAATAAACGTTTTTGAAGCAGTTATGACTTTTCTACGCGGTGAAAGAATATTGATTGCAACACCCCCTATTCAATTTCAAGCCCCTATAACCTCAATCCTAGGAGTCATACCTATAGCCATCCTCGTAACACTAGGTCTTGTAAGAATGCTTGAAGAAAATGACATTCTTCTACGCTTACTTGCATTCATCTCTTTAGCTGGATTAGCTGTAGCGTATGTAGGTGCCGTAGCATTCCCCGCACTTGACCTACCTAGATACCTAGGACTAGGCTCAACAACATTACTAGCAATACTATCGCCACAAGCATTCGAATCCCTAACCAGGAGAGGAAAACTAGGCGCAGGTTACGCCTATGCATTGCTACTCTTAGCAATACTTTCATTTGGATTTGCCGGAACACTAATGCCCGAGAATCCGTATACTGCAAATCCGTACTCATCATGGTCCACATCAGGTCTCATCACATATAATGAAGCACAAGAATTGAGAAATCTTGCACCTTTATTTTGTTGCAATAACTTTTTAATTGATTGGAGAGCTGGAGCCTATCTGGGTTACAAATATTTATGGATACAACCATTGTATAAAGGATTTCGCGATCTAAATACAAGAAGCTTCTTCACATTTGCTGGTTCTTATGGTTTGCTAATTACTCCTAAGTATTTAGAGCAATCGAAGGAAATACTAATATTTAGGAGATCAGCATTTGAAATGCCAGAGGCGTATAGCATAGATGTGCTGAAACACATTTACTTAATGATTTATAAACAAAATACATCAGTATATTATTTTAGTGGTAACTTCATTGTATTAAAGTTAAATGCTGATTAAGCGCATCGATATAGGTGATTGAGTGTAAATGAAAGTCTGTTTAATAGGTGTTGATCCTAATGATATTGGTGGAGTAGCAAAGTCCATGCGTTACCTAATGTATGTTTACAAAATACTAGGTTATGATTGCACTTGGTTTTCTTCAAAAAATGTGAAATTTGACCTGCTCCGTAAATGTGATATTATCCATGTGCACGGTCCCTTAGACTCTCTAACTATGTTTAAGGTACTCTTATTAAAGAAAGCAAAGAAGATATTAACATTGCATGGATGGGTTCTGGACGAAGCTAAGGTAAATGTTCTTATGGCCAAGTACGCACTAGAGAAAATGAAGCTGTTGTTAATTTATGTTTTTGTAACGCTTAATTGGGTATTACATAAGCTTTTTTTCATACCACTCATATACGATTACGTTACAGCTGTTTCACGTATAACAGCTAAGAAGAACGGTGTAAAAGCATTAATTACTCCCAACCCTGTACTGTGCAGAAATATGTCTTTTCATAGAGATAATCAAGCTGTCCAGGCTTCTACCGATAGAGACGAAATAATTTTCGTTACATATGTTAGTATAGGTGGAGGAAAGATACTGAGCATTCCAAAATTGATCAAGATTGCGCATTTATTGAACCAAAGGTTGAGGTGCCTTGGAATAAATAAACATGTCACTCTATACATATATGGAAAGGATGTTCCACAACACATTATTGAGAGACTCTCTAAGATTTCATATGTGAGGTTTATGGGTTATGTAAAGGATTATCCGGAGAGGGTTAAGGAGGCAGGCCTCTTTTTAGCTGGATATACTTTTCCAGAGCTTGGTCATGCTGTGCTTGAAGCAATCTGTGCAGGAGTTCCCGTTGCAAAGTTTACTGAGGATCCTAGTCAAGAGGAAATAATTGATGGATTCAACGGAATACTTGCCTCTAACGATGAAGAAATGCTTGAAAAACTTATAAAATACATTATTGACATGGACAATCTGAAGAAAACATTTGCAATTAATGCTGAAAACACTATACTAAGGAAGAGAAGCTTAAAATATATGGCAATTATGTGGAAAGTAGTAATAGAAAATTTAATGAAAAAGTAAAAAGAGGGAAAGAACATTGTCTTCATGCAAACATCGTATCAGTAATCTGATGTATTTAATACCATTTATTGGTCGAATACTTAGGTTTCCACAAGAATATCGATATAGGCATTGTATTCTAGATTATGTTATTAATAGAAGCAAACAGTGTAAGCTAGATTACGTAACTGTTGAAAGCGTTAACTGGGCTTCGCGTACTTTCATTGCATCTAAGGATTACATTAACCTAACATTGAAGCTAACCTTGATAGATCTGACTATTCTTAAAAATGAGCTTGAAGGAAATATTACTCCTTCGTTGCATTGGAGTAGAAGATTTGAGTATCCATTTATATACTATCGATGTATATCTAATTCTCGCAAAAAATTAGTTATCCTAGATGCAGGGGCAGGGCTCAATCCTTTGCAGATTCTGCTAGCACTTTCAGGGCATTTTATAGTATCTTTAGATAATGATGTTAGGGTGCTGATCAGACTTAGTAAAATATTAAAGGACAACTCTAAGCTGAAGATATTTCCATGCTTAGCTGATGTCTTTCAACTGCCATTTAAAGAAAATTTCTTTGATTGTGTCATTTGCATTAGTGTTATTGAGCACATTCTTGACTACCTGAATCCTAAATTTGATCTAAGGCTCTCCTATGCAATTTTGAAAACTTGGCTTTGCGAGTTAGCTCGTGTAACAAAACCAGGAGGTAGAATCTGTGTAACTCTTGACATTGATCTTAGTAAGAGAAGACACTTAACTTTAGATGAAGTGGCCATGTTAGGAAAACTAATAAAACATGATATCCCTCCCATGCCTGCAGATATCATAGTGAGTAATAGAATAGCATTTGGCAAATTGTTTGCGCCTCAGAAAACTGTCATAGCAATTATTATGAGGAAAGAGGGAGAGTCATGCATATGAAAACTCTAGCGGTTATTGCTCTTGGATATATTGGTCTTCCTACGGCTGTTGTTTTTGCTAGTAGGGGTTTTAGTGTTGTTGGTGTGGATGTTGATGTTGGTAGGGTTGAGGCTGTGAATAGTGGTAGGTATTATATTCGTGAGCCTGGTTTGGATGTTTTGCTTCGTGATGTTGTGTCTAGGGGTTTGTTGAGGGCTACTACTGATGTTGTTGAGGCTGTTAGGGGTTCTGATGCTGTTATTGTTGCTGTTCCTACTCCTGTTAGGGATGGTGTTACTGATCTTTCTTATCTTAGGGTTGCTCTTGAGGGTGTTAGGAGGGGTTTGCATAGGGGTTTGCTTGTTGTTATAGAGTCTACTGTTCCACCGGGTACTACGGCTGGTTTTGCTAGGTCTTTGCTTGAGGAGTCTGGTTATAGGGTTGAGGAAGACTTCTTCTTGGCTCACGTACCTGAGAGGATTGCTCCTGGTAGAGCTATTGAAGAGCTTTTGAATGTGCCTAGGGTTGTTGGAGGTGTTGGCCCCAAGTCTACTGAGAAAGCTGTTGAGCTTTATAGCAAGGTTAATCCAAAGCTTTTACCAACAGATGCCACTACAGCTGAGTTTGTCAAGCTTATTGAGAACACATATAGGGATCTAAACATAGCCTTTGCAAACCTGCTAGCTCTGCTCGCTGAAAAGCTGGGGATAGATGTATACGAAGCTATAAAGCTTGCAAACACACATCCACGTGTAAATATACACTGGCCTGGAGCTGGTGTTGGCGGTCCATGCTTGACTAAGGATCCATACATGCTCATCTCTATAGATCCCGGGTTCTGGGGTTCGGAGCTAGTCAGGCTTGCCAGAAGGATTAATGAGTACATGCCTAGACACACTGTGGAGATTATTATAAAGGCTTTGAGGGACGCGGGTATAGATATTAAGGGTGCTAAGGTAGCTGTGTTGGGTGCTGCTTATAAGGGTGGCGTTGATGATACCAGGGAGAGCCCTGCTAAGTACATAGTTAAGGAGTTGCTTGAGAAAGGAGCTAGGGTAACGGTTTTCGATCCCTACACATCTGAGACATTTGGTGCTGAAAGAGCTTCCTCTATTGAGGAAGCTGTTAGAGATACCGATGTAATTGTAATTGTTACTGATCACCCAGAGTTTAAGAATCTTGACCTAGATGCTATAGCAAAGCTTGCTAAACACAGAATAATTGTTGATGGTAGAAGAGTTATAGAACCTTACCAAGCAGTTAAACATGGATTCACATACTACGGTATTGGCTATGGAAGGGCGTTCAAACTATGAGTATTGTTATAGTTGTTGGTACTAGACCCGAGATAATCAAGATGGCTCCCGTTATTAAGGAGCTTGAGAAGAGGGGAGCAGAATTTATATTTATTCACACAGGTCAGCACTACGATTATGAGATGAGCAAGATATTCATTGAGGAGCTTGCTCTTCCCCAACCAAATGAAAGCTTTGCTTTAGAGAACACAAATCCTGCTGCTCAGATTGGGGAGATGATGATCAAGCTTGAGAAAGCTTTGGAGAGTTACAGAAGTAGAAAGCCAAGGATTATGCTTATTCAGGGAGATACAAACTCTATGCTTGCAGCAGGCTTAACAGCTCTTAAGCTAGGTATGAGGATTGGCCACGTTGAGGCTGGTTTGAGGAGTTACGATTGGAGAATGCCTGAGGAGCACAACAGGAGAATGATTGATCACGTATCTCACTACCTCTTCGCACCTACAGAGCTCGCTAAGAAGAACCTTATTGAGGAGCATGTGTGGGGAGAGATATTTGTTACTGGCAACACAGTTATAGATGCTATAGATATGTACTTTGATAAGGTGAAAGAGGTTGAGGCAAGGGTAATTGAACAGGTAAGATTTGATGATTATGCTCTAGTGACTTTCCATAGAGCTGAGAATGTAGATAATTCACAGACTTTGAGAGACTTTGTGAGGATACTGAAGAAGAGCCCAATACCAATAGTGTTCCCTATACACCCAAGAACAAGGAAGAGGTTGCAGGAGTTTGGGCTCTGGAACGAAGTAGAGAATATTCAGCATCTACAGATACTACCACCACAAGGATACTTCGAGTTCCTAGCACTTATGAAGAACTGCAAAGTGATAATGACAGACTCTGGAGGTTTACAAGAAGAAGCAACACATCCAAAAATACGAAAACCAGTACTAGTCCTAAGAATATCTACAGAAAGACCAGAAGCAGTAATACACGGCTTTGCACGAGTAGTAGGAACAAACCCGGTTGTGGTGTTAACAGAGCTTGAGAAAGTGCTTAGCGAGAACCTCAAGCTACCAGAGCAATCACCATTTGGAGATGGTAAAGCAGCAGCAAGGATAGCTGATATAACTCTGTCAAGGCTAGAAACGTAAAACCCTTAACGCTTAGATGCCCTACTCTATCTTCTCCCTCCTAAGCTCAAACACAACTGTTCCTCCACAGGTATAGGGTTTTCCAGGGTCTGGGCATTGAACATAGCCAACATCGTCCTGCTCACCTATACCAAGAACCTTTGCTGACACCCCCTTGAGGAATGGCGATAGTAGTGTTAGCATCGAGCTTAGTGCGTGTAGACACATACCCTTCCCAACCCCAGATACGTAGAACCTCTCTATAGTGAAGCAGTCGCCTGGTTTATAGTCCATAGCGCAGCTCCCCCTAACTTCCTTAACACATACCCAAACCCTGTATATGGGACTCGTAGACCTTCCCCCTTCAATAGCTCTCCGAGCCCGCCTATTTTTTCTCCGGTAAATACAGCATCCAACCTTGGTGCTGAACCTAGTTGTGATTACGGGCTGCACTGTGGTGGTGGAGCGCTTCTGCGGCATTTTTGTGGGTTGTTTTGGGGGACTTAGGGTGTCGCTGTAGAGCGCGGTGTTTGGGCTCTAAAGACGCCGCTAGGGGCGTGTAGCTTCGTTGGGAACGGCCTTGCGGAGACCCCGTATAGGTTAGAGCAGCACACGTTACCCAGGTGTTTAGATGTGGTGGGTAAGCTACTGAGCTACCCACATCTCCGCGCGGGGTTCAGCTCTCATGTGAGTTTATGCTGTTTTATGGTCATCGCCTCATCTTCATTCCCCCGCATCCCGCTCGGGGCTTCATCGGGCTTGGGGGCGTTCGGGGCCACCCCGAAGACCCCACATCTTGAGTGACCCTTGGAGCTGCCCTCAGAGCATCACAGGGCAGCCCACCGCTTTGTGGACGCGTTTTCGAATCTTATAAGCTCTTCTAACTACGCAGTGATAGTAGCGGGGGAGCAGCATCGAACCATATAGATCTATATGAAACTGGAAACAGCTGCGAACGGCTGCCCCCTACGTGTGCGCGGTTCCGGGTGCTAGGTGCTTCCCACGACACCCCGCCACCAATACTAAGGCCTAGCGGCCCCTCTGAGGGGTAGGTTGTTGGAGCTTATTCCTGTGTTCACACCCCTACCGCCCGGAGCTTCCCTACGTCTTCGGCTGGGGGCCCGCTATTGATGTCCCCGACCTCCTCCCCGCCCTGAAGGGCTGGGGCACCGGTTCTTAGGACTTGCCCCATTTAAAGACCGTATGAAAACAGAATGAAAGCATTATGTAAGCAGAATGTAAGCAGTACAGGGTGCTCACTGGGCACACATAAAAGCAGATTAAAAGCAGAATAAAAACAGTACTGAAAGATGAATAAAAATTCAGCCGTGAAAGCTCTGCCAGCTGCTGCTTACATAGCTGAATTTCAGGTCGCTACACACCTAGCTGCTCGATTTCACCATGCAACTAGATGCGTGCACGGAATGCGGCAGTTGCTCCACTACCCGCAGTCCTTTTCCTCCAGTTCCCCTTTCACCTTCTCTGGGTTGAAGGACTGGTTTGGGCTTCCCCCAGCTTCTGTGTCAGGTTCTTCGATCTATCCGCTAGGCCGGGGAGGTACGCCGGCTCCTCCCTCGCTTAGGCCCGGCACGTGTGTCTCTAGGTGGTGCAGCATCCTGCTCACAGAGTCCGCGAGCTCGTAGTTGCTGCACACATAGCGCGGTGCGTAGCACGCTAGGTGGTTTGAGGAGGTGCAGCGAACACCCCTCCCCACCTGAGCTGACGGCTCCCCGCCATGAATGGCGAGGCTTTCGGTTGTAGTGAGTACCCAGCACTGCTTTTATAATGTTTTTATTTATCTTTCAATGCTGTTTTCATACGGTCTTTGTGGACTACAGCCGGACATCCAGTAATGCTTCTATAATGCTTTTATTGATCTTCCAGTAATGGGTTTATACTCCGGTTGCGTATGCTCAATGATCCATTCAACGGTCTTTCGATGCTGGATTTATAGGCATTACAAAATGAATGTAAGCTTTCAGTGATGTTTTTATAATGCTTTCAATCTGCTTTTATACGGTTTTTAGTTTTTAAATGGGGCGAGTCCTAAGCACGAGTCCTAAGGACCGGTGCCCTAGCCTCGCACACGTGAACTAGAGGAAACGAGGAAGCAGGCAGGTTTAATAAACAAGGAAGAAGTGACGCCTCCCACCACTGCTTAACTCTAGAGGCGGATCCAGGTAGAAAACCTGGACTTCAGAGGCTCGGAACCCCGCTACACTGGTCTCAATCGCTAGGGCTAGTGGCCAAGAGAGCTTCCACAGAGCTGAGCAAGCAAAACCAAAGAGCACGTGTGCCACGCCCGTCCAACCCTCGAAGACCTTGGATGGCGCGAGACCCACATCTTTAGAGCCTGTCCATTACTGCGAACCCCCGATTTCTGAAATATAGAGTATGCTGAGCAGCTCAAATATGCCGAGAATATGGCTTAGAAGAAGACCCCATTTTCTAGCTTTACAACCGAGAGCCCCGCCCTTTAGGGCGGGGATGGATAGGAGGGTTTATAAGGTGTGTTTTCTCTGGTGTGTTCCGAGGAGTGCCTTGGGGGGCGAATCTCTAGAGCGGTTGAGGCTTAGGAGCACCAGGCACGCCAGGTATTGGTGTGGATACCGCTTTGTTTGTGTTCCTAGGTATCGTAGGGATGTTCTTGTAGGAAAGGTCCTGAGCACATTAGAGAGGTCTTGGAGGAAATACTCAGAGAATTAGATTGTGAGCCACTGGCCCTGGAGGTTAATGCCTGACCATGCCCGCGTTTTTGCTCTATGCCCCAGGGTGCTCCCCGGCATACGCGAGGACATCGCTAGGGCCGTTAGGAGTGGAGTAAGGGCTGGGGGTACTGCGGGGGATCCACCGTGTCTGAGGTAGACGTAGAGCTCCAGGCTAAGGCTATAGAGCTCGTGGGGTCCGGCGAGGCGAGAAACCCCAACGACCTGGTGTTGAAGCTGAAGATACCGCTGGAAGAAGCCGGGCAGCTGTTCAACAGGGTTGTGGAGAACGAAAAACTCACTTCA
>Ga0326760_1000822_pt1 | contig 14838 bp, 14 predicted proteins | sample GCREP_S_FD_207668 | JGI IMG/M metagenome (GOLD analysis project Ga0326760, IMG submission 207668) | Hot spring sediment microbial communities from Geyser Creek Basin, Yellowstone National Park, WY, United States - GCR.EP_S | ecosystem: Environmental > Aquatic > Thermal springs > Near-boiling... | reverse complement strand
CTTGTGGGACGAGGAGTACTTGCCACAGCGCACATTAATGGTTTCCTTAATTGTGGCGAGGCAACCTAGGCAAAGCCTCAGTAAGATTGCGGAAAGAATCGCAAAGAACCTGAGAGAGAGCGAAAATAAAGCAAAGGAACTTGTAGATAAGGCTTTGAAGTCGCTTAGCGACTTAGACGCCACTGCTATACTGAGCAAGCTCTCTGAGCTGAAGTCTGCGGTGCTTGGCGGTAAGGAGACCGTGGGCAAGGGGGTAGCCAAGCTGCTCTGGTACCCGTAGGTGGTAGGCATGAGCACACGCACCACCGATCCCGCGCTGAACCTCGCCCTTAGATGCGTGAGTGCCGTGCGCGGTGCCTACGACGTGAAGGAAGAGGTGCCGCGCAAGTTCAGGACGAGGTGCAGGCAGTTAATCCAGTCGATCTACTATTCAGGGCTCGCGTACACGCTCGCGTACATAGCGTCCAAAGCCGGGGATGCTGTGCTCAATGAATCGCTTGCAAGCCCTGAGCCCGAAGCCATCGTGAAGCAAGTGAAAGGTCGGGCAGAGGGGCCGGAAGAAGCCTCCTACGCGCTCTATGGCGCCTTCCTTCTAGCTTCGCTGAAGACGATGGGGGTTCCAGAGGTCGCTAACGCCAAAACGCTCCTAGACGTCCTGAAGAATCTGAACGAATCGCCGACTGCCGCGGTCGCCGAGGAGAAGGCGCTGAGATTCGCCGAGTGGCTGAAGAGGCTGGCAGAGAGCTTGTTCGAGGCTGAGCAGGCATGAGCCTTGTGGAGCTGGAGCTCGAGCTGGAGACGCCGCTCTTCGCGGGGGGCCACGAGCCCCTGAAGCTGGACAAGCTGTGGATCCTGAGACCGAGCGAAATCAAGGGCGTCTGGAGGTGGTGGGCGAGGGCGCTCGTCGCTGGCGCCCTTTACGACGCTGGTCAGCTTAAGGGCGAGAGCAGGGAGCGGCAAGGTTTGCTGAAAGCTCCGACGCGCGATGAGGCGAATAATATTTCGAAGATCGTGGGTCTCAAGATGGGGTTGGGCTACGCAGACCCTCAAGGTATGCATAGCACAGCGTCTAGTTATGTGCTAATAACAGAGCCTATAGAAAATATAAAAAAGCATCATAGTAAGCTGCGCTTCGCTAAGGATCCCAAAACTGGTCGGAAACATCTTGTTATCTATGATCCCCAAACCGAAAAGGAGTTACCCATTGGGCTGCAGCGTCTCATCCTCTTGGCTATGAGCCACGAGCGGGAAGAAAGATGGGAAGCCGAGTGTCTGACCCCTGGTGCGCGTTTTAAGTTGAGGGTCGAAGAGCGGTTGCCGGTAGACCGCAAGAGCGCCGAGGCAGCTCTCGCTGCACTTTCGCTTGCCCTGACCTTCAGCGGCTTCGGTAAGGGCGGCAGAAGGGGTCTCGGCTGCTTCCGAGTGGTCAGAGCAACGGGCGAGTACGCAGCCCTCTTCGACGCAGGAGCGAGCGTGGCCGATAAGGTGACGCGCGCAGTAAACGCGGCGAGGAGGGTGGCTGAGGTGAGAGCTGATGAAAGCGGGGCTGGCGAGCTCCCGCCGCTCCCCCTAGTCAGCGCGAGGGACCTGGTCGGCGGCTACGCCGTGAGGGGGCGCAAGCTGCGGCCTTTCCAGGTGATAGAGGTGAGGGGCGGCGATGCGAGCCGCCTTCTCGAAGAGCTGCACAACTTCTTCCTGAGGGGCGTAAGGGCGAAAAAACTGCTCGGTAGCTATAGAGAACCGGACGCGCTTAGGGAGAATTGGAACGCGTGGGTACTCGGGTTGCCTAGGGAGCAAAAGAAACCGAAGCAGGGGCTTGAGACAGGCTACGCGATACTCGGAGTTGCGGATAGGAGACCATCACCCCTTTTCCTCGCTGTTCATGAGGGGGTTGCTTATCTCTCAGTCTTCGTCTCCGCGGACTGGCCAGCGGTGCTTTGGTGGAGGGATATTGACAAGATAAGGGGGAGACAGCGAGAGAAGAAAATACTCATAGACGAGATGAGAGTGATTAGTGCTTTCGCGACCGCTATTAAGGAGTTCGTGGATTATGCCGAGAGGAGCGGGTTTGAGGTGAAGTTCGTATGGCCGTGAGCGGCTGCTTAAGGGAAGCCCTATCAGCTGAGGAGACGAACGTATCCAGCTTCCTAAAGTGCAGGTTCGTCGAGAAGGTTAGAGAGGGGCTGTCTTCGCGAAGAGGCGACCTCGCGGCAGAGGAGCTCAGCAGGGAGCTGAACAAGTGGAGGCACGACATAGCCTCGGAGCTCGCCGACCGCTTCTCGCGCAGCAACATAGCGAACCTTCTAGAGCACGCGAGAAAGCACGTTGACGAGGCTGTGAAAGCTCTCGAGGAGCTCGGCTACCAGGTTGTAGTTAACAAGAACTACTTGACGCTAACCCCGCTCGCCATCGGTCTGCGGAACCCGTACACCGAGTCTCTGGAGATAGCGATCGCGTGGGACCCCTACATGAACCTGCCCTACATACCCGGGTCCTCGCTGAAGGGGGCCGTCGCCGCGCTGGCGTACCTGAGGAACAGCGAGTGGTACACGCTGCTCACCGGTAGAGCTCGGGAGCCGCCCGCCCAGCCCAGCCCGGCTGCACCGCAGCGCGAGCAGCGCGCGTCCCCAGTAGTCTTCCTGGACGCCTACCCCGTGAACGTGCTCGCCAGCAGCCTGCTAGCCGTGGACATCGTCAACCCGCACTACCGCGAGGTGGAGGGGAGGATAAGCGAGCCGGAGAGCAGCCCGACGCCGCTGAGCTTCCTAGTCGTCCCAGGGGGCGTCGCGTTCAGGATCGTCGTCTGCGCCGCGGGGAGGTGGCTCAGATCGTACAAGGGGAAGCCCAGCCTCAGCGAGCTCGAAACGCTGATCGGCCAAGCGCTCTCGAAGGGCATCGGCGCCAAGACCTCGCTCGGCTACGGCCGCTTTAAACCCGAACAATCGAGATGAGATATAACCTCTAAGAACTCGCGGAAGCTATTCGAATACTTTTAGGCTTCTCAATATCGATCTCCTCTGCCAACCGTTCATAGAGCACTTCGTTTTTTACAGCCACGCGCCTGCGCGCGCCTCCCGAGCCAGTAGGCAAGAGAGATTAAGGAAGCTAGGATTGTCAGCAGAGTTCCTAGGATCGCGGAGAGCAGCTCCGTCTCAAACATCTTGCGCTTAAGGCGCCCGCACACCTTAAAAACCTTCGCAATGCCCGCGCGTGCGCGCGCTGGAGCAGCTTGTAGGAATACTCGGAGCCAGCAGAGCACTGGTTATCTGTACCAGAGAAGCGCAGAAGGTAGCGGAAAAGCTGCTCCAGACCGAGCGCAGTGAGGTGTCCTTTATAGCCTTTGAGGAGCTTTACAGCAAACTCCGCAAAACTCCTCTCGTCGGAGCCGGGTGCTGCCCGTGGACAGGCGCACCCCAGGAAGCTCCGAGCAAGCGCGCCGGGTGGGAGGAGTGATTTCACCCTCCACAACCTGCTCGGGGAGCTACCGCACCCCGCGCTCCCAGCGCTCTGAATCAGCAAGCCGCGCGTTTAGATGCGAAGTCAAGACCTGTTTTCACCTTTTCTTTATAATTAAGTTTCTCTCCATCTCGTCAGAAGCTGGTATAACCGCCTTTTCACGATGCATGAGCACGCTGCCTTACTCCAGAGGTGTGCAGTCGCTGATAGCTGCTAGCAGCTACTAGATTCCTTGCCAACCCACACGATTGGGATGAGGCCGCGCTCGAGCAAGCGGGCGACGCGGGCGCCGCGGAACCGCGCCCTGGCTGTGGGGTCGCCCGGCTTCCACTCGACTGCGGTGGCGCCGAGCTCCAGGAGCTCGAAGGGATTGCCCCTCGCGAGCACTAAGAACTCGCCGTCGAGCACGGGGTCCTCCAGCTCGCTCAGGCGCGCTTCAGCCTCCAGCGGGTCCAGGAGGCCGCGCGGCGTGGCTACCAGCGGCTCGAAGCCGGAGAGGAGGGAGCGCGCGACCTCCCTCAGCAGCGCGCCCAGGTCGGGGCAGCGCACCCAAGCCCACCCGCCCACCGGCTCGTGCAGCGGCTCGCACTCGCACGGCTCGCGCCCCAGCTTCACGGCAGCGTAGACGGGCACGTGAGCATAGCCGGGGCGCCTCTTATAAGACCTCGGGCACTAGGCCTCCACCGGTAACTCCTTGCACTCCTTCTTCGGAGGCTCACGCGCGGCAACGCCACTACTCTTACCAAAATAGAGAAAAGATCTTAATCCTCCTTAGCTGCGCTAGCCCCTTGAGGAGCCTCTGCAGCCTGCCGAGGAGATCCTCACCGCGGAGGTTCCCGCTCACGTCCCTCTCAAGGGTGCGCTCCAGGAGCCTGGGAACAGTGCCCCGAACCTCCTCTCTACAGCCTCTCTCAGCCGCTTGAAGTCCTCGGGGAGGTTCGCGGACAGGAAGCCGCGGAACCTGAAGAGCCACACCAGCTCCAGGGCTTTGAGCGCTCTGCGGCGCTTCTGATGTGCGAGCAGTGGTGTTAAGGCGCTGATAGCCCAACCCACCAGCCTAGTTCCCCACCCCCTCGGGAACTCGACGTTATTTTATCCAGAAGCTTCCCGTCGGGTGGTTTATTTTCAACAGAGATTACGGGAAAAGTTCCCGGCTCGAAACGGGATTTGCGAATCCACAGCTCGAGAAGGCCAGAAGCCTCCCATGCGTAGGTGAATAGTGCGAGGCAGTTTTGCAAGCTTCTCACGGGAAAAGGAAAAGCTTATAAACACCCGCGAGAACAAGCCAACGGAAGCAACTGAGAAAGAATTGAAAGCTCCAGCGCATCCAGCACCTCCTGCAGGGCGTCGGCGAGCTTGTGAAGCAACTGAGAAAGAATTGAAAGCTGTGCGCTTTTGCTCAGCCGCGCGCTGCCTCTGCTTTGCCTGAAGCAACTGAGAAAGAATTGAAAGCTGGGTCGCGGCGCAGAGGAACTCGTTGCCCCTGCGCTCGAGAAGCAACTGAGAAAGAATTGAAAGTCGACCCGCCGCTCAAAACAGGTCACCGCTCAGGATTACGTGGGTGAAGCAACTGAGAAAGAATTGAAAGGGCTCTCGTACAGGTGCTCCGTGCTGGCTACGTACTCCTGGAAGCAACTGAGAAAGAATTGAAAGTAGATGCGGAACAGCTTCCAGCGGTACCTCACCGTTGAGCTAGGCCTGAAGCAACTGAGAAAGAATTGGAAGCTGGGTTTCCGTCGGCTGCGCTCTGGAACAGCGCCGCCACCCTGTCGGAAGCAACTGAGAAAGAATTGAAAGGTGTCATAGGTTACCTGCTTCGCCGCGTCGTCAGCGGTCATCTGGAAGCAACTGAGAAAGAATTGAAAGCTTCATCGGGGCGGGAGCGCGGGAGCGTCGCCGCTCCCGGAAGCAACTGAGAAAGAATTGAAAGCGCCACGTCCAGCCAGTACCCCACGGCGAGGCTCGCGCTCTCGAAGCAACTGAGAAAGAATTGAAAGTGACGCTGAGGCTGAGGCTGGGCGAGGACTGCAACGTGCTCGTGAAGCAACTGAGAAAGAATTGAAAGGTTGCCGAGCGGCATAGCGCTCAAGATCCCCGCGGGCGGGAACATGAAGCAACTGAGAAAGAATTGAAAGTTCAGGGACGGGTCCGTCGTCACGTTCTGCTCCCACGTCCTCGAGGAAGCAACTGAGAAAGAATTGAAGGCCGAAGCGCACCTTCTCGGGCTTGACGGGGTTGCCACTGCAGCAACTGAGAAAGAATTGAAAGTGAGCTGCTCCTGCGCGTGCCTGTGACTGCCGTACAAGCCTTATCTCGGACGGCAGCAACTGGAAAAGAATTGAAAGACGATGTTGCCGACCTCCGCGCCGCGCGCGAGACTTAGTCGCTGCCGGGAAGGGGCTGTCCAGGAGCCTGTGTAGCTCGGGAGCTGGCTTCGAGCAGCACGCAGAGCCCGCAAGCCACAGCCTCCCTCAGAGGTCATCCCTGCGAGAACCTTTTACGCGCCTGCAACATGTTTTTATCCCACTCCCACAGGTGGTAAAGCAATGCCGTGGACTCTCCACGTGGATAGTGAAGGGAAATTATCGGTAGACCTCAACGGAGACAAAAACCTCAGCATCACGCCGAGAGACGTAGCACTACTCGCGCTGGGACTACTCCTGCACGACATAGCAAAGCCCTACGTGCTCGGGGGCAAAAAGCATGCACTGCTCGGCTACGAGTACCTCGAAGATTTCTGTTGTTTTAGGCAAATTCTGAAAGAGCTAGGCTCCAGGCTAGGTGTAGACCAACGGTTACTCAGTAATCTTTCTGATGACGAACTAGATAAGATAAGAGAAGTAATCCTGCTGCATCATATGGCACTTGATAAAGAATGGTATGAAGAATGGAGTAATAAAATTAGTAACAAAACAATAAGCGTTAGGAACAAGCTAGCCGCGTTGTTTTCTCACCCATTTGATCGTATAGCATCATCGGTATACGGGTTTGCTTCAGAAGAGCTCATAAAGAGTTTATCATCAAAATCTAACAATAAATTCATCAAAGTTAATCCATTTTCAAGAATTCCTATAGGTAAGCTTACCATACAGATAAGTGATAAGGATAACTTGTCGAATGCGCTTATTATCATGGGACGAGACTCCGTCAGGAAGGTTGCTGAGGAATACTTAGAAGGCGCACGGGAGAGGACCTTTGAACCTGCGTGCGACATCCCCTTATACGACCACGGTGTGTTCACAGCGTCACTATCGCTCATGCTTTGCTGCCACGCAGCTATAGATGAAATTAAAAATTTTAATATAATAGATAAGCATGCCCTTGAAAAGATCTTCAAGAATTACATCTCTAACGTTAAGCTAGCCTGGCTCATTGTCGACATCACCGGGCTCTGGTCCCTGGTAGAGCGCTCACTAAAACCGGACGACCTTGCAGGTTTCGCCTACTTCGTGAACGCATGCCAGGAAAGCTTTATCAGGGTAATAAGTGAGGTTGCCGTCCAGAAGCTCCAGGGGTGCTCTAGCGACCCACTACTACGGGAAATTGCTGAGAAAGTCCTTGTGCCTCTGACAAGGCGTGGTAGCGTCATAATATCGCTCTTACCGGAAGGCATAGCAGAAAATATACGGCAAGCCTTCGAAAAAGGTGAGTTGATTCAGAGGGTTAGAGAGGAAGTATTAAAAACACTAGAAGGAAAAATAAAAGCTGATGGTATTGATGTCGATCTGGAGAGAATCTTAAGATATAGCACCATGATAAGCTTAGCTACCGCGGATTTTCATGAATGCCGAGAAGACGAGGTCTACGCGTGCGTAGCTAGAAGGCTCCAGGAGAAACTCGTTGAGGCGCTAAGAAGCCTTAGCGCTCTGCGAGTTCTGGAGAAAACCCCAGAACCCCCAAAAGAGCCGTGCTGGTATTGCGGCGTGAATGAAGCTGTTGAAAGCGTAGACATCTACTACTACGGGGGCGAGGAAATACCAGTAAAGGCCTGCAGAACATGCCAGCACGTGAGAATGCTTGGTAAGCAATTGGTGCAGGCTTCAAAGGTGTACGCTGCAATTTCCGAGAAGGAAAACATCGGACTGATAGCGCTTATCCCAGGTGTGAAGGTGTTTTACTCTGGGTGGGATGTGAAAATTCATAGAGTGAATTATGTATTGAAAAATCTGGAGAAATTAAAAGAAGATCTTAATAAAAAAGATCTTAATAAAACTATAAAAGCTGTAAAAGAAGATCTTAATAAAACTATAAGTAAACTGAATAATGTCTTAGAAAGAGCTTCAAGAGCTTCTAGCGAACGTGCTGCTATTTGTATTGTTTCAGATTTCCTGAATGATTTTATTAAAGATAAGATTAAGATACAGAAATTAGAAGCTATTTTCCCCTTACTTGATGAAACATATTCATATAAACTAACTGAACACCTTTCAAGGATATTAACAAGAATATTAAATAATTCTCAACTGATAAAAGAATACTGTAGGAGATCCTCAAGAGATAATGTAAAAATTCCAGGTTATCTTTACTACGACATTCTTCTTCTCAGGGAGGTCTTGAAAAAATCCTTTAACTCCTTAGGAATTGTATTTCATTCGACAGAACCCTTAGTCAACACATTATCTGTTATTATTGAGAAAAAAGAAGAATTAGTAGCCCCATTGTTTATGGCGCACCCAGCAAGGCTAATGGCGCGAGAGAGATTCTGGAATGAGGTGCTTAAGGAAATAAGCAACGAGCTTAAGGACACCCTCATAGTTCCTGAAAGCGGGGCTAACTATCTCTTCGTGGTGGTTCCAGGCGAGCAGGTGTGGGAGGCTTTAAGCAGGATACTAAGAGTACTGGAGAAGAGGTGCTTCGTACCAAGGGGGAATGACTCCCTGAGGAGGCTGTCCGTTTTTGGCCCCTTCACATGGGAGGTGCTAGATGTAGAGGGTCCCGCGGCGACCCTCTCGGTGTTCATCGCCGACGGGAAGTACCCGCTGTACAGGCTTTTGAGGACGGCTTTCGAGCTGGCGAGGATGCCCTTCAGACACGGGGAGGGCAGGTACCCTGTGCGCTGCTTTCTCGCCGACATAAGGACAGGGTTCGACCCAGCGCCGGGAGCCTACACCCTCGTGCCGCTGTGGCTGTTTGCCTACTTGTTCGATGCGGTTGAGGGGGCTAGTAAAGAGGAGCTGCTGCTCGCGCATAGGTTGCTGCTGGCTGGGGGTTACGACAAGGCTCAGGAAGCTATCGCCGCTGCTGTCGGGAGGGGTTTTGAGAGAGGCTTAAGGGGGGAGCTCATGGAGACTCTGGAAATAGAGCGCATGCGCTTAGATCCCAGCATCTACTATGTGCTAGCAAGCTTAATTAACCTCAAAAGATACTGTCAAACCCGCTAGGTGATGTTTATGGGGGGTCACTCAACCCCTCAGACAACGTCTCAGGTTCTCTGGAATGCTCACGAGCTGGAGAGTTTCGCGAGAAGGCTTGCTGAGGAGTTCAGGGGGGATGAGGGCAGGTTGAAGAGGATGTTCTCGGCATTAGCCACATGCACGACGCCCGAGGAAGCCAGGGCCGTGATAGCGTTCCACTACTACAGGACTGATGGGAAGAAGCGATCCCTCAAGGATCTCTTCGATAGTCTAAAAGATGTAAAGGATTACCGAGCTAGTGTGGTGCCCCAACTACGCATGCTCTTTAATTTCACGATGTACTATCTCATGCTCAGTAGAGTATCCGTGCGTAGTGGGCAAAGGTGATGGGAATGGTCTGGTACGAGAAGTTGGGGAGCTTCGCGGCAATCCTCTACGAGCTGAGAACGGTAAGCCATGTGCGCGTCGGCAGCGGCGAGAACATCAAGCTTCCAACGCCGGTCGACAACCCGCAGACCAGGATCCTGCGGCTCGAGCCAGGTAGAGCGGAGGGGAAGTGGATCGTATACATTCCCGCGTCGAGCCTTCACGGGGTGCTCAGATCCGCTACTGAGGACTATATACGAACACAGCTTAGCCCTTATGGTAGTAAAATAGTGAAGAATTTAGAAAACGTTACGGCAGATGATTTAAAAAATGCTAATGTTGATATAAATGATTGGAATAATTTCTTAAGGAAAGTGAGAAGCTACTCTGAGTCTATACCGGGTTTTGGTGAGCTACCACTTTACAGGGAGGTTTGCTACACGACACTTGAGTTTGACGCTTGCCAGGTACCTCCGGCATCAAACGCTAAGAAATACTACTTAACGAGTATTGTGGGGAGAAGGGACTCTAGTGGGGCGCACTTGCCGTGCTTTGTCTGCCAGCTGTTCGGCGCTGCCGGCTTGAGGGGTAGGGTTAGGATCCTGAACGCCTACCCTAGCAAGGAGACCACGGAGACGCTCCCATTGGACGTCATCACGCGCGTGGGTATCAACAGGGTGACCGGGGCCGCGGAGGAGGGGAGGCTGTTCGACCTCGAGGCGATACCGCCGGGCGCGGTCTTCTACTTCTTCGTGATGATCAACAACGCGTTCGATGATGTGAAGCTCCACTGCGACGCCCAGGACCCCCAGGAGTGCAAAGAAGAGGAGGAAGGAAGGCTCAAGCACTACAAGGAGAGATTGGGGGTAGATGGGGATCTGAACTACATTGCTCTGTTCGAGAAGAGCATCGAGCTCGTGAGCAAGGGCCTAGTGCCGATAGGCGCTCACGGCACGGTGGGCTTCGGAAACGTCGAGATAACGGAGCTCGCCAGGTTTGAGGTGACTAACGAGGGGGAGGCTAGGGAGTTTGTTAGGATTCTGGCGAAGAGGATGGACTCCAAAGAGAGCGAGCTCAAGAGTGAGCTTAGGAAGTTCCTAAGGTCGAAGAAGGCCGAGATACCCGAGCTCGACCCGGACTTGTATCCTTGGCTGGCACGCGCTCTAGCCGAGCTCGCCAGGTCCAAAGCTGCGGAGTCCCCGCAGAGCGGTGCCAGTGGATGAGCCAGCTGCTTGTGGAGAAGTACTCGATCAGGCTCTACGGCAACTGCAGCGTGGGGGTCAAGGAGGGGGTTGTCAAGACGGCGCTCGACTTCGTGCCTGCTACCACCGTCCTAGGCGCCGCGGCGAGCGCCTACCTGCTGTACGCGTGCGACGGGAGCGCATCGTGTTACACTTGCAATGCTCAGTGCCCCCTCCGCCAAGTTTGGGATGCTTTGAAGCGGGGAGAGCTTGCTGTAAGCCACTTCATCCCAGCCAGCCAGCAGGGAGGAGACCCTCTCAAGGACCACTTCCTCTACTGGTTCCAGCTTGGGAGGAGGGCTCCGAGGAAGAGCGTCCACGCGCACGTGGCGATCAACAGGACGGTGAAGAGCGTCCAGCAGATGCTCAATGTCGGCAGCGGGTCGGGAGTGGAGCTCAGGGGGCTGCTCTACGGCGACGAGGTGTGGGCGCCGCCGTCGAACGAGTTCTACGGCTTCCTCGTGACCAGCTCTAAGGTCGTGTTTGACGCGGCGCAGGAGGTCATGAGCTTTCTCGACCTGGCCCAGCTGGGGAGCAGGAGCAAGTACTGCTTCGTGGAAGTCAGAGGTCGTGAACGGTTCGTCAGCGTGGACGCCTTCCTAGAGGAGCTTAAGAAGTCTTGGAGCAAGGGTGCGCTGCTTACAGCAGCTGGAGGACTGGCTTTCACCTTAGATGAGGCGCAGCAGAGCTTGCTTCAAGCCTGCTCGGTGAAACTCCGCGTGGTGGACATCAAGCAGATGATGCAGCAAGCTCACATAGGTGGCCAGTACGTCTCGCTCTATAAACTGCTCCTCGGCAACGTGGAAAAGATCTATGTATCGACAAGTGATGCATTGCCAGTACTACGTGGCGATTCGTACCTACCTGAATGGAGCTTAACAGGGGTGCCTGGCCTAAAATTTAGTCCGCTCGGCTGGAACAGGCTGGTCCCGCTAAGCTGGGTGAGGAGGTATGTCCAGGCGCGATAGGGGTAGGAAGCAGGATTACGACGAGGTGAAGGCTGCTCTGAAGCACTACTACAGGCTCGGCGAGCTGTCCAAAGCCATCAAGGATTCCCAGAGCCTCGACAAGCTTCGGCAGGTACGCGAGCGTATTCTCAAGGAGATCGAAAACCTGATGTGCGACCTGTGCGGAAGGAGCTTGGAATTCAACCCCATCTGCTTCTACCTTCACTACGTGATCGGCAAGGTGGTGGGAGTTGAGCTCGCAAGGTAGCTCCACCATCACCGATTACAAGGAGCTCTTCAAAGAGGCTCAGAGTCGCCTCAGAGAACTATCGCGGAGGAGGGTCGAAGGCATAAACACTGTGCGGGAGGCGGTGTCGAGTTCAGCTAGGAGCGGGAGCTGGCGCTTAACCATTCTCGTGTATGCGGCAGACGATTTCATTACCGCTAAGCACACGCGCGACCTAGTGAACAACGCATGCAGGCTCGCCGCGCATGGGCGTCAACAGCGTAGTAGCCCGGGCTCTGAGGAGCCCGACGCCTGGGTAGCCTGGCTGATGAAGGGCGTGCTCCGGTACGTTTTCATCGCCGACAAGGCGGGCGACCCGAGGTGGAGGTACCTGCTAGGCTCCTCGCGAAAGCCCGCTTTCGCCTCGCGCGCCAGCTTCCAGGTCGCCACGCAGGACGAAGTGGAGAGGGTGGTGGAAGCGATGAAGGCTCTGGGGGCCGAGGATCAAGCGCTCGAGCAGCAGGCGAAGTCCGGGAAGTACCTGCTCGTCAACGTGGTCGACTGTGACCTCGGGGACGGCAGGTGGGCTAGCGACGTCTTGGACGAAGCCCTCCAGAAGCTGGGGCTCATGCCCGTTCGGAGAGTCGTGCTGGGGAGGTGATGGCAGTGAGTGCCTGGCGCATGCAGCCCGTTAACCTGGAGTTCCAGGTGCTGCTGAAGTCCCCAGCGGTGACCGGAGAGGACCCGGACAGCAGCAGGGAACTGCTGACAATCCTAGGCTTCAGGGAGGAGGATGCTAGGAAGTCCGTTGCGCAGCACTACGGTCTGCTGTCCGTCCAGGAGGCAGGCTTCTTGGTCAGAGCTTCCAGCTTCAAGGGGCTGCTCCGCGTGGCGAGCGAGTACTTAGTCGAGCTGAAGTCGCTGAAACTGGGTTTGGGGCACGCGGTCTGCAGCTTCCTCGATGCCGGAGGGATCGGGATGCCTAAGTGCGTGCTGCCGCCACCTCTGGGGGAGGGGGCTGGTGAAGCTCGGGGGTTCCTCGAAGCCCTGAAAGGGGCGCGGTGGGTTGTGATCGGCGGCGACCGCGTGGAGTTCAACAACTACCCGTGCATACCGTGCTCGGTGTTCGGCGCCACAGGCCTCAAGTCGATGGTCACCGTGAGCTTCGGCCGCGGATTCGTAAGCAAAGTCAAGCCGAGCAGCTTCTACCGCCTCTTCTTCAACGAAGTGATGAGGGAGGAGTCTCGGGGAGGTAACGTGCGACCGCTGCTGATCCACGCGCTGGAAACGGGCAGGGAGATCACGTTGAACGTAACGCTGGCGGGTGGAGGTCCTCAAGGGCTTAGGTCTAAGAGCTGCCCGCCGTACACCCTCGCCGCGGCGGTGCTATGGCTCGCTGTGCAGCTTGTGAACGCAGGGTTCTTCAGGCTGGGCCGCTTCAAGAGCAGGGGCCTGGGCGTGCTGCAGATCACTCCTAAAGAAGACACCTTGAGCAAGCTGGCGCGGTTGCTGGGGGCGGAGAACAACAGCGCCGGGGTGACCGCGAGAGCAAACGAAGTTCTGGAGAGCGAGCTAAGGGCGAGGTTGGGGGCAGGCTCGAGGCAATGATCTCACCGGTGAAGCCTGTCGCAGATAAGAAAAATAAATCATTTTCTCCCCTTTAAAAACCCGTGGGAGCGACAGGACCTCCGGTCAGAGATTTTCATATTATAGTACTGAAGAACTACAATAAATTTTACAGTGAAATCATATATCCATTATACAATGTTACTTTTAAAAAGAGGGAGGAAGAGGTGATAGAGGGCATTGCGAAATACTTTGAAAATAAAACTTTCCAACTTGATGCCTCAGGAGGTACGGTTTTTAAGTATAGTGCGGCCACGTGCACGTTGAGGGCTGTAAAAACCCACAAAAGAATGGTAACTTTCGAATACAATCGAACACAATATAAATGCGAAACAAGCAATGTTAGTTTTGTGGTTGATTATAAATATCAGCAATCGAGTAGCTCGGAGCCGCAGCTCGTAAGCAGGACGATGTCGTTTGTGCAATTAAAAATGAGTGAGAAGTATGGCCGCTGGAGGCTGGCAAAGAACCAGCTTTACTTTATGAGGTACTGGCCTCCTTTCAATTACGAAGGTATGCTATTTGACATAAAAGAATTCAGGGATCATCCTGATCTAGGATCATTCTATGCTTTCATCTATAGAAAAATTGATAAAATTTATCATTCCCGTCTTTCCCGTCTTCAGAGCAGGTTCGCCACCCCGGTATCGGACCTAGAAGTGGTTCTAGGGCACGTGTTCCTGCCTTCGACCAGCAATCGCGATTACGAGAGCATCCCGGACACGTCACTGTGCAGTGTTACGAAAATTTACCTTGAAACATTTATGTGGAAAATTCTCTTGCAGAATCTCGGGCTGTTCTCAAAGGGCGCTGAATCGTTCGTAGGCAAGCTGTACCCAGGGCTCCTCGACCCCGATCCTCCGCCTGAAAATGACGAGGAAATAGCCGAAGAGTCTAGCGTAGGCGTAAGGATAATCATAACGGCGGTGGGAGGTGAGTAGCGACCGCGCCCCGGGTCTCCGTTAATTCCTGCTTGAGCACTTAGCCGCCCTGCTTAGCAAGCCGCAGTACCAGGCCTCGCCCGGGGTTCTTCCCTCCTCCAGGAACCTCTTCACGAGCCTCACCTTAGCGCACGAGATCCGCCTCCACGCCCACCTCCGCCCAGCCAGCCCCATCGAAACGGAACACTAGGCGCCACGCCTCCCTCACAGCCCTCGAGCACGGGCCCTCTTCGAGCATGAGCGGCGAGCAGCGCGAGGGCTCTAGCAACGTTGCTCTTCCAGCTCGCGTTCCGACAACAAGGACGTTGAGCTTCCCCAGCTCGACCCGCACATCGCGCAGGCTCAGGAAGCCCCTCGCCCAGAGGCTCCTCAGCACCACCCCGATAGCGCAGCCCGCAGCGATAAAGGTTTCCAGTCCTCTGGCGCGCAAACCGAGAGCTAGCGAGCCTGCTTGGGGTTTCGGCTCTGCGCGCGAACCAAGGGGTGATGAGCGGTAAGGACCGGCCACCCCCTCAACCCGCCAGGCCTAGTTCCCGACCCCCTCGGGAGCTTGTCGTTATTTTATCCAGAAGCTTCTCAATGGGAGCCTTATTTTCAACAGAGAACACGGGAAAAGTTCCCGGCTTGAAACAGGACTTACGAATTTACTCGTCGAGAGCGTTAGAAGCTTCTCATGCGTGA
>Ga0326760_1000819_pt1 | contig 14885 bp, 12 predicted proteins | sample GCREP_S_FD_207668 | JGI IMG/M metagenome (GOLD analysis project Ga0326760, IMG submission 207668) | Hot spring sediment microbial communities from Geyser Creek Basin, Yellowstone National Park, WY, United States - GCR.EP_S | ecosystem: Environmental > Aquatic > Thermal springs > Near-boiling... | reverse complement strand
GAAACTCCCATAAGGGAGTAGAAAGGAGTTTCTCTAAGTTGGAGTAGTAGATAGCCCTGAGCTTCTTCCCTGTGCTGAAACTCCCATAAGGGAGTAGAAAGTTGTGCGTCTAGGGTTATTTGATGGATTTTTACGGATTTTAATGTTTTCTATTTTATGTTGTTTGTTTTGGTTTGTATTCTTTTCCATGTTTTTCTTATTCTAATTCATTTATTTCTGATTTCTTTGTATAGTTGTGTTGTTTTCTCTAGGAATTGTTTATCGGTGTACATAATTTTTCGTCTTCTAGTATCTCCGTTATGAATGTGTTTTCTTTTTCTAGTTTCTTTAGAGATGATTCTGTTTTCAATGCTATTGGTTGTATTCTTGGATCTATTAATTCTGTTGTTTCTCTAGTTATTTGGTATGCTTCTCTTGGATCGTTCGGGGTATCGTCTGCTACTATAAGTATATCGATATCGTTTTCATCTGTATAATTTCCTCTTGCCATAGATCTGAAGAGAATTACAAGTCTAACTCTATATCTATTCAATGCTTCAACTATTTTCTGAAGTTTTTCTAACATATTCTTCAACTCATCTCAGTATTGTTTCAGCACATCTTATACATTCTTCAGCATCTCTAGATGTATAGTGATCGGCAGGTGCTTCTTCATCAAATGTGTTTAGGTATCTAGAAGGGATACAATATTTATCTAGTATTGTTGCATATATTTTGATTTCGGAGGGTATCTCTATATCTAGTGTGGATAAGAGTATCGTGATAGAATGACCTTTTCTCTCTATATGGAAGAAGTTCAGCAACCTTTTAACAGTTTTCTTAGCAGTTTAATGAGATTCAAAACGAACTTCTTCATAAAGATCTTCTCTATAGTTAATATTAGCTGAGATAAGGTTTCTCTTAGCTTGTTTCAACTAATCAAATACTCTTGAAACCACAGCTTCCACCCTAAACACATTTCATACAATAGCTATAATACGTTATCTACAATATATTCACGTTATTCTAGGTCAAACAAGGTTGTGGATAGATTGTGTGAAGATATTTTCTGAATATGTATATTTTGAGGGGGTCTAGGAGATCCTCTGAAGTATCTAAGATAATGTTCAAGGTTATAGCTACTCTATTTTTATTAGTTTTGATTTTCTTCTGTAGATATCGAGTAGATTTCTTAGTATTACATGTATTTCGAAAAGATCTTTAATACCTTTCAACTATAGCTCTGCCAAGACTTTACCTAGGCTCGTATTTGTTACAACGAGTATATCTATTCGTTTGATGGTAGATATCTGTTTTCTGCATCACTTCCAAATAGATACCTCTGTTTCTGGGTTAAGATTTCTAACTATTTCAGCTATCTTCTTGAGGTAGAGATCAAGTTTATCGAGTATCTTCTTTTCTCTAGCTTCTTCAACAAGAAATCTCTAACAATATTGATCACCTTCTCCACAACTTGCAAAACCCTAGGGCACTTATTCGAAACTATATTCTTTAGCATTATATCTTGAAGTTATATATGTATCTTCAAGAGAACCGAGCTCAACAACATAATCAACCAGAATCTTCTTAATACTTTCGCAACTTGTAACCATGTATATAAACTTAAGAAGTTTTCTAACTATAGATACTCGGATAGTCTATCCCTAGCTTAAGAAGATATGCTTTTAAGTAGAGTTGAAGTACTTGTTCAAGATGAAAACAGCTAAATCATAAACTTCCTCTCAATCATTGTCTTAGATACTTCAAAGAATCTCCTAGACCTCTCCAAAAGAACATTGTATTCATTGAATCGCGTCATACTGTACACATAAAATATTGGTTTCGCGATAACAAGATATATCTTATCAATACCATCTTTAGTATCGATATAACAGAGTTTCAAGTATTTTTCAGTTCTTCAATTATATCTCTTTAAATTATTAAATCTAGTGCTTAGATTCGATAATCAATATCGTAGATAGTAAGTAGATAGAATAGATGTCTTCATTGTTCAGCAAATGATTATATCTAAGGCAGAACTTCTATACCGAGTTTTAAAGCTATGTAGCGTTGTTTTTCATCAAGTGTAAGTAGGGGTAATTTCTTGTCAATAGCTAGAGCTATGTATAGAGCATCGTAAATAGTTATATTATTCTCTACAGATATTTCAAATGCTTTATCTATATACTTTTCCTCAGGTTCTATAACAATATTCTTCTCTACATAACTCTTAAACAACTGTAGGATTTCTTGAGCAGATTCACGATTAGGTAACCTCTTGAGGTATAAGGATCTCCATACAGCGTTGTAGAATTCTTTTATAATATGGTCAACAGATACTCCACGCTTCATATATAGAGCTATATCTCTCCAACCCTCTTCTCTAAGGAAGAACGCTACAGCAGCAGAAGCATCAACCACTATCACGATCTTCCCTCACAGACATAACTGAAAAACCTTTAGGAACACTCCAGTTAGCTTTCTCTAGTTCTCTCAATATTCTCTCAAAATTTTCTTCAGCTTCAAGCTCTTTTATCCTTTCCTCAATAACTTTCCTAATTTCTTCAGCCCAGTTAACTCTTCCTCTATATTTCTCCATCTTCTCCTTCAACTCCCTACTTACCTTAATACTAAAAACAGGCATAAAGTATCACTAGCTGGTAGTATTTACTAAATCTACTAATAAATCTACCAGTTAATAAAGCTTTACAATTTATAGTAAATAACTATGTAATCGATTTTCGATAAGGAAAGAATACAATGCGATATGTTGTTGTAGATAGAAATACAAGAGCTAACACAATTAAAACTAGAACTAGGGTACATACATATCTCAAAATTTTCATTCATTAAGAAAACGACCGGTGCATAAATTTATATACGATAGCCTTAGCTCCACTGCTAAAGGTTTATTATGGTGATGATCTGTACGTAGATATCATAATATCTAAGTATCTTGATATACGTAAGCAAAGCTTAGAATAAAAATAACGGTATCTATATTATTGTTAAGGTATTCCATAATAATTTGCAACACATTGTATTCTTAAACATATGTAGATGTTACTGGGGTATACCTTAGCAATTCATCGTATTTCAGATAAGCTACTAAGAGAAGTATGCCAACAACTATACCTCCGAAGATAAACCCTATAATCATCCATACCAAGGTTTTCTCTTTAGCATCTCTATACCTACCTATATCAACTAGCTTTATAATCTCATTACAGTTCGTATAGATCAAGATATCGATAACACCTAGTATAATAGGTATGATACCTACTATAACAATCAGGAAGATAACGCCTACTATTATAAATATTATCCCGAATACCAACGCCAGTATACCTGCTATCCTCGTTAAATTCCTAATAGTATCTGCTTCAGGTGGAGGTCTAGAAGGTACTGTAGGTTGTGGTTGTACACCCATAGATTCCCCGACATGTATTTCTTTTACAAACTATATATAAAGTTTTTGCATATTTTACCTCTACATATTTACAGAATTACTATTACCTTTGCAAATTTAGAGCAACACTTACGATGATTACGATTAACTATGTGTAGATTATATGATCTACTAAGCTCTATCGGTAATCAACATAGTGAAAACATTGTTTATCTGTGTACCCCATCTTTTCTAATATTTAATAAATGATCGCGAAACATAGTACCAAGAACACGTTGTAATGTAGGGGTAGAGAATTGAGGATATTTAGTGTTTTTGAGACTTAGGGAAGTAAAAATATGTTGATCAAGAGGTTGTTTAGCTGAAGTGTTTTGCCATTTTTTCGTTTCCAGGCATTTTCAGTATAGCGTCTATAACTTCGTTTACTTGTTGAGTACTCTTTGTTCTTACATCTACTATTAACCAGTTGAATAGATGATCTCTACCACCTTCTAGAAATGCTTGTATAGCCCATTCTGCTCTCATAAGTCTTGGGATCATTACGTAGTTCATGATTTTCTTTGGTAGTGGTGTAACAGGTTTTCTATGGATACCTTTTCCATCAACTTTAACTGGTATTTCAACTGCTACGTTATCGGGTATCCCGGGTAGAACTCCGTTGTTAGGTATGTTTACGTATATTGGTGCTTGTATTGCTATTCCTGGTATTGGTGTTGGGAGATCATATATTTCTTTTGGTTTGTTGTTGACTATAGAGTCTATTATATGTACTAAAGATTCTCCACTTGGTCTTGGTGGGTATTTCTGTACTAAAGGTATTGAGAAGTTATAGACATCTTGTTCTAGTTCAGCTAATCTTCTTCTCTGTCCAGCTATATACATCCCCCATCCAATCTCTGAATCAGGTCCTCCGTAAGGTCCATACCAATACTGTTTCGTTTTCAGATCCCAGTGGTATTTCCATGTACCACCTCTACAAGTATCACCAATTGGTAGTAATCCATAGGTTTTATACATATCTATAACAGCTGGAGATAGCTCAACATCAAATGGGTTTACAACAAATTCTCTCCAAACATCCCAATACCTCTCAGCATCTTCTTTAATCCATTCATCGATATATCTATAAGCATTCTCACCTCTATACCTAAACTTCGTTAACCATATAACATGGTTGAAACCCGGCATCTCAACTTCTACTTCCCTAAAATCTATTAAATTAAGTATAGTTTTATAGCATTCAATATCATGAGATGCACAAAGAGCTGTTATATCTCTACCTAATTTCTCTTTAGCAAGCCTCATACCAAGAACTTCTATTGCAGCTCTAAAACCTAGATGTCCATGGCATAAACCTATATATTTAACTTTAGTTTCTCTAGTAACTAATGTTGATAATTCGAAAACAGGGTTAGCTACATTAATAAGCCAAGCATCTGGAGCTAGTTCTTCAACATCTCTTGCTATACTCATCATAAGTTTAAACTGGTAGTAACCCCATATAGTATGGTAATCACTTACGTAATTCCACTCAACACTATTTATACCTCTATAATACCCATATCTCTCAGATATCTCCCTCATTCTCTCGTAATAGCTATGACCTCCATACATAGCTGAGTTGATAACGAAATCAGCATCCTTAATAGCCTCTCTTCTATCTAAAGTTTTGAAAATATTAACATCGCTTCTTTTCAATTCTTCAGCATACCTCTTACTAAAGGTGTATATAAGGTTGAGTCTTCTTTCGTTTATATCCATAAGCCATATATCGAAATCTTTAAGATCTTTATTAATTAAAAGATCTTTAACAATTGTACTAGACCAAGCAGCACTTCCAGCTCCGATGAAAGCTATCTTAAGTTTACCCATATTCAACACCTTTAACTACGGTATAGGAACTTATTGGTCTAGATTAAAAGCTTATGTTTGTGGAGATTATCATAGTGTTAGGAGAATATTTAATGTGTTATGTTTTCTGTTCTGAGTATAACCAGCATTTAACTACTCTACTACCTATAGCTATATCTGGTGGAGGTTCTTCAATACATCTCTTCATTACGTATGGGCATCTAGATGCGTATTTACATCCTCTAGCTATAAACTCTTTCTCTTCTACAACACTAGATAACTTTATAGTTTCTAACCATTTAGTTCTAGCTTTTGGATTTGGTATAGGTACAGATTCTATCAATACCTGTGTGTATGGGTGTAGTGGTTCTGTTAAAACTTTTTCTACAGGTCCTAGCTCTACAACACTTCCTCTATACATTATAGCTATGTTATCGCTTATATAGTAAGCTGTTGAAAGATCGTGGGTTATGTATATAAACGATATACCGTATCTCTCTTTGAAATCCTTAAACATATTGACAATGTTTATCCTTAGCGATGCATCGAGCATTGATACAGGTTCGTCAGCTATTATAAGCCTAGGTTTTGTAAGTAGAGCTCTTGCTATAGCTACTCTCTGAAGTTCTCCACCAGAGAATTCATGTGGATACTTATTAACTACCTTGTCTAGGCTTAGCCCAACAGCTTTAAGAACTTCATCTATATAACCATCAACTTCATCTCTACCTATACCAGCTATATTGATAGCTGTTTCTCTTAGATAGTTATATACTTTCTTTAGAGGGTTGAAAGATGCGTAAGGATCTTGGAAAACAGCTTGAACTTCTCTTCTATACCATTTAACATCATAGCCACGGAGTTTATGTATATTCTTACCTTTGTACAGAACTTCGCCGTATTCAGGGATGTGGAAACCTAGGATAATCCTAGCTAAAGTTGTTTTACCTGAACCACTCTCACCCGCAATTGTAAATATCAAAGGTTTATCTTCTAGTGATAGAGATACACTGTCAACAGCTTTGAATCTAAACCCGAATAAACCGTACCTAAATATCTTAGTAATATTCCTCAACTCCAACAGGTTAGCCATAGCTATCACCTCTTCATGTATAACCAACACGAAACAATTCTATCTCTATCTATTTTTATTGTTGGCGGTTTCTCTCTCCTACAAATATCCATCGCATACGGACATCTTGGATGAAATCTACAACCAGGTGGTGGATTCCTAAGATCTGGTGGAGAACCTGCTAAACCTACTCTAGTACTTTTATCGCCAATCCTAGGCAACGAATTTATAAGTCCTTGTGTATAGGGATGCAGAGGATTTTCAAACATAGCGGTCGTCCCCCCAACTTCAACAATATTACCTGCATACATAACAGCAACTCTATGTGTAATCATAGCATGTACACCCATATCATGGGTAATAACTATCAACGTATTGTTCAACCTCTTCTGAGATTCCACTAAAAGTTGTAGAATACCTCTCTGAAGAACAACATCAACAGCTGTTGTAGGTTCATCTGCGATAACAATCCTGGGGTTCAACATCAAAGCTAAAGCTATGACAATCCTCTGCCTCATACCACCAGAAAGCTGATGCGGGTATGCATTCAAAACCTCTCTCTTCAACCCCATACCCTCTATAAACCCGACAACCTTACTAATATCTACAGTAGAAGCATGATATTTCAAAACCTCGATAAAATGATCTCTAATCCTCTCAACAGGATTCAAAACATTCATAGAATTCTGAGGTATATAACTAATAACTTTCCACCAAATCTTAGCCCTCCGCTCTTCAGAATTCATCTTCAAAACATCGTATTTCACATTATCTACATATATATTTACAGAACCTTTCCTAACTCTTAATGGAGGATGTATAAACCCATACAACACTTTAGCTAACGTAGATTTACCACAACCAGATTCACCAGCTATACCAATTACCTCACCTCTCCTAATCTGAAGATCTACACCATCAACTGCATGCACATAAACATTCCTTTCAACATCAATATCGTACACAGCATCAAGATCCTCTACATTTATAACTATATCCTCAAACATTTACCCAAACACCATCTACGACTTCTACAAACACAAAAATGAAGTCTAAGTTAAAAAATATTTTTGTTTAATTGTTTTGTTTTATTTTCTTTTTATGAACCATCCTATTAGTAATCCGACTATGAGTAGTATTATTGCTAATGCTATTGTTATTCCCCATTCTGTTTCTCTAATTGTTGTTGATACTGTTGATGTTATTGTTGATAACACTGTTGTTGGTTTAACAATAGTTGTTATAACAGTTCTCTCAATAGTTGATGTAATGACAACAATGGTGGTAATTGTTACTGTGTAGGTGTGGGTGTTAGAGGGATGTTGGGGCCGGTTTCTGTATTTCTATTGGTAGTTTTGGTGGAGCACTAGGCATAGTAGCCTCTTTTGTTGGACATCTACCCGTTGGTCTTAGCTGTAGTATTATGAATAGCATATGATTCCACCAAGTTGCTGGGTCCATGTAGTAGTAGTCTGGATATGTTGGCCAATTCTCCCAGCAATATGTATCTGCATCTGTGTAGAATAGATGTGCAAAGGTTGTTACACCTGGCAGTATTTGAGCTCATATTAAGCTGTATTCCTGTGCTAACTTTATCAATTTCTCTGTTTCCCATGGTGGTGTAGCTTCGAATTCTTCTATAACTTTATCCAATTTCGCTCTTAGTTCTCTAGCTTTTTCGTCATACGCTGTTCCGAGGATGCACTTTCCACTCCATTGGAATTTCAATTCTTTCTCCTTACCAGTACCATAGCATGTGAGAAAATAAGCCATCCTGCTCTTTCATTACAGTACCTGTTGCGGTACCCCCATATGTGTGGTGCTATATCTGGGAATAGCGTTGAGCAAAACGGCCACCCCGTTGACATATTTTTGATAATGGAGTTGCATGTATGTAGTCTGATGTGAGACTTAGGAATGTTGAGAGAAGAGTTTTTGATTTAATTACGTATGATTAGTAAAGTTAATGTTTACTATTCTCTACACTAAACTTCATAAACATTTGTTTCGAAGTTGCTCATAGCCATGGCAATTACTGTAGCTATGATACAGAAAGCCTTGGAAACTATCTTCGTACATCGTATGATTATCCTCTTAGTCTAGGATTGAAGTATTCTTGAAGTCCAGCTGATATTAGGTATAGAGAAACAAATAGAATTATTAATGCAGTAATTGGTGGGGTGATCCACCACCATATACCTCTGTATAGAGCTCCGAAATGTTGACACCAGTATATCATGGTGCCTAGAGTATCTTCTTGTAGTATTGATAGACCTAGTATTGCTAATCCTGCTTCAGAACCTATAGAGTATAGTACAGTGTTTGTTGCGTTGATTAGGTGCCATCCGAGTAGATGGGGAAATATTTCGGATATTATTATCTTAGCTGTACCCATACCAGAAAGCCTTGCCACAGTAACGTAATCTCGTTCTCTTAAACTCAGAACAATAGCTCTTACCTGTCTTGCTGGCCATGGCCATGAGGTTATAGATATCAGTAGCCCTAGTAGTGGTAATGTTAGTATAGGTCTTAAAGTCATTGATAAGACGTATAGTAGTGGGAAACCAGGTATAGTTACGAAGGTATCTGTTATAAACATTAGTACTCTATCTATCCAACCACCTTTGATTCCTGCTACCATACCTATGAAAAGCCCTAGATGAGATGCTATAAGAGTTGTTACAGCTGCTATAGCGAGGGAATTTATTATCGCGTTGACAAGTATCCAGAACACACTTCTACCGTTAGTTGTTATACCGAATAGAAAATCTAGCGATGTTAATTGCGGTGGGGTATCTTTTCTAAAGTAGTACCAATTCTTATAGTATCCAGGTGTAGCTATCGATATTGCTCCTAGACATAGTATAGCTATAAATATTGTGAAGCCTAGTCTAAATTTTAAACTTGTTCTCCAAATTCTTGTAAACCCTTTCGATATAGCTGTTAAACTATTTTTAATTCTTAGATAGGAAACCACAGTATCTCACCTATATCTAACCCTAGGATCTATAAGAGGATACGCCAAGTCTATTATTAGTGTAGCTGTTGATATACCTATGATTGAGAGTGATAGTATTGAGAGTGCAACTCCATAATCACCAGAGCCTACAGATCTATACAGTAGAAGACCTAGACCTGGATAAGCGAAAACAGCTTCAGTAAGAAGAGCTCCACCAAATATACCTCCTAACGCTAATGCTAATGCTGTTGTCTGCGGTAAGAGTATATTTCTTAGTACATACTTCTTGAATAGATAGCTCTTTGGAAGCCCTCTTAGCTCACCGTATACATAGTAATCCTCTGAAAGAGTATTTAATGTAAGAGTGCTTGAGCTTAAGAACCACCACCCAAACATACTAGGTATGATTATAGAGATAGCTGGTAAAAACGATCTATGTACAACTTGTCTCCAAAATTCTAGACTTAGGAAAGGAGCTGTTGGAGCACCTCCACCTATAGGAAATACTGGTATTACATAGCAGAGTAAGAATATTAGTATAAGTGCTAGTATATAGTATGGTATTGGGTAAACTGTTAAAGCAACTCCTCTTAAAATTTTTGAAGCACTCGATTTTCTAAATAACGAAGCTAACGCACCAAGAATATTACCTATAACCCACGAAAGTATCGTAGTAAAAGTTAGGAGACCTATAGTCCATGGGAGAAACCTTAAAACAAGTTCTCTTGCAGGAGTAGGAAATGAAATCATAGAAGGTCCAAAATCCATCGATAAAAATCTTCGGAGAAAAGTTGTGTATTGTTCTAGTAGAGAACCTCTCAAACCAAAAATCTCATAGAGAGCTTCCCTAAGCTCTATCAACGCCCGAGGATCGTAAACAGTACCAGTAGCTCTCATAGACTCAACAATAAGTTCAACAATACTAGTAGGTATAGCTTTTAACAATAAAAATATTATTGTAAAAGCTGTAAACAAGGTAACAACATAAGTAATAACCCTTCCAACAATATATTGTACAAGATGTTTTGAAACCATGTCTATTCACCTAATAAACTATTGCATTGAAACCCACATGTTATAGAAGTAGAGCCTGGGTTAAAAAATATTTTTATTTATTTTATTTTCTTTTTATTATAAACCATCCTATTAGTAATCCGATTATGAATAGTATTATTGCTAATGCTATTGTTATTCCCCATTCTGTTTCTCTAATTGTTGTTGATATTGTTGTTAATATTGTTGATAACACTGTTGTTGGTAAAACAACAGTTGATACAATAGTTCTCTCAATAGTTTCAGTAACAACAATAGTAGTGGTGATTGTTGCTAGTGCAGGTGTAGGTTTAGGCGTAGGTGTGGGGGTAGGTGTCGGAGTTGGTGTTGGTGTAGGAGTCGGCGTCGGTGTGGGCGTGGGTGTCGGGGTTGGTTTCGGTATTTCTATTGGGAATCTTGGTGGTACTGGTGGTGTTACTGCTTCTTTTGTTGGACATCTACCTGAAGGTCTTAGGTTTAGTATTATGAACTGCATTTGTGCCCACCAGTATACTGTATCCATGTAGTAGTTCTCTGGATATGCAGGCCAATTCTCCCAGCAATATCCATCATTTAGTGTGTAGAATGGTGTTGGGAAGAATCCTGCCCACGGCATTTGCTGTGCCCATATCAGCAATATCTTGTTCACTATTTCGTATACTTTATCGAGTTCCCATGGTGGTGTCAGCTCTAGTTGTTCTATAAGTGAGTCAAGATCTTTTCTCTGCGGGAATACTGTACCTGCTAATATTCCATAGCAACTCCATCCAAGACCTGGTGCATCTGGGTTACAGTATTTACTATGCCATCCCCAGACATGTGGAGCTGCATCTAGTAGTAATGAACATCCAGGCCATACTGTTGCAATATCGTAATCTCCTTTAGCTGTTCTAGCACTCCAAGGACCTGCTTCAACAGGTTCTACTTCAACATCTATACCGAATCTTCTCCACTGCTCAGCTACCATAAACCCTATTCTCTGGGACTCCATTTCGAAACCAGATGTTGTTAATATCCTTATTTTCCACGGTGTTCCATCAGGTAGTCTCCACTTTCCATCAGGACCTCTGGTAAATCCTACCTTAGTTAATAACCTCTCAGCTTCAGCTGGATCATGTTTCCACCAAACAATTGTTGGATCTAATCCCATTGCCTTGAGATGTTCTTGAACATCAGGTCTAGGTGATGGGTCAAGACCTAGTTTAAGTAATTCACTCTTCAAGGCTTGGTAGTACGGCTTATCTTTGTATATGTATCTAACTAAAGGTATTACTGATGGTGTTGGTTTAGACCCATCCGGACCAGTAAATGCATCATATACCTCGTAGAAGTTAAGTGCGAATACAAGGGCTCTTCTAACCTCAGTAATATTGTATGGGTATCTTAGAACATTGAAACCTATACCTTTTATACATGCATCGAAAGGCCATGCAAATGGTGCTTTAGATCTCCAACCACCTATATATGGATTTGCTCTCCACACAATTTCGAAATTCTCTGGTAGGAATGTTCTAATACAGTCTAGCTCGTGTCTAGACATAGCTAAAGCTTTTGTTTCTTCAGGTCCGTGGTGTATGAATAATACATACTTCGGACCTGGTTTCATACCGTATAACTTCGTGCCCCACCAATCCTCGTTTCTCTCCCATAGGAACCACGTACCACCAGGATCAACATCTTTAAGTACGTATGGTCCTAGACATACAGGTGGATAGAATTTAAATGCAACAGGGTCTTCTACTTTCTCCCAAACATGTTTAGGCATTATGAAGGGTACAGCTGAACCATATATAATTACAGTCCAGAAGTAGTGGAATCTTGGGTGAGGCTTCTTCAACTCTACTACAACAGTATAATCATCTAGCTTATAGTATTTATCAACCCAAGGAGTTAATGTGTAGTAACATCCAAATTTAGAAGTCTTTAAACAGATATCGATCGTGAACAACACGTCGTCAGCTGTAAACGGTTTTCCATCACTCCATGTAACACCTCTCCTAAGATAAATCGTTACCTTCTTAAAATCAGGTGAATACTCCGGTGGAGCAGCAGCTACATAGCTTATAAGTTCAGAGTTCGTTGTATTGATATACCACAACCTACCAGCACATACTTGACTCATACCGTTACCTCCAATAGCTGGTTTACCTGGTACAAAGTGGTTAAAGTCTCGTGGATCTACATATACACCCCAGTGGTTCTCAACTACAAGAACATCTCCTCTAGGTACACCAGGTGGTAGTGGTAGCTGTGCTTCTACTCTAGGTATATACGTTAGCAATAGTGATGACGCTATAAACACTATTGTTAAAATTGTTGAGGTTATCTTAATCAACATAGATGACTTCATCTGGATACCCTATTAATTGTTTCGATGTAACAGTATTTAAGTTTTTATGATCATAATCTTCATAAAGTATAGCGATTTCATAATTAAAGGTTTCATAAATATTTATAATATTCAGGTAATTCATGTTTATTTTGATTGAGGGTATGTGTATGAGGTTTGATGTAAGACTTAGGAATGTTGAGAGAAGAGTTTTTGATTTAATTGCGTGTGGATTTAATAGAGTTGTTCCGTTAGAGATTTGGTTTGATGATATTGGTAGAAGTGTTAAACTTCCATTCGTTGTTGATACCTATCCAGATAAACTGTATAGATTTATTACAGAGGTGGATATCCCGAAGCCTATGTTTAGTGAATTGAGGTGGTTTTTGAAGATTGTTACATCTGGTAATGGTCGTATTGTTGTTGATGGTGTTAATGTTGGGGGTTACGATGAAGGGCATACATATATCCCTGTTGATAGCGGTAAGCATGTTGTTGAGCTAATTCTATCTCCTAGATCTATGTTTGGTTTCCATAGATGGAGTCTCGTATTTGAGAAAGCTTATCTAGCAGAAGTTTACTGGGGTGCCGTTAGAACAGGTCTTAGATTACTAGCTCTTCTCGATTTTGTTGAAAATCTACCTACAGAGGATCCTCTTAGGAAAGATCTAGAGGAATTATTAACATCGATAGCTTCTGAGATATGGGTTTCACCAGCTGTATGGCAGATAGCTACAATGGTTTCGTTTCTATATGAAGGACCTCTAGCGTTATTTATACAGAGAAGAGATTTGAGAAGACCTTACGGTGATTACCTTTACCTATCCGGGGTCTACGGTGTAGGTATTCTGAAGAAGTTGTTGAGCGAACCTGAAGCCGATTACACATCTATACAAGATGTTTCCAGGGTTGTTAAAGTTGTTGATGATAAGCTAGAGAAGGTTTTCGATGAGCTTAGGAAGAGGTATGGTAAGGATGGTCTTATCTACGCTGTTGGTCATGCTCATATAGATGCTGCTTGGCTATGGCCTAGAGCAGAAACTATTGAGAAGGTTTTAAGGACTTTCTCAACTATAACATCTCTCGCTAGAGAGCATAGCTTTACTTATGTTCAGAGTTCTGCTCAATACTATGAATGGGTTGAGGAAAGAGATAGAAAACTTTTCGAAGAGATTAAGAAGCTTGTTGATAGCGGTAGATGGGTTATTGTTGGAGGTATGTGGGTAGAGAGCGATACACAGCTAGTGGATGGCGAATCGCTAGCTAGACAATTTCTCTATGGGCAGAGGTATTTCTTAAAGAAGTTCGGTAGATTAGCTAGAGTTGGCTGGATCCCGGATAGCTTCGGTTTCTCAGGAAACCTACCCCAGATTATGGCTAGAAGCGGTGTAGAGATATTCGTAACACATAAGGTTATGTGGAACGATACAAATGAATTTCCGTACCACGCATTTGTGTGGAGAGGTATAGATGGAACAGAGATACCTGTACAAATACTTATAACAAGCTACAACGAGATGAATACTCCGAGCTCTGTAGAGAGGTATTGGAGAAGCTATAAACAGAGAGATGTAGCTCCGTTCATAATATATTCCTACGGTTACGGGGATGGTGGAGGTGGTCCTACGAGAGAAATGCTTGAGTATATAGATCTTATAAACGCTATGCCTAGAATACCTAGAGTAGAAATACTTAATGAGGATAGATATGTAGAGCTGTTGAAGAGCGTATCTAGAAATCTACCTGTGTGGAGCGGAGAACTCTATGTAGAGATCCACAGAGGTACGTATACAACGAATATAGCTATGAAGAACGCTATGGCTGAAGCAGAGAAGAGGGTTGTCGAGGCTGAGGTAGGGGTTACAATAGTTAAATTAGTTAAAGGTGTTGAGGTAGGTAAAGAGAAGATGGATAGGTTGTGGAAACTAGTTCTATTTAACCAGTTCCACGATATAGTACCAGGTTCATCGATAAAGGAAGTCTACGATGATGCTTTAAAAGATCTGGAAATAGTTGTGAAAGAGTCTATCAGTATTGTTGAGAACTCTATCAAATCTTTAGCTACTACAGGTAGCGGGAAATCGTTAGTTTTGTTAAGCACTATCCCGTGGGGAACAAGATCTGTGATTAAGATAGCTAAGGGTTTCGGGATACCTATAGATGTTGAATGTCAAGAAGATATCGATGGCTACTACATCTACGTATCTACAGATTCTGTAGGTGTTAAAAACTATAAGCTAGGGGATGTGTGTAG
>Ga0326760_1000817_pt1 | contig 14906 bp, 14 predicted proteins | sample GCREP_S_FD_207668 | JGI IMG/M metagenome (GOLD analysis project Ga0326760, IMG submission 207668) | Hot spring sediment microbial communities from Geyser Creek Basin, Yellowstone National Park, WY, United States - GCR.EP_S | ecosystem: Environmental > Aquatic > Thermal springs > Near-boiling... | reverse complement strand
TTTCGCCACAGTAGTATGTAGGGGAGGGAAAATAAATTTTCCGCTTTAATGCTAGCATGTTATTAGGAAGTGAGGTCTCAAGTGTAATAAGCTACTTTAGCTTCGCTCCGCACCTCCAGCAGTACTTTGCTCCAGGCTCTACGGGTGCTCCGCAGCTAGGGCACCTCCCAGCCCTATCCACCACCTTCAACCATGTGATCTTGGCGTCCTCCCCACCCGGGGACCTGACAACGACTCTCACAGGTACCTCGCCGGCAGCCTTCGGCCTCACAGGCACCTCCACCAAGGATTCGCCGGAAAGCTTGACGCGACCGGGATCCAGCCAGTCCACGTCGCCCTCAAGGCTCAATGAAGCGGTGCCAGAGCCCTGAACCCTGACGAGGAGCCTACCCCACTCGCCAGCGCGAAGCCCCGGGCACTCCACGCTAACAATGCTCGGGGCGGCAGGTGCAGGCTGCTGAGCTGGGGTTCCCACAGGAGCGGCTGGAGCTTCAACCCCTACACCCCGCATATACTCCTCGATAACCCTGACAACCTCCTCGTACCCCCTCTCCCGGGCAACATCCAGGGGAGTCCTACCATCCTTATCCCTGATGCTGGGGTCCGCACCACGCTCCAGGAGCAGCCTGGCGATCTCGGCGTGACCCCCGTATGCCGCGAGGTGGAGTGGTGTGACACCGCTGTAAGTAGACTTTGTAAAGTCCTCCACGAAAACTATGGCGCCAGTTGTCCTCACGTTCACATCTGCTCCGTGCTCGAGGAGCAGCCTAGCGACATCGGCACGCCCCTGCAAAGCCGCGACGTGCAGCGGGGTCCAGCCGTACTCATCCCTGGCGTTCACGTCTGCTCCGTGCTCGAGGAGCAGCCTAGCGGCATCGGCACGCCCATAAGCAGCCGCGCGGTGCAGCGGGGTTTCGCCATACTTGTTCCTGGCGTTCACTTCTGCTCCGTGCTCGAGGAGCAGCCTGACGACATCAACATGCCCCAAGAAAGCAGCCCAGTGCAGCGGGGTAAGGTCAGAGTCACCGTACTTGGCGTTCACGTTGGCCCCCTTCCTCAGGAGCTTCCTGACTCTGGCAGTATCCCCGTCCACCATAGCAATGAAGAGCTCAATGCGGAGCTCCTCGTCTAGGCTCATCGGTGATTGCTAGTTCTCCCAGTATTTATTCTTTAGTTGTCCTCGGCGGTGGAGTGGGCTGCGATGCTTCGCGCTGCTGCGGCTTTCTTCATGTTTTCTAGCTCTCTTACCCGCGCCCCAAGAGCCTCTAACATGCCTAGGCGCTCCCTCCTCAACTCCTCGTAACTGGCAGGGATCCCTCTCTCCGCCCTCTCGCGCGTCTGCGCTCCTCTGCTAGCTTCCTTGTGCGCTCATTAAAGCTCCAGGGGGCCCTACAGACCCTAACCCCTGTTAGTGACCCCATAGGTAGGGGTTTGAGTCCTCAACATCAAGAGTATTGGTTTCAGCCCCACTCACCCACTCTCCGAGCTTCCAACTCTTTTCAAAGACCTTCTCAACACGCTTAATCCCCTTCTCCACCGTATCCAAGTCGCTCTAAATATTTTAAAAATGATGTTGTTTCTCCTCTCAGTACTATGGTGCTTTCCCCCGCCTTAATTTTATGCTCTTTCCCATCTTATCCCATGGTTTAAAGTGGCCTAGTGCTCGCGCCGGTCGTGTTAAACTGTCGGATGAGTCTATGGTGAAGTTCCCGGTGAAGCTAGGGTTGGCGGCGAGGCACCGAAGGTGATTGTCAAGTCCTGCGCACGCCACCGCGTATAAGGATTATCGCTGTGCTTATTCAACGATCATGGTTTAGCGAAATACTGGAAAAACACCACATTTAAGGGAAATGCTGCTACCAGATGATCGTGTCTCGTTGGGCTCTCCCGGTGCTGGTGAAGCTGATGGCTACTGGGACCACCTTACCCTGCACGAGGTCTCGCACACCGCTTATCCAGAGGTAGACTGTCTGCCCAGGCTTCAGCTCCAGCTCTCCCACTAGGCGTTGAAGCGTTCCTCTCTCGCCGTACGCGTAGTACACAGGGAGAAAGGCTCCGGGGAAGTAGCTGATCCTCACCGTGTTCCTCGCGGGGTCTGGGGTTATCAGGACGTGGCGCCTGTGGGTGCAGTCCTCGTCGCCCTTCGCGCAACTCCAGCGGCACTGGAGGTTTGTGAAGAGGTAGAGGATCCTGCCGGGCTCGCCGTAATACTCCTGAACCTTTAGTGAGTCTGGGAGAGAGCCTACGTCTTCGTCCAAGCCGCCTGGGTCGTAGCGGCCGAGAATCAAAGCTTTCCCGGCGATGCTTGAAAAATCCACAGCAAAACTCCTGTACTCGCATGTTATCTCAACACCTTCTTTAACTGGTAGTGACAGGGATGGTGAGGTGCGTGGAGGGCACGGCTGAAGCTCGCTGGCAAGGTTGTTTACCCTGCTGAGCCATCCGTCAATCAGTTCCTTTAGCTTAAGTGAGCGGGGGTCAAGCTCTCCGCTTTTCACCAACTCCTTGTAGGCGCCAATCTCTTCACGGATTTTTGAGAATTGGCCCTTCAAGTATTCTGAGCACCCTTCATAGAATTTGACAAGCCTATTCAAGTAACCATGTACTGCTGAAAGTTTCTCGTATACTCCCCCGGCGTTACCTTCAAGCGAGAGCTGCAGAGCGGCTCTTAAAAGCTTGTTGATAGAGTTAACCACGTACTCCGGGTAAATTCTAAACTCCAGTGCGAGGATCAGGCTTTCTACAGCGGCTCGCCAGGATCCCAGATGATCTCCAAGCTTCTTTATTACCAGGGAAAGCGATGTAAAGTCCTCGGACCTGCATAGTTCCTCGAGCTGGTGATAGATGCTTGAAATTCCGGATAGTTTTTTGAAAGCCTCTGAGTCTAGTTGTTTAAAAGTTTCTCCATGCTGAACTATTCTCTCATGCATGTGCCTAAAGTCTTCAAGTACTTCGAAGCAGGGGGATAAAGTTGATCTTTCCGAGAATTTGATTTGAAGAGTCTCCAGTTTAAGCCTTAGCTCACGCAGAACCCCAATGATATCGCCGTGCACCACAAATTTTAATGGCAGCAAGGAATATTTATACATATCGCTCCAAAGGTAGTAAAAATTCTCACCAAGCATAGTGACGCCTGCGCTCAACTCGATCTTGCACCGCACCTCCAACAATACTTTGCACTAGGCTCGACAGGAGCGCCACAAACGGGGCAAACATTTTCTTTCACGTCGATCCCTGCACCCTGTACCTGCGCATTAGTTAAGGTTACTAACGGTACATTTCGCACCGGAACATAAAATCTCTTATCATAGTTTTCACAGGCCATTTCCCTTCAAAGATCAGTTCAAGAACTAGTAAAAATATAGGGCCCCCAAGGAGACTAGTTCCCATAAACACCTCTCTGGAAGGTAAAATACCAAGAATCAGAAAAAGCAAGAATAATACTCCCGCAACAATAAAGGGTTCCATAGTAAGCCCAACAACTAGGATCTCAGAATAGTCTGGTTTCTCTAAGTTTGTTGAACCACAGTTGGGGCAGTGTGGTAACCCACATACTCTAGTAGCGCGCCTGGCTGCCGAGAGCGTGGTGTACTCGGGCGACGCGCGCTACGTGCTCCAGGGGTGGAGCAGCGGCCCCGTGACCGTCAGCTCGCCACTCACCCTGTACAAGGTGCAGTACAGGGTCCGCGTGGAGCCGGGGGAGGGTGGGGCCTGGGTGGAGGAGGGTGAGTGGGTTGACGAGGGCTCTGTGGCGACAGTAAGGGTTGAGAGCACTAGGCTCGGGCTCCCCCTTCAGACGGTGCTGGACGGCTTCCGCGTGGAGGGCGGGAGCATCCTGGAGCAGAGCACCTCAGAGGGCTGGGCCCGCGTGAGGGTCACCGGGCCGACCACGGTCCACGTCCTCTGGAGGAGGGACTACACACCCCTCTACACACTCGCCGTAGCAGCAGTCGCGGTAGCCGCAGGCAGCATACTCCTGGTTGCAAGGAGGCGCCTGCAAGCAGCTGGGGGGAGAGAGGCCGAGGCTAAGCCTGCACCGGCAGTAGCACCAGAGGCGGCAGCCACGCAGCCCAGCGAGGAAGCTCGGGTCATCAGCCCTGACGAGCTGGAGAGAGAGCTAGAGAAACTGGCTAGAGAGGCGGAGGAGCACAGAGAATTCCTTGAGAGGCTGGAGACCCTGAAGGCGGAGGGGAGGGATCCCTGCCAGTTACGAGGAGTTGAGGAGGGAGCGCCTAGGCATGTTAAAGGCTCTTGAGGCGCGGGTAAGAGAGCTAGAAAACATGAAGAAAGCCGCAGCAGTGCGAAGCACCACAGCCCACCCCACCACCGAGGACAACTAAAGAATAAATACTGGGAGAACTAGCAATCACCGATGAGCCTAGACAAGGAGCTCCTCGAGGCTGTGATAGAAGGGGATGCTGCCAGAGTCAGAGAGCTCCTGAGGAAAGGGGCCAACGCGAACGCCAGGGACGAGGGTGGCTGGACCCCGCTACACTGGGCTGCTTTATATGGGCTTGCAGATGTCGCCAAGCTGCTCCTGGAGCACGGAGCGAATGTGAATGCTAAGAACAAGGATGACGTTACCCCATTGCACTTCGCAGCTGCTATGGGGTTTGTTGAAGTTGCCAGGCTGCTCCTCGAGCATGGAGCAAACATGAACGCTAAGAGCAAGGATGAAGGCTGGACCCCGCTACACGCGGCAGCTGCTGTGGGGCGCGCCGAATTCGCCAGGCTGCTTCTGGAGCGTGGTGCGGACCCCAGCATCAGGGATAAGGATGGTAGGACTCCCCTGGATGTTGCCCGGGAGAGGGGGTACGAGAGGGTTGCCAGGGTTATCGAGGAGTATATGCGGGGTGTAGGGGTTGAAGCTCCAGCCGCTCCTGTGGGAGCCCTAGCTCAGCAGCCTGCACCTGCCGCCCCGAGCATTCTCAGCGTGGAGTGCTCGGGGCTTTGTGTCGGCGAGTGGGGTAGGCTCCTCGTCAGAGTTCGTGGCTCTGGCACTGCTTCTGTGAGCCTCGAGGGTGATGTGGACTGGATGAGCCCTGAGGCTGTGGAGTTGTCAGGTGAGACCGTTATAGAGGTTCCGGTAAAGCCGAGAGTTAGCGGTGAGATTCCGGTGAAGGTGCGTGTTGAATCCTCTGGTTCGAAGAGCTCGAAGATCGTTTGGTTGAAGGTTGTAGAGAAAGCTGGGAAGTGCCCAGCCTGCGGAGCACAAGTAGAGCCCGGAGCGAAGTACTGTTGGAGGTGCGGAGCGAAACTAAGCTGAACAGCCTGCGCAGCGTGCTTAGCTTTACAATCTCTGCGCAATCTCGAATTACCGACTTCCTTATTGCTTAGATCTTTGCTCTAATGATTTAGCTATTTTTCTAACATTTCCTTTTGGTTTAGGTTCATTTCAAATTATTTCCGACTATTTTCTTTTAATTTAGTTTCCTTATAGTGAAAAGATATTAATGATTTCGCCAACTCCCTTTGCCAACTCTCTATGAGTTTAGCTATTTCCTCGTTACCAGCTTCGATGGCAACGTCCTCGGGCGTTTTACCGCTTGAATCCGCGATCGCCGGGTTTGCGCCGCTCTCGAGCAGCAGCTTCGCAGTACCTGTTCGGTTCCAGTAGGCTGCAATGTGGAGCGGCGTCCAACCGCGGTTATTCCTTGCGTTCACGCTCGCCCCCTTCTCAACCAGCAGCTCAGCAACCTTTTGATGCCCCTCTTTGACAGCCCAGTGGAGCGGCGTCCAGCCGTACTCGTCTCTAGCGTCTACGTCAGCCCCGCTTTCGATTAAGAGCTGAGCGATTTCTACTCTGTTTTCCACAGCCGCGATGTGCAATGGTGTACGGTTAAACTTGTTCCTAGCGTTAACGTCCGCTCCCCCATCAATCAGAAGTTTAACAAATTCCTTCGAAATGCTGCCAGCCGCGTAATGCAGCGGGGTGTTACCTTCTCTATCCTTCGCGTTTACGTCTCCCCGATAGCTAGCCAGCATTACTAGTGTTATCGCGGTCTCCAGATAGCGTTCCAGCATCCACATACGGTGGAGGAAGTGCAGCGGAGCTTCCTCAGTTCCAGCGATCAAACTAATAATCCCAGCGCTGATATCCGAGGTAAAGATATTGAGAATAATATTTAATATTGGATATGCGATATTTAACGTTAGCAAATCAAATAATTTGGAATGCTCGTAGATTCGCTTGGCAACAGCGTGGAGAGGGGTTGAACCGCTTTCATCCCTCGAGTTCGTGCTAGCCCCGTGTTTGGCCAGTATCCGCGCGACATCTGAACTGCCCGCGATCGCTGCGACGTGGAGCGGCGTCATCCCGCGCCTAATCTGAGTGTCGACACCTGAGATGTCTGCTAGCGTGAGCAGGGCTTCCTGGGGAATCTCAATCTCCCTCTCACTAGCGACAGCGCCAATGCTGAACGCAAATGCTGATAACGTCTCCCAATTAAGAGAGGTTCTGGGAGTGTACGGCTCGCATACAGGCTCCCGATAGCCAAGGCTAAACACGGCGTGCATAAATTCGGGATCTCCTATCTTAGCATTCACATCCGCCCCTTTCTCTATTAGAAGCTCGGCGATCCCTGTATGGTTCCAGTAGGCTGCGATGTGGAGTGGTGTCCAACCGCGGTTGTTCCACGCGTTCACGCTCGCCCCCTTCTCGATTAAGAGCTCGGCGACCTCCCAGTTGTCTACGAGTGCCGCTAAGTGTAGCGGAGTGTTGAGGAGCGCATCAACCGCGTTGACATCAGCCCCCTTCTCGATTAAGAGCTCGGCGGCCTTCCTGTGATTTCCTTTAATGTTCCAGCAGAGAAGCGTTTCATAAATGAAACCAAAATCGAGTTTACATTCTCTAATGATTCCATTCATTATTCCAATAAACTTATCTTCACGGAGAACTTCTGACAACATCATTTTGTAATGATTTATTAATAAATCTCTAATAAATGTATTGGAAATAATTCGATTTATTAGTAATACTGGGACATTAGCCCACGCGAATGTTAACCACCGCAGCGCCGCGTAGTGCAGCGGCGTTCTCCCGTACCTATCTCTCGCGTTAACGTCGACGCCCTTGCCGACTAGGAACTCTACAACGTCCGCGTGCCCGTTGCCCGCCGCTACGTGCAGGGGGGTCCAGCCCTGAGCATCTTTCGCGTTCACGTCCGCGCCTTTCTCGACGAGAAGCTGAACGACCTCTAGCTTCCCGTTCCCAGCCGCGATGTGCAGCGGCGTCCACCCGTTATTGCTCCTCGCGTTCACGTCAGCGCCCCTCTCGATCAACAGCGCGGCGATGCCAGCGTGGGGGTGCCGCGCCGCGTAGTGTAGCGGTGTCCTCCCCCACCGGTTCCTCGCGTTTACATCCGCGCCCTTCTCGAGGAGGAGCTGCGCGATAGCTAAGCTGCCCTGGTCCACCGCGACGTGCAGGGGTGTTAGCATACTCTCGTCTTTCGCGTTCACGTCTGCGCCTTTCTCAACCAGCAACGCAACGGCTTCCTCGTTGGAGCGTTCAGCGGCGATGTGCAAGGGGGTTTTCCCGCGCTTGTTTCTCGCGTTCACGTCCGCCCCTCTCTCTATTAGGAGCTTGGCTATCTGCAGGTGGTTCGCCTTGATCGCTAGGTGCAGAGGGGTGTTCCCGTCTTCATCTTTAACGTTCGGATCGGCACCTTTACTCAATAGTTCTTCAACTTTTTCTACGTTTCCCTCTAGAGCAGCTTTAAGCAGTTCTTCTTGATCGCCCACGCTTCACATGGATTATGGAACGTTAAAATGCTTTACTTCTAAAGCTTGCTAAAGCGACACGGGAGAAACGCACATAAACACCTTATGAGACAGCAGCTCGTGGGCACGCTTACTCTCTCCGCCGCTTTCGCGCTAGGCTTCCTCTACGGTCGGAGAGCGAAGGCTGTGGAGGTTCAAGTCCCTCCGAAAATCATCTACCTCCCCGTTTCGAGAGCTGAAGATTACGCGTCGAGCTTCGCCAGCGACCTCCCCCTGCCTGCTCTGCCAGCTCCAGTTTTAGACGAGGTTTTGAGGAAGGCCGAGGAGCTGTACGCGCTCCTAAAGGAGCGGGAGGAGTGCGTTTGGGCGCTAACCCAAGCTTCAAAGCTCCTCAACGAGAAGAGGATCTCGCCCGCAACCTACAGGGAGGTGACGTGGAGGCACATGAGGAGGCTCGCCGAGCTCTCCGAGAGAGTTGAAAAGCTCTCGGATGAGCTCCGCGAAGCGGTGAAAAGAGCCGCTCTCGAAGCGCGGAAAACCGCTGATGCGCAGACATCAGCGCGATCCGCGGGATCCATCGTGTAGCTTCCGTAGCGCGAAAGAGGTTAAATCGGTGCACGTTGGCGCCGAAGGGTTTCACGCTCAAAGCGCGAGCGCGGGTGGGGAGAACGGAATTTCGAGCAAAGCTTATAATCGAGCCTGTTAAATCTTTACACGAATGAATGGAGAGCTTGATAAGAAGCTTTTAGAAGCAGTTAGGAGAGGGAATGCATATAAGGTTATCGAGTTCCTGAGAGAGGGCGCAAACGTTAACACGAGAGATGAGGACGGCTTAACCCCGCTACACTATGCGGCCTCAAGAGGGTACGTAGAAGTGGCTAGGCTGCTTCTGGAGAATGGTGCAGATGTGAATGCTAAGAATGAGCACGGCATTACCCCGCTGCACTTCGCGGCTTCTGAGGGGCACGCTGATGTCGCTAGGCTGCTTCTCGAGCGCGGCGCGGACGCAAATGCGAGAGATGAGGACGGCTTAACCCCGCTGCACAATGCTGCAGCAAATGGGCACCTCGATGTAGTTAAATTACTACTTGAAAAAGGCGCTGATCCAGCCATCAGGAGCAATGGGGGTTGGACCCCTCTAGACATCGCTCGCGCGCTTGGCCACGCCGAGGTCGTTAAAGTTCTCGAGACCTTTTGGGGGTCGACTCCGAGCATTCTCGGCGTGGAGTGCCCAGGGCTTCGTGTTGGCGAGTGGGGTAGGCTCCTCGTCAGGGTTCGTGGCTCGGGTACTGCTTCTGTGAGCCTTGAGGGTGATGTGGAGTGGATCAACCCCGAGGTTGTGGAGCTTTCCGGCGAGGCCGTGGTGGAGGTTCCTGTGAGGCCGAGGGCTGCTGGCGAGGTTCCGGTGAAGGTGCGCTTGGAGTCCTCGGGCTCGAAGAGCTCGAAGATCGTTTGGTTGAAGGTAGCGGAGAAAGCCGGGAAGTGCCCAGCCTGCGGCGCCCCAGCAGAACCCGGAGCGAAGTACTGCTGGAGGTGCGGAGCGAAGCTAAAGTAGCTTATTACACTCGAGACCTCACTTCCTGATAACATGCTAACATTAAAGCGAAAATGTAATGTGAGTTAGCATATATTTGAACCTACCATTTCTGAAAATGCATCCGGCCAGCACAATATAAAAGAGTTAGCGGCGTTAGAGCGGTTCATTCGAAGCTGCGGAAACCTTAAAATGTGCGGGGGCCGGGATGACCCGCGACCATGGCCAGTAGGGAGACAATCCCAGCAGAGGAAGCTGCTCATAAGAGGAGACGTAAGCGCGCGCTCATTTTCAATTTCCTTGCGCTAACCATCCTACTAGCCTTAGCCTTTTTCGCCTCCCAGCCCCTTCTGCCACACCCTGAAAGGGTTGCGCCTCTTGGAGCTGCGCTCCTGTGGGCTGTGGCTTCAGGCGTCATCCTCTCCCGCACGCTTTTCCCTCAGAAGGTTCCCCCTCAGCTCAAGAGCGAGCTCGAGCGCTTATCGGCGGAAAACGAAGTTCTGAGAGAAGAGAATATCATTTTGAAAAGAGAGAACGACGCTTTAAAAGTTATGAATGAAGATTTGTACAAAAAGTACCTAGATATCTCTGAAAAGCTCTCCTCCAAAGAGCGTGAACTAGCCTCTCTCCGAAGCGAATACGAGGCTTTGAAGGTGAGCGTGGAGGCTCCGGATCTCGCGGAGTGGAGGAGGCGCGTGATCGAGAAAGCGAGTCTCTCAGGGCGGGACTACACGGTGATCTACATGCTAGTGAAGCAGGCCGATGAAGCTGCTGCGCTCGGCTACAAGGCCTACGCAAGGGCGATCCTTCAAGCAGTATACAACCTCCTTCAAGACCGGCTTGTCGACCGGAAGCTTCTGCTACTCTGGGAGGTGGGCGAGAGACCTCCAGTAGACTTGCAAAAAGCCGTTCGAGGTAGCGTATAAACTCCGGCTTTAAGATTTTCTATATAGCCCCTCCAAAATTCTGTCAACAAGTTCCTTCGCTTGAGAAGGTGTAAAACGCTTGTCTACTTCGTGCTCAGTCATACCTTTTACGAGCTCTAGTAAGTCTCCGCGAGCTTGCTCGCCAAGCTCTTTGAGTATCATCGATCCTCTTCTTGTAATTGACCGCGGTCCTTTCGCCGTCATATCTAACGTGAACTTGTCGCCGCTCCACTCAAGCAGCCAGGATAGGACGAGTCCCAGAGAGTAGATATCGCTTTTTTCGCTACACACCCTCTCATTAACTACTTCTGGGGGAGGGAAGCTGAGCCCCCTCACATCAAGCCGCTCGCCTGCCTTCCGGCACGTCTCCCAATCGATGATGTAGACGCGCTCCCCGTCCTCATCGTACACAATGTTGCTCTGCTTTACGTCTCCATGTACAACGCGCTGTTCGTACGTGTATTCCAGAATCTCCAATGCTTTACGTACGATTTCGAGGATTAATTTTGCATATTTTTCTCCATATACTTTATTCTTATCCAGTTTTTTCTTTAGATCCTCTAAGTTTATACCTTCGGCATATTCTGCAACGTAGAAACCCTCAGCAAGGTTTATTTCCGCAAGCCTAGGGATGCCTTCGTGGTCAAGCTGCGACCACAGTACGAGGCTTCTCAGGGTCTCCTCTCTCTCCGCCCCGTGGTACGGTAGGTTCTTGTAAACATATCTCTTACCTTTAATATTTACAAGGAAGGTTCTCCTACCCAATTGTTTTTCAACTATGTACCTAACGTCCCGAAGCACTTCGACACGCCTCAAACCTATATTGACCTCGATGCTCCGCTCGAAATCGTCCAAGTTTTCCACCACAAGCGAGTATTCGCCCGATGCATTTAGGAGCACCTCGCCCCTCTTGCCTAGGTTGTACCGTGTTGGTCCTCGCGTCTCTAGGAGAACTTTGAGATTTGACGGTATGCCCTCCTCAAGCTCGCGGGTGGAAAACGCGAGTAGTGAAGGGGTTTCTACTTCCGCTAAAGTGAAATTGATCTCTTGCTTATCGCGCGGTTTTAAATGAATGGTGCGCTTGAGCTCGCGAGCTCCCACAGTACAACTTAAAAGCCTTAAATTTAGCTGTTTCTATGCCATCTTCACATCGCTTGTGCTTGGGCAATGCTTATATCGTAGGGTAAGAGGGGCTTTTAGCATGGTTTTCGAGAAGTCACGGCTTAGCAAGCAGCTTCGTCAGCTCGAGGAGAGTGCGAGAGAGCTTATCTCGCTGCTAAAGCAATTAACCCCCCTCGCCCAAATTTTAAGATCCTCGGGAGATCCTAGAATCTGGGATACTTTCATTGAAAAACTCTCGAGAGAGATCGATTCGGAGTTGACTGGAATAGGGCGCACGCTTGAGGGTTGCGGAGATAAGAAATGCTTCGAGGAGGTAGAGAAATCCCTCGCGCGGCTCTCTCAGCGTATAACCGCGTTGAGGGGGGAGGTCGATTACCTTCGCAAGGCGAGCGAGCTCGAGCTCATAGTGCTCTTTAGGAAGCTCTTTGAATGCAAGGGAGCCCCTCCGCAGGTACCTCTTCTCTCGAGCGTTCTCCTGCTTTGCTACGTTGAAGCGTGTCTAGCGAAAACCGAGCGCGAGCTAGGGGCTGCGAAAGCGGATCTCCACAGGTTGCGTGCCAGCGAAGGGGTCCACCCCCGCTTGCGAGGTGCCTGGGAGAGGCTGCTCCAACGCGAGGAGGAGCTGCTCAGCAGTGCTGAGAAGGAGCTGGCCGAGGCGAAGGAGATCGCTCACGATCGGCCTTGCGAGACGCTTAAGATGTTGAGTTCAATCGCTCGCGCTGCTTACGAGTTTAGGATCAGGTGCGAGGAGTACGATTCTCTGAAAGTAGAATTTTTCTCTCCTAAAGCTATAGAGGGATTTATCCCACCTAGAGCTAAGGAGATATTCAAGAGCGAAGAAGAAGTGAAGAGGATGCTGAACAAGCGAGCTTTCGAGAGATTGTTCAGCGCAGTGTATCGTACGCTAACAGCCGAGGAAGCTGAAAGGGAGGTGGAAAGGATACTGAGCGAGTTCGCGAAATGCATTTGGTACGAGATCAATCGGTGAGACGATGTCAGAAGCTGATACTGCCCTCGGTAGGCTGTCCGGTCTCTACATGGGCTTCGGTAACTTCGGATTGAACTTGGGGGTTACTATAGCTAAAATAGTCTGCAGGGACTTTAAGCTGAACCCTGAAAGATTCGTTAAGCATATAAGAGTACACGATTTTTACCCCGACGTGGTCTTCTCTGAGAAATTAAAGAGGATGGGTCTCAAAGGTCCAAAGGATGTTGCCGAAGGAGAAACGATCGATGCTGAGGCTGTCCGCTGCAGTAATTACCTGAGTTACGGCCTAATCGCTAGCGCGGAGGAGCTCCCCTACAACATTGCAGCCGGCGTGGGCAGCTACTGGCCCCTCTCAGCGTACCACGCTCGCAAAAACTTCCAGCGCATATACTCCGAGTTGGTGAACGACTTGGAGCAGAAAGCCGGAAGGAGGATCACGGACTTTAACGTCTTTATCTACGCGGCTAGCAGCGGCGGTGGCACTGGAAACGGCTCCGCACCCGAGCTCGCAAGCCAGCTCATAAGTAAGCTGGAAAAAGAAGAGAAACTAGCCGCACCGCACGTCCTCCACATAGGAGCGACTGTGCTCCCATTTGAGACGGATCCGCGAATAGGTTTGGCTGAACCCAACACTTTGACCTTCTTCGGCAGGTTCTCGAAAGTTGTGAAAACGATACTTGTTGGTGACAACCATTATGTTCAAATAACTAGGAGGTTTAACCAGGAGGAGGCCGAGAGAGAGCTTAACGAGACCCTCGCTTGGGCAATCCTCGGCTTATTCTTTATGAACTACGTTCAAACGGGTAGGTACGAGGTTGCCGACTACGTCGCGTTCTTCTCCGCAGAGGAGAGAAGCACGTGGGTCGTGCCTGCATTCACGTTCTTCAGAGGGGAGGAATTCATCGGTTTGCTAGAAAAATGGGAGCCCGAAGTACCGGTTGAAGCGATTGTTCGCCAACTTAAGGATAGTTTAACCGCGGAGATAAATACTGCGTATGAAGCGCGTAAACTTCTTGTAATATTGGTTCTACCTCGGGCGGTAAGCGTTAGCTGGGAGTTCTACCAAGCTCTGAGAAACGCCCTATCTAGGGAATTCAACGTGCGAGAAAATAGAATACACATAGCCTTCGCGTACGCCAATGTGAGAGGTCTAGCGCTTGCTTTCGCGTACGTTGTTGATCCGTTCATCCAAAGAATCGCCAAAATCTATAGCAAAAACGCTAGTATCTTCGAAGTTAGCAGCAGAAAAAAGTTTTTCTTAAATTTAGCTGCTAGGATGAGAGGGACAATGCCTATAAGCATCGAAAGTTATGAAGAAGAACTTTTGTCAAGAGATATAGAATACATTGAGAAAGCTTTAAACCAATTCCATTCAGTATTCGAATACTACCTTGGAAACTGGGGTCTCACCCCAGAAAAGGTGAAGAAAGACCCCAACACAACGAATTTTTTCCTCGATCTCCTACCGAAACTTAAAGAACCAGCTATAGAGCCGCGGCAAATGCACCGCTTCAAGCTAGAAGTCATACGCTTAGAGGGAGGTGAACAAGTGAGCTTAATCGACCTTGCCGTAATACTCAATTCGAGCAGAAACTTATCTGTTAAAAATTATCATTTACTGGAAAGCCTTGACAGAACTCTTAGGGAAACTGTCGAGGCAGCACACGCTGCGCTTGATGCTAGGGGGCAGCCATGGGTATGCCTAAAGATTGGCGGTACCTACATCCCCCTCACAGAGGATTTTCTGAATTACTCTGTTAGCGAGTTAGTCTCCATATCCAACCTTACAATCTCTTTAGTTTACTTTGGCGAGCAGAAGATGCGCGAAAGTAAGTAAGAAAAACATTAATGTAAAGCTTTCTTTTCCCGATCTTCTAGGGAAATATAACTGCATACTCGTATAACTTATAAAGACTATTACGCTGAGCTTCTAGTGCTTCGCTTCGTTTAAGAAGGCTGGCTTTTATGCCCTCGTAATACACTAAAAGCGTGAAGAGAGCGGGGCTTCGTTTCTCGGCGGGAATTGATCCCAAAACTGAGCATATCTTGGAGACGGCGGCGAGCGCACCTTTTACGTATCTCATTTCTTTTTCAATATTTTTTAATTCGCGTACTATATTGTTTAGGTCGTGGCGAGCACCCCACCTCACCAATTCATTCACAAATGTACTCACTTCATCTTTCCAAGCCTTCTCGAGTTCCTGACGCCTCTTGAAAAGCCGCTCGCGCGTCTCCGACGCGTGCTGAGCGAGCTTCACAGCTAGATGCCCTCTGTTATTGCGCAAAAAGTCGGCTATAGTGGCAATCTTCACCTCCGTGCTATGGACATTCGAAATTTCGCTAGCAATACTCCATATCCTTTTTAACTCTTTCAATACTTCTGAAGACCACACGATTGGGAGGAGAGCTGCTCGCAGGTATAAAAGGGCTAGCATGCGTGCGAAACTCCCGGTAAGCGCGCTGATTCTACAGCGCAATGAGGCAAGGTTCATTAACTCTGCTTCGACTGAGGGTTGTGAATCCAACTTTAGTTGCCATAGGGTTCAGCGCGTACTTTTTGCTGATAGTGATCTCTTACATTCTTCTCTCGAACCCAGGTATCGATCCGATATGGGGA
>Ga0326760_1000816_pt1 | contig 14908 bp, 9 predicted proteins | sample GCREP_S_FD_207668 | JGI IMG/M metagenome (GOLD analysis project Ga0326760, IMG submission 207668) | Hot spring sediment microbial communities from Geyser Creek Basin, Yellowstone National Park, WY, United States - GCR.EP_S | ecosystem: Environmental > Aquatic > Thermal springs > Near-boiling... | reverse complement strand
TTCATTAATTGATTCAATTTTAATTTGTAGGCTGGAACCCGATCTCTCCAGCTTACTAGAAGTCTAACGCTTGAGACTGCTATGGTTTTGAGATGATTTGTGACCCTCGTCGAGGCATGTTTTCAACTTGTCTCCGTCTCAGAACTTTTAGCCTTCCAGAAGAGCCGTGAGTGAATCTTGGGAATCTGCTTACACAAAAGATGAACTTAACCTCCATTGAGCTTTTAAGCAAATTAAATAGAGCTACCTGTGCTCGGTGTACATATAGATGCGAATTGTTTCTGTATATGAGGTAGGTTAAGGCTGCTTAGATGTTTCGGCCTTTATAATAATTTATAACGCTTATATTTGTTGATGTCTAAGATCTTTCAACACTACTAGGTAGGAGGTTAATGATAAAGGTAATATCTAGAGAGATAACTAAGTTCATACAGGGCAGTTTGAGAACCAAAGATATCTGGAGCTAGATATAGGGAATCTGCAGAGCGAAGCTAATGAACACTACCCAAAGTATCTAGATTACTTAAATAATGCTCTAAGATTATAATTAAAAGTCGGAAGACTTTAACTGCTCCTACAATTACCAACCAAACTTTTAAAGAAAAATAATACTTATATTTATTTGGCAGTGTATAAGTGAATTTAGATGTGACATCATGTCTCAAGTTAAGGAGTTTTGTGAACAGTGGAGAGGGTTTCGTGGCGGAAGATATTACTATGTCTTAGACAACGGCTATTGTATTTCCATAGCTAAGTATGCTACAAAATCTGTGAGAAAGTATGAGGATGAAGTCTGCTATTATGTCGATGAATCTAAAATTGCGAACAAAGCTGTACTTGAAGTATTTGCGGCTGGTAGTGGAAATATTTATGTTAAGCCCGATGTGGAATTCATCAATATGTGCGTAGATCTTTCGCACTTAACACAGCTTGAGAGAAGTTTTCTGAAGGAGTGGCATGAATATTGTATTCCAATGCTTAAGTTCATTAAGGATGTAGCTGCTAAGGGTATTGGAGTTAGTGATATGCTACAATTTCACTTACATTTACTTAAGTATCCACTTCCATTCTTCATATCTTATAGCAGTAATGCAAGGTTAAAATCTTTTGAGGTTCTTGCAAGAGAGATTCACGAGATTTGGATTGCTTTAAAAATTCTCAGGGAGTTTGTTAGGGAGATAGATTTTGTATGGTTCCAACAAAGTAGTGCTAAACCAGTAGCTAATATAGGCAATTACTCTTTATGGTACGAATTCGACTTCACACCACACACAATGTGTGAAGGCATTTTACGCGATTACTGTGGAAGTTTTAATGTGGAGAAGTGTAGAGAGCCTCTGCCACAGTGGTTATCACAAATATATTCAAGAATAGACATGTTAGAGAGACCCTACTCAAGAGCACAAGAGCTCTTGGGGGTGAAGCTCAAAGGCCTTAGACCAGACATAATGTTTACGCAGGCAGTTAGCTCCTGCGATGATCTCTTTAAGAGCTCTTCCATAACAATTAAGTTGATTGTTGAGTGTAAGAATTTTGACTATAAGTATTGGGCTGAAGATATTGAGAAGCAGATAATATCATATAAAAAGATCTTTCAACCAGAACATATGATTATAGCATCACTAAAACCAGTACCTCAAGACGTTAAGAAGAAGCTTAAGTCCTTAGGGATAGGGGTCATAGATCATGTCTATCCCGGAGGAGCTGGCGAAAATCAGCTTGTAGAGTATGTCAAACAAGTTTTATTCTCATAGCTTCTTACTAAGCTTAGTACATCTTTTGTATTCATATTATATGTTTTCTAAAACTTTAGAATTCATAGGTGTTATAGTTAAAAGAGATAGATAACATAGGATTTGCTACATGTAATGAACTTGTACAATATGACGAGTTTAAAGAGATTAAGGTTATTCACATATTAGGGGGGTTTCTAGTTAACATAGGGATATATGGTTATCTACGAGTGTAAATATTAAGACCTTGACTTAGTTATACGTCGCAAGGACTCTCTCCTGGTTATTGAAGCGAGAAAAACTTTGTTAATGTTTGAGGTTAAAGATGGAGATGAAGGAGAGTCAAAGAGCATAAGCACTTTTAGAGAGAGCGGTTCTATGGTTGGCCGACAAAGGTGATAACAGGGCTTATGGAGCGTGAATGTAAGTAACACACGGAATCAGCAGATTGAATAAAGGAAGTTCTCAACGAAATTAGTCAAAAGGTTAGCACCAAATACATAGCTGTTTTTGGTTATCATAAAGAATATGTCGATGTATCTGAAGAAAAAAGACGTTAAGAAGGTTTAGCTATGAGAGGAGTAGAGGATGAGGCATACAAATATCTTACGGTAGGAAGGATATTATAAAATAAATAATTATTTTATTATGCTAACACTTTATAATTTAAAGGAAAGAGGTCACAGTTGAACTCAGGGCTGAGCTCATGAGTAAAGAGAGATTTTCATGGATAAAGGATTTGATCGATACTAATGCTAAAGCGTTTGGCACTTACGTAGCGCTTGTCTGTCTACGATTTAACTGGCACTATCGCGATTTTGAATCGGCTCCTTCTATGGAGTCTTATGATTACTCATCATTTGAATCTCATATGAAGGAGATTCTTAAACTATATCTTATAGGGAGAGACAGGTATGAAGCATTTGAAGCTATTAGAAGCTTCTTCAATAAGATATTTACGCAACATGGATCAGAAGCTCTAAAAGCAGGTAGTAGAAATAGACTTCTTGAGCAGATAGAAGGCGAATTCTTTGAGACTTTTATAAAGGCTTATAAAAAGTATTTGAAGCTTGATGAAATTCCACGTGAGTTTAAAGGGAGGGTGGCGCTTCTCTTACGTAAAGTACGTTCACGAAGGATACCTGTATTTTCAGAAACTATTAGTGGATCAGTTGGGGTTTCCAATTACCATATCAATGAGCTTCTTAAATCCTTAAACCTAAATGAAGAGGAAATGAAAACATTTTACCAATACTTAGTGAATAGCGGTATCGTTATATACTGTGGCTATGGGAATTACATTATTCCTATCCCATGCTTCTTAGACGACATGCTAAAGGCCCTTGAGGAAGGTATTGAGGGGGTTAGAGTTGCTGAGGTTAGGACTAGAGAGGCTGAAGCTGTTTCAGGTAGGTTTATTGGTGTTAAGCCCTCTAGAGAGGTTCTCGAGAGTGTTGTTGCTGAAGCTTTGAGAAGTCTAGGGTTTAGTGTTCAGACTGATGTTAGGTTGCCTGCGAAGGGTGGTGATATTGAGGTTGATGTCTGGGGTGTTAAAAGTGTTGGTAATGCACAGTTCAGGGTGTATGTGTCTTGCAAGAACTGGGATAAAGATGTTGATAGAGCTGTTGTTGATCAAGAGTTTGGTAGAGTGCTACAGCTAAACCAGCTACCTCATCTAAGAATTTTCGTTGTAAAGAGTTTAACCGAGCCAGCTAGGAAAGCAGCTTTCGACGATGGCTTCTTCGTTATTGAGTTAGGGGAGAAGGCAACGACAGATAATGCGCAGGAAATATATAGCATTGTTTATAATAAGCTTAAAGATATATTCATAGGCATAACACCAGAGAAGATAATGAGAGCTATCGAGAGGCTTAGAGAAGCTATGAAGTTGCTGGAAGAGGTTATGTAGATGCCTGAATGGGTTGTACACAACTATACCGCCAAGAATTTTTGTAATCTTCCTGAAGATATTTGCGTTGAGATCAATAGATTCATAGACTCTAATCCTCTTGAACATGATGTTAACAGAATTATTATAAATGGTCACTGGGATCCAGAGGCGTTATTATATTTGGCAGTAGTTATTTACGAGAAGTGGGGCTATAATGGTCTTAAGTGTATGCTTCATCATAATCTCTTAGATTACGTACATAAACTTGCAACAACAGGTAAATATGGATGGCTTGTGAGAAATTATGGCGCAGAATATGCGATCAACGACATTGAATCGTTTGTATATAAAGTTTTGGATGGTATAGTCAATGACTTCTCTCCTATTTTAAAAATATTTGAGAGTGGTGGAGGTATATATGAAGTTGTTCAGAAGATTGAGAGTGGTGAGCTATGGAGTGTGAAGGATTTAAAGAGTTTTGTAGACGCATTAAAAGAGCCTTATATCATTGACTTTCTCAAAGATTTAATTAAAGCTGTTAATGAATTGAGAGAGTGCATGGATTTATGTGTTCTTGAGGTGTTAGAGGTGGAGTTCTACACGCAGGACAGATTTAGAGATCTATGCCCTATATGCTTTAGTCCAACATATGGAGAAGACTTTATCTTAGTACCTGAGGAGTATCGTCCTAAGAACTTAGCATTTAGAGTTCATAAGAAGTGCTTTGAGGAGCTAACAAAAAAGCTAGAGAGCTCTCAGATAAGGGTCTTAACGAGAAGGGGACATTGCGCAAGGCCAAGACCAAGTTTATGCCTCCTAGCATAGTATGGGAGGCAGTGAGGAGAGCTAAGAAAGTATGAGCGACAAGGTAGCTCTAAGATTAAAAATATTGACAAGAGCTTAAACCATCTTTAGTACTTGCAGTCGTGACATAATTGTGGTGAAGATATCCTGATAATGCCGTTAAAACAGCTATTATCGTAATGAATCTCACAAGAATTTTTCATCAACATTTTTACTCTCAGCATCCATATAAATATCATAAAATTTTTGCGACAAAAACCTATGTCACTTTTTTATCACTAGTTCAAGAGATCAAGGTAGTATCGAAACGAAGTTAAATTGATCGCTACTTAAATCTTTAAATGATCTCATTAATCTGCACAATTAATTGTCATGTTAGTTAGATTATATTGGAGTTATATATTAGCGATCGAAGATATTTGATATTTGTATCCTTACAGAGATTTATTAATTAAGATTTATAAAAAATATCTGCTAAAGATCTTTTGTCTATTCTTATTAACGAAATGTTTCGACATAAACTATCTTGGATAATTCTTGGTTCTCTTATACGCTCTAAATTTAGTAGTTATGTAGAGGTCTGTAAAAGAAATATAACGCTAGGGATCTTTAATCTTTAATTTGATAGTTTAGCATATTCTCAATATCTTATACGTATAAATTTTTAAGATTATCAATGAATCCTTAGTGGGCGTCTATATTTGAGTGAGGCTTATTTCACTCATACAGATTATCAAAAAGCTATTGAGAAACTTCTTGTTTATTACGGCTTCTCCACCTGGAGAGAATACTGGATGCCTATTGATGGTGAGATGGGTAGATTAGATGTTTACGGAAGTTGTGCTAGAAGTGATTTATGTGATAAAACTACAGTAGCCGTTGAGATTAGTCGTAGCTCAAGATTAGAGAAAGATATCAATAGAGTCTATAAGTCGCGGGCTACATATGGATTTGTCTTAGCTATAAAACTTATAGAGATACCTCCTGTGGCGGGGAGAAATATATTTGTAGTGAGAAGCTTGTCTGAATTTGAGAATAAACTTCGAGAAGTCTTAAAGATATCTGAGGATTATCCTCGTATTACTCCGAGAATAATTGAGGAGGTGTCTATACCTAAATATAATAATCTTGATGAGGCATTTGAAAGATTTAACATACCTGTTAATTTGAGAGAAAGAGCTAGAAAATTATTGCTACATGCCTACACAACATGCTATGACTTATATGTAGATAATGAAAACTGGGATCCAAGTATGCCAGCTGAGCGAAAGTACTTTGTGGTAGGTGATAAAGAGGCTTTTAATATTCTTCATCAATTAGATGTGGTAGATTTAGTCAGAGATTCTCCTGCAAGAACCTATAAAGTTTATGTAAAAGACATGCAGATCGCTAAGATCGAGGCTGAGAGATATATAGATCAAGTTGAGAAAGAGCTTGAGAAAGTCATTAACAGATACGGCTGGGAGGTAGCCTTGATAACAGTTGTAGTTCAAGGAAGAGAATGGTTAGGAATAGGAGATGAGCCATTATTTATAGAGCCGCCTAATGAATGGTCCTCATATTTTGCTGAACAAAAAGAATTATTAAATAGAGCAATAGTTGCTTTAGGAGCTCTCAGACCTGTGTTAAAAGATAGATATCAAAAGTTTTGGGAGGATCTTAAGAGATTAGGTTTAGCCTTTAGTTGTAGAGGGGCCTTCACTCTGCTTCCAGAGGCCGCATGGATCATGCTGAAATTTATTCAAGATAAAATAGCTGAGTTTATTAAAAATGAAAGGCTGATCAGAGATCTAGCATCACTAAACATGCTCTACAATTATTTCCCATTATACATAGATCAGGACAAAATCAGCCGATTCCTCGAAACCTTAAGTAGGCTAGGGCTTAGACTAGATGATTTAGAGAAAGCTTCTCACGATCTATATGTGAAAGGCATTACATCACGTTTTATAAAAGATCATCCGCCATACATCATTATTTATGACGAAAAAAGATTTAAAGAATCCATAATTGAGAAAATAAGACTATTATACTCTCAGTCGTGGCAGAAAAATAATTAAAGACCTTAAGCTAGAGAGGGATATATCGATAATTCTGTTAAAAACGTTTTAAAAGTCTTAGTAGAGGTCAAAAATTGATCCGAAAAGAACATTGATATCATATTTATTATAGCTGATAAAAAGATCGCGAGAAAACTTTCGCAAAGATGATCGAATTTATCTTATTTATAGGAGTTATTAATTATTGATAGTATATCGGATCTTATGGGATCCTTTCTATAAAAGCCGGCTTTTTACCCTGAAGAAGTGCTTCTCATAAACTTTTCAGTTTTAAAGGATCAATTCTATACTATTATCTGACACAATTAAGACCCTGAATAATGTTGTTATAAATGTCTTCTCCATAATATTCTTTCCAATAGTCTTCTTCTTTTGTTAATAAGATACATATTATCTGATTCATATTCATCTTCATTCTGACGTGAACAAGATATATTTTGTCACGGATCTTCTCTAATAGGTTCAGCATTTTAACATTCTGTTCCCAGTCTCTACTAGCCTCGTTCAATGTCTCTCTGCATTCAGATGCTATCTCAAAGATCATTCTAGCTTTTCTTCTGGCAGTCTGTTTGGAATACCCCTTCTCCAACATGTGATAACGTAAAGACCTGGTCATATAGTAATCTGGCATAGAATAAAGATAGCTTCTTATAACAGAGAAGATACTAACCTCATCGTCAAGACCTGATCTTATCTCATTAACAAGATCTTTAGACGTCAGACGGCGTTCTACAAATAATCTTACGGATCTTCCTTTCATAATCGAAACAATCTTATCAAGATAATGATGAAGAATAAAATAACACAGACCATCATCACCATATATCCCGGAGACTATTGATGCAAGCTTCAACAACTCTCTACAGTTGATCCTCGAAAGATCATGTCTAGAACATCTGTCAATAAGATTATCAATATCCCTACTCGAAAATAATATTTCATTCTACTAAAGATCTCACGAGCTACATAGGATAACAAATTTTAGTCTATTGATAAGAATAGAAATAAAATGTAATTAATTTTCAGCTATTTTAAAATTTTATAAGAGAGAAATAGAAAAATTCTCGTCATGCTCGCTAATTATAATAAACTAAAAATGTTTTGAATCTATTTGTGATAATGAGGATGTAATCAGCTAACGGACAGCTCTTTTTTAATAAATGCTAAAAACTTTTTTAGCGTCTTCTTATATGAATAATATGATCTTCTTGCAATATTATGCGTAATCTCATAATCTCTAAGAAACATTTCTATATGTTCTTCGTTTATATCAATTGCGTCTAATCCTTTTTCTCTTAACCATAATATGAAATGTTTAGCTATACCTATAGTATGATCTTTCCTATATATTTCGATAAACCTATGAAGTATTTTATCTAGATCAAGTTTAGTCTCTTCTTTCTTTTGTATTAATGCAGCCTCTCTTCCAGCTCTCCAAGCATCATAATATCGATAAAGAACTCCTGCTATGAAATTGTCGGGCCTCATACCAATTTGCTTAGGAAACTCTTCAAGCCATTTTACCAACTCTTCAGGCAGTTCGAAGCATATCTTCATGCTAATCCCTCGAAACCTTCTATTCTCTCTTCGATATCTCTTGCAAAATTTATTACTTCATCTTTAATTTCTTTTATTCTATTAATAACTCTACTAAGCGGTATACTCCATCGCCTAGGTCTATAACTTAGATCTCTTAATTCATCATGCCTATGTATAATTGTTCTGAAGAATGGTTCCTTGTATATTCTGTTATAAATTGTCGCTGGTAGATTTCTCACAAACCTTTTAAATCCTTCTTCAATCTTTTTTATACTATTAATTTCCCATCGTCTAGTCACATTAACTATAGCAATCCCCAATACTTTTAGTCTATTATTACCATTTATAATCACATCAGGAATCACATGTTTAAGAAGTATTTTTATCCCCGCGAGAGAAAGTTCCTCAAGATTTGTAGGTACAATTAGATAATCAGCTGCGTATAACCCCCACATAGTCGGCGGAAAAAGTTCAGGAGGAGTATCACATATTACATAGTCATAATATGTATTAATGGCAGGCTCAGTAGCTATTCGGTGATAGAGAGCGAGAGGTCTCCATGCCGGCACCTCTCCTGAGTATATCTTTATTATATAGTTGATTCCTGACGGTATTAAACCTACTCTTCCAACGTTTTCAACGCCTAAGTCTATATTTCTTATTCTAAATCTAAAACGCTCAGTTGATACCAGCTCTAAAACACCATCATTAACATTTTCTATCTCATTAATTTTAAGAAAGAAAGATGATAAATGACTCTGAGGATCCAAATCTATCATAAGTACATTATGTCCTCTTAAGGCAAGCCCATACGCCAAAAGGGCCGTTAAAGTAGTTTTACCTGTACCTCCCTTCTGATTAGCTACTGTGATAATTTTTGGTGCCATATTCTCAGACACCGCTTCATATAAACTTTTTATAAAAGATGCTAAAAAATTATATTAAGCTTGTTAATAAGTTCATGTATTATTATGTTTATCTAATAGCTTAGTAGTTTCTCTGTGAAATAAAATGACATCATATTGATTATTAAATTATAAAGAATATAGATCGAATCCTTAGTTAAGATCTTGTGTAGAATAAATGTTCATGATAAGTCGCCAATCTTTAGAAAAATTTTTCAAAAAGTTTGATATGATTTATTATTTTATTAGAAGCCAAAAATAATATGCTAAATGCTAAGGATCACATATTTATTTCTCCCAATGCTGTTGTGATATAATTCTTAAATCTCCTCTGGTTTTCCTCTACAAGTAAATTATCAAAAATCTCAATACCTAGTTCTTTAAATTTCTGCTTTAGTGTTGAAGAAGCCTTTCCAATAGACGCTAAAGCTATATTGTAAGGTCTCACTATCTCTAGATAATCCTCCATTTGTTGAACTACATCTCTCCAGTTCCGAATATAAGGGATCCCCAACTTAACCTCTAAAAGTAATAAAGGCTTTTCTCCGCCTGTGGCAAGTCTTTCCATTTCAGCAAAATCAACATAATATTTTTTACCTTTGAAAACAACTATATCAATCGCTAGAAAGGTTTTCAATCCGTTTCTAGTATTGAATGGCCGAAATTTTTTATAGCGACTTTTTTGATCAGAGCTTGTTTGGTATAGATTCAACTGATAAAATATAGTGTAGTCCATTCCACTTCTCCTAGAATTTATATATGCAAATGGCTTATTGCCTCCAGAGGTAATCATCCAGCTATCTCCAATGGTATATCCATTGAGGGCGTCTATAATTTTAGTAATGACCCATATCTCAGATAGCAATGCGGCCATACTTCTCAGAGCTATGATTCTCTTTTTTTGCGAATCTTGAAGAAGTGCAACTACAGCTGATAAATAAGGTCTATTAATTAGCCTAGAAATGACACTATATGGCAATCTTTCAAATGAAATAATGTTAACAGGTTTATCTACAACTATGTCTCTGGCGCCAGAGATCTTCATAATTTCACGGATTTCTTCTACAAGTCTTAGATAGATCTGAAGATACAGCTTTTCTCTGCCAGATATCTTAAAACTTTTTACAATATTCTTAGCTACCTCCTCATCAATTTTGATCAGATACTCAAAACATTCTATACATCTATCATTCATTTTACAGACATATATATGAATGTTTTCTATTAATAAATAAATTTTTATTAGCAATATGGTCTTGTCATTAATAAATCTAGATTTCCTACTATCTTGATAGAACCATCATGCTATGTATTAGTTTCTGTCAATGTTATCTATCAAGATAGTTCAGCAAGGTTAAAACGATCTATACTTATTTACCATATCTCGTGCTTATAAAGATCCATTATTTCTAAAGTGATAAAGATAGGCCTCTTCACGTAGTTTTTCCTTACGTATGACATAATTTCCTTTTCAGAGTCGAGTATTCTGATACATCTAAAATATTTTCCTAAAATATTTTAGTAATATATTACAGTGAATGAGACCTCTAATTTTGTTCATTACAAACCATCTAAAATAATGTAATAGGTATAAAATGTTAACCGAAAAAAGTTTTGATACATTCTCTAAAATCAAACAAAACATTTTCGAGCGCGACTTTCTCCTTATGGTAATTAAATGCTTGAGTTAATAGTGAACAAATAAGGTTTCTTATGATCTGTTTTGATATATCTAAAAGCTTCATTATAGATGTTATTTTTGTTTTTAAGTAAAATTATAATTAGGTGTATTATTATCTATGGTATTACTAGTAGCGAGCAGAATATCGGATTTGAGGCTAGCGTGGAGGTGTGAAATATCTCAGTGTTTCGTCGGGAAGTAAATGTTCAAATGAGGATCAGGGATGTTCTTAAGAGATTCGAGAATCAGAAGTTTAATGGTGTTACAATAACACGTGTGGAGACGGAGTATAGGGTCGATAGAAGATCTATTGATGTCATAGTGTTTAAAGATGATGGAAATCCTCTGATGGTTATTGAGACTAAAAAGAAACGAGAAAGCGAACATGGTGTTAGAATAGAGCGAATCAGTGATCCTTCGTCGCCTAGTGTCGTTGGACAGGCTGTGGCGTATGTTGCTATTTTTAAAAGAAATGGAGTCTATGTCCCTTTTGTTGCTACTGTTAATGAAGAGAGAATAGCTTTATTAATAGTTCCTGAGAATATTGAGAAGCTGGTGGATTGGAATGCTATTGATAAGAGAGTTTATGATAAGGTTATAAAAAATTATTATGATTTCTATGAGAAATATCGTTTAAGATTTGAGAGGCATTTTAGATTTAGAGAAGATTATTTTGCTAAACTGCTTAATGATTTAACAGCACTTTACACTAGAATTCGCCGAGTAGAAGATGTGAGACAAGAGTTTCACTGGGATGTTATTGAACACTTCCGTAATTTCATAGATATATTATATCCATACGTTCAAGACGCTATCGCACCTAATGGAAGATATAGAGAAGATATCGCTAAAATCCTAAGAGATTATAAAGATAAGACAGGTTATGAGCCGAAAAATCCTGAACATTTTGCTAGAGAGATGTCTTATGTACTTCTAAATAAGATAATATTCTATAAAGTGTTAGAACGATATTATGATCTTCCTAAGCTTAGACCTCTATTTAGAGAAGGTCTGGCGAAGACTTCTAGCGGATATTTAAAAAAATTAAACGAATATTTCGATAAAGCCATGAAATTAACAGATGATTTTGAGACTATATTCAAGACGAATATTTATGATTATATCGACATTGTCGAGAGCGAAGAGATCCTGAGAACATTTGATGAACTGATAGATCTAATAGATCATCTGAAGGTCGAAAAATTAGGAGACGTGATCGGATTCATATACGAAGAGCTTATACCAGGAGAAGAGAGACATGCTCTCGGCCAATTTTATACACCGAAACCAATTGCTGAGCTGATCGTTAGATGGAGTGCGAGAAGTCCTGATGATAAAATTCTTGACCCGGGATGTGGCTCAGGAACTTTTCTCGTAGAAGCATATAAGAGACTAGCAGAATTGAAACTCAGAAGACCTTTTAATGAGATAAAACATGTACCTGAAGATGTTCACAGACAGATCTTGAGACAGCTGTATGGTGTAGACATAAATGAGTTTCCAACACATCTCACAACAATGAATCTTGCTATGAAAAATGTTAGAGCTCCGAGCGAAGTGATGAACATTTTTTCAAGAGACTATTTCACAATATTACCAAACCAAAAAATTTTGGCACCATACAAAGTTAAAACGCCTTATGGAGAAAGGCCTGTCGAGATGGTCTTTAGAGATTTTGATGCCATAGTTGGGAACCCACCGTACACTAGATGGACAGAAATACTCAAAAATACACAAAATCGTATACTAGAGATCTTGGGGGATGTAATATCAAAGTACGATCTAACCCCGCAGATTGCTAGAGGTGTTGAGCCTGGTATATACATCTATTGGATTATGCATTCAACAGGTTTTCTTAAAGAAGGAGGCAGGCTTGGCATGATAATAAGTAACTCATGGCTACAGACAGATTATGGTAGAAATTTCTTCAGGTTCTTGCTAGATCATTATAAGATTCATGCTATAATAGATATTTCAGCAAGAGTCTTTCCTGTACCTCTGATAGGCGCATGTATAGTTCTTTTAGAGAGAAGCTCCGATGAAAATGAAAGAAAAAGTAATAAAGCTGTATTTATATATTTAGACATATCCAAAGGAGCCATGAATGTCGATGAAATACTTAAACTAGTAGACGAAGCAAAGACTGAGGCGTTACCAGGACAAGCGATAACTAAGGAGTTGCCGTCAGGAGCCAAGGTATTGGTTAAGGTATATACTCAAGGTGAACTTGTGAAACATGAAGGAAAAGTCATTAATTTAATTTTCAGTGTTAATGATATACTCAATAGCTTAAGACAAAGTCCGTTAATTGTTGAGCTCTCAAGATACTTTGAGCCTTCTCGTGGCAATACTCTATGGTCTGTGTGGGCTATAAGACATGGTAGAAGACCCGATGTTGGTGGCGAAGAATTCTTCTATCTTAATGAGGATAAAATAAAGCAACTTGATATTCCCAGAGAGTGCTTATATCCTCTGTTGCCATCTTCCAGATACTTAAAATTCTTTACATTCGCTCAACAAGATTGGGAAGAGCTTAGACGTAAAGGTGTTGAATGCTACCTCTTTCTATGTCATAGACAAAGAAATGAACTACCTCCACAAGTTTTAAGGTATATACAGCTTGGCGAAGGATCAAACGCTCAGATAAGGCTTAGAAGAAGACCTGGAGAGCCGGAGGGAAGACCAGTAAATGAGTCACAAGCTGCTCAAACAAGACTTAGGTATAGGAACTTGTTCTACGACTGGTATGACCTTGGAGGTGTTGTAGAGGCACCAATATATGTAGTACGAGGTGCACAGTACTGGGCTAGATTTGTATTAGCCAAGTTTCAGTATGCCCTGGATGACAGGGTGCTTGCTTTAATACCTAGGCAAAATGTTCAATTCGATGAGGTCGAGCTTAAGGCATTGCTAGCATACCTAAACTCATCGTTTACTCAGCTTCAGGCTGAGGTTATGGGTAGAACTACGGGTGGCGGTATGCTAGAGCTTGATGTTAAACCCCTTAGCGCATTCCTAATACTTAACGTGAAGAAACTATCTAGGAATGAGGCTGAGAGGTTAGCTCAATTATTTGATAAGCTTGAAGCTGAAGCTAGAAAGCTCGGCGGAGCCGATGCTGTAGAAAATGTATTTGGCTCGGAACTCGCTAAAGAGTTTACTGAGAAGAGTGATATTGAAAAGAATGTTGACGGCCTCTTTAACACAGTTATTAAAGAGATTGATTATGAAATTGCGAGAATATTAGGACTAGAAAATCTTGTTGAAAACATTAGAACATTTGTTTTAGACATGATTAAAAGAAGATTATCGAGAGCTAAAGAGGCTAAGAGAGAGGCTATTAAAGGATCTGAGGAACTAATTAAGATCGAGAAGCTTAAAACTAAAAGATCTAGAGATAATGAAGGTGCCAACGTAAGTCTTGATAGATTCATTAAAAAAGCTCAGCAATAAATAGATCTAAGAACACGTTTCGAGTATTGAAGTTTTGAAAAACTTTTGAGTATTTAATACACCTAGGGAGAATATAGATTGTATAAAAGAATAGCTAAAATAAGACTTGAAATGTCTCCTCACCACATCTATATCTTGAAACCTGAAGAGATCTGCTAATTGGTTTAATATTAATAATCTTTTTATTAAAAGCGTATTTTTAGCAAAGATAACATGTTAGTATCCTCATAGATCTTTATTAAATCATTTTTTACAGACTACTAACACGAAGACCCTGCTGAGATATAGTAGTTGTAATATATTATTTTTAAACGGTATAAATATTTGGTGTAGTTAACAATGCCTGTTAGAAATAGACAATATAATCTCTCTCATGGAGATAATAATAGATCATTAAAGGATCATGATCTAGACGTATCCGGCTCTAAATGAGTTATTAGGTGAATAAAATGATCTCTGAATATATATCAAGGTTTGTAGACCTCATAGACAGGTTGAAAGAGAGACTTGTTAGATATAAAGATCTTTTTGTACAGAATGAGGCTGCGGTGAGATATGCTATAGTTAATCCTTTTCTGAGAATGCTCGGCTGGGATATTGAGGATCCTGAGGAGGTTATTCCTGAATATACAAATCCTAGGATAGAAGGGAAAGCTGATTACGCATTATTTATTAAAGAAGTCTCTAACATTCCGATAGCTTTTATAGAGGTTAGGAAACTTGGCGGTATCACTGGAGAGATAGTTAGAGAAAAACTTAAATATTCTTTCGACTCAGGGGTTAGATATACTATAATTACAGATGGGAATGAATGGATCCTTTATGACGTGTTTAAACCTAAT
>Ga0326760_1000815_pt1 | contig 14938 bp, 18 predicted proteins | sample GCREP_S_FD_207668 | JGI IMG/M metagenome (GOLD analysis project Ga0326760, IMG submission 207668) | Hot spring sediment microbial communities from Geyser Creek Basin, Yellowstone National Park, WY, United States - GCR.EP_S | ecosystem: Environmental > Aquatic > Thermal springs > Near-boiling... | reverse complement strand
CGCGCGGCGGGAGCTGGGCGGCGATGTGTAAATCCACTGCGCGCGCCCAGAGGGGCTGCTCCGGCTTCAGCTCGGCGTACCGCCCCCGGAGGTAGTTCAGAGACTGGACGCACGCCTGTAGCTCCTCCTCCAGCCTCGCCTTCGTCGACGCTAGCTCCCGCTCCTTCTCCTCAATTGCTTTCTTCAACCTTGCTACCTCTGCCTCGGCTTCCTTAACCCTCTGCTCAACCTTTTTGACCATGTGCTCTGCGTAGCGCCTTGCCGCGTCCCGCTCCTCAGCGTGTGCGGATATGGTCCTCTGCGCCGCCTCAAGAGCCCTCTTCGCCTCCTCGTACTGCTTCACAACTTCTTCGTACCGCTGACTAAGCTCGCGGTACCTGGCTTCCAGGGACCTGTAACTGATCTTTAGCCGCCAGTACAAGATTAAGATGATTGCCGCTACTACGGCGAGGAGGGTCGGAAAAATGAACCACACGGAAAAAACTGGTTTCAGGTTTTTAAGCTAATCCGGAGAGGAACTGGCGGAGCCAGTCGGCTCTCACCATTAGGTGGCGCTGGCAAACTGTTGGGTTGTTGGGATCGCAGGGAGGGGCGGCGCGGACCCATCTGCGGACGACCGCCATAATTGCGCGCATGTGCGACTTTATTATCCTCTCCACTTGGGGCGACGTCTGGGCGCCGTCGTAGGGGTAGCATTTATGCTCCTTTGCGTATAGTATTATCGCATTTCTTACGTACGGTGCCTTGAGCGAGACGACGTTGCCCTTACCGTTCCGGTTCACCGCCCACAGCAGTATCCGTCCTAAGGACCTGGCTATGAGGTGCTTCTGCACGGGCCCTCCGAGCTCCTTCTTGCGCCCCATCAGTATGAGTAGGTAGAACCATGTACACGGCCCGAGCTCCTTCCCCGCCTCGACCGCCTCCTCCAGTTGCTTAATTATGTTCATGTGGCGAATCTGCGGCGCATCTTTTGCAACTGCTCGCAACCGCCGGCCTGCTTTATCAAGTCCTGCATGATGTCGTATATAATGGACACGTCGCAACCGAACTCGGCCTCAAGGTATTTCACCACGAACTCGTGAAGGCTCCTGGTGCCCTCCGCCAGCTTCGCGAAGAGCTCTACGTCTTTCTGAGGCCACTTGGCGACGTTCGGCGGCGCGGCGGGCTGAGGGGCGGCGAAGCCGCTCTCTACAAACTTCCTCACGGCGTTCCGCTTCTCCGCATCTTTGAGCGCATTTAAAAGCGTCTTGTCGTCCGCAACGCTCCTCAGCGCCGCGACGTCGGCCTCACCTAGGTCTGCAAGCCACCCGAGGCCCAGCTCCTTAAGCGTAGCCTTGGGGTCCTTGGGCTTCTGCTCCTCGGCGGTGTGGCGTTGAGCCCGCATAAGCTCCTCCGTCAACTTCTTCAACGCAACGCTCTCCAGCGGCTCCAGCTCCTCCTGCGTAGCGGTCGTCTTTTTCTCCTCTTCCTCCTCCTTCTCTTCCTCTTCTTCCTCTTCCGTCTTTTCTTCCTCCTCTTTCTTTTTCGGTCTGCAGGCAGTGGGCGGGAGAATGCCTAATTCGCACAGCTCCTGTTCTGAGGGATGTATCGCCAGGAATGTGGTTGATGATACTAGCGGCCGAATGCCTAGCAGATCCACCACCTTATCTGCTACCTGTGCGCATTTAAGCGAGTCGCCGCGGCAGTCCATTTTGTGGACGTAGTATATGCCGTTTGTGTTTACGACAAAGTTGGCGTCGGGGATGCATATAACGCCTTGTTGCGTCTGGAACGCAAACACGACGTGTGGCGACGCCCCGGCGAAGCTCATGACTTCCTCCATCTTCCTGACGTAGCCCTCGGCCGCCCTCCTCTTCTCCACCTCTGCGCACATTCGCTTGACTTGAGCCGCCGTTGCGGCCGTAGGCTCCACGTTGCGGATGCCCATCTGCTCGAGAAGCTTTTGAACCTGTTCGAGCTTGACCTCTATCGGCACGTCGTGTTTGACCTGAATCTGGGGTTGAGTTTGACCCATCAACAATTCATCATGTACAGGGTTTAAATTGAATTATTATTTCTCCAGCCGCTTACAGGTACTTCTTCACAGGTACAGACTGACAGGTCTAATTAGTCCTGTAAGGAAAGTCCTGTGGGTAAGTACCTGCATGTATTCCTAGACGCGCCTTCTCTGCAGGTAATTCCTTACAGGGTTTGACTTACAGGTATAATTACTCCTGTAAGGGAATCCCTGTGAAGAAAAACCTGTAGGGAGAGTTGAGCTAGTGGAGGCCGTCGTCTTCTATGGTGTATCTTATCTCGACGTCCGGCGACATGCCGGGGACGTCGTGGGGGTACATGACGCCTTCCAGCTTCTTCTTGTTTGGCCTATGCATGAAGAAGATGTAGTCCACTGTGTGGGCCAGGATGTTTCCGCCTGCCATCTTCTTCACCCCCATCATGAACACCTCCGGCACGTCCATCACTTGGTTTGTGACCACGGCCAGGGTGCCGAATGCTATGCACCGGCGCTTCAGCAGGTTTATGACGTAGTGCAGATCCTGCTGGCGGCGCTGCAGCTGCTCTCTGCCTCTGTACTCGGCGCGGAACGGCTCTATTATCGAGTCCACCACGACGACGTTTACGGCGCTGGGCAGCCGCATGAGGAGTTGCTGAAGCGCAAAGCTGTTCGCTATTTCATACACTTCGACGTTCTCCACTAGCGCGTCCTCCGAAACGTTCAGCTCCCGCGCCGCCCTCGCCGCGATTCTGAGGAATATCGGCTCGCTGAACTGGCCCTCCGTGTAGAGATACGCCACCTTATGCCCCTCCGCGGCTGCGTATGCCGCTATCTGCATGGCCATGAGTGACTTCCCGGTGCCGTACTCCCCGGCGAAGCCGTAGATCGCGCCGAACCGGACGCCGCCCCAAGGCGTCTTCTCGTCGAACTCTGCGACGCGGGTCTTCAGAACCTTCGCCGCCTTTTTCTGTTGCAGAACCTGCTTCAGCGTGCCGCCTTTTACCGTCTCGACCGCCAAGGCGTCGTTGAGCTTGCGGAGGAGCGACTCCGCCTGCTCCGCGTCGCCCTCAACCAGCTCGGCGACTTCGGCAGGCGTCAGCGTCGCGATGACGCGCACGTCCAGCCCCTTCTCTCTGCAGTAGTCCGCAAGCCTCCTCGCCATCTGCGACGACGAGAGCCTCTCGATGAGAGAGCAGGAATCGTTTTCATCCTTTTTAGGCATGGATGAAACGCCGCCGCTGGTAATATGGAATCGAAAGTTAAGCCGCTGTTTAGGCATGAGGCGCAGATACAATTTTTAAGAGTGGAACATGATGATATGTGAAAATCGTGAAAAGTCAGTTTTACAACAGCATTGCCGTCAGCCACGGGGGTAGAACCATAGTCCTCACACCGACTACGCTCGTTATAATAGAAGGGAGCAAATTTGCGGCATACCGCATAAGAAACGGCGTACAACTAGAGCCTCTGAAGAATCCGTCCGACGCGCCGCTGTTGTTTGTGCCGGAGCCGGGAGTCGCCGGTGGGTTCGTGAGGGAGGTAAGAGATGGGAAGCTGTACGCCAAGAAAGATAACATCGTCATAGAGGTTGGCGAGGTATACGAAATCTAACCCCTTTTTTCACTTCAAACGACTGAGCCCCATTACAAATTAGTTCAACGTGTAGAGAGGCGGCATAGAGGCTATGGGGTTGGCTAAGCCATGTTTGATGGTGTTTTCATGTCCCGGCGACGGCGGCGACACGGTGGTGTATTGGAAGGGAGTTGCCAGGCAGGCCAAGAAGGATGATGCAGTTGTCAAGCTGTTCGGCGCCTTAGACACAGCGGTTGCCTACGCCCACAAAGCCGCCAACGTTCTGCCGAGGCCGCAGGGGCGGATAATGCGCCTCATTGCCTTCTCGCTTATGGAGCTGGGCTTCTACCTGGCGACGGGGAGGGCGGAGTATCTCGACACGGCGCACGCCCTCTACCGCAGAGCGCTTAAGCTGGCCTACGCAACCGCGCCGGAGGAGCCGCTCCGTAGCTGGGTGGCCTGCGCCTCGCCGGAGTGTTCCGCCGTGGACGAGGCGAGGGTTTGGATCAGGTGGGCTGAGAGACGCGTGGTGACGCTGGAGGAGGTCGCGGCCGCCAAGCTCCTCAACCAGCTGTCTAACCTAGCCTGCGAGGTCATGAGGACGCTTCCCCACATAAAATACCGCCACAAAGACGTCAAATAACTCCCCCTTTTTACACATTGATGTGGAGATTCGCCATGCTTAACTTCACAATTCTTTATTTTGTACTGGGGCGTACAGTCCATGAACAGACTCGTCTGGGTAGGGGTAGCGGCCGTTGCGGCGGTGCTTCTGCTCACGTGGTGGTTTCACTCCACAGCTATCGTGGACTATGCGGCCCCTCCGGACAGGTTCAAGCAGATTGGCAACACGACAGCCATCCGAACCCCCCAGCACATTGACAACACAACAACCAGTCGAACTCAGACCCTCCAACCCCCTCCTACCACAGCCGTCGTAAAACCTCCCTTTAACGCCTCTGCATACGAGGTAAACTACACCCTCGTGTTTACAGTCTCCTACAGCGGCATCACGGCGACTATGGAGGGGTGGATGGTCGTCGGGACGGGGCCTTCTGGCAACTACAGCTTCGGCATGCTCACCGTACCGCTCCGAGGCATTGCTACGTATAAGTCGGCAACGATGGAAGACGGCTTCACATACACCTTGGCATGCGCCCTCGGCGACTGCACAGTTATTGAAGAAGAAGAGTGGCCGTTTGTTGGCCTAATCGACGGGATCAACGTCACAAGGACTGTCGTGGGGCAGTGCAGGCGTCTGAACTACACCGGAGTTCTATATGAGGAGCGGGGCGCGCTTGACCCGAAGGCGTTGCGTCGGCTCATACAAGAAGCGTTTGGCAACTATACAGCTTACGTCTGTGAGGTAAACGGAGTTATGCTCTCTGCGGATCTTGCAGCCACTGCCGTTGTATACGACTCATTGGTACGCGTTACGCTGAAGATGGAGGCCGTAAAGGCGGGGCCCTACAGCTCAGAAACGTACCGCCGAATCCTGCAGGAGGTCAAAGCGGCGTCAAACCGGTAAATTTCCCTATTTTTCATACTCTATCGGTGTTAGTCACCTACTCCGTGGCATTGTCTTCTCAAGTTGCAACACGTCGGCGTTCTATTCAGCCCACGGCTTTAATCTCTCTCTGTGCACATTTCACGCGGGCGCCGACTAGCCGCAGGTGGTATGGAAGCTCCATTTTCTGAAGTTGTTGAACAACTTTATCTACATCATCAGCCTCCCGTAGCTCTATGCCGAGTGTAGCGGCGATAGCACGCATGAATTTGTTGTTCTTCACCCTATACCTAACCTCGCCTTGGACATCCAGCGAGCGGCAAAGTTCTTCTAAAAGCGACTTTATCTTTTCTACATCTGGTCTATGTTCTTTAATCCCCAAAACTGATAGATCAATCAGCTCCGCCAGCGCCTCGGCCGCTTTGTCGGTAATCGCAGATATGTCCATATTCCCCGCCGCCATTCTGACGGCGTATGCCAGAGAAGCGGCATCTGTCTCGACTACTGCTACAAGCTTCTCTTGTGGAACTGCTGACTTACACCTCCCCACCACCACATATTTTACATCGCATTTCCTCTTTGCGTCATCCTCCACAGCCCTCTTGAGGCTGTTGGGGTCGCTACATATCTTGACGTCGACGGCTTGCTTGCCTACTATAAGATCCGCCCTGCACCTCCCCTCTACCGCCACTTCTGTAGGTATATTGTACTTCTTGGCCAGCGCCCGCACCAGCGCCGCCGACAGCTCTCTCTCGTCTCCGCTGGCGGGTTTGGGGCTTCTGAAGTGCTGGGCGAAGTGGTTGGCGGCTCTAAACCCGTAGGCCTCTGCCAGCTTTGTATAGACAGCGGCAGCTGCAAGGTTGCCCAACATCTTCTCTGCCCAATCTTTGATGTCCTTAATCTGGTCGCCTGTAGGGAGCAGATATCGTTCCGTCAGCTCTACCAAATTGAAACGAGTACCACCCCTTCCTATCAACATATCTTTTATTTTCTCCTTCTGTTCCACGTCCAGGTCTTGAAACATGAGGAGGACGCCGGCATATTGCAACTCCTCCTCCAGCTCTCTTATCTTGTCCATGAGCTTGTCTAAGTCGGGCACCAAGTGGGCCTCGTCTATAATCAAAAACGACTTCAGCCTGGCCACCTCAAGGACGAAAGACAGTTGCTTCAGATCTGTTATCCCGGCGTCTTCTGGCCTCCTTCTCGCCATTCTTGTCTTCACTAAGAAGTCGTAGAGAGCTCTAGAAAGCGATAAAAAGATAGCACGTTCGAAGTCTCTAGTCAGTTTTTCATTTCCACATAAGATTATTGGCAGAACGTCTTGCCTCTCGTTGATCACTCTTTCGTATAGCCTTGCGGCGAGGAATGACTTCCCCACGCCCTGCTTGGCGGTAAGGATGAACAGAGTGGGGGTGCTTTGTTCCAAGGCACCTAGAATAGCTTGCTCGGCGAGTGTGGAGAAGCGCGGGCAGTCGGGTGGAATCGCCTCTACTCCACACCTCACAAACGTCTTGAAGCAGTCGGGGCGCATGATCTTCCTCAGCAGTCTGCACACCACGGAGGCGTTACCATGCGCCATATTCTGTAGCTGTGCGTGAAGTGCTTAAGGCAGTCGCCCAGCACCCGCTCGTCTATTTCTCCCACATGGCCGAGCGGCTCGCCCAACGGCTTGGCCAACCACAGCTGGATGTAGTACTCGTTGTGATGGACTTTGTAGCCCTGGCGAGCGGCCTCACGGAAGAGCGGATCCAAGTCGCTGATCTTTCTGCACGCCTCTTCATGTGCATAAGCGTCTATCAGCGGTGCAATATCTATTCCACGAACGCGCATTGAATATGCCTCCGTGTTGCCTATCTTCCACCTTTTCTTTACCCTACCATTTACCTCCTTATCGGCAGAGATGGTAAAGACAAACGGTCTATATCCTGCGTAAAGCACTATCCGCTTTATACGCTTTTTCACATACACAACGACGGTGAACATGAGAAAAAGTTGTTAATGGTTTAAATTTAATTATGAGATAGAGTATAACTGCCGCCGTGAAGTTATCTGTTGTTGATGTTTGCCCTTGTTTGGCGTTAGCGCCGCTTGTGTTTAGTGTGTCCGTCGGCTAAGATAGTTACTAAATCTATGCAACCCAGCTCCAGCGCAGTCCAGAGCAGCGACCCCCGCCGCAAGACGTACCGCGGCTTCCTGCCAGGAACCACCCCCAGAAGCCCCAAATCGACCAGCGCCTCCAGCGCGGTCTTCAGCGCTATCTCTTCAGCCTTCGACTCCGCCTCCAGAGCCTTCTTCACTTTTTTCAAGTTGAAACTCACCACGTTCCCCCTGGCGTCTATTACTGCCTCTCGGAGGTATTCAACGAGCAAGCGCTTAACGTCCCTCACGGTAGGCCAGAGGTGCGCAGATTTTTTGAATTACCCACGGAACATGTTGCCGCCAATTCAAAATTGGCGACCCCACTTCTCTCTACATGATCATCCGCAGGTCGTCCCTGTCGGAAGGCGGCTCTGGTAAAGATTTGTCGGAAGGGTGGGTGATTAACTTCGCCGTCGGTTGCACCCACGGCTGTCTCTTCTGCTACGTGGATCGAATATGGCGCCTCCATTCAAAAAACCGGCTCAGCCCGTACTACGGGCTGAGGTTGGCAGATTGGGGTCAGTATCTCTACGTTCCCAGCGACCTGGAGGAGCAGATCAAGCACACCCCCTGGCAGAGGTGGAGCGGGGTGCGCGTCCTCATGTCCTCCACCCACGACCCATACCTGCCGGAGCTGTACTTCCCACACCGGTGGCCCCGCCGCATCTTAGAGGCGGCCCTCCCCCACGGCGTCAAGTTCACCGTGCTCACCCGCTCCGCGTTGCCGACGCAGGACTTCGACCTCTACGCCAGGTACAGAGGCCAGATTACGCTGATGTCCTCCATCCCGACCCTAGACGACGCATTTGCAAAGATGACGGAGCCGCGGGCGCCTCCCCCCAGCGCCCGCCTAGCCATGCTCAAAAAGGCCAAGGAGCTGGGCGTAGAGGTCGGCGTCGTGGTTGCTCCAATCATCGCGAGGCCTGGGTGGAGGGAGGATTTGGAGAGGCTGTTTGAGGCTCTGGCCGAGCTGCGGCCGGCGGTGGTCTACGGCGAGTCTTTGCACATCCGCGGCCTAAACCTGGCCAGGCTGAGGGCGGCCGGCGTGGAGGCAGATGTGGGCCCCGCCGCAGACAGAGAGGCGGGCATGCTCTTCGAAGAGCTTCTAAGAAGGCACGGGCTGAGGGGAGCCTACTGGTATGAATACGGCTGACTGCAGATATCTCTGCGCACCTCTAAGGGATGACCTCCATCAGATCCTCAGTCGTGTACTCTAGGTGAGTCTTAGCGGTGGGAAGTACCTGTTCTCGACGCCACTTTAGCGCCACGAAGGCGTTTATCTGGGCCCTGAAAGCGTAGCTCTTCTTCAGCATTTCTATAAACTCCCCGAGGGGCGGAGTCCTGAACCCTCTTTCCTCCAGCCACCGGAGGAGCGCCTCAGCCTCCTGGCTGGTGAGGACGGGGTACTTCTTGTGGAGAGGCTTGCCGGTGACGTGGCGCTCGCCGCCGCCGTTTATGTTCGGCGGCAGGATGACCTTGCCGTACGAGGCCTTCAGCGACCAGCCGGCCCAGTCTGTTGAGATGCCGGGAGGCAAGGAGAGGCGCGTCAGCGTCGTGGGGGAGCCTGCGCCGAATAGGTGGATGCGGCCTGCGGCTTGGAGGGCCTCAAGGGCGCGGGCTCTGACCAAGGCGTATCTATGCGCCGTTAGGTGTAGCACAGCTCCCCCCACGCCTATCAGCGGGGCTCCGAGGGCCTCCTTCACGCGGAGGGCCAGCTTGAGGGCGGTCGAATACGCGGGGGATGTGTGGATGTGGACGACGGGGGCCAGGGGGCAGGGCGAGGAGAGGGCGGCCGCGGCGTTTCTCAGCTCCTTGCCGAGGTAGGTGATTACGTCGGTGTCCGGCGGCGGGGGGACGTCCGGGGCGAAGCACACCTCCGCCCCCACCTCTTCGCACAGCTTGCACAGCTTCCGCGGAGGCGGCGGCGCGGCGCCGCGCTTCAATGCGATAAAGCCGCCGGAGTCCAACCATTTTGGCGCGGCGTGTGGCGGGAGGTGTTTGGCGTACTGCGGCGACGCCATGGCGGCGTGTTGCGCCGGGAAGCGTATCTTAGATACGTATGTGAGCAACAGCATGGCTACAGCCGGAGCTGGCCCAGCACTAGTTGGTCTGCGTTGTGGACGGCAACTCCGCGGAGCCCTGCAGAAAACGGGCAACAAGGCATCGAGAAGCATAGGCATTTCGGCAACTTATTGAACCGTTGTCTGCAGGAATTTCCTTACAGATTTTTCCTCACAGGACTTGATTTACAGGCTTAATTGTCCCTGTAAGTCTGTACCTGTGAGGAAATACCTGCAGATATGAAATAAACATGTGCACAGCGGCGTCTGATGACCATGCGGAGGGCGTATGCGCAGAAAAAAGGGACGTTTAGAGAATCTTCACATACTCTTTCCCCACGGCGGTGAATGTTAACAAGCCCTTGGGGCGGTATACCGCCCACTTCTTCCCTTCGTATACCTCATACCGGCTGAACTCCAGCTCCAGCTTGACTGCCTTCACGGCGCCGTTTTGGGCGCAGTATGCCCTTAGCTGGTTAAGCGAGAGACACACCACAGAGCCGTCCACAGCCACATAGACCTCAACTGTGTATGGGTTGAGGTTGCTGACTGGCCTCTTCTTCACTACGTCAACCATCCACGGAAACTTGCGCACAACCTCCGCGATCTCCGCCAACCTCTCCTTAGCATGGGGTGCCCAGGCCCTGACCCACTCCGCGCCGAAGACCTCAAGCTCTGGGTACCTCCGCAGGAGCTCATCTGCCAGGTTGTGTGAGGACAGCTGAGGTGGTTCTTTCATCATCTCCACCTCTCTCTTGTAGTCCTCTAAGATCCGCTCGACGCATTCGCCGACAGAGATACAGTGCGGCTGGCTCAGCTTCACGCCATTTATGACGGGGCCGCACTTCCTCTGTTCCAGAATTCGATTACACATACCAATTATACCAGCACATGACCAGCGATATTCATACCATACACCGACGTCATAATGCCCAGCGAGTTCCCACAACGCGTCGGCTACTGCTGGGGAGATGCATCCTCCCCAGTCAGCTACCCTCACCCGTCTGAATCCCTCTATTACCCAGTTCCTCCTATCTGTAGAGCGAACTGCCACCCGATACTTTATGCACACCCCTCTGCGACACCCCTCCGCAACCAGCACCCCCTCATATGGACACTTCTCCCCATCGGGACACAAAGGTAACTCGTACTCGATGTACTGGATGATGCCCAACCTCCGCGGCAGTTCGAAGATAGATGCTGTCGTTTTTAGCTTACCCATGTGTTGGCATGCCTATTGGGCTACGTTGAACCAAAAACCGCCACCGCGTGGTCAGACGTTCTTAAAAAGAGGTGGGTTAAGAAAGCCGCGGCTGGCAGACCTGAAGCGGCTTGACGCGGTCTACGGCGTGGAATATGAAGTAAAGGCGTGGATCTGGCACATATTCGATGTGCCACCCCACCCCTCTCGTGTAGACTTCATACTGTCCGAACTCCTTAACTGTTTTGCACTTAAGCCTCTTCGCCGCTTTGACATCATAGACGAAATGCAAAGCAACAAGTTCTTTAAAGAGGGCGCTCCAGCCGACTGCGGCCACCCTACACACGGCCTTGGCGTCGCACGTTGCCATGGCTTTGTACGCCGCTTCTAACACGTTTACCGCGCTTTCTTCGTCAAAAGGTAACTTTCGGCTTTTGAGGACACGCAACGGATTCTCTGCAAGGTTGAGGTCGCGGCGGTGGAACATTGCATAATATGCCGCAATGATGAGCGCGTAGCTCGGCAAGTCATCAACTTCCTTGAGGCCGTCGAAGCGGCAGATCAGCCTCTGCATCCCGTCGTGCGGCGCGTTTGCAGTACAGACGTCGTCCATCGTGCTAAGCATCTCGATAAAGCGGCCAAGCCGGCTTGTGCTTCTCGGCAACTGCGGATATCCTCCAGACGGCAACAAGTTCTTCAAAGCGAATATCTGCGCGATTGATGCCAACAACGCGGTGGAGAATATAGACAAGGACTGAATAGTCATCCAAATTGCATATCCCCCAGGACTCAATACGTGGCCACATATTACCCTGTCGCCTGACGCCGCGTAGTTTGCGGCCTTGTTCAGAGCGTAGATATATATTGCAATTGACGCAACGCCGCTGGCGGCAAACACCGCATAGTAATACTTCCGCCACTCGCACAAAGGACTAAGCAACTGAGTAGTTACGTAGTAGTACAGACTGCCGGCCGCCCAGGAGATAAAGGCGTATTGAGGCAGAAGCGCTGTGTATACGGCGATAGCTACGGGAGATAAAGCCGCTAACAGTGCCACATCGGCTTCAGTTCGAAAACACCCCATGTCTAGGTTAAAAACGGAACTACTTAAGGAATCAGCTTTCAACTCCAGCCATATTGGAAAAGCTGAAACAAAAAACACTCCAACTGCCGGAACTGGCTCACCCAAGTCCTCTTTTTCTAGAATCTAACCAGAGCGGTGTCAGACGCAGATGACCCACCCGGCGGCTTTGGCCTTCTCGAGGAGGAGCGCGTCGGCGTCTGTAACAGGCCCCTTCTCCAGTATCACGGCGAGCCTTGCCCTCACCGACATGGGCGCTTTGTCTGTCACTTCGCAGTCCGGCCTGACCTGCTCATGCACTGGAAGCGCGGAGCGGATTTGGCCGTACTGGTCGATGGTGAGGACGGCGGCGTGGCCGCGGGGGCACCTGGCGAGCATCCTCACCGCGCCTTTTTCTGCCGCCTCTCTGAGGAGCTCCGGCGTTACGGCCACCGACACGTCGGCGCCGCAGGTGGGGCACCTGTAGCGCGTGGCGAGGCTCATTTAAACAGGGCGAGGTAGTCGGGGTACTTGGCGTAGCGCCTCGCAAGTCTCCACCCGGCCTGCTTCGCGAGGGCCTCCGCCTCCCGCCAAGACAGAGGCCTGTTTGCGCCCAGCGCCTTTATCAGCACGAAGCCTACCCCGGCGCCCTCCACCACCCCCTGCGATATAAACAGACGGCCGGCGTGCCTCCTGGCGCCCGTCAGCACCTGAAGCGGGTCGGTGGCCCAGTGGAGGACGTTCTGCACCACCGCAATGTCGTATCTGCCCAGCCTGCCCCAGCCGCACGCCACGTTGAAGCCGTACTTGGCGGCCAGCCTCTCCAAGTCGGCGCAGAGCCGCTGATCCACCTCAAGCGCCGTGAGCTCGCACCTAGCCCCGCGGGTCTCGCACACGTCCAGTATGTCCAGCGGATCCTGCGTCCCGGCGCCTACGTCTAATATCGTGGGGTACTTATACAGCTTAGCCAGCTTGTCGTATATCGCCTTCCTAAACGCGATGTAGAACGGGGCGGACATCAAGGCTTGGTAGTACGCCGCGGCCTCCTCCTCCGGGATCACGTCGGAGGGTTGCTTCGCCGCGAATTCGCACATCTTGTCTATGACCACGTCGTCCACCAGCTGGAAGTACTCCTCCACTGCCTGCGGAGGCGGCGCCTTGGGCTCCGGCACATTTACAACCTGGCACCCCTCCTTGAGCAGTCCCTTGTGCCTGGCGATGCTGAAGAGGAGGGAGACCAAGTCGTTGGGCGGCTTCCTGCAGTCCACGCCGCATTCAAGCGCGGCCCTCACCGCCGCGGCGAGCTTGAAGCGCTCGTACTGCATAAACAGCTTAAGCCCCTTCGAGCCGCCGAGTATCTCCATGAACTCGCGCATCAGCAGGAACATCCCCCAGTTGTCTATGAACATCTTCACGCCCCAAACAACTAGAGATCTTTATTTTGAATTAAACACATGAAGCTAAGGCTGACGCCAGGCGCCACCTAGGCGCCGTCCTCAGGTCAAGGGCAAGCGCCGCGGCAGGCCTCACCGCCTGCGCGTAGATCTCAAGGAGCTCCTCCGAGCCCAGATCCGCCCGGGAGCCCACCAGCACGGCCCTCCCCCGCACCGCCGGGGGCTCCTCGTAGACGTCCAGCGGAACCACCACGACGGCGCAGTCCGCCTCGGCAGAGGAGCCGCCGGGCATGTCCGCCACCTCCGCCTCCCTGCCCATGATTACAACGCGGTGGGCCTCGGGCTTCGTGGTCGGCCCGGCGGGGGGCGGCAGGCCTAGGAGCCTCCGCACCAGGGTGGACTTGCCGGAACCGGGAGGGCCCACCACCGCCACCTTGAGGCGGCCCTGCGCCCAGCCGTCGTCCGCAAGGGAGCGGGCTACGTCAAACAGCACGTTCAGCGCGGCGTTGGGGTGGATGGGGACGTGGAGGTCTATCGGCAGCTCCGCCTCGGAGAGCTCCAGCTCCAGCGACGCCTTCCTCTCCGCAACGCAGAGCCTCCACCTGCCGTGCTCAGACTCCAGCGTCAGGCAACCGCCGGAGGACTCGGCGACGGCGTTGCGGAGGATGATTATCATACGATGTATACGCCCGGCGCTATGCGGATGGAGCCCGTCTGGAGCTGGACGCCCAGGGCCTTGGCCACCGCCTCAGCCGCGGGGTTGGGGGCGTCGCACGAGACCACGTACGTCTTCAGCTTCCAGGGAGGCCTCCGGAGGCACGTTATGACCGCCTCCGCGCCGTAGCGGCGGAAGGCGTCCTCCCTCTCCTCGTCTGTGTGGGCCTCGGCGAATACGTGCATCATGCCGAAGTGTTTCATGAGGACGCTGTAGGGCTCGTAGAACTCCTCAGCCCTCCGCACGAGCGCCCCGGCGAAGACGATAGACCTCTCCAGGGCGAAGCCGAGGGGGCAGAAGTCCCAGTCCACCCCCACCACCTCCTCCGCAACGACGTGCTTCAGCACGACCTCCGCCGCGCTTTTTGCAACGAGCACTTCTAAAAATTCGAAGGCCTCAGCCGGCGCCAGGGCGCGGCCCTCCCTCACCGCGGCGACCGCCAGCTCCACCAGGCGGCCCAGCGCCACCTCCTCCGGCGTGCAGGATGTGCCGCGGGGCAGGGCGAAGCGGCTGTAGGCGGAGGAGCACATAGCAGCGCGGGTGAGCCACTCGCAGAGCACGCCTCTGCTCAACGTCCACGTCATATCGATTCAAAATGGTGCATCGACGCATCGCTCAACGTGCGCAGACGCGTCGTGCTCTTAGGCGTCGGCGGCGTGGGGAAGACCACGCTGGTCTACAGGCTCCTGGGCCTCTCCGCAACGCCCCACGCCACACTGCGGCCGGGGCTCTACAGGCTCTACTTCATCAACGGGGCGGTGGAGCTTTTAGACGTGCCGGGCCAGCACGCGGCAGAGGTGGCGCAACACGCCGCTAAGCAGATGTCACAGTTCTTCGACCGTGCCGTGCTGATGTACGACATGACTAGATCTGAAACCTTATACGCGCTTAGCGAGATCTTAGACTCCCTCTGCATCTACAGGAGTTGCCTCTCGGCCAGGGAGGTTCTGGTGGTGGGCAACAAGCGCGACCTCGCCGAGGAGCTGGGCTACATGGTGGAGAACAGCATTCTCCCCCACCCCACTAAATACGTCAGCGCCCTCCGCGACCCCCCGGAGGAGCTGGCCAAAATCGTGGCCTGACGCGGCTTGCTGAACGTCATCCATCCGTATTGTCAACCGCTTCAATAGAGGCGAAAAAAGAGGTTATAGTTTGTAGATCGTGCCCACTTCTGCCTCGTCTAGGTAGATCTTGTTGCCCTTACGCCTCAGTTCTCTGGGGAGGTTTTCCGGCAGGTAGCCGAACACTATGTTTTTTGTTGCCTCAGCTACGTCCTGCGGCTCTAGCCGCAGTT
>Ga0326760_1000812_pt1 | contig 14980 bp, 16 predicted proteins | sample GCREP_S_FD_207668 | JGI IMG/M metagenome (GOLD analysis project Ga0326760, IMG submission 207668) | Hot spring sediment microbial communities from Geyser Creek Basin, Yellowstone National Park, WY, United States - GCR.EP_S | ecosystem: Environmental > Aquatic > Thermal springs > Near-boiling... | reverse complement strand
CGTAAAAGCAAAAGAAGAAGAAAAGGCGGAAGAGAACGCCATTCTTCGCAGTTAGGCTTTGTGGTTTGTCAACAGACCTGTCCAGTTGACGGCCCCCGCCTCGCCTGGACCAGCCCCCTCTCGCGTAGCGATACCGCCTCTTCGCCGCCGCGCCTCTCACCACCTCCACCGCGCCTATCTCGGCAAATAGTTCCGGCCTACGCCGCGTAAGGTCGAGCGTGAGGCGGAGAAGCCCCACGCTTCTGTGGCGGCACAGGTACTCTGCTACCGCCTCTATCAGCCTGTCCATAAAGAGGAGGTGTGTGGGTCGGGTGGAGGCGTCGGCGGGTGTCCGGCCTGCGGTGGCCCGTTGATAACCGACCGGGAGAGGTGGTGTGCGCACAGTGCGGCCTAGTGGTGGCTGAATCAGCAGTAGACACGGGGCCGGAGTGGCGCGTCTTCGACGAGAGGGAGAAGAGGCGGGTTAGGACTGCGCCGTTGAAGCTTGTCGTCAAGACGGACATGGCGGTAAAAGCGGAGCACGGCGTACAGTGGCGCATGCTGGCGAAGTTCCACAGAGAGACCCTGCATGGTTACGAGAGGAGGCTGGTTGAAATCGGGGCGGAGCTGAAGCGCATTAGGGAGTGCGCAGGACTGCCGCAACACGTAATGGAGGAAGCCGAGGCGTTGTTAAAGAAGTACTTCGACGTGGTGGGGAGCCTCCAGCCTGAAGCCGCCGCGGCGGCTTTGTTGTGGACCGCCGCTAAGGCGGCCGGCGCGCCGAGGCCGCTGGAGGACTTCCTCAAATGTAACAAGGCGAGTGAGCGTCGGGTTAGGAAGGCGGCTTGGAGGCTCAAGGAGGCTATGAGACAAAGCAGAAGGCCGAGTATCGAGGACTACGTGAAGACTCTGGCGGCTAGAGTCAATCTGCCGGCGCCTGTAGTCAAGACCGCGGTGGAGCTTCTGGAGAGGAATAGGAGGGTTTTGGCTGGTAAAAACCCGTGGGTTTCTGCGGCGGCGGCGTTGTGGCTGGCGTCGTTTAAGAAGCTGGGCCTCTTGAAGGCGCTGGCTGAGGCGGCTGGCGCAACTACAGCCAGCATAAGGAACGCCGCCAAGAGGCTTAGGGTATGAACATGTGCCGGCAGATTCGCTACACGCCGGTGGGGGAGCACGTCAGACTGCTGGTGCTTAAGAGGCTGGCGCGAGGCCCCGCCGAGGTCGGCGAGATAGACCGGATGGTCAGAGAGGCTGTGGAGGCGCTTGGGGTTAGATACGACTGGAGGGCGTGGCCTAAGCTCCTTGAGGGCGAGGTGGAGGTAAGAGGCGGCGTTGTGGCAATTACGCCGCGCGGCAGATGGATCCTAGAGCTAACCAGCGAGGAGGTGGCCAAGTGCGCGAAGAAGAGACTGGGCGTAGAGGTATGAGGCGGAAGATTAAGCAGTATCTGCCGGCTTTGCTTTTGCACATACAGAGGCGGCTGGAGGATGGGAGGGGCGCCGTGGTCGCGGTGCGTACCCGCAACATATGCGGCGTGGACAGGAGGTGCGGCATAGCTGTGCACTGGCTCATGATGCGCCTAGTGGAGAAGGGCCTCGCGAGGCGGCTCAAAAAGGGAACATATCTAATCGAGAGGGATGCCGCGGAGGAGGTTCTTTCGGCCTTGAAGGAGTGGATATGACGGCGGCCAAAAAGATTAGGGTCACCGCCGCCGTTTTTGAACTGCCGCAGAAGCTGGGTATCCTCCAGTACGTGGAGTACGAGCCGCCTCCGAGGGAGTGGTGCGCGGAGGACGGGTGCCTCTACGAGGGGGTGCTGACTGCGGAGGGGTGCCGCAAAGGAGTGTGCGTGCGTTACCGCGTGTGGGTTTACTCAAGGGATAGGAGGAGGTGGGAGGCGAGGGAGCGGTGGAGGAGGCGTGGCGAAGAGGCGGGCGGTTGCATTAAGCAACAGGTGGCTGATGCCTTGTGGGAGTTGAGTGGGCAGTACGACGTGGGTGTGTGGTACAGGCGCGTGGAGGAGAGGAGGGGCATCCGCTATGAAGTCCACGTCTACTGCGGCGTCGTTGTGAACGGCGTGCATTTAGACCAGCCCCGCTGCCGCACAGTCGACGAATGCGCCAGGCAGATTCTAGAGGAGTACAAACGCGAGGTGGAGAGACTGAGCAAGTCTCCTCCGCCCGACCCAGCGGAGGGCTTCTGAGGGAGTATCCGGAGCTAAGCGCCTTCGGCGTTGATTGGGTTAGGAAGTGGCTGGTCCTTAGGGATAGGCTGGTGGAAATAGCTAAGGTGCTGAGGAGGTTTCCGTGGATGGTTGATGTGATAAAGCAAAGGCCAATGAGCATCCTCCACCCCTACATGATAGAGGTTTACGTGGCTAGGGACGGGTCTGAGGTATGCCTATCTCTAAACCCGCCGAAGGCGTACTGCGCCCAAAACGGCTCAGTTAGGGAAGTCAGGTTAGAACTAGAGTTTAAGCGGTACGAGGTATACGAAGACAAGACTAGAGAGGTGTACTGCCCCAAGGGGCTATTAGCATTCACCACGGTAGCGAGAGAATACGTGAGGATACTCTAACCGTTTTCCTCCTTTTTTGCACCGAAGAGCCGCCACATCGTTGTCCTGCGTTGTTTAGGAGGCTGGGCTTTTGGCTAGGCTGGCTGAGGCGGGGTCAGGTTGGCGAAGTCTGAGAGATGACGAGGGGAACGGTTGCCGAAAATCAATAAAAACATCACGCATCGCGGTAACAATGATAAAGATCTTGCTTCACCACACATGTAAATCATCTTATACGCTGTATAAAGCCTTGAAAAACACGCCTGGAGTCCAATTTGAAATGATTGGGGTGCCTTACTTCCCTTACCTCAAACACTACGTACTGAGCGTCCCCGCCGTTTTTATAGATGGAGAACTCGTTTTACTAGACCCCGTCGAGCCAGAGGACGTGCTCATGTTAATAAGCGGAAAGATGGAAAAGGAGCTCAGCGTAGAAGATGCAGTGGAAAATTTCGTCAGAGGCGTAATGACGAGTCAAGCGTTGTTAGTCACAGTAATGTTATACAAATCGTTGAAACCGCTCCTAATCCCAGAGCTGGTCTCAGTACTCTCAAGGGCTAAACACTATAAACAAGAACACAAGACGCCACAGATTTTAGAGAAGATAAGAGCAAGTGAAACAGAGCTATTAAGTGAACACTGGGAACACCTAGTGAAGTTGCTTACTTTTAGCCTAGTGAGAGAGATGTATTGGCTAGGCGTCGACATAGACGAGGTGGAAAAAAGCCACATCAAAATGTGGATCTTAGCCAAGGCAACCCTTGGCAGAGTCGGCCTGCCCTATCCAAGGCCCACAGTCCCCGACGTGGTAGTAGATGCGGTATACACCACGTTGAAAGAAGCTGGCAGAAAATACCTGGACAAAGTAGCAGAAGAGCAAATAATTCTCAACGACGCCGAGTTCCTCTCGCTAATACAACAGGCATAAAACTTAAAACTTACTTATTTTAACTATAGAAGTACAAATATGGGAAGATGAAGAAGTGATGATATACAGAGTTACCAAACTCAACGGCCCCTCGGAAACTTTCTCGCCGCAGAAGTTGATGCTTTCCATTCTGCGCGCCGCACAGGACGCGGGGGTTGGGGTGGACGGCGAAATCGACATCGCCATAAACAGAGACGTCGGGTCTTGGGAGCTTGCAGACATGATCCATCTGGAGCTCCTCAAGAAGGCCATAGACAGGCCGGAGCTGGCCGAGGTGGCAAAATCACATTTGTTGGGACGTATATATAAGGAGGCCTTTGGCAAAGACTTCCTCAAGACTAAGACGGGATACGGAGAGCGCGCAGTGTCGCGGTTTAGGCAACTGGCGGCGGAGTCCGGCCTGCTCAAGGAGGAGTCCCTCGAGTTGTTGAGCCTCTTTGAGCCGAGGCCCGACTTCGACAAGGCGCTGTCATACAACGCCTTGCGCCTCTTCACCAACGGCAACTACGCCCTGCGCGACTCAAGCTTCCGGCTTGCCGAGACCCCCAGCATGGCGGCTTGGCGGGTGGCCACCGCCGTGGCGCGGGATTTAACAACAGCCAAACGCTACTACGACGCCATCACGGCGCAGAGGATCGTGCCCGCATCGCCCTTCTGGTTCAACGCCTGGGCTGGGAAGGAGATGTTCGCCTCCTGCTTCACCCTGGAGGTGGAGGACTGCCTCTCCTCAATAACGCACCCTGGCAGATACTGCATCTACGACGCCTTGGCCTACTCCGGCGTAATACAACAGCTTGGCGGCGGCGTCGGCTACGACTTCTCCCTCCTGAGGCCGGAGGGCGACGTGGTGAGGGGAAGCGTGGGCGTCGCCAGCGGGCCCGTATCTTTCATGAGGCTCTTCGACACAAACGTAGACGTCATAAAGCAGGGCGGCAAGAGGCGGGGCGCCCAGATGGGGACGCTCCACGTCTGGCACCCCGACATACGCAAATTCATCAAGGCGAAAACCGGCGAGCTGAAAGACGCGCATCTCCAGAACTTCAACATATCCGTCTTCGTCGACGACACCTTCATGGAGAAGGCACTGGGCGTGGACAAAGACCCCAGGTACCCCCTCATAAACCCGAGGATATTCTACGACAAGACGGGCAGAAAGCCCGTAGAGTATGTCGACATCCACAAGGAGGCCGAGGTGCCTAAAGAGGTTGCGTGGGGCGAGGTAGACGCCCGCGACCTATTCCGCGAAATAGCCGAGGGGGCCTGGGACTCCGGCGACCCGGGCATTATATTCAAGACAAATCTCAACGCCTCAAACCCGCTGTTAGGAGAAGAAATCGAAGTTGCGGGATACAAGTTCAGATATATGTGGAGGGTGGTTAATCCCTGTAGCGAGACGCTTCAGAATCCGTTCGAGGTTTGCAATCTTACTCACATAAACCTGGTGAAATTTGTGAAGCCGAACTGTACGGGCGGGACCTTCGAGGAGAAGCTGTCGTGTGTGGACTGGGAGGGGCTTGCGGAGGCGGCGCGCATAGGCACGCGGTTCCTCGACGACGCCATTGAGAGGAGCAGAACCGGCATAAAGGTCATAGACGAGATGAACTTAGCCACGCGGAAGAACGGTCTGGGCATTATGGGCTTCGCCGAGCTCCTTCTAAAGCTGGAAATCCCCTACGCCTCGTGGGAGGCGGTGGAGCTGATAAACCGCATAATGGCGTGGATATACGTCCACGCCCTCGACGAGTCTGCCAACTTGGCGCGGGAGAGGGGGCCCTTCAAGTTCTTCGAGAAGTCGATATACGCGAAAGGCGAAATCCCCGTGTTGAAGTACCAAGACTTCGTCTGGGGCAGGTGGGAGCGGATAAAGCACGTCTACCCGAAGGAGCTACAGGAGACCGGCGACCGACTCAGGGACATCACCATGCGGACTAGGGAGTGGCTGAGGCCGCATCTCGATAGGCTTAGGGAGAAGGTGAGGGGCGGCGTGAGGAACTCCGTGGTGCTCTCCATCGCGCCTACCGGCAGGACCAGCATACTGGCTGGCACCACCAGCGGGGTGGAGCCCATATTCGCACTGGCCTTCTTCCGCAACGTGACTGTGGGGACGCTCGTCGAGTACTACGGCCCCGGGATCGAGTACCTCAAGGCCAGGGGGCTGTGGACGCCGCAGGTACGCCGCGTCGTGGAGGAGACAGGCATGTTGAGAGACGCCCCAGTCCCCGACGGCGTGAAGCACCTCCTCGCCACCGCCATGGAGATCGGCTGGCTTTGGCACGTGTTGATACAAGCCAGTGCTCAGCAGTGGGTAGACCAAGGCATATCCAAAACCATCAACATGCCAGCCAACGCCCCCAAGGAGGACGTGTACTGGGCCTTCGCCTTCGCCTGGGCCGTGGGGGTGAAGGGCATAACAGTGTACCGCGACAAGAGCAAGTCTGTGCAGGTAATCTACACTGGGCTGAGGCAGGAGATTAAGAAGAAGCTCGCCGACACAAAGATCGTCGTAAAGCCTTTGGCGCTTGACAAGCCGATAGACGAGACGGCGGCCGAGGCCAAGCTGAAGGCCTTGGAGGAGGGGAAGGACCCGTACTGCAAGACCGGCGAGTGCGGGTGATCGTAGTTCTGCTTACGCGTTGTCCTAATAAACTTGGATGAGCGTGTTTTCATGCTTGACATAATTTCTAAGTCTGTGAGGATCGGACTCGTCTTTGTTATTTTTAGTGTACTCTACACGTTGTTTAACGTATGGTGGGCTGGGTTGCTGGATGTATACCCCCTGCTAATCGGCGTGTATCTGATGACTTTTGTGTCTGTGGCGCCTTACGTTGTTGTCAACATGGCGTCTGCCGTGCGGAATCGGGGGGACGGGAGGTGGCTAGTCACGGTTGGCCTTTCTCTTGCGTTGCTTTCGTCGTTGGTGGCGGCTATGGTGAAGTTGGGGCATTTGAGGAGTGTGGTTACGCCGTATTCGCTGTCTCAGCTTAGGTTTGACAGCACGCTTGCGCTTTCTTTGGCGTTGTTAGGTCTTTCCGCTCTTGTGTATCTCGGCAGTATTGTGCCAGAGAGCAAGAAGCTTATACGCGTTATGTACCTCAACGTGGTTGAAGGCGGTAGGGAAGACGAGGATGTTGAGACTATCTAAGATATAAAGCAGTAGGTGTATACGTTATGTGGAGAGCGTTTTGTTGATTAGAGAATTTGAGAAAGAGCCCTATGAGTTGGTAGAAGTCTTGCGGTTTGAAAGAGGTCGGCGATATGTATACAGACTTGCGGCTGGCGAGCGGGAATATTTTGTGCACGTCGTAGCGTTAAGGGAAGCTGTGTACGTGGAGTTCTGGCATCCGGGGTATGCCGTGCCTCTGCTCGTGTTCCGCGTCTCCAGCGGAGAAGAGCTGTCTAGGGTGTTGACTCTCTTGAGATCTCTTCTAGGCAGGTAAAAGTTTTATACATAAAGCACCCCCCTCCTTATGTCTTACAGCGTACTTGAGGCTTTGAGGAGTAACCCGGACTATGTGAGGAAGGTGTTGTCTGCGCGGAGGATGGACACATCTCTTGTGGATAAGTTTCTAGAGCTAGACGCGAGGTGGAGGCAGTTGAGGCGGGAGGTCGACGAGTTGAGACATCAATACAACCAGCTGTCGCGAGAAGGCGCAAGGGCGGCGCCGGAGAAGAGGAGGGAGATTGTGGAGAAGGCACGGGAGCTTGCGGCCAGGCTTGAGAAGGTGGAGAAAGAGCTGGAGGAGGTTGAGCGGGCCAGGGAAGACGTCCTTTGGAGCTTCCCCAATCTGATCCACGACTCGGTGCCGGTCTGCCCTGAGGGCGTCGACTCGATTCCTGTTAGGCACTGGGGCGCCGTTAAGGTCGTGAAAGGCGCCGCAGGTCCCCCAGGCGTGGAGTACGTGGTGGTGGATAAGCCGCCGGTCGGCCACGCCGACATGGCCGAGGCGGTTTTAAAGATGGCCGACACCCTCAAGGCGGGCGAGGTCGCGGGTAGCCGCTTCTACTACCTCTTCGACGACTTGGTGTGGCTAGACTTCGCCCTCGCCATGTACGCACTAGACCGCCTCGCGCAGAGGGGGTTTAGGCCCGTGATTCCTCCCTACATGCTTAAACTCGACCTCATAAAAAGGGTTCTGGACTTCGACACGTTTAAAGACGCGATCTACAAGATAGACGGCGAAGACCTGTACCTCATCGCGACGGCGGAACACGGCATAGCCGCCTACCTCTATAAGAGGGAGCTTGTGGAAGAGGAGTTGCCTCAGCTCTACGTGGGGTGGTCGCCGTGCTTCCGGAAGGAGGCTGGGGCGGGCAACCGGGATCTGAAGGGCATATTCAGGGTGCACATATTCCACAAGGTGGAGCAGTTCGTCTTCTCTCTGCCGGAGGAGTCGTGGAAGTGGCATGAAGAGATCACTAAAAACACGGAGGAGCTCATAAGGGATCTGGGCCTGCCCTACAGGGTTGTGAACATCTGCGCGCACGACTTGGGGGCGCCGGCCGCCAAGAAGTACGACATAGAGGTGTGGTACCCTGCCCAGGCGATGTACAGAGAGCTGGCCAGTTGCTCCAACGTCACAGATTGGCAGTCCTACAGACTCGGCATAAGAGTGACTAGGAAAGGCATGAAACGGGAATTTGTACATACGCTCAACTGCACCGGTCTCGCGACGACGCGCACCATCACCGCCATCTTAGAGAACTACCAGCGGGAGGACGGCGTTGTGGAGATCCCCCAAGTGTTGAGACCGTATCTTGAACCCATCAAGGCGGCTCCCAAGGACTTTATATATCCGAGGAAGTAGTCGGAGTTTAGATCCATCGTCACCTCTCAGCTAGCCTGGACTCGTCACCTATGCGTTGACGACGATGGGTCATATATATCTTGAGCCCAACGTTTTTTAACCCCCCGGCGTCTTAGACGTGTGCATGCACAAGATGTGGTAACTGGAATTATTGCAGATGCGGTGTTAGATTTTGTGAAAAGAGTCTGTGAATGTGAGAGACTTAAAGAAATACATGCAAAGGATCTGGAGCTTGCAAAAGTCGCGGATGAGGTGACGGCCGCGATCTCGGAGGGCCGCGAGGGCGTGTTCGGTCCCGTTGCGGTGAAGGTACAGAAGAAATTTCTAGGCCGTCGAGAGATCAAGGCGTTGTTGTTTGGCAGAGAGGTTGATGTAGATACTTTATTAAGCGAAGTCTCCAAGGCCAAGTCGCGGGCCGCTTGGATCGCTAACGACTGTTCTGATCACGCACTTATCGAGAGTCTTTATAAATATGAAGACAGATATTTAATAGAAGTCGTACAAAGAAATTTTGAAAAATTTAAATATGTTTGTCTAGGTAGAAATCCAGAGATAGATTTCGGCGACGCCCCGCCTCATGTGGTAGATGGCGTAAAGAAAGGGATTTCGTCGTATCTGAGCCATGGTGTTAGTAGTTAAGCTATCCGGCCGGATATTCGACGACGAGTCGCTAGTTTTGAAATACTCCCAAGTCGTCAAGAGGCGTAGTGAGAAAGTTGGAATAATTGCGGGAGGCGGAGAGGTCGCCCGGAGATACATAACGGTGGCCAAGAGGGGAGGGGCCTCGAACACGTTCCAAGATCTCCTAGGCATCTACGCCAGCCGCCTAAACGCGTTGCTCCTAATTTCACTCCTAGACAACGCATATCCCAGAGTCCCCACCAACATAGAGGAGTTTCTAGAGGCTTGGCGGCGTTACCCAGTGGTGGTCACCGGCGGCTTCCAGCCTGGCCAATCCACAGCCACAGTGGCTGCGTTGGTGGCCGAGGCGGTGGGCTCGCCTATTTTGCTCAACGCGGCGAATATAGACGCAGTTTATAGCGACGACCCCAGGAAAAACCCCGACGCCAAGAGGCTACCTGAGTTGACTTACGACGAGTTTGAGAAAATTCTACGTTCCTCATCTCTACCAGGCGGTTATGAGCTGATGGATTTGTGGAGTCTTTCGATCCTAAGGAGGAACTGCATCACAACCTACGTCTTCGACGGGAGGCGGCCTGAGCTTCTCGAAGCCGTTGCAAAGGGGGAGAACCCCGGTAGCAAGATCACGTGTTGAGGCGGTGTGTGAACCCCGCGGCAGGGAGCCATTTCACAGCTGCCCCCTCGGGCATCTCCAGACTCCCCACCCGTCTAGTAGGTATAATTCTTTTTAAATGCTTTTCTTTCCCTAGGCAATGGATTGCGTATTCTGTAGGATTGTGCGCGGCGAGGCGCCGGCTTGGAAAGTCTACGAAGATGACGAGTTTGTGGTAATCCTCGACAAATACCCGGCGTCATATGGTCATCTGTTGGTTGTCTCTAAGGAGCATTATGTGAATATCTTAGATGCTCCGTTGGAAAAGTCTGTGAAGAGTTTTGAGATAGCCACTAGGCTTGCCAAGGCCTGGCGCGAACTGGGGGCACCTGCGGTCAACGTCGTGACCAACGCTGGCCGTGAGGCTGGACAGATGGTGTTTCACATGCATATCCACGTAATCCCGCGGTGGGGAGGCAGCTTGATTTGGCACGGTAAAGAGGAGTTAAGAGAAGAGGTGGCTAAAGAGGTCGTGGAAAAGCTCCGAAGCGTATTACCTAAATATTTTCACTAACGGCTATTATTAGGTGGGTCTAATATGTCGATGAGGCTTACGGAGACTGAGAGGAGGGTGGCTGAGATGTACGCCCGTGGTCTGAGGCCTAGGGAGATAGCTGAGAGACTCGGAATTTCTATAAACACGGTGTATAAAGCTCTTTCAAAGGCGCGTAAAGCCGCGGAGATTGTCGACATGCCAAGCCTAGAGACCCCCCATCACTACGTCTTCGTCACTTCGGTGTATACATACTCCACAAGTCCCGTGTCCTCCTCCGTGTCTATTGTGGCAGATAGGGCGGCGGTGGTGGTGCAAGACCTTTACGGCGTGGTTTTGAGCAAACTCGACGAGGTGTTATCTCTCCTGAAGAGACAGAACAAAGGCTCTCCAGACGCAGTCCCGGCGACTGCTCGGCAAGACGGCACTCATGTAGAGGAAGACCGCAATGGCCACATGCCGGAGGCGCTGAGACGCAACATCTGGATCTCGTTGCTCAGGAATAAAGTTACCTAGCCAAGATCTTAAGGATAACCCCATTCGCGACGGGTTCGTCCGAGGCCAGTCTTCTGCCAGTTTTTACATCTATTGCGGACACAAACCTCTCCCCAAGTTCTGTATGTATGGCATAAGCCACATCTCTGGCTGTATACGTATGCGGCACCAGCAGTAGGTCGGGGAGCACGTTGCCGTTTTTATCGCTAAGCCTCCTCTCGTCCTCCACTGGGTACACCACCACGTATTTAAGCGCGTCAAACACGGCCAGATTTATGGCCTTGGTTACTCCGGTGCCTCCCCACTTCTTCATGAGCTCAGCTATTTTGTCTAAGACGGCCCTCTGTTGAGGAGTCAATTCGCCAAGGATTTCGAAGCTGGGGTCGCCGGGTTTGTATTTGATAAGTCCCTTGGCGGCGGCGCGGCGGAGAGCCAGCTCCGCCTCGGCGGAGGTGGGCACTATTATGCGGTCTGGATAGGCTTGCCTCAGTCTTCTGTAGCCCTCTTCGCCCTCGGGCAGATCTATCTTATTTGCGGCTATGACAATCGGCTTGCTGTAGGCCCTGGCTAGGTGGCTAAATCTGTAGAGATCCTCCTCGCTCCACTTGCTGGGCGGGCGTTTGGTCAAGTCTGCGTCGGCCAGGGCCTTTTCCACCTGCGCCCGCCCCATGCCGAGCCCAGCCAGCTTCTCCATCAAGACCTCCACCAAGTCCCTCTTGCTGAACTCTACAAATCTGACCACTCTGTCCCAGTCTCTGCGTAGTATAGAGGCTATCCACATGTCGATCTCTCTTTCTAGAAACTGGACGTCGACTGCGGGGTCGTGGGTGCCGGGCTTCACGAGTCTCCCCTCTTCGTCTGTGGAGCCGGAGGCGTCTACCACATGTATCAAGACGGGCGCCCTTCTGAGGTGGTCGAGAAACTGGTTGCCGAGCCCCCTGCCCTGCCAAGCCCCCGGGACCAGCCCCGCCACGTCTATGAGCTCCACCGGGGCGAAGCAGATGCCCTCGACGACGGTGTAGCTTCTGGGGTTGCAGCGGACTTGGGCGCAGGGACATCCATCGATTCTCACGTACCCCACGCCCACGTTGGGGTCTATGGTGGTGAAGGGGGTGGGGGAGATCTTCACGTCTTTTAACGTAGCGGCGGCGAAGAAGGTGGACTTGCCGGCGTTGGGTTTGCCCACAACTCCTATCTGTACTCTGCTCTGGGCTACCACACATATATTTCAGGGCTGTGTTTTTAAAAATGCGGCGCGTTTTAGTGGCGGTACTGCTTGCGGCGGCGTTTGTAATAAATCCGGCGTTAGGCGTAGTTACGGCGGCTCTTTACTTAGCCAGACGCCACGTCGCGGCGTATCTAGCCCTATGGCGTCGGCTACTCGGTTGCGAGCTTTACACGCCGCTAGCCGCATTGACTGGGGTTGTGACCTCCCTTTTGTCGCCATACGCTGGCGTAGCGAAGGCGACACTCATGGCGATGAGTGCCGCCGCCCTCTACCTGGCCCCAGCCGCGCCGCGCGTCTCTCGGGTGGTTTCGTTGTTCTCGATAGGTCTCTCTCTTGACGTTCCGTTGAAGCCTCTTGTGCTTGTCGCAACGGCCGCGGCGGCGTTTGTGGCGTATAAAGCGCCGGCGTGCGGCTATATATGTCAAAGGGCCGGTGCATTGCCCGAGGGAGAAGACCTAGCCTTTATCCCAGCGCTGGGGGTCGTATGCGTGTTTGAGAAGGGGGGTGTAGACCTCTCTTACGCCTGGCTCAAGCTAGGCGGTAGATACATCAAATGCGTCTTCGGCATCTGTCGGGCTGTGGGCAAGGAGGATTTCCTCAGGGCTGTGGGAACCGTAGATAGATATCTGCCTGAGCCCTCAGCCGAGGATTTCAAAGGTCTCATCCACGTCGCGGCGCCTCCCCAAGTCGCGGCCAAGATTGTGGCTAAGTACTTCAACACCGTAGTCGTCGTGGGAGGCGCAGAGGCTACCCGTGCCAGGCTGACGTCGATAACCAAGACGCGCCCCGACGTAGCCGCCTCAGTGTTGGCGTCGGTGTTTAAGCTAACCGGCGAGCAGGCGGCGTTTTTGAAAGATCTCTTAACTCGTGGATCAAAAGAAGAGGCGTTGAGTTGGGCCTTGAGATATCCATGGTTAAGGCCCGCGGTCGAGCTTTGGGAGGACGGAGAGGAGCCTACAGGTCTTGTTAAAAGCGCGCTGCCAGGCGATTTAGGCGTCGCAGACTCTCTGCTATACGCATACTTAAAGAACGCGCCCATCTTAACAGATAGAGGCGACGTGGTCACGGCCGCTAACGACCTAGGGCTGACGGTCTTCTTCATATCCAGTACGCCGAGAGGCAACTTCATAGCGGCGGGACCTGCCCAGTTAGAAACGCCTGAAGGCAAGGTCGAGGTTGGTGCTGGCAGATTTCTCGCCTACCTAGACGGCATGTACTTCTCAGATAATTTTTAAAAAATAATGAATAATAATTTGTGTGCTAAAAAGAGAAGAGATTGAGAAAGCGGTTGAAAAGACGATCCCACAGTATGTAAAAGACGTCGTCGAGCACCCTCCGTTTAGGGTTACGGTGAACACCACGCTTGAGATGCTTGCCGCATATCTCAGGAAGTTTCCGGTAGACGTCGTGCCGGTCTTCAAGTCTGTATTCTCAGAGGAGGTGGTAGGCGTGGTCTATCCCCACACGGCGTTGCTCCTCAAAAGCAAAAAGCTGGAGACCAAGGTGGGCGAGTTTGTCAACCCGCCTTTGATCGTAAAGGAGAGTTGGAAAATTGAAAACGTTATCGAGATCCTAACCAGCGAGGCCAAGTGGGGCGTCTTGGTGGTGGACGAGGAGGGTAAATACGTAGGTGTGGTGACTTTGAGAGGCCTCCTTTCGGCCCTCCTATTGAGAGAGCCCAAGGCTAAGTCAGTCGCCGCGGTGTACACGCCGCTGGACGAGAAAAAGACGAGAGCAGGTTTTGTAAAGGCCATAGAGAGAGTCTCTAAGGTATTCAAGAAGCTTGTGGGCGGCGAGGTGGACGGGTTCGTCGTGCTTAACAGAGAGGGGGGAGTAGCTGGGCTCTTGACCGTGTGGGATTTCATAAAGAAGCGGAGGTGGTATAAAGGCGCCGGCGAGCCGAGGCCGCTGTTTGGCACCCGCGTCGCGAGGGGGGAGAGCAAACACGTCGGAGTGGCTAGGGTGTGGAGGGTTATGTTTAGAGGCGTGGCAACGGCGACGCCAGAGACGTCCATAGACGACGTGGCGAGGTACATGGTGACAAGCGGCATGTACCTGGTCCCTGTGGTGAATAATGAGGGGAAAGTCATAGGCGCGGTGACGGCTTGGGACGTCTTCCATGCCTATCTCTACGGCCCCAAGGAGGGCCGGGAGGATGTGGAGGTTAAGAGAGCCGTAGAGGAGAGAGTTGAGAAACCTACGTTAGAAGCCGTCGTGAGGTTGAGGCCCTCTAAACACGTGACCGGCCTAAGAGCTAGAGACGTCATGACTGTAGATATTCCGGCCGTGAACGTAAGAGACACATTGTCGAGAATACGCAAGATGTTCTTAAAAAACGGCACCACTATCCTTGCGGTAGTAGACGACGAGGGGAAGGTAGTCGGTTTCGTTACCAGACGCGACTTTATAACATACATTGCAGAGAAGTCGCTGGGCTACTGGAAGAGACAAAAGGGGAAGTTGCTGGCGCTGAAGGAACAAACGATGCTGGGCGAGAGAGTCAAAATAATGGTGGAGGAAGGCACGGCGGGGGAGATCATGAAGACTCAATATCCAACCGCTGGGCTTGACGCAACCGTCGAAGAGATTGCGTATAAAATGTTGGCGGCGGGTAGCGATTACGTGGTGGTAGTAGACGAAGCTAACACGCCGATAGGCGTGGTCACAAAGGACGAGCTCCTCAAGGCGTTTAAAGAACGCGGTAGAGACGTGAAGGTAGGCGAGTTAATGACGCCAGCTGGCGTAGCGGCAACAAACCTCTTCAGTAGTCTTGCCTCTGTGATTAAAAAGATTAACGCCTATGAGCTAGACGGCGTAGTGGTTACGGAGGGCAACGAGCTAAAGGGGGTCATCAACGTGGATGACCTCTCGCTGAGGCCGATAGAGGAGAAGTTAAGAGGAGAGAGGCTCGTGTTTTTCACAAAATCTGGCATACGCCGAGTAGCTACGTCGGGGCTTGAAAAACTGAGGTATTCAAAGGTCAGCACACTAATGGCTTATGACGTAATGAGGCCTATAGAATACACTACCACTGCAGATGCAGACGTCAAGAAGGTGGTTGACAAGTTATTCGAACAAGGGGTAGTGCCTGTGTTAGATGAGAAGGGGAGGCTGGTAGGTGTGTTGAACAAGATGGACGTGGTGAAGGAACTCGCCAGGACGTACATCACATACGCCATGCCTGAAAAGGTTGCAGAAGTCGAGAA
>Ga0326760_1000810_pt1 | contig 15022 bp, 17 predicted proteins | sample GCREP_S_FD_207668 | JGI IMG/M metagenome (GOLD analysis project Ga0326760, IMG submission 207668) | Hot spring sediment microbial communities from Geyser Creek Basin, Yellowstone National Park, WY, United States - GCR.EP_S | ecosystem: Environmental > Aquatic > Thermal springs > Near-boiling... | reverse complement strand
TGAAAGGGGGCGCGTCTGGCCGAAGCCGTCAATTGCCCGCACCGCGACCCTGACGACTGCCACTGTTATGTTGACCGCGGGACCCCCCACGGCGAGCGGGAGCTCTTCAGTCGTTCCTCCCGGCATGCTTACTCTCAGCGTGTAGCTCCCCACTAGCTCGCTCGCCGGCAGCACCGCCTCGACACGGCCCTGCCCTCTCGCCACAACGTGACCTCCCGCCAGGATTTCCAGCGCCACGTCTCCGCGCTCGAGGCCCTCGCGGCCCACCGCGCGCACGACCACGCGCGACGCGAGCCGCGATAGGTCAACGCCGCCAGTCAGCTGCTGGGCGCTCCCGTTGAACACCAAGCGCCTCCCGCCGAGCACCGCCAGCTCGACCCCGCCCGCGCGAACTGCGGTTATGTAGACCTCGGCGCCGTACTCAGGCAGCAGCGGGACGGCCCTCTCCAGCACGGCAGCGCCTTCCGCAATTGTCAGGGGCACGATAATGCTGCCCGCCGTGCCGTTCGCGAACCTGACGCCCCGAACGGCGAGGTAGCCCCTGGCCTCAAGGCCCCCGCGGGCCGGCAGGGAGGGCGCCAGATTGACCACGAGCCGGGCGTTCCAGCCCTCCGCGGGCACCGCGGCCCCCCTCTCGATTCTATAGCTGGCGCTCGCCGCCATCACGCCGTCGCAGTAAGCCTCTATCCTGAAGGTGCCGTGCGGCACTTGCGAGTGCCGCGACGGCGGCTGCACGGGCACCACCCTCGTCGTGCCAGTCGAGTCGGTCTCTCCGGTGCCCCTGTACAGCCTCCCGCCGGTGGCCTCGTCAATTACGACAACACTGCAGCCCGCCACAGGCCTCCCCATGGAGTCGGTCAGCGTCACGGCAAGCGGGTAGACATAGGTGCGTATGCTTGCGTGCTCCGGGCTGCCGAGCAGCGCGACGTCAAGCGGGTTGGAGCTGTCGTATATCCAGATTGCAAGCCCCCTCTCTATGTCCTCTCTAGTCACGTGGCCCCACGCAACCCTGAGCGCGTAACCGGGGCCCCACGGCAGCGCGCGGTCCAGCCTGCCGTCCGTCACGTAGGCCACCGCAACGATATTGCCGGCCGCGTCCGTCACGACGGCAGTGCCGGCGGCGAGCGGCCTGGCATTCCAGTCCCGCACCTCGACTAGCGGGAGCTGCAGTGCCAGCGCCACAGCCGCGAGCAGGGCCGGCGCGAGAAACGCCGCGCGCATAACCCGGTATCACAAGCATTTTAAAAAGCCCGCGCCGACATGAAAGGGCGCGCGGCACCCCCTTTCAGCTCCCCGCCGCGCTCAGGGGCTGGAGCCCCCGCTCACTTGCCGAGCTTCCTCCGCGAACCTCGCGCCTTGCCGCGTCAACGAGTGCGCCACGGCCTAGGTCCCTCATCGTTATTGAGCCTCGGCTGAGCGTCGAGCACAGGCGGCGGTCTCGTGCTGTCCCCTGCCCGCAGACCTCCTGGGAGGAACCCCTACTCCAGGGATTCCATGACGCGCTCTGGTTTGCCCTGACGCGCGCTCCCGCCCTGGCGTGGCGGGCGTGGGGAGAGGCGAGGTCCACAATAGCGAGACTGACGCGCGCTGCGGCTTCTGGCCCAGCCAGGTTCCCCCCTCTGAATCTGCGTCAGGAGCGCGTCCATGCAACACGCGGCTGTGGCAGCATCTATAGTTCTGGCGGGGAGGTGCAAACGGCGTACGGGAGCACGGGCAACAGATATAAAGACAATCGCGGGGGCGCACTCGCGTCCATGATTAGGGTTAGCGTGAGCCCGCGTGAAGTTCTGGTGGGCAGGTGCTACAGGGTGTCGCTTGAGCGGCTCAAGCAGTTCCCCTGGAGCCGCTACGTCAAGTTCGCGTTCCTGTTCGGCTCCGCGGCCAGCGGGGCTCCAGCAAGAGACCTCGACGTAGCGATACCCGCAGTTGACCTCGACACTTACTCCGAGCTTCTGGGCGAGCTCGCGCTCTGGCTCGGCATGAGCGAGGACTACATAGACCTAGTCGAGGTGGGGCCCGAGACGCCCTGTCCCCTGGTCCTGGAGGCACTCGGGGGGATTCCCCTCCACGTCGGCGACTGGGACCTCGTCTTCCGCCTCTTTAACGTCTGCCAGGACTGGGAGATAGACGCCAGGAAGCTCCAGCTGCACGAGACCCTAATGGCGCGATGGCGGAAGTAAAGGCGCTGGCAGAGCTCGTCGCGAAGCTGGCGGACTTCCTCGACCAGGAGGTCTCGAGGGGGTTTGACCTTGACGACTTCGGCCAGCTGCTGAAATTCCTCCACGCGCTCCAGATGCAGGCGCAGGCCCTGATAGACATGGCGCAGAGGGCCGCGGCGCTTCTCGGCGAGCCGAGCCACAGCTACGTCGGGGCCGGCATTGCGCTCCTAAGGAGGGGCATGCTCACGGAGGAGGACTTCAGGCTCTACCGCGCGATCGTGGGCTTCAGGAATGTGCTGGTGCACGGGTATGTCTCGATCGACGTGTCGAGAGTCTCGCAGATACTCGCGAGACGGGAGTACAGGAAGCTGGTAGGCCTCGCACTGAAGATCCTAGAAGCGACGAGAGGCCCCTGAGAGTCCCACCATCTGCGATCCAGGCGGGAGGTTTGAGCACGAGGGCTTAAATCCGCAGCGGCACTCCCGCCAGGTGGCGCCGGCGTGTGCGCCCCCGTGGCGCGGCGTGGTTCAGTACATAAGGCTGGGGCTGGAGGGGGCCGTGCTGGAGGCGGGGCTCGCGCTTAAGTTCCTCGAGTAAGGTCTGCATGGGGGCACTGCCGGAGAGGCCTTTCATGCGTGGAGGCGCTGCTCGCCGCCGCGGCGAAATAATTGAGCTGGCGAAGAGAGTTGGCGGGGAGGGCTGGCGCCTTCAATCCCTAACTGCCCTCCGGGCGCGCCAGCGGAGCCCGTCCCCTAGCCCCTTGGTGGCGCCTCGCACCTTGCCAGTACCATTACATCTATGAATCTCCTGTACCACCTCTCAAACAGCTCCCGCGTCGCCACGTGTATCTCAAATACTCCACTCACCCCGAGCTCCGCGGTAATCCTGTCCACCGCCATGGCCGCGCTGAGCAAGTCTCTCCCGGTGGCGTCGGAAATGACGAGCACGTCGACATCGCTGTCGGGTCTCGGCGCGCCTCTAGCGAAGGAGCCGAAGAGGTACACCTCGGCAGAGGGGTCCAGCTCTCTCGCAATCTGCAGTATCCTGCAGAGGTAGAGATTCAGGTTCTTTACAACTATCTCCCTGGCGGCGCGCTGCCGCTTTAGCAGTTCTATAAACTCTCGAGACATGAGAAGGCCCTCGCGGCCTCCTCCAGCGTGTCGCGCGCTGTCTCGTAGTCCTCGCGCCTGGCCCTAAACGGCAGGTAGCGAGAGGTTATGTAGGCGTGCTCCAGCAGCGTCAGCGCGGTGGAGCGGCGCCTTAAGAGTTCCCCCAGGCCGCATGCACCGCCGTACAGCTCCAGCGCCCTCTCCAGGAGGTCCCGGAGTGAGTGAGTCTTGGGGTAGTCGCCCACCTTTCTGTAAATCAAATACTTGACGTAAAGCTGCAGCGCCTGCTCTGCGTTAAACAGGGCGAGCTCGTAGAAGCCCCTCTCGGCCGCCGCCCTCGACATTTCGAGAAACTGGAGGGCTCGCTCCCTTAGAAACTCCACGCCTCATGCGGGCCGGAATTTAAAAAGCGCTCTCTTGAGGGGCGGCGCCCTGCCCGGCGGGCGCCACTGATTTATACCGCGGCGCTGTCCCAGAAATCGTGGAGACAGGCCAGGCGGCGCAGCAGAAGGCGAGGATAGGCCACATATACAAGCTGACGAGGGGGAGGATAGGCCACGTCTATCCCCTCCGGCACGGGCATGGCGGTGAGGGTGAGGCTCAGGGTCAGGTCTAAGTCCGCGGAGGTCGAGAGCTCAGCTCTGGTCAACACCGGGTTCGAGGCAGAGACGCCGCAGCTCCTCCTGCCGACCTCGCTTGCCAGGCAGCTCTCGCTCTACCCGCCGCCCCCCACCGCAAGTCTCATTGAGGTCGGGACTGCCGGCGGCCCCATTAGAGTCTTCTTCGTGAGGGACGCGGTTGAGGTGTGGGTGCTCGCCGGGGACAGAGAGATCGGCCCCAGGACCGCGGACGTCATAATCTCGGCGACGGAGACGGAGGTGCTGATCAGCGACAAGCTCGCCGAGGATCTCGGCATAGTGCTGATAGCGCCGGGATCGGGGAGGTGGAAGCTTATTGACGACCCACCCGACGTGATCAGGCGCAGCGAGAGGCCGCAGTACTGGTAATTCCCGTCTAGTTTCAACCCTTCTTGAGATTCTGCGCCGCCAAGTTCATCGACGCGCACCGCAGGCTGGGCTTCCCGCTGTTTCAACCCTCCTTGAGATTCTGCCGCTCGCGTCGCGCGCCCTCCGGCACTTTTAAGCTTCTCGCCCGTTCTCTGCGCCCCCGGCGCTCGCCCTTCCGGCCCGCTTTACGTTCACTTAACGCGGCGCTGGGTCGCGCCGGGATGCCGTTCTTCGGCGCGCCGCGAGAATAGCGCCGGGAGGCCCGGCGTCTCGGCGCGCCGTTCTTCGGCGGCTGGCCTTTACCTGCGCTCGGCACGTTTGCGCGAGCGGCAAGAGGCTCCCGGCGCGCCGGCCTCTCTCTACTGTATAATATAATCTCAAGAGGGGTTGAGATGGCGAAGGCAATGGTAAGCCAAGCTCTGCGCTCGCGCGGGCCTTAAGTAATGAGTTGCTGTCTTATTGACAACGCGCTTAGTCCTCAGTCTTCTGCTGCTTGATACAGCGTCTATAACGCACTTACCAGCTCTTTTGGACTACGCCGGGGGCAGGCGCTCGTAGTCCCCGCCGAGGATCAGGTAGATCCCCTCCTCCTCGGCGGCCTTCCTCAGGCGCTCCGCCGCATTTTTCGACGCGAACTCCACTGCGATAACCTTCCTGGCCCTCGCGAGCCTCTCGGCGGCTTCGACCAACTTCCTGAGCTATTAACGCAAACTTAGCGTCGCCGAGACCTACAATCGGGAGACGGAGAAACATGCCGTACCTGTCTTTGTATTACTGGCACTGGATTAATGAAATCAAGGAGATTTATAACATTTCCTATTCAAGCTCCCTCTCTAGCGACGTGATGACTTCCTCCAGGAGCTTCAGCTCCTCTTCTGTCGTGCCGCGGCCACCTCCCTCGCCGAATTTCTCTCTCAGCGCGAGGTAGTGCTTCCTCACGTAGCTCACCTTCGGCGGCTCGTCGAGCCGCGCGACGTTAGTGCAGGCGAGCTGGAGGGGCGGCGGTGCGGGCGCGAGCCTGACGGGCGCAGGCGGCGGCCCCAGGCTGAGAGAGGTCTAGGCGGGTATTATCTCGCTGCCCTCGATGAACGCGACTATGTCGGCGTGCGTGGCCCGCCTCACTAGGTACTTCAGCACGTTGCTGCCGGCGTACGGCGCGGCCACGGCGAGCGCGCGCAGCCTGTTGCCAGGCTCGATCGGAGGCGCGCACTTCACCATCTCCCAGTTCCAGACCGTGGCCATTGCCAGAACCTCGCGCTCGCCCAGATTCCAGCCGGCGGCAGCCGCGTAGGCGTGCATGAACTTCATCTCCGACCAGAGGTCGGGCTCGTTGACGAAGACGTTGTCCGTGCCCAGGAGCGGCTTGAGGTGCAGCAAGAGCGGCACGGGCGCGATGCGGCCGGCGAGATACGCGTTAGCCCTGGGGTTCACCACGACGACCTTACCGCGCGGGATCTCCAGGGCCTCCTCGGGAGTTATGTACGTCAGGTGCACTAGAACGTCGGCATCGAGAACCCTCAGCGCGAGCTCGAGATCCCCCTCCTCGTGGCACTCCGGCGTTTCCGAGACGTGAGTAGAGACGAGGGCGTACCTGGCCCTCAGCTGCCTCAGGTACTCGGGCGGGTGGTCGAGCGGCGAGGCGACCTGCACGTTCGGGTAGTCGGGAAAGCCGCCGTGGGCCTCCTGGAACACCACCGCCTCGATTCCGTGGCGCCTTAGCGCCTCCTCCACGTCGCGCGCGGCGTACTCGGCGTAGACGAGCGCGCAGCCTGCGCCGTACCTCCTCATCCTGCGCGCCACCGCGTCGAGCAGGCGCAGGTGCCCCCGCCTGGACACTAGGCGGCGCACGACGTGGTACTTGACCCCGTGGGGCCACCCGACGAGGTCGTCTATGTACATGCCGTCCGCGTCGGCCATCGCCGCGTCGAGCACGTGCACGTGCCCGTTGACCAGCTGCGGCATCAGCACGACGTTTCCCAGATCTGCTGCAGTCCCGCCGGTGTGTTTGCCCACCCCGACCACCACCCCGTGGTCGTCTATCTCCACAACGCCGTTCTCGATCACCTCTAGCCCGCCGGCAAGCACGTAGCGCGCCCGGAGGCGCAGCGCGCGCCCGCCCACGCGACGGCCTCGGTACCGTCCTTATGTGTGGGTGTTAAGCGCGAGCAAAAAATGAGGATGGTTCTCGCGGCTATTCCTTGACCGTCACTATCCCCAGCGCCGCCAGCACCAGTATGGCGAGCACGGCCAGCGCCGCACCGGCGGCGGCAGGCCTCTCTCTGGCGAGCCTCGGAAGGGCGGGGAGCAGGGCTATGATCACTATTGTGTTCGTGAACATTGTGGCATAGAGGGCCCACTGATCCTGAGGCGCGTTCGGGTGCCAGACCTTTAGCTTCCCCTCCATGGCCGCGCTCAGCTCGGCAAAGACCCTGTCCGGGTCTGCCGCAATGTATATCGCCAGCGTCACCCCCATCGCGACGAGCGCTATGTAGATGAGCCACCTGGCCACCCCGGCGTATATGTCCTCCGACGCCCGCCGCCTCTCTGCCGCCGGCATGGCTAGAACAGCCTGAAGGGCAGCATTCCCATCTCGTACGTGCCTCTCGTGACCAGCTGAATTCCGTTGAATATCATTATGGCTATTATCAGCCACCTTATGAACGCGGCCTTTGCTATAAGCAGCAGCCTGGCCCCCAGCCACGCGCCGACTATCACGGCGAGGGAGCACGTCGCGAAGATCTCCGGGCACGCCTTCCCGGAATGTATGTAGACCCACAGCGCTCCCGCGTCGGCGAAGGCGAGCGAGGACTTGGCGGTAGCCGCCGTGACCTTCAGGGGCAGCAGCGCCACCAGGTTGTACACCGGTATCATTGCCCACGCAGCGCCGAGACCGAAGAAGCCAGAGCAGAAGCCTAGCAGGAACAGGAGCGCCAGCACAATGTGAAGCCTTACCGGGCAGTACGTCACCTCTCTATTGAGGGTCTTCTCGAAGTACGTGTACTCGAGGCCGAAGGCTCTGGCCAGCCTGCCGGGAGGCCTGGCCTCTGGCCAGTCTATCCGCTTCACCGTCATGAGCGCCACTACTATAAACATCATAATGCCGAGAAGCGCCCTTATGAGCCCCATGCCCCATTTCCCCAGCGCGGCGACGTAAATCCCGAACATGGAGCCTATTATCGCGGCCGGAAGCAGTATTACTGACGCGAGTATCACGAACTTGAACGGCGCGATTCTCTGTCTGAAAAATGTGATGCCCGCCATGATGGACGAGTAGCACGCAACTGCCAGCCCGGCCGCCCTGACGAGGTCTGGGTGCAGGTTTGTAAAGCCCATCATAATTGGCGTGAACAGCACGCCGCCGCCGACTCCTCCCAGCGTTGCCACCACGCCTATGGCGAACGACAACGCTAACAGGCCCAGCAGCGTGAACGCGCCCTCCACGGGGGCGGGGCCCGCGGCCATTATTAATATTGAATTAACGCTATGCAGTAGACTGCCCGGCGCAGAGGCCCGAGAGCTCGCGCAGAGACGCGCGCCTGACCTCTCTCAGCCTGTTGCCGCTGAAGATCGCGATACGCGCCACGTGGACGCACGGGTCCGCCGCGCACTCGTAGGCAGCCACTATTATCTCATCGCCCACCTCCCCCATTCTCGCGGCTGCGCCGTTAAGCACGACCTCGCCGTCGCTCCCGGGCATCACGTACGTCGCGAACCTCGCGCCGTTAGTGACGTTATAGACCTCGACGCGCTCCAGCGGGTAGAACCCGGCTGCCTCCATTATGTCCCTGCCGAGCGTCAGGGACCCCTCGTAGTGTAGGTTCTTCCCCGTGACGACGAGCCCGTGGGCCTTGACCCTCAGCAGCAGGGGCACCGGCACAGCGCCGGCACCAGCATTTAAGCCAGCGCGCCGGCGGCCGCCGCGCCCGGGGGCACTATCCACCTGTCGACATACCTGTCCTTGTTCTGCAGCACGACGATCCGGCTCGCCTCGTCCTCGTCCATGTACTCGAACTCGGCGCCGAGCCTCCCGAGCTCGGCGAGCAGCCCGCGCGCCCACTCTCTCACCTCCTCGTGGCTCAGCATGTCCTCCCTCCTCATGCGGAACGTCGCGTGGCCGAGGTGCATGTAGCTCTTGACCTCGACGAAGTGAGGCCTCCCTCGCGCGACGATCTCGGCGAACTCCGGTATGTACTTCTCGGCGCAGTTGAGGCTTCTGATTAGCGTTATGCGGAGGACCGTGCGCGCGGGCGCCCTGGCCGCGATGTCCAGCGACTCGAGCCACCTCTCCCACGCGTCCTCCCTGCGGTAGACGGGGACGTTAATCGCGTAGTAGAGCTCCCTGTTCGGGGCGTTTGCGGACAGGTACAGCTGCGTCGGCAAGGCGTCCTCCTCCACTAGGCGCCTTAGCATTTCCGGGTGCTGCCCGTTCGTCACGAGAAAGACGGATCTCGTGCCCGGCAGCGACCTCACGAGCTTGATCAGCTCCGGCAGTTTCGGGTACATGGCGGGCTCCCCGGACAGCGACACGGCCCAGTGAGTCGGCTCGAGGGCCTCTTTAATCCTCTTGCGGCCCTCGGGGTGGCCCCAGTAGCCCGAGAGCAGCCTCCTCCTCTCCTCGAGCACCCCCCTGACGATCTCCTCGGGCTCCATGTAGAACCTGTCGTCAACTAGGAACGAGTCGAACTCCTCGGTGGGCCTCCAGCAGTACACGCAGCGGTTGCTGCACACGAGCCCCACGGGGCACATCTCGACGCAGCGGTGGGAGCCGCCGGCGGGCGCCCCGTAGAACTTCACCTTGTAACAAGACCTGCCGCCCTCCAGCGCCTCTCTAGTCCACTTGCAGAGCTCGACCGTCGCGTGGCCCGCCGCGCCGTAGTGCATCTCTATCAGGGCGCGCGCCGCCGAGGCTCTCAGCTTGACTCTCGGGCCCTCTAGCACGTGGTACCTCCCCAGCGGCTCGAGCTCGCAAGACACGCCGGAAGCCCGCCCGCACAATAAAAACTGCCCTCGGGGGCGCGGGAGCTCGCCTGCAACCCTGACTCTAGGCGCTAGAGGAGGAGCAGCTCCGCCTCTCTTAGAGTACCCCTCACGACGTCCACCTCAAGGCCAAAAATCTCAAGCGCCGTCACGCCCAGCACGGCGGGGTCTCCCCCCTCGCCGAAGATGACGGGAACCGTGCGCCTCTCGCCCATCAACACCATCCCGACCTCGCCCACGTCTCTCTCAACGTGGCCCCCGAGGGCCCTGAACTTCTTCCTCGCAAGAGGTCTCACGCCAAGCTGCTCGAGAATGTCCCGCCTCACCACGCTGTAAATGGCGCCGGTGTCCACCACCGCCTCTATCTCCACGACCCTCTCAGGCCTTGTCGGCTCAAAAAGGCCGACCTTAACTCTGAGAAAGCCCACATACCTAATTGCACGGCATTTTAAACTGCCCCCGCTGAGTTTGCCGGCGATACGCCCGCCTGTCTCACGTCACTGTCGCGATGACGGTTGCGTCAAAGGCCGTTGGTAATGCGGCGAGGGCGGGTCTTGACCTTCTTCATCCTGTTAAGATAGGCGCGGCTGCTAGAAACAACATTGCACGCGCTGTGCAATCGTTGAGGCACAAATAGCTCATAACCTCCCCGCCTGTCTGCAGTCATGGAGGAGGTTCTTGAGGCGCTCAGAGAGGCCAGAGAGCTCAGAAGAAAACACGCCGACTGGAACTTCATCGAGAGACTTCCGCCTAAGCTCAGAGCGGCGCTGATTTACTACATTGAGGCCGGGGATATCTACGTCGCGTCCCGCATCGCCGGAATGTCCGTGGCCGAGTTCAACGAGCTGAGGATAAAGGCAAGGGTCCCCAGTGTTACGTGAGGCCATAGCCGACTCCTCCTTCCTCATAGACTGGAGCCGGTACTCGAGGCGCGACTTACTGACACAACTATTCGACGTCATTCACGTGCCGGAGTCTGTGCTGCGGGAGATCCAGCTGCCGCCTGCAGTGGACTGGATTGCAGAGAGGCTCGCAGACGGCTCCTTCGCCCTCTTTACGGAGACGCCGGACATCGAGGCGAGGGCAAGGGAGCTCATGGCGCTAAGCCGGTCCAAGCCTCTCAAGGCGATCGACTACCCTGAGGCTGTGTGTCTGGCCGCGGGCTTAAGGTTTGGATACACGGCGCTTTCCGAAAACAGCGGCGCCTTCTTCGCGCCGCGCGTGCTCACGCTCGACGTGACCGTGTGGAGGGCATTCGAGGTGCTTGTGGAGGCCTGGAGGCGTGGGCTCGTACAAAACATTGTGGAGGAGCTGAGACGGTACGAGAGGGAAGCGCTGCACTTATTTAGGAGGAGAGACTGGGAGCAAGTATGGAACTTGGTCAGGAGGAGGCAGAGGCCAGAGAGCTCAGAAGAAAACACGCCGACTGGAACTTCATCGAGAGACTCCCCCCAAGGCTAAGGGCCGCGTTGATCTATTATGTCGAGACCGGGGACCTCCGGCGGGCCCAGTGGATCAGCGGGCTGAATTTGGACCACTTCAGGGACTTGATGAGGCGGGCGAGGATACCTGTGGTGAGCTAGGGGGCGGCAGCAGCCCTGCCGCGCAACAAAGGCTCAAATATCAAACACGCGGGCACAGACGGCGATGAGGACGACTTGCCCCCTCTCGACCGGTGAGATGTATTCCGCGGTCTGAGCCGCCCTCACTCGAGAACGGCCTTCCCTCCCTTTATGATGCCGTAGTTTGTCACGACCCACCTGTTCTTCGTCTGCCTTATTATCACGGCCTTTGACCCCTGCTCTGCACACACGGCCTTCTTGAGCACTATTGTCACGAGCCCCCTCCCGACAGCCTGCACGACGCCGAACGTCGTGGCAGGTCCCGCTGCGACTAGGACGACCTCTCCCGGCTTGAACTGTTCCAGCCCTGTCACGAGCGACCTCGGAATTGCTCTCACCTCAACCTCTATCGCGGTCCACGCGGGGGGCAGCGTGCCTGGCTTGCCGGCTATGGTCCCGGCGAGCGCGTCTGCCTTTGTCAGCGCGGGGTCGAGCCCCGTCATGATGCCGACTAGCCCTCCCGGCCTTGCCTCCTCAATTCTGTACCCGCCGTACTCTATGCTCAAGACCCTAGTGAGTATTGGCCGGTACCCCCTGTCGGTCTTGAGCCCCGGCCTTATTTCAATCTCATCGCCGACTCTCAGCACTCCCTGCAGCAGCGTGCCCCCGAGGACGCCGCCCTTGAGCTTGTCCGGCGGGGTTCCCGGCGGGTTGACGTTAAAGCTCCGGAGCACTGACAGTCTCGCCGGCTTTCCCAGCTCGGCCTCACGCGGCGGCACCGCCTTGGCCATGTGGGTCGCGAGGACGTCTATGTTCACCCTGTGAAGCGCCGATATCGGCACTATCTTTGCCCTCTCGGCCCACGTCCCCGCCAGGAACCTCCTTACCTGCCTGTAGTTCTCCACAGCCTTCTCCTTGGTCACGAGATCGATCTTATTCTGCGCCACCACGACGTTCCTGACGCCGATTATGTCCAGTACCGCGAAGTGCTCCACTGTCTGCGGCTGGGGCGCTGGCTGCGACGCGTCCACGACGAGCAGCGCGCCGTCGACAACAGCCGCGCCGGACACCATCGTCGCGACGAGAACCTCGTGCCCCGGGACGTCAAGTATTGATATGCGCCGGATTAGCCTCGGCTCGGACCCGTTCGGGCACCTCCCGTTCCTGAGCATCCCGTCGGGGTAGTAGTACTCCTCGCCGCAATCGTAAATTCCCATCTGCGCGTAGCCGAGCTTTATCGTCATGGCTCTCTTCATCTCCTCGCTGTGCCTCATCGCCCACACTCCCGTCAGCGCGTAAGTCGTCTGGGTCTTCCCGTGATCGACGTGACCTGCCGTTGTCACCACGGCGTCTGGGTAGACAAAACCCCCCATCGGCATTAAGTGCGGCGCCGCTTTAAAGGTTGGGGCGCCCGCGGAGTGCCTCCAGCGCCTCTCGCAGCGCGCGGCACATCTCCTCCGCCGAGAAGCCCTCCCTGACCATCTGCGCGACGAAGACGCCGAGCAGCGACGGCAGGTCGCCGGCCGGCCCCACCGCCACTGCCTCCCTGCCGCCCCCGCTGTACGCGAGCCTCACGAGCGGGCCCTGCCTCTCAACTCTGAGCACGAGAGATTGAGAGGGGCTCTTAAATCAGTCTCCCGCGGGCGTTCGAATTGCATGCGGCAAGCGGCAGAAAACAGCGCGGGAGATGTCGCCGGCCTCCACGAGATAGAGCGTGGTGTTGCCGACCCGGCACACCCTGTCCGACCCCGCCTGGACGCGGTCAAAGGCGCAGTAAACTCTCCCGTCCGCGTCCACCACTCTCACGCCCCTCAGATCGACATGCGCCGAGATTACGACAACACGGTCGACGCAGTAGGCGTTTAGAGGCGTAGGGGTGGCGGGCGGCGGGCCGGAGCTCGGCCTCACGCCAAGATATGAGAGCGCGGCAGTGACGGCGAGTACCATGAGAGCCACGCCGATCAGCAGAACGCCTATTTTTGCCAGATCCATGGGGGCAGGTCCCCGCCCCTCTAATAAGTCTGCCGCCGTGTTCCGCAGGTACCGCCGGGGGCCGTCTCGGCGGCCTTCTCGGAGCCTGATCCCAACGCAGTTTCAACCCTTCTTGAGATTCGGCCGCCCGCGTGTCCGGCTCTTGCGAGTTTTTGGGCTTCTCTCCGGCTTTTTGTTGGCTCGGCGGCCGGCTTGAAACCCCGCTCTACGTTCATCAAACACGGCACTGGGTAAAGCCGAAGCGCCGTTCTTCGCGCTGGGCGAAAGTTTTAGGGTTTTGGAGTTAGGCGCGCTGCAAGCCTGCCGAGAAACTACTCGCCGGGCGGTTCGGGCTCTGGCCTCACGTGCAGGGAGGTCGTAGACGCGATAAAGCGAATGATCGGCGATTACGACAAGAAGCTCCTGCCCGGGCTCGTTCTCGAGCGCGTTGGGGGCGCGAATCCCCCTCCCCGCTTCGTGGAGGGCCTCCGGCGCGCCGTATTAGCTTGCAGCAGAGAAGCTACTGGCGTAAAGCTTTATAATTTTAATCACGGTAGCGTGACGGCCGCCGTAGTCTAGCGGTCAGGATGGCGGGTTGACCAGCAGTGCTGGGCCTCGTGGTCCCGTTGACCCGGGTTCAAATCCCGGCGGCGGCCCCAGCTCCTTTGTCTCTGCGCGCCTCTACCCGCCCTCAGGCGGGAATTTACCTGCCCGAAGTGAGCTGCCACCGTTAGCGCGCTCAGTGCGGGTGCGCGAAGTCCTCCGTCACGCAGCAAATGCCCCGCGGCGTCGCGCCCACGCGCACGTACCTGTACACACTGCGCAGCACCTCCTCTCTCACGACCTCCTCCGGCCTACCGTACGCGAGAACCCTCCTGTTTAGGAGCATCACTCTGTCGGCGATGGGGAGCAGCAGCGAGAGCTCATGCGTCGTCACGAGGACCGTTCTATCCCTCTTGAGCTCCCCAAGCAGCGAGAGCAGCTCGACCCTGCCCTGCGGGTCTACATTGGCGAACGGCTCGTCGAGCAGCAGCACGTCTCCTCCCGTGGCCAGCGCCCTGGCTATCGCGGCCCTCTGCAACTGGCCCCCCGAGAGCGAGTCGACGGGCGCGTCTCTGAGCTCGCGCATCCCGACCGCTCTGAGGGCTCTCTCGGAGGCCCCCTCCGGGTCTCTCACTCCCCGGAACTTAGCAGGAAGGTAAACGTACTCCCACACCGTCGCCCGGGCCTCCGGCGTTATGCACTGAGGCACGTAACCTATTTTCACGACGCGCTCAGCGCCGCAAGTTCCATCGACGCACACCTCGCCCGTGTGGGGCACCAGCCCGAGAATTGCGAGGAGGAGCGTCGTCTTGCCGGCCCCGTTGGGCCCGGTGATCAGGACGAGCTCGCGCGAGGCGGAGAGCGTCACGCCCTCCACCACGGCCTTCCCGCCCCTATATGCCGTCAGCTCTTTAACGGAGAGCACGGAGCCCTCCTCCTGACGTGGTATTTTTGCGTGCGTGCCCCTGCCTAACGGAGGGGCCGGGCGGTCTGGAGATCGATGCGCCAGGAGGCCCCGCCCCCCTCCCTCCCCCCTCACTCTGGAGCGCGCGGCCGGCCCGCCGGCCGTCACGGACTGGGAGATACTGAGGGAGGGGCGAGGGCGCGTGTGCGCCCCCTGGAGGGGGCGCTTTCATCGGCGCCGGCGCGGCCTCTCGACACCCCACGCCAGGGGCGTGTGTCGCTCACTGCACGGAAATATATACCTCTCGCCGGCCGCCGTCAGCTGCGCGCCGGCATTAGGTGGCTGCCGTCGCAGCGCGAGCCGGGGGCGCTCAAGTGCGCAAACCCCTCCCTACAGACTGTGAGTGCAACTCCGTACTTCTCGGCGGCGCTCGCCGCGAGCCCCAACACCCTCGCCCTGTAGCTCTTCGGAGCGTACCACTGGCCGTGAAAGTAGGTGCCCTCGATGAAGTACAGCCTCTGCCAGAGGCTCGCGAGATCAGGAAAGGCCCTCGCAAGGCGTGCAAAGTTGTCGCGCCTTGCCTTGTACGTGCTGACCACGACGTGAGATGCCCCGGCGCGCGCCGCCGCTGATATAACGCTTTCGACATTCTCGGGGTCATCGTTTATGTAAGGTATCAGGGGATCGAGTCTCACGCTGACGGGCACTCCCGCGGCGGCGGTGCGCCTCACGGCCTCCAGCCTCTCAGAGGGGCGCGGGGCGCCGGGCTCGAGGACTGCTGCCAGATCGC
>Ga0326760_1000809_pt1 | contig 15022 bp, 12 predicted proteins | sample GCREP_S_FD_207668 | JGI IMG/M metagenome (GOLD analysis project Ga0326760, IMG submission 207668) | Hot spring sediment microbial communities from Geyser Creek Basin, Yellowstone National Park, WY, United States - GCR.EP_S | ecosystem: Environmental > Aquatic > Thermal springs > Near-boiling... | reverse complement strand
GTGGAATAGGCAGTACATAAACCCAGCAGTGTACTCGATAAGGACGGACTTCGGCAGACTCGCGAAGAGATACGAGACTGTCAGAAACGCAAAGCTGGAAGAGCTGAAGCAGAAGTACCCCTACGCTGGCGGAGACGAGGAGGAGAGGAGGCAGAACGTGACAGACACAAGGGAGTTTAGAAAATTCGCGAGGAGGCTTAGGGAGAGGAGGCGGAAGGAGGGCCGGGTGAGGCAGGTCGCCAGCGAGGTGACGAAAAGCCCAGCCGTAATTATAACGGAGGAGCCTGGCAAAAACCCGCAGGGGGAGATGATCGGCGGTGAAGAGAAGAAGGTGAAGAAAGGAAGGACCTGCGGTTAAACACAGGCCCCACCTGGGCCGAGGCAAAAGGCTCCTCACTTGTGATACACGTGGCAGGCTCCCAGATAGCTATAGAGAACAAGCGGGCGGTGTTTACTGACATCCTCCCCGTCCATAAGGGCGGGGGTTCCCGCCTTTCTGGGCGGTTCATAGGCGCCCTCGTCCGGCCTTCAACGGCCCCTTGGACCGGGTTCATGGAGCTACCCGGGCCAGCACCGCGGGTCATACGCCCACGACAGTGGGGCTATGCATAGAAATACACCTTTAAAAACTTTCATCACCGCCCTAAAGGGCGAGGCTTTCCACTTTTAGTAATACCTATCAAAGCCTTTAACTGCCTTATAAATAGACCCGAATACACTTCATGAAGCTTGATTTCAGAGGCGTCACGGCCATCTACGGCCGGCCGGGGACCGGCAAGACCAGCCTCGCGATGCGCATCGCCCACGAGCGGATCGCCGAGGGGCAGAACGTGCTGTGGGTCTCGGTCTACGAGGACAAGGAGACTTTTTTCAGAAACGCCGCGGCGCTGGGCTACGACCTCTCTAAGGCGGAGTTCTGGGATATGATCTTCGTCAGGCCCGACATCATACTCAACCAGGTGATCTCGGCTACTTCTCAGGGGAGCTACGGCCTCGTCGTGGCTGACTCCATATCGGCGTTGGTGGAGGATCTCCAGAGCAGGGAGTACCTCATAAACGCGGTATACAGAGTCTTCAAGCCGTCTAACATAGACTTCATCGGCATAGCCGAGGAGGAGTCGGCGACGCCTCTGGACTACATAGCCGACAACTTGCTCCGCATGGAGCTGAGGCTTGAAAACGGGATCGCCGAGAGGAGGATGTATGTGGTGAAGGCCAGGGGGAGGCGGGCCGGCTACTACGTCGAGTTCGACATTTTGGAGGGCCGAGGCGTTGTGTTCCTCGACGACCTGCCCCGGCCTGCGGCTAAGGGGCGCTGGGAGAGGCGGGTAGATCCCCTCTACAGCGCGGTGGGGCCCGTGAAAGGCGGGGGTGTTTACCTCTTCGCCGGCCGCGGCTTGACGCCCCTCCTTGCCCGGGCCGCGGCGGAGCTCTCCCGCGAGGGGCTTAAGGTGCTTTACCGCGTCTTCTTCCGCGACGCCTCCGCCGCCTCTACACTTGTGGAGAAGTTCGGGGGCAGAGCCTCGGTGCAGCAGGTGGAGCCCCGGCCCCAGTCACACTTCACGCACATCAAGGGGCTTTACGAGACCTTGGCCGAGACAGATGCAGACGTGTTGATCTCAGAAGGCGTAGACGTGGAGTTCTTGGTATACGGCAGGAAGGCTCTCGACATAAACAGGAGGGAGATTGAGGAGCTCAGAAGGCTTGGCGTCGCCGTTTTTATAAACGTGGACAAAGACTTCGGGCTTAGGCCCTTCGCAGACGTCGTTATAAAAGTGAGGGGAGACAGGGCCGCCGTCTACTCCTCCCAAGGCAGAGCTCTGTGCCGCTACGAGACCGACCCGGCCCCCCGCCTTGTCTGCTAACGCCGTGGACTGCGTCAGGATAGAGGGCAGGGCCTACGTTGCGGTCAGGTTCGCCCGGGTGAGGCTAGGGCGGGAGGGGTGCAGGACCCTGCAGTTTTCCAACGACTACATCATCCTGCCCGGCATGGTGGACATCCACGTCCACTTCCGAGACTGGGGGCTTTCACACAAGGAGACCTTAGCCGGTGGCGCCGCCGCGGCGCTGGCGGGCGGCGTGGTGGCAGTCGGCGACATGCCCAACACGAGGCCCCACATAAAGACGGCGGAGCTCTACCGCAAGAGGCTGGAGGAGGGGGCATCCCTCCCCATCATCTACAGGCTACACATGGGCGTCCCGGAGGACCTCGCCGAGCTCGACGCCGCCAGGCCAGGCTCTGTCAAGGTCTATCCGGAGGACGTGGAGACCTACGGCTGGGGCCACGTGGAGGCGTTGATGCGGAGATGCGCCGCGTTGGGCTGCATCGTGGTTTTCCACTGCGAAGACCCTGCCTACTTCAAGGGCCCGGAGCGACCCCCCGAGGCGGAGCTCCATTGCGTCGAGCGGGTGCGTACCCTAGCCAGCTTAACCGGGGCGAGGGTTCACCTCACCCACGTCACTCTGCCCCAGTCCGTGGAGGCGTCCCGGGGCTGGGCCACGGTGGACGTCACGCCGCACCACTTGCTTCTCGACGTGGAGAACTGCAGAGACCCCGGGCTGTGTCTAGTAAACCCGCGGCTGAGGACGCCCGAGACGCGGAAGGCCCTCCTCGCCGCGCTTGCGGCAGGCCTAGTGGACATATACGCCACAGACCACGCCCCCCACACGCTTGCCGAGAAGCAATCTCCAAATCCTCCCCCCGGCATATGTAGCCTCGACGTGGCGCTCAGTCTCCTCCTCGCCCTTTGGCGGAGAGGCGTGATCTCATTAGCCGACGTGGTTAGGCTTTACTCCCATAGACCAGCCCGCCTGCTTGGGGTAGACCCAGAGGGGACGTTTGTCGTGGTTAAACTTGAGGAATTTACAATACGTGGAGAGGAGTTCGCCGGTACCTGCAAACACACGCCTTTTGAGGGGTTTAGGGCATTCGGCAGAGTTGTAGCCACGGCCACGAAGGGGAGGATGTACCTAAAGGGGGAGGGGGTCTATAGCCTCTAGACTTCGTATTTCTCCGCCAGCTTGAACAAAGTGTTGAGGACGACCTCGTTGGCGCCTTCGTAGATCTCTGTGGCTTTGGCATCTCTATACAACATCTCCACCTTGGAGTCTGTGGAATAGCCGAAGCCTCCCATGATCTGCATGGCAGTCCGCGTTGCGTCTACCGCAAGCCTTGACCCGAGGTATTTGGCAACCTGGGCGTAGAGCGGGAAAAGATCACTGCCCTTATCTCCGTAGTAGGCTGCGGTGTATACAACTCCCCTCACGGCCTCTATATGCGCCTTCACAGAAGCGATGTATTGTTGAATAACTTGGAAGTTTATTATGGCGGTCCCAAATGCGACACGCCTCTTGGCGTAGATCTCGGCCTCCTTTATGGCGCCTTGCGCAATGCCGAGGCCCATGGCGCCTACGCACGTGCGGCCGTTATTTAAGTCGTCAAGCACCACTTTGAACCCGCCATTTACGCCGCCTACCACTGCCTCCTCGCCGACTTCGCAGTCGTGGAACTTGACCTCCGCCGTACCGGTCCCTCTGACGCCCATGACGGTGACGGGGGTGGTCTCTACACACTTCTTCTTCTCCACGAGGAAGAGAGTCACAGTTTTGTGTTTCTCCTCAGGCGGCCCCGTCCTCGCCGCTACGAGGAACGCGTCTGCATAAATACCTGAGGTTATCCACAACTTCGTCCCGTTGATAACCCAAGAGCCGCCTCTACGTTCTGCCCTCGTCTCCAGCGAAAAGGCGTCGGAGCCGCAGCAAGGCTCCGACAAGGCGAAGGCGATAATCTTCTCGCCCCTAGCGGCGGGTTGAAGCCACCTCTCCCTAAGCTCTTGTCCAGCGTAGTGCATAAGGTTATACGCAATCATAGAGCCCTGCACCTCTGCGATTGTGGCTAAGGCGGGGCTGGCCTTGGCGACCTCCTCCACCACGATCACCATACTCCGGAAGTCAAGCCCCGCGCCGCCGTATTCAGGCGGGACGTGAGGAGCCAGAAGACCCAGCTCCCCCATCTCCCGCAACAATTCACGAGGATACCACCCCTGGTCTATACGCCGGGCGTTGGGCTCCACCTTCCTCTCCACGAAGTCCCTTGCCGTTTTCCTCACAAGTTTGTGCACCTCATCAAGTTGCGGATACATAAAAAACAAACCAAGCGGATGTTTATAAGTGGTGAGTACGTCGGGCTTCTGGTAGCAATAGGAGGTGTGTCCCCCAGCCTCGGTCACGGAGTCAGATCTGGGCGTTGACAAGAAAACTCTGCTTGAGACCTTCGGCGGGAGCTACGGCGCCATCTGCGCCTCAGCTGGCGTAGAGCCCCCTACCGGTTGCCTTTCTCAAGTCCTCTCCTCTAGGTAGCCCGGTGGAGAAGATCCACGACGCCCGCCACTTCGGCGTGGACTCCCAACGCGTGGAAGACCCTCCTCAGCTGGGCTTTGCAGGTGGCGCAGGGCCTCACAGCGGCGCCGAACTCCGCTCCTCTATACTTTCCCAATTCTTCACGGCCAGGGAGTACGTGGTGGAGATCACACTATCCGTTAAGCAGACTCTTGATGCGGCTGGCGCTCTTTTTGTTGTCCACGTGTTTTGCGCAACGGCCACGGCGGCGGCCGTGCCCTGCACCTTGAAGAGCCACGTCGCGACTCCTGTGGCTTATCTCGCGGTGAAATCTAGAAGACTAGAGAAAGCGTGAAGTAGGTGAGGTAGGCGGCGACGTAAGCCAGGAGTAGGTTCGCCGCGACGCTGAGCAGAGTAAGCCTAAGCCCAACCGTCTTGTAGATGGAAGAGAGGGTTGCGATACATGCGGAGTACATGGCCGTAAACACCAAGTAGGCAAACACAGCCGGTAGCGGCAGAGAGGGAAGCAACTGCAAGCCGCCGGTGGCTTCGAGGAGGCCCAGCACCACCTCCTTGAAGATCCAGCCACCTATAAGCGGCATCACCAGCTCCCAAGGCATGCCAAGCGGCCCGAAGATAGGTTGCATGGCTTGGCCGGCCAAGGCGAGATAGGAATGGGAGACGTCCTCGGCAACGCCGTGGGGCCCGAAGGCTTGAAGCGGCCATAGGGCGAGCATGACGGCGACAAGAGGCGGCGCCACCTTGTGGAAAAACTCGCGGAACTCAGCCGCCACTTTCAAGGCGTATATGCGGAGGTTTGGGAGGAGTATGGGGGAGGGCGGCACCTCGCCTCCGGCGGCCGCGCCCAGGCCCAGCAAGCGTCTATATATAAGCGAAGCGAGGAGCACCACATGAAAGGCGACTACGTAGGGGAGGAACACGGCGAGCGGTATGAGATACGGCATGTGGGCAAAGGCGGCGGTCGCCACAGCGGCGAAGATGGCGAGCCTCGCGACGCAGGGCACATATGGCAACAGCAGAGCGGTTAGGACGCGGTTTGCCCTCCCCCACAGCACCCTAGCCGCGGCCACAGCGGGCACGTTGCAGGAGGCCCCCACAAAGAGGCAGACGACGCCCCGGGGAGGTATGCCCAGGCGTGTTAGTTGCCTCTCAAGGCTTCTGGAGAGGAGGGCAATCACGCCGCTGTCTTCATACAGCGTGATGAGCGAAAGAGCCACAAAGACGTATACCGATATTGTTAACAAAGTTAATAAGGTCCCCCACAAGGCCTCCGCCACGAAGCGGCCGGCAAGCCCGCCTAGGTTCTCCAGAATCCAGCTGGACACGGCGCCGTCAACTGCGTCCAAGAGCTGTACTATCGACACGGGCAGTTCAGCGCCCCACGGCGTGATGCCCTCGACGACAGCCATGAGGAAAAGCCCCGCGGCGAAGCCCAGCGCCACCAACGTCAGAAGCGCCGGGACGGGGCGAGCCAAGACGGAGGACTTAACCGCCGCGGTAGCGGGAGGCTCCAACTTGATCGGGCGCAGCGTCCCCCTGGGAAGCCCCTCTACCAACAGCTTCACCAGCTTCTCCACGCCGCTTCTCTTGGTGGCTGAGACGTAGACCACAGGCACGCCAAGGGCCTTGGAAAGCTCCTCCTCCGAATAAGGCGGGGTCCAGAGGTCGGCCATGTTGAAAACCACGGCTACCGGCTTGTACTTGCCCGCCACCTCTGCTATTTTTAAGGCGTTTCCAACCGCGTGGGGCGCAGCGACGACCACCACGCCGTCGTAGGAACCCTCCGCTATCTCCTTCATGGCGATCTTCTCGTCTTCGTCGCGGGGGTTTTCGGGGTTTATAACCCCCGGCAGGTCGACGATTTCGATTTTTTCGCCGTCCCGTCTCAGATACGCCTTGTGTATCTCCACAGTGGTGCCGGGGTAGTTCGCGGTCTTTACGTAAAGACCTGTGAGGGCGTAAAACAGAGAGGACTTGCCCACGTTCACCGGGCCCACAATGGCGTAGCGCCTCACACGCTATTAACATTGTGTACTTAAAAATTTTCCAAGTGTTCTTTTAATTTTGTAAAATCTGTTTCGAAATCTATTTCTGATAGATATGTGGATGCAACCTCATCTATTTATCGCATAATGTACACAACATTTAAAACGGTGCAGATTTTTATGGTTATGAACATGAAGAAAGACAGGGTGAACATCGCCGTGGCTAAGGAGGTTGCTGAGGTGCTTGCTAACACAGCCGAGGAGCTGGGCATGACTCAGTATGCCCTTGCCAACCAGATACTTGCCGTGGGGCTGGACCTCATCCGCCAGGGCTACAGCGTAGCCCAGATAAAGGAGATAGCCCAATTCTACAAGGTTATGACGGAGCTAGAAAGCGTACCTGTGCCGGGCAGGATCCTCGACAGGATGATAGTGGAGATGTATAAGGAAAACCCCGACGCCGTGACACGGGCTTGGTGCGACGCCGGCAAGATGCTGGCCGCCTACATCAAGGCTGTGTTTGGAGACCTGGAAAAGGCGGTTGAGCTGGCGCCCTACGTGGCGAGGGTGGTGCCTGCTAGGCGCTTCGAGGTCAAGGCGAAAGACGGCGAGTTCACCATGGACACGATAGGGGTCGGCTACAGCCTAGAAAGCGTCCAGGACACAGCCAAAGCCGTCCAGTGCCTCCTAGAGGAGCTAAACTACGAGGTGGAGGAGGTCATCACGGCGCCCGGCATACTCCGCGTCAAGGCCGTCGAAAAGTAATGGCGTTATCCCTCAGAGCCGTCAAGAGGAACTTCGGCGACTTTATACTCGGACCTATAGACCTAGAGGTGGGGAGGGGGGAGAGGGTGGCCGTCGTGGGGCCCTCAGGATCCGGCAAATCCACGTTGCTCCGCATCGTGGCGGGGCTTGTCGTGCCGGACGAAGGCAGTGTATATATAGACGGACGCGACGTGACGACGCTCGAGCCCTGGCGCCGCGGAGTGGGGCTCGTCTTCCAAAGCCCCGCCCTCTTCCCCTCCCTCACCGTGTTGGAAAACGTGGCGGAGCCGCTCATTTCCCGCGGCGCATCTAGGCAGGAGGCTGTGCGGAGGGCGCGCGAGGTTTTGGAAGTCCTGGGGCTTGGGCACCTAGCCGGGAGGTACCCCGCCCAGCTCAGCAGAGGGCAACAACAAAGGGTGTCCCTCGCCAGGGCGCTTGTGTTGGAGCCTCCCGTTTTGCTTCTCGACGAGCCTCTCACGGCGCTGGACACCCCGCTGAGGGGGGAGGTCCTGCCCTATATCTACGAGGCGTCTAGGGGCCGTACCGTGTTGTACGTCACGCACGACTTCGAGGAGGCGACCTTCGTCGCCAGCCGCGTGGTGGTCCTCATGGACGGCCGGGTGGTGGCCCAAGGAGACGCGGTAGAGCTTTTTGAAAACCCGCCGACGCCCAAGGTGGCCCAGTTCCTCGGCTACACAAACCGGCTGAGGGCAGACTGCGGCTTTTTCTACTTCAGGCCGTGGGACGCGGCGCCTGGCACCACCTACGTCGGCCGCGTCGTCGCCGTGTGGTACAAGGCCGGGAGATACGAGGTTTTGGCGGAGGTGGAGGGGCAACACGTAAGAATCGTCACGCCCAAGCCGCCGCGGTCAGGGTCATTCTCCTTCGACGTGGTCAAGGGGAAGTGCTTCCCTCAGATGGAGTAGGGTCTCGGCTTTATGAGCCGCGACGCGGCGAGTAGCACCAGCACCAAAAGGGCGAGCACCGCCGAGTAGAAATGCCCCATCTCGATCAAGTCCGGCGCTCTTGAGGTGAGGAGTCGGACGGCCTCTGCGGAGAGCGTCGCGGCGCCGCCCGTGGTGAGCATCAACGCCAGCGTCGTCTCAGACAGAGAAGAGGCAAGGGCCACTAGCCAAGTCTGCACGAGGGTTGGGCCGAGGGCTTCGCTTATTATCCGCGTGACGCATTTCAAAGGATCCTGGTACAAGACGCAAGCCTCCCTGGTATCTATTCTTATCTTCTCCCAGGAGGGCTTGACGAGGGAGTAAGCAAGCGGGGCGATAACTACTGAGTGGGCCGCCGTTAGAATAAGCAAGGTGCCGTACAGCGGCTGGGCCATGTGGAAGAAGCCGAGGGCGAAGAGGCTTTTCGAGAGGGAGACCGTAACCACATATGTCAACGCGGGTAGCCGCGAGCCGACGGAGTCCGAAACCAGGAAGGCCAACACCACGAGAAGCACCGCCGCAGACGCCGTCAGCGCCACGGCGAAGCTGTTAAACAGAGGCTGAACCGCGGCGTCAACGCCGCGGGGCTCCAGCAGAGGCGAGAAGATGTAGAAGGCCACAGCGAAGAAATAAAGCGCTGCTCCGAGGGAAAACGCCGTGGGGACGGGCCCCACGGCGGGGGTCCTCGGGGCGGGCTCCGCAGGCGGGGGCGCCGGGATCTTGAGGAGGGGAAGGGCGAGCACAGCCGAGGAGAGTAGGCCCAGCAACACGAGGCTGGCAACGAGGTCCGTAGAGGCGAAGGAGGTGGCGTAGATATAGACGAGTAGCTCAAGGGTGGGGTATCTGCCGCCTAGGAGAAGCGGGGTTGTGAAGCTGAGAAAGCTGAAGATAAACACGGTAAAGAAGGAGTACAAAACCGCGGGACGCAACTCGGCGAAGACGATCCTCAGCCTTGTGGCGGCCCTCCTCACGTATAGATCGGCCGCCTCCAGCAAGTCGGCCGGGATAGACCTGAGGTTAGACTCCACAACCAGCGCCACGTAGGGCCCGTAATACACGGCGTGCGCCACCACGATGCCCCACGGCCCGTACATGAAGTCTCCGTGGAGCCTAATTAACGCATCTACAGTGGAGAGGGCGGGGGCGAAAAACGGCACAAGAGCCACGGGCTTAACCCAGGGAAACCGGACATACGCCGGCACCAGGGCAAGCCCTACCGCCAGAGACAAAGCCGCCGATGCCGCCGCCTGGGCCCAAGTAAACGCGAAAGCCCGAAACACGTAGCTGTCCACCTGCAGGGAGACGCCGTATTTAGCCAGGAGAATGATGTAAGGGGCTGTAAATGTGGAGAGGAAAAAAAGCGGGGGGGTTAAGTACCGCCTCACCCGCCGGCTATTTCCCTCTGCCACCTAAGCCTCCACTCGTCGGCCTTGGACCCTAGCGCCGGGTTGTACACCACGACGCTACGCGGTTGCGGGAGGCCCATGTTGTTTTCTATCTTCGCGTCGGGCCTAACCGGGAGCATGTAGTTGTAGGGATCCACGAGGTCTTGACCCTCCTTGCTCAAGGCGAACTTGACAAACTCCACGGCGAGGTCGCGGTTCTTCGAGTTCCTAAGCACCGCCACCCCCTCTCTGTAGAGAAACGCGCTTGAGGTCGCGGCGCGCATATGCGGCGTGCCGGGGTCTATGGCGTGGCTGAACCACGACAAGGCGACAACCACGTCGCCGCGCTTAAGCGCGTTCCTCGTAGCCGTGAATCCGCTGGGGTAGCCAACCTTGGCGATCTGCCCCGCCAGTTGCTTGAGGTAGCGCCACCCCTCTTCCTCTCCCTTCACAGACATGACCCATGAAAGCACCGCGAGACCCGTCCCCGAGGTGACGGGGTTTGGATACGCGACGAGCCCCTTGTACTCCGGCTTGAGCAAGTCGTCCAACGTCTCGGGCGGCTTCAAGCCGAGTCTCGCCAACGCGGTCTCGTTATACACGATCCCTATGTACGACTTATCCAGCGGGTAGACGCACCCGCGCGGGTCCCAATACTCGTCGGCAGGCACGCCGTCTACCTTTATTCCGGGGCAGTAGAGGACGTCTTTTTCGATCAACACGGTGTAGTAGAACTCCGGAATCCCTATGGCCACGTCCCAAGGCGGGTTGTCCCTGTTGCGGACCAGCTCGTTTACCATCTCCACGGCGCCTCCCAGCGGCACGAAGGTGGCGTTTACGCCGTATTTCTTGCTGAACTCCTGCGCAAGCGCCTTGCCCAAGTCGCTTATGCCCTGGGGCCCGACGATTACAAGCCTCTTCTCAGTGGTCTGCTGGTAGGCCTGCAACGCCAAGACGGCAACAAGCACCGCAGCCACTGCGAAAACCACCGCCAATAAGGTCCTAATAGACATATGAGCAACATGTTATCTCTTTTTAAATGTTAAATAAGCCCGGGTGGAGAGACTTGTGATGACACGGCCGTGACTCGACCTGTGAAGACGTGTTTCTATGCTGAAAAATTAGAACGTCTCCACGAAGTCCGTCGGCTTCGGGATCTCCTCCTTCAGCCCCTTCTTCTTCCTCAGTTGCTTCACGAGGTCCGCCAACAAAGACTCAGGCACGGGCGCCCACCGCGAGAACTGCATCGACCAGAAGATCTTGCCTGCGGCGGCCGCGCGGAGCTCGTCGCTTATGTTAAACGACTCAAGCACCGGGAGCTCAGCCCTCAGATACGCCATGTACTCCTGCTGGGTCATGTCTAGAACCTTCCCCCTGTGTTTGTTCAACACGGAGGTCACCGCGCCGATGTAATCAGGCGCCACCTTGATGTCCAGCTTCATCAAGGGCTCCAGCACCGTCGGCCTCGCGGAGAGCACGGCGGCGAATATGGCGTTTTTAGTGGCGGGCATTATCTGCGCCGGCCCGCGGTGCGCCGGGTCCTCATGCACAACGGCGTCGGTCAGCACCACCTTGACGCCCCTCATGGGCTCCATGGCCAAGGGGCCAGCCTCAGCCGCCCACCTAAAGCCCTGCACGATGTAGTCCCGGATCTCGCGGAGGTACTGGATGCCGGACGACCTGTCTACAATTATGTTGAAGTACCTGTCGTCAATGGCCCAGATGCCCCTCGCCTCGTCGGCGTCCCAGCCGGCCTTCTCCCTAAGGATCTTCGCCCTCTCCCTCGGATCCTGGTCCTCCGTTACCTCCTTCAAGGCGATGAGCTCTATGGTAGTCTCGTCGAGAGGCTCCACGTAGAAGTAGAGGCGGTTGTGCTTATTCGGTGACTTGCCCTCCCACACCTGCGACCTCTCCCTAACCGTCTCCCTGAAGCGGATCAACGGCGGCGACACGGTGAACTCGGTCTTCGTCCTCTCCTTCAACAGCCATGTGGCGATCTCGAGGTGCAGAGTCCCCACGCCTGAGAGGAGGATCTGGCCGGTCTCCTGGTCGATCTTGAGGTCTAGCGTCGGGTCCTCGATGACGAGGTCTTTAAGCGCCTCCACAAGCCTGGCGAGCTCAGCCGGGTTCTTCGGCTCGATAGCGACGGTCACCACGGGCTCGGAGATGTACCTCATCCTTTCAAACGGCGGGATGTCGCCGAATTTCGGATCCGCGAGTGTGTCGCCGGCCCTCGCCTCGTCGACGCCCATCAACGCCACTATGTTGCCGGCCGGCATGTGGGGCACTATTATCCTCGTGGGGCCCATGTAGATGTATGTCTGCAGAACCTTCTTCTTCATCTTCCGCCCGATGATGTATATCTCGTCGCCTTCTCTAATCGTCCCAGAGAAGACGCGGCCCGTGGCGATTAAGCCGGCGTGGGGGTCTTTGTTAACCTTACTCACGGCCACGATGGTGGGTCCGTTGGGGTCAGCCTCAAGAAGCGCCTTGCCGATCTCGCTGTTCAAATCGCCGCGCCAAAGCCGCGGGATTCTATACCTCTGGGCCACGTTAGGCGGCGGCACGTGTTCAATGATCATGGTCAGCAAAGTCTTATACAACGGAAACTCCTCCGCCAACTTATCCACATACCCCTTCTCGTAGGCATCTACAATATTACTAAACTTGAGCCCCGCCTTCTGCGCCATGGGGATGGTGATGCCCCACTTGTGAAGCGCCGAGCCGAGAGCCACCTGGCCCTTCGCCGGGTCCACCTTCCACTTGTCCTTAAACTCCGGCGGGCCGAACATATCAATAAGGGCGTTGAAGTCCTTCACAATGGTGAGAATCCTCTGCTGGATCTCCTGCGGCGAAAGCCTAAGCTCCTTGATGAGGCGGTCGATCTTGTTTATGAAGAGGACAGGCCTCACATACTCCTCAAGAGCCTGCCTCACCACTGTCTCCGTCTGCGTCATGACGCCCTCCACGGAGTCCACCACCACGAGGCCGCCGTCCATGACCCTTAGGGAGCGCGTCACGTGGCCTGTGAAGTCCACGTGGCCCGGCGTGTCGACGAAGTTGATCAGATACGGCTTGCCCCCGTACTCGAAGTACAGCGATATGTTTGCCGCCTTGACAGTCATCTGGCGAAGTTGCTCAATAGGCACGTAGTCCATGGCAAGAGCCTTCCCGGCCACCTTAGGCGACAGAAGCCCAGCCCCCATGAGAAGCGAGTCGCTGGTGGTGGTCTTCCCGTGGTCCACATGCGCCAGAGTACCGGCGTTTCGGATCTGCGCGGGGTTCTTCGCAATCGCCAAAATCTCGTCCAGTTGCTTTTCCACAATCCTAACCGCTGAAGACATGCCCGACGATGAGCATATGTATATTAATTTTTCTCCGCCGCATCCCAATCCACGTACAAGCGAAAATACGCAACGGCTTGATGCGGCACAGCGCCCGCCGGAGACAGCCTAGCCGCAAGCCGTGTCTAGCGGTTCGGCGTATTGCTGGGGGTCCCCGCGCCACGCCACCCTACCCTCCCTAAGCGCAATCAAGGCGCGGCAACACTTCAAGACGTCGCCGTGGTGGGTGGTGACGACGACTATCCTCCCCGTTGCGTAGTCGGTGAGCGTTTTCATGACGCGGCCCCGCCAGTCGCCGTGTAGGTTGGCGAGAGGCTCGTCGAGGAGGAGGAGATCTGCCTCAGACGCCAGCGCCGCCGTGATGACAACCCTCTGCCTCTGCCCCCCGCTGAGGGTCCGCCACCTCCTCTCCGCGAAGTCTTCCACCTCCAGCAGGCGCATATGCCTCCTAGCTGCCTCTTCATCTTTCTTCCCCACGGGCAGAGAAGAGAACCTAGAACGGCCGGCCAACGCCACCTCCAGCGCAGTTGCGTCGGGAGGAACGTAGAGCTCCCCTACGTACGTCCTAACACCCACGCCTACGTACTCCACCGCCCCCCTGTCCGGCTTGAGGAGGCCGGCCAAGATCTTCAAGAGGGTGGTCTTGCCGGATCCGTTCGGCCCCACCACGCACGTGAGACCCTCTCTCAACTCGCCAGAGGCCTCCAGCGTGAAGTCGCCCAGCTTCTTGACAACGTCAAATCTTACGTACATACCTCCACAGAAGCCAGCCCGCCGCCGGTGCCCCCACAAGCGACAACAACACATTGACTGGCAACTCCCGCGGCAAAAGCAACCTAACCGCCAGATCTGCGGCGAGGGCGAGGGCGGCGCCCAGCCCCGCCGTCTCGAGGAATACAAGATCCGCCCGGTGCCGCCCAGTGAGCCAGCGGGCCATGTGCGGCGCGAGGAGGCCTATGAACCCAACTGGGCCTACCGACGCGACAGTGACGCCAACTCCAACCGAGGCGGCTCCCACCACATACATGACGGCCCTCTTGGCGTTGACGCCCAGCCCCGCCGCCGCCTCTTCGCCGTGTATCAACGCCGCCACGTGACGTAGGTTGAAGAACACTGCGACAATTACGGCGAGGGCAACCAAGGCGGCGACGACGCCGGGGACGCTGGCGGGGTATGCGGCGAAGCTTCCCTGAAGCCCCACGTAGATGTAGCCGAGCTCCTCAGGCGGGAGCGCGAGCAACATCAGTTGGAGCAGGGAAAAGGAGGCATAGGAGAGGAGGACCCCCATCATCAACACCACGAGGATCCCAGCCCTGCTGGCCAACAGAAGCAGGGCCATGGTGGCGGCTAAGGCGCCGATCAACGCGCCGAGGTAAAAACCAAGATAAGGCATGCCTAAAAGCCTCCAGAGGAGGTAGGAGCCGAGGGCCGTGAGGATGGCGACGCCGCTGACCCCTAGGACGTAGGGATCCGCGAGGGGGTTCCTCAGCGCCGTCTGGAGCAGGAGACCTGACACACCTAGCAAAACGCCGCCCACCACGGCGCCGAGGGCACGGGGAAGCCTAACCGTTTCGATGATATACAGGTCTACGCCGGCTGGCCCCAGAAGAACCGCGGCGGAAAAAAGCAGTGAGGTTGCCGCGAGGAGCAGAAGCCGCCTCACCGCAGATGCACAAACAGCGTGAAGTTGCCCGGCGGCAACACCTCAGGGTGTATGATCCACATCAGCTCCTCCAGCAACTTCTCCGGGTAGGCGTTGGCCAGCTGGTAGAAGGCGGGGCTGTAGGCGTAGACCCGCCCCAAGATCACCGGCCTGAGCTCCGCCAGGCGGGGCTCCACCTTGACTATGTCTTGGATTGTCGAGACGCCGTAGCTGGACCAGATGAGGATATCGACGTCGTTTCTGTGTCTCAGCACGACTTCTAGGTCCACGCGGCTGTAGTTGGCGTAGGCGTATCTGCCCCCGGCGAGACGGATGAGCTCTCTGGCCTGGGGCCCGGCGGGGTAGAGGATTCCGCCGAATATGGTGAACCACGCCAACCTGGGCCGGTCTAGGTCCGCGGCGAGGGCGGCTAGGCTGTTCCACCTGGCCTCCACCGCGTCGAAGATCCTCACTGCGTCTCTCGTGGCGTTGAAGAAGACGGCGAAGAACTTAATCCACTCGGCCCGCCCCAGCGGCGACGGCTCTTGGAACTCGTTCACCACGACGTAGGGCACGCCCAGTTGCGCCAGTCTGTTGA